>OMAS01000601.1_pt1 | contig 19459 bp, 20 predicted proteins | sample 1674031 | NCBI WGS metagenome assembly OMAS01 (sample SAMEA103958138, study PRJEB25191) | human gut metagenome | biome: human-associated habitat [ENVO:00009003]; feature: intestine environment [ENVO:2100002]; material: feces | place: Germany | collected 2013/2015 | reverse complement strand
TTCGCGTGAATGGCGGCAATGCCCTTCTGGTTCAGCACATGGGTCTGGGCACGGCGGTAAAGCCCCGCAATGCCGGTCAGACGGGCATAATCCCACAGCTCGTCCACGTTGGTGGGGTTCACGGTGTACATTGGCTTGCGGTACTCGCAGCCAAGCTCGTAGGCCAGCATGACGCCCAGCTTTGCCGGGTGGTCGCTGCCGCCCTTGTCGGCGGCGGTGTCCTGTACCAGCCGCTCGTCGATCTCCATGACTCCGGCAGCCTGAGAATAGGCGCAGCCGCCCCGGCCGATGAATACATCCATGTCGGCGGGGGTCATGCCGTGGGATTGCAGAAAGGTAAGCAGTACCTGCTTGCGCATGGGCATCTGGTCGTTGGTGGTGGGGTATTTCAGCAGCTCCGGGGCGTCGTGGAAGATGCTCTCGGTGTAGATGTTCTTTTCGTCTTCAAAGTAGCTGACCTTGGTGGAGGTGGATCCGGGATTGATGACCAGCATTTTTATGGGGGCGTTCATGGTGATAACCTTCTTTGCGTGAATCGGCAAGTGCCGTTTTTCTTTTATCATACCACTTTTTTCGGAAAAAAGAAAGAGGCTGGCTTCATTTTTCCTCCGGGGAGAGTCACAGACGCCTTGCTGACGAAGAGGGGGACGCGCCTTAAATCAAATTTAAGGAACGCGCCCTTCCGCAAACCCTGAGTGTGGTGTATAATATCTATAAAATTGACACATTCGGATGCAAAACCGGCCTATAGAATCCGGCGTTTTTCCTGTACAATACAGCGTGAAAGGAAAGAAGACTATGCTGACACTGGATAGAAGAATCGAATTGACCAACCGGCTGTGCTACCTGTTCGTGATCTTTCTTATCGGCTGCCTGACCGGCTGGATTTACGAGGAGATTTTTTACTGGTATACGGAGGGAATGCTCCGAAACCGGGGCATTCTGTACGGCCCATGGCTGCCGATTTACGGCGTCGGCGCGCTGGGCATCTACGCCATGAAGCCCTTCAAGAAGAACCCCGCCGTCCTGTTCCTGCTCAGCGCGGGGATCACCGGCGTTGTGGAGTACATTATCGGCTGGATCGCGATCCGCTGCTTCGGTATGCGCCTGTGGGATTACCGGGGACTATTCTGGAATATCAGCGGGATCATCTGCGTCCGCAGTGTGGTCAGCTTCGCCCTGCTGGGGCTGGTGTTCCACTATCTGATCGAGCCATCCACGGAGCGCGTGATGGGCAGGCTGAGCAGGAGGGCGGTTTACGGGGGATGCGCAATGCTTGCGGTGCTGCTCCTGACGGACTGTATTCTGAGCGCACTTTATCGGACGCCCATTACATATTGAGGAAGAAACCATGAAACAAAAGTCAAGATTCTATACAGCCCGGCGCATTCTGATTTTCTGGACGCTGTTCATCGGTCTGGGTGCCGTGGCGGGGGCACTGGCGATGCTGCTGGACCCCAGCGGAAAGAGCATGGGCATGGACGCTATGCTGCCTTACTTTCAGGTGCTGCCCTTTGCGGATGTGGTTTTTCAGGACTTCACCTTTTCCGGCTGGGCGCTGCTGATCGTGAATGGCCTGACGAATCTGACGGCGGCGGGGCTGCTGTTGGCGAAAAAGCATTCCGGTGTGGTGCTGGGCGGCGTATTCGGCGTGACGCTGATGCTGTGGATCTGCATCCAGTTTTATATGTTCCCGCCCAACGGAAATCGTGTGCAGAAAGTGGATCCTTCCTGCCGCGGCAGCGGCGATTCTGATCGTGGTCCTGCTTGCCAGCTTCTGGCCGACAAACAGCAAAACGACCACCCCTGATAATCAGGACACTTCCGGGAACACGACTGCCACTGACAACCAGAATACTACCGGCGACACATCCACCGATGTCATTCCGGAGCCGAAGAAGGACGAAGAGCCGGCGGAGGCTGCGGTCCACCTCGGCCTATTTGCCCCGCGTGATCCCTGTCGGAAAGAATCTTGCCTTCGTCACAAGCGAGAAAACGGTCGTTCTGATCGACAAGGAACTCAAGGAGGTCGCGTCGTTCTCTACGGAGGCGTAAGAAGCGGCCTGAATCCAAATCAAAAAGCCTTCCCCTTCTCATGCCGTGTGCATGATGAAAGGGGAAGGCTTTTTTCATGATTTCAGCGGGGGAGAGGGGCGATCAGATGATCTTGCCGAGGCTGGCGGTCTTTGCGGCCTGCGCGGCGCGGCGGAGGGCCGCGACGGGTTCGCCCTCAAGGAAGTATGCGTACAGATCGAGGATCATCCCGGCCAGCTCCGAATCGGCCTCCAGCCCGGAGACGTCCTTCAGAACCTTTGCCGCTTCTTCCTTCGACTGCTCAATGCCCGCCTCGTTCAGATAGCGGTACACCGCACCGGCTGCGCCGACGGCGATATACGCGGGCTTCACGCCCTGCTCGAGGCACAGCAGGCTCGAACCGATCAGCCGGTCGGCTGCGCCGAGCTTCCGCGTCGGGTCGCCGCCGACGCGCTTGCAGGTGTCCTTCAGGGCGGCATTGCGGAAGCGGCCGAGAAGATCCGTGATGTGCAGCATCAGGCCATCCAGCTCGACGCCGTACTTTTTATGCAGCGCCAGCGCGCTTTCCAGCATGGCGTTCTGCACGATGTTCAGAATTTCAGGATCGTCGATGGACTGATAAATATATTTCCGGCCCTCGTAGCCGCCCAGATACGCGCAGGTCGCGTGGCCCATGTTGTGGACGTACAGCTTGCGCTTAATATAAAAATCAAACGGCTCAAACGGAACCATGTTCGTGATCTCCGGAATTTCACCCTTGAACGCGGCCTTGTCGACCGGCAGGAAACCGTAGCGCTCGACACAGACGCGCATCGGATCGCCGTCCTTCATCTCCTCGGTCTGCACGGGCACCATGCGGCCAATGGAGGCCTCGACCAGACCGACCTTTTCATCAAAGTGCTTCTTTTCCTCGTCGGTCAGCAGGTCCTTCAGCATCCCTTCCATGACCTTGTTTGCGTCCATCAGGTTTTCGCAGATGATGATGTTGAGCGGGCGGTCGTCCCGTGCCCAGCGCTTTCTGAGACCCGCGACGATGTTGCCGACGATGAACTTGAGAATTCTCGCGCCGACCGCCGTCGCCATGATATCGCAGTTTGCGATGGCCTCGGAGGCCGCTTCCTGATCGTTGCCGTTGACCGCGGTCACGTGCTCGATCACGACGTCCTCATGTCCTTCGCTGGACACATAGCGGACGGGATACTGCTCCTTTTCCTGCAGCGCCTTCACGACCGGCTCTGCCACGTCGATGAATGTGACCTTATAGCCGGATTGACTGAGCGTTGCGCCGATGAAGCCGCGGCCAATGTTGCCGCCGCCGTACATAACTGCCTGTTTCATACTCTGACCTCTTTCTTTATTTTCCGTAAAGCTCATAGAGCTTCAAAACCTCGTCCTTTGTTTTTACGCCGTCCGACGCGCTGACCTCGCTCAGGGAAGCCGCCGCGCTGCACGCGCCGAGCTTCAGCGCCTCCCGCAGCGGCATATCTGTCTCCGCCGCGTACAGAACGCCCGCGCAGAACGCGTCGCCTGCGCCGACCGTACCCTTGATATAGCCCTTGGGGAGCTTGAGACTTTCAAATTCGCAGTAATTTCCGGCCTCGTCCATGCCGCAGCCGAGTTCCGGGCAGTGGATAACGGCCCATTTTGCCACGCCCAGCTCGTGGAGCTTCTGCAGCGCAGCCTTCATGTTTTCCACGTGCAGCGTGCCGTCCTCTCCGCGCAGGAGGACCCCCGTGGTCTGCTGCGTCTCAAGCTCGTTGATGATGCAGTAATCCGTGTACCTGAGCGCCGGGGTCACGAGCCGCTTGAAGCGCTCGCCCGCCTCGGAAACAACGTCGATGGACGTCTTCATGCCCGCCTGCTGCGCCCGGTGCAGAAGCCTCGCCATCTTTGTGCCGTATTCCGCGTCCGGCTCGTCCAGATGCGGCAGCAGCAGAATGTAGCCGATGTGGAAGATATCGACGTTCAGCCTGTCCCAGTCGATGTCGTCCTCACCGTAATAGGCGTTGCCGCCCGCGTACTGGAAAAATGTGCGCTCTTTTGTCTGGTTGTTCGACATGACGGCGGTAAACGAGGTGTCGCCGCTGCGCTTGACCATGGAAAGGTCGATGTTTTTGTACTTGCCCATCTCCTGCAGGACAAAATCACCCTCTGCGTCGTGCCCGGCGAAGCCGGAAGCAACGAGCGGCAGCGCGGGATCGAGCCGCGCGAGATCGGAAATGGTGTTGCAGACCGAGCCGCCGGTGGAGCGCGTGATGCCCTCGGTGATGTGCGTCAGCTCGTTCTGCTTCGGCCATGTTTCGATGGGATAGGTGATATCTACGATCATATTGCCTGCGCAGCAAATGCCTTTTTTCATACTTCCTCCCTGTTTTCAGGCCGTGCGGCCCGGATTCCCTTGTTTTTTGTTCCGGTTACTGTTATTATGAAGGAACGGGGCAGGCTTATCACCGATGAAGATGCGCCTGACGCCCGACAAAGATGCGTTTTTGGTGAAACAAATGGAACTTTACAATGAATATGAGCTGATCTCCCATTCCAAGCTGGCCGACTGCACCATGTTTATCGTCGACATGGTGTACCGCCCCATGCACCTGCATAAGGAGCTGGAGCTGTGCGTGGTGCTGAGCGGCAGCTGCCGTGTCAGCACCGACCGGCAGAGCTTTGAGGCCGGGCCGGGCGAGATTTTGCTGTTCGACGCGGGCAGCAGCCATGAGCTGTGCGCGTCCGGCGCGCCTGCAAGGCTCCTGACGCTGCAGATCTCCGACAGCTTCTGCGCCCGCTTCTATCCGCAGATCCGCAGCATCCGCTTCGGCTGCCGGGGGCTGTCCTCCTGTCTGGGGCCGGAGCAGCTGCCGGCGCTGCGCCGGGCGATGCTGCTGGCGCTTTCCAATTATCTGCGCGACACACCGGAAGCACCGTTCGCCTGCATGGCGCAGATCAACGCGATCTTTGCGATCCTGCTGGGCGGAACGCCATACCGCGTGCTGAGCGACACGGAAAACATGACGCAGACGCGCAATGCCGAGCGGATGCACCGCATTCTGCACTATCTGGAGACGCACTATTCTGAGCCTGTCCGCCTCAGCGAGATCGCGGAGCGGGAGGGGCTGACGCAGACGTATCTGTCGCACCTGTTCCGCGAGCAGCTGCATATCCCGTTTCAGGATTATCTGGGCAGACTCCGACTGGAGGCGGCGATGCTCCTGCTGCGGCAGTCCGACACGACGCTGACCGACGCAGCCTATGCCTGCGGCTTCTCCGACCCCAAGTATCTGAACCGGAGCTTCCAGAAAAACCTCGGAATGTCGCCGCGCCAGTGGCTGCTGGAAAACCGCCCGGACCCGAGCCAGGCCCCGTCCGCAGAGGACCCGCGTACAGCGCAGCGCATCCTGACGCCCGGCGAGTGCCGGGCGCTGCTGGATGTGCTGGGTGTCGCTTAAATTTTCAGGATCTTCAGCTCTTCGCCGCTGGCATAGGCCTTTTCCATGATGCGCTGGACGTGCACGGCGTCGGACGCAGGCACGACGAGGGGCTTATTGTTGAGAATGGAGTCCGAGAAGCTCTCGATCTCGCGGGTGTACATATTGCCGAAGTCGCCGGGAATCTCGACGCCCACATCGTCGGCGTGGGTCTGCTCGGCGGAATAGGCGACGTTCTTGTCAATGAACACGGCGTTCAGCTTGCCGCCGTCGATCTGGCCGATCATCGTGTCGCCCAGCAGACGACCCTTCGTGCCGAAAAATTCAACGCGCCACTTGGAGGCTTCATCCGGGATATTGAAGTTGGACTGCACAACGCACTGTGCGCCGTTTTCCATGCGCATGAGGATGGTGGACGTGTCCTCCACGTCATACTGCGGTTCGGGGAAGGCGATTTTTTCATTCATGGACGCGACCTCGGTCACGCGCATACCGGTGATGTACTCCATCAGGTCGATGGTATGAACAGACAGATCCATCATCGCGCCGCCGCCGGCCTTGGCCTTGCACTGCCGCCAGTTGCCGGGCTCATACGGAAGCCAGAGCGTAAACTGTGAATAGCCGGACACGACCGTGCCGATCTTGCCCTCGGCGATGGCCTTTTTCATGCTCATGACGTGCGAACCGAAGCGCATCATGAAGCCCGCCGCGATCTTCACGCCCTTGCGTTCGCAGTAGTCGATGACCGCCTGCCCTTCGTCGGACGTCATGGCCAGCGGCTTTTCGATCAGGATATCCTTGCCGTAATCTGCGGCCAGCTTGGCCTGCTTTGCGTGCAGGACGATGGGCGTGGCGATATAAACGGCGTCGACCTCCGGGTCTGCCAGCAGGTCCTCTTCCTTCGTATAGCCGCGCTTTGCGCCGTATTTCTGACGGATTTTCTCAACCTGCTCGGCATTGATGTCCATGACGGCGATCAGCTCCGCGTTTTCGGCCAGCATCATGCCGGGGATCGTCCTGCGATCCGCAATGCCGCCGGCTCCGATCACGCCCCAACGTAATTTTTTCATATGCTTCGCTCCTTTGCAAATCCATAGACCGCCCGCAGCGGTTTATTTTATTATAGCACGTTTCCGTCATGATGAAAAGAGAATTCTGTATCAAAACAGGGAAATCCAACAAAACCCCACAGAAACGCGCACCCGAATTCGCCGAGGATTTTTGCAAGTCCCCTGCAAATGTCAAAAGCTCCTCTTGCAGTCGGCAAGAGGAGCTTTTCATGTTTACAAGTCCTGATAAACCGCTCTGGCGCCGCCGATGTATTTCGGGCGCGTGCGGGCGCAGAGGATGTTGGCCTCGCCGATCTTTTTGATTGACAGGCGAACGGGGATCGCGACGCGGCGCAGGTGCATACCGATCAGCGTGCCGCCGATATCAAGCCCCGCGTCGGCAACAATGGTTTCGACGAGTACGGGGTCTTTGAAATTGGCCCACGCCGTCATGGCGAACGAGCCGCCCGCGTGCAGCTGCGGGATGGCATTGACGATCTCAAAGCCGTGCGCCTCGGCCACATCGCGCTCAACAACAAGCGCGCGGTTGAGGTGCTCGCAGCACTGCACGGCAAGTTCAATGCCGCGCTCCTGCAAAACGGGATAAATGCCCGCAAACGCGGCCTGTGCGGCCTCAAGGCTCGAACCCTTGCCGATGCGCGCGCCGACCATTTCACTCGACGAGCAGCCGACGACAAACAGCTTGCCGGGCTTCAGCTTCGCAACGTCCAGCAGCTCCGTGACGGCCTGCTTCGCCTGTGCGGTAAGTTCTTCATACATGATTTATTCACCCTTCCAGAATGCCTTATGAATTTCGGGAACCTTGGCCAGCGCGGTGTAGAGCACGACGGACAACACGATGCCGACGGCGGCCTGCACCAGATTGTTCGGGATCGACGCGGCGGCGGCAAGGCCCTTGCCGAGGATCAGCGCCTTATAGCCGAAATACCCGGCGACCATGATGACCTCGGAAGGCAGCTCGATGAGCGCCAGACGCCAGAACGGGATCTTTTCGCCCTTCTTGAGCATCGGCCGCAGCAGCAGCGCGGCCACCAGCGCAACAAGGCCCTTGATGATAAACGTGCCGGGAACATAATGCGCATAGCCTGCCAGCAGATCGGCAAGACCGCTGCCGATGCCTGCGGCAAAGAAGCCGTACCACGGGCCGAGCACCAGCCCGGCAAGCAGGCACATCCCCTCGCCGATGTTGGTATACCCGGCAACGGTCGGGAACTGCACCAGCATGGTCGTCACGCAGCACAGCGCGGCAAACATCGCGCTCAGAACCAGCATACGGATGGTTTCGTTTCTCTTTTTCATACCAGAGTACCTCTCTTGTTAAGATACCCTGATTATATCCAATGCTGGTACTATAAAAAGATGCAAAAACAGATATTTTTTTAGGTTCAGATTCAGAACCGCGCCATAATTACGGCGTTTCCCGCGTCGGTTACGGTGTCTGCACCCTCTCCAATGGCGCGGCGCAGGAGCGTGCGCTCGTCCAGACCGCCCTGCCCGTGCAGGACGCGGTACGCGCCCGCGTCGCTGCCGCAGGCAATTTTTGCACCCTGCGCGGCGGCTTTTTTTACGGCGTTCATCTGATAGGCCAGCAGCGGCGTTAAAACCTCGTCCGGAAAACGGCCGCAGCCGATGAGATTGCCGATCGTCACGAGCGTCGGCACCCAGACAGCGCCAGACTCTGCCAGTTGACAAAGCGTCTCATCCGTGAGATACGCGCCGTGCTCGATGGAGTCCACGCCGCCCGCAAGCGCCGCGCGCACGGCCTCGTCGCCGTTGGCGTGGGCCATGACGGAAAAGCCTTCGTCATGCGCGCAGGCGATCATGTCCCGGATCAAGTCCGGCGGCAGAGGCTCGCCGGTCAGCACGCCGTATTGGCTGAAATCCATCAGCCCGGAGATCATGAGCTTGATAAAGTGTGCGCCGCGCGTTTTAGCCTCGCGAACAAGCGCACGGTATTCGGCAAGCCCATCAAAGCCGCGTCCGATAAAGCCGCCGTAATGTCCGGTTTTATAAATCGGGAAGCCCGGCGACCGGTAGCGTATGCCGTATTCCGGGGCCAGCTTCGCGGCCAGATCGCACACGCCCCAGCGGTCGCCGCCGTCGCGCAGATAGGAAAACCCCAGCGCCTGATAGCGTTCCATCGTCTTCCGGATGAGCGCCTCCTGCGGCGCTGCTTTGTGCCGCGCGATGGCGTCCTTCCAGTTTACGCCGTCCAGCACCATATGAATGTGGCAGTCGACCATTTCCGTTACGTCCTTCCCGGTACGCAGTGCCGCTCGATGGCAAGCGCCGCGCCGTCCTCGTCGCAGGAGGCTGTTACTTCATCGGCAAGCGCCAGAATTTCCGGGTACGCGTTCGCCATGGCCACGCCGACGCCCGCCATCCGGATCATGCTCCTGTCGTTCAGCCCATCGCCGATCGCCATCGTTGCCGCCATCGGCAGGCCGAGGTAGGCTGTCAGACTCGCAATGGCCTCGCCCTTGTTGGCGTGCGCGTCGTTGATCTCAATGTTGCAGGGCATGGACGTGCTGACACTCAGCGTGCCGAAGCGCTCTGTGAGGTCTTTGAGCAGCTGTCTGCGCAGCGCATCGTCCGGCGTGAACAGCTGTAATTTCTGTACGCCCCGGTTCTGCTCCCGCAGATAGGCCTTGAGCTCGTCAATCGGCGTGCGCAGCTCACGCACCATGCGCAGGGCGTGCTCGAACGGGATAAACGCGGCGGCGGTTTCCTGCATACTGCGCGTCATCCAGCCCCAGTTGTCCTGATAGCAGTCGTAGATCACGGGGAAGCCGTCGAGATACTCCAGGACCCGCAGAGCCGTTTCCAGCGGAATTTCCGCTCTGCTGACAGCCTTTTCCGCGCGGATGTCATAGACCTGCGCGCCGTTGATGGTGATGGCGTAGTGCAGAAACGGCAGCTTCTGAATGACCTCCGGCATACCGGTAAAGAAGCGGCCCGTGGTCGGCACGATCTCGACGCCTGCCTCTGCCGCGGCATAGAGCGCATCGCGGGTGCGCGGCGTCAGCTCCTTTTGGGAGTTCAGCAGTGTGCCGTCCAGATCAAGCGCCAGTAATTTCACGGAATTCATTGGAAACGCACCTCGATTCCATGCTTTTCACCCCCATGATACCAGAAGCCCGGCAAAAATGCAAGAAGCGCGTGATTTCCGGCGAAGACTGTGATAGAATAGACGCAGAAACCCCTTGCAGGAGGAAATTTATGCTGATATCCGCAGAGCATCTTTCCATCAATTTCGGCAGCCGTCAGCTGCTGGACGATGTGGATTTTTATCTGAACGAGGGCGACAAGACCGGCGTGATCGGCATCAACGGCACCGGAAAGTCGACATTTTTGAAGGTTCTGGCCGGAAAGCTCCAGCCGGACGGCGGGACGATCGCCCGCAAGCCGAATTTGCAGGTCAGCGTGCTTGCACAGAATCCGGATATGCGAGATGAGCTGACCGTTCTGGAGCAGGTCTTTGCCAGTATGCCGCCGGAATTCCGGCAGCTGAACGAATACGAGGCCAAGCGTATGCTGACGCAGCTCGGTCTTGCGGACACCGACCGGCGGATCGGCACGCTTTCGGGCGGCGAACGCCGCCGTGCGGCCCTGTGCGCAGCGCTCATCCACCCGGCGGACGTGCTGGTGCTCGACGAGCCGACGAACCATCTGGATACCGAAATGGTGCAGTGGCTGGAGGACTGGCTGAAAAAATTCCGGGGCGGGCTGGTCATGGTCACGCACGACCGGTATTTTTTGGAGCGCGTCGTGAACCACATCACGGAGCTTTCGCGCGGGAAGCTCTACCACTACGAGGCCAATTACTCCCGTTATCTTGAGCTGCGGGAGCAGCGCGCGCAGATGGCGGAGGCGTCCGAGCGCAAGCGGCAGTCCATCCTGCGTGTCGAGCGCGAATGGATCCTGCGCGGCTGTCAGGCCCGGAGCACGAAGAGCAAGGAGCGCATTCAGCGCTATGAGGAGCTGAAGGACCAGAAGGCCCCTGAGCGCGACAGCACAGTGCAGCTCTCGGCGGCTTCGAGCCGTCTCGGCAAAAAGATCATCACACTGGAGCACATCTCCAAGGGCTATGACGGGCGGACGATCTTCCGTGATTTTTCCTACGGCCTTCTGCGCAGCGACCGCATCGGCATCGTGGGCCGAAACGGCGCGGGCAAATCGACGCTCCTGCGCGTGCTCGCGGGCGAGCTTCCGCCGGACAGCGGCACGGTCGAGCTGGGCGAGACGGTCAAGATCGGTCATTTTTCGCAGGAGGGCCGGGAGCTGGATCTGAACCAGCGCGTATACGACTTCATTTATAGCGTCGCTGCACAGGTAAAAACGGACGAGGGCACATTCTCCGCCAAGACCATGCTGGAACGCTTCCTGTTCCCGCCTGATCTGCAGCAGACCACCATCGGTCGTCTGTCCGGCGGCGAGCGGCGGAGACTCTATCTGCTGTCCATCCTCATGGCGGCACCCAACGTGCTGCTGCTTGACGAGCCGACGAACGATCTGGACATTACGACGCTTTCCATTCTGGAAGACTATCTGCAAAGCTTCCCCGGCCCCATCATCGCCGTCTCGCACGACCGCTTTTTCCTTGATAAGCTGGCGGATACCATCTTCGAGGTGCGCCCGGAGGGCCGCGTCGACGTGTTTACCGGCAACTGGTCCGACTGGGCGCGCAAGCGGACGCCGCCGGAGGAAAAGAAGCCTGAAAAGCAGGAAAAGCCCGCCCCGGAACGTCCGCGCGAGAAGAAGCTGAAATTCTCCTACAACGAGCAGCGGGAATTTGACACCATCGACAGCGTGATCGCGGAGCTGGATGCGCAGCTGTCTGCGTGCCGGCAGGAGCAGGAGTCCTGCGGCAGCGACTATGTCCGCTTGCAGGCGCTCACGGCCGAGCAGGAGCGCCTGACGGCAGAGCTGGACGCGAAAACAGAGCGCTGGGTCTACCTGAACGACCTGAAGGAGCGCATTGACGCGCAATAGAAATATTGCACAAATTTTCCCTCAGGCCGTATACGGATCCGGGACAGAGTGCTATAATATAGACAGAAGGAAACGGAAAGTTTTGCGGTTCGGATGAAGAAGAGGAGGCTTCTCTATGAATCTGAAAACGATCAAGGTTCTGCTGTTCACGCTGCTCGCGCTGACGCTGGCCAGCTTTCTTATTGGCTGCGGCGTGTCCAAGCCGGTGTATTTTCTGTTTACGGCGCTGTTCGCCATCGGTTACGCAGCCGTCTGGCTGCTGTGCTGGCGCTGCCCCTTCTGCGGCGAACGCCTCGGCCGCAGCGACGGCGAGACCTGCCCGCACTGCGGCAAAAGCCTTCTCGCAACCCGCGGGCACCAGACCTGAGTGCGGAATGTGATTGAGCTGCTGCGATTCTTGTAGGGGCGGATGCCTCTGTCCGCCCGCAGAATGCAGCATTTTCTCGGAAATCTTCGGCAAATCCGCAACATTTATCGGGCCGACAGAGTCGTCGGCCCCTACGCGGCGCGGTACGAATTCGCCGAAAGGTTTTCGGGTTTGCAGTTGCCTGCTGCAAACGCCTCATAATGAATCTGACAGACAAAACAGAACCGGCCTGCCGCGTGTGCGGCAGGCCGGTTCTGTTGGTGTAGAAAAGAAAGAAGAAAGAGAAGAGAGGAAAGAAAAGATTGGCTTGCTTACGAGTATGAGTATACCGGCCAATCATGTCGGAACTGTGAACGAATCCGAAAGGATTTGTGAACTTTCTCCGCACTTCATTCCTAATTACTGTACATTTTTCGTCGCAACGATATCGACGCCCGTTCCGGCGGCGTTTGTCAGCAGCACGTCGCCGATCTTCACGGGCGCGTGCGCCGTGACCTGACGGAGCGCCGCGACGATCTCGAAGATCTTGCCCTTCGGGATGTCCTGCGCCGTCTTGCAGCTGACGACGGCTGCGCCGGTCGCGCTGCCGGTCAGACGGACGGTGCTCGTGACGATGCGCGTCGGGTTCGTGACTTCCTTTCTCGCGTAATCATGACCGCGCTTGCAGGTGTACCCGGCAACATCTTTGATCTCGCCGTTTTCCAGCGTGACGGTGATCGAACAGCCGAGCGGGCAGCCGATGCAGGTCAGTTCTCGTTTTTCCATCGTTATGCCTCCTCCACTGTGATATGAATGCGCGTCAGACCGGGGTGCGCGTCCAGCATATCCTTCGTGAGCTTCAGCTCCTCCATCTCACCGGGGGCCATGACGGGCCGCCTGCGCGTGAGCACCGCGTCGTCGTCCAGCAGCAGCTTCACGACGCGCTTTTTCATCACGCCGCCCACGCGGAACCGGAGCACCAGATCGTCCGCAGCCAGCTTCGGGTCGATGCTTGCCGGGACGGTGTAGCGGATGCCGCCCTCAAACGTGACGGGGATCTCATGGCGCTCTGCGGTTTCGCCCTGCGCAAGATAGCGCACGGCGGCGCGGCCTGCCGCCGCAGCCTCCTCAGAGACGTAGTCGACCAGATCGTGCACGTGCAGCACGTTGCCGGCGGCGAAAACGCCGGGGATGCTCGTCTGCAGGCTCTCGTCGACGACGGGGCCGTTCGTGACCGGGGAAATATCCACGCCCATGCCGCGCGAAAGCTCGTTTTCCGGGATCAGACCGCAGGACAGCAGCAGCGTGTCGCAGTCATAGTGGATCTCCGTGCCGGGGATGGGCTTGCGGTCGGGGCCGACCTCCGCGATCGTGATGCCGGAAACACGCTCCCTGCCCTCAATGTTCACGACGGTGTGGCTGAGCTTGAGGGGAATGTCGAAATCGTTCAGGCACTGGACGATATTACGCTTCAGACCGCCAGAGTAGGGCAGAAGTTCTGCTACAACCAGCACCTTCGCGCCCTCAAGCGTCATGCGCCGCGCCATAATGAGGCCAATGTCGCCGCTGCCGAGAATGACGACTCTGCGGCCGGGCATGAAGCCCTCCATGTTGACGAGCCGCTGCGCCGTACCGGCGGAATAAATGCCCGCCGGGCGGTAGCCGGGGATGTTCAGCGCGCCGCGGCTTCTTTCCCGGCAGCCCATGGTCAGGATGATCGCGCGTGCGTCGATCTCGATCAGTCCTTCCTCGCGGTTGACCGCCGTAATATGCTTATCTGCGCTGATGGACAGTACCATCGTGTTGAGTTTATATTCGATCTTGCGTTCAAGCGCCTGCGTGATGTAACGCGCAGCGTATTCCGGGCCGGTCAGCTCTTCGCCGAAGGTGTGCAGGCCGAAGCCGTTGTGGATGCACTGGTTCAGAATGCCGCCCAGCTGCACGTCGCGCTCAAGGATCAGGATGCTCTGGCAGCCTGCGTCATATGCCGCGATAGCCGCCGACAGACCGGCGGGGCCGCCGCCGATGACGACAATGTCATATTTCATTTGTCCTGCACCTCCTCAAGCTTGTCCTTGTTTGTGCCGACGATCAGCCGGGACGCGCCGCCGCATTTGGTGATCTCACTCTGATCAACGTGCAGCTCACGTGCCAGAATTTCCATCACGCGCGGGCTGCAGAAGCCCGCCTGGCAGCGGCCCATGCCCGCACGGGTGCGGCGCTTGACGCCGTCGAGGCTCTTCGCACCGAGGGGGCGGTGGATGGCGTCGAGGATTTCACCCTCCGTGACCTGCTCGCAGCGGCAGATGATCTGGCCGTAGGCGGGCTTTTCGTGGATGAGCTTCTGATAGTCCTCTTTGGAGAGCGTCTTCGGGTCGAGCACGCCCCTGCGCGTGGCGATGAAGTGCTCCTTTTCCCGCAGGCCCATCAGATCGCGCATCAGCTCCGACACATGCAGGCCGATGGCGGGGGAGGAGGTCAGGCCGGGCGATTCGATGCCCGCGCAGTCGATGAACTGCTGCGCGCCCTCAGCCTCGCCGATGACGAATTCGTGGTGATCCTCATGCGCGCGCAGACCCGCGAAGCTCGTGATGGTCTGGCGGATGGGGAGGTTCTCGACCGTTGCGCCCGCTTTTTCGATCAAATCGTTCAGACCCTCGGCGGTGGTGTTCGTGCCCTCGCGGTCTTCGATGTCGATCGCCGTCGGGCCGACGATGGTGTTGCCGTGGACAGTCGGGCTGACCAGAACGCCCTTGCCGAGCTTGCCGGGCAGCTGGAAGATGGTGTGCGAGACGAAAGCGCCGGTGCTCTTGTCCAGCAGGCAGTAATCGCCGCGACGCGGCGTGATGTGCAGCTTGCGGGTCGAGACCATGTTGTGCAGCACGTCCGAATAGACGCCTGCGGCGTTGATGACATAGCGCGTTTCAAACTCGCCGTGGTTGGTGTGGATGGTCCAATAGCCGTCGTTCCATGTAAAGCCGGTGACTTCGGTATTGAACTGGAACTCCACGCCGTTGTCAAAGGCATTCTCTGCCAGCGCAATGGTCAGATTGAACGGGCAGACAATGCCGCCGGTCGGCGCCCAGAGCGCGGCGACGGCGTTTTTCGACACGTTCGGCTCCAGCTCGTGCAGACGCTTCGCGTCTACGATCTCCAGCCCCTTTACGCCGTTTTTTACGCCGTTTTCATACAGCGCGCGCAGCTTCGGCAGGTCCTCCTCGGACATACACACAACAAGCGAGCCGTTCATTTTGAACGCAAAATCAAGATCCTTCGCAAGCTGCGGCATCATGAGATTGCCTTCGAGATTCATTTTTGCCATCAGGCTTCCGTGCGCGGCGTCGAACCCTGCGTGGACAATGGCGCTGTTGGCCTTGGAGGTGCCGCAGCACACATCCTCTGCCTTTTCCAGCACCAGCATCCGCCCCTCATAGCGGGACAGGTACCGCGCGACCGCGCAGCCGGTAACGCCTGCGCCGATAATGATGATGTCGTACAAAAAGATTCCTCCTTCATCTGCCAAAGAAAGTCGGGCAGCCCAAATAAGCCTTCCGGTAGGAGGGTTGGACTGCCCGACACATTCACTTAGAGCAGAGTATATTCAGATGCGTGGGCAGTACTTACACAGCAGCCCAGGGGATGACGTTGTACAGCAGGACGGCGAGAAGACCACCGATGATGGGCCCAAAGATGGGGACGATCAGGCCGTACTTGAAGTTGCTGGAGCCCTTGCCCTTGATGGGGAGAATGGCGTGCGCGATACGCGGGCCAAGGTCACGCGCCGGGTTCAGCGCATAGCCGGTCAGACCGCCGAGGGACATACCGATGGACACGATGATGCCGAAGACCAGGAGCTTGCCAACGCCGTCGTTGAGCTCCGGAACCTGCCCTAGACCGCAGATGGCGAAGACCAGAACGAAGGTCGCAATGGCCTCCTGCACGATGTTGCGGACAGTGTTGGGGATGGAGGGGCCGGTGGAGAAGACGCCGAGCTTGGTGCCGGGATCTTCCGTCGCGTCAAAGTGATCCTTGAAGAGAATGTAGACCAGAACGCCGCCGACGATACCGCCGAGGATCTGCGCAATGACGTAGCCGGGAACCAGCGCCCAGTCGAACATACCGCCGGCTGCCAGTGCGATGGTCAGCGCGGGGTTGAAGCTCGCACCGGAGGCTTTGCCGAAGATGAACGCGGGAACCATGACTGCAAGGCCCCATGCAATGGTGATCTGGATAGAGCCTGCGCCCTTCATGCCGGACTTGTTGAGGGTCACGTTTGCAACGACGCCGTCGCCGAGCAGGATCAGCATCATTGTGCCAAGGAACTCACATAAGTACTTTAAGAACATGAATACTCCTCCCTGTCATACATCAATATTTGGTTGTTTTCCGTTTCTTCTCCTGAAAAAGCTTTTTTATTCGTCCTTCGCCCAGCCGTAGGAGCACTTGACAGCTTTGCTCCAGCCCTTTACCTTGGCTACGCGCTCTTCTGCGGTGATCTCCGGATGGAATACACGGTCAATGGCGCGGTTGCGGACGACGTCCTCCTTGCTGGCCCAGTAGCCGACGGCAAGACCAGCCAGATACGCAGCGCCCATCGCGGTCGTCTCGACACAGGTCGGACGCTGGACCGGAGCGCCGGAAATATCGGACTGCATCTGCATCAGCAGGTTGTTGGCAGAAGCGCCGCCGTCAACGTTCAGCGCGGCCAGCTTGATGCCGGAATCGGCCTGCATGGCGACAAGGATGTCGTTGACCTGATAGGCGAGGGATTCCATTGTTGCGCGGATGATGTGGTTCTTGTTGACGCCGCGGGTGATGCCGACGATGGTGCCGCGTGCGTATTGATCCCAGTGCGGTGCGCCGAGGCCGGTGAACGCCGGGACGACATAGCAGCCGTTGGTGTCCTTGACCTTGCCGGCATAGTATTCGGAGTCAGGTGCGGACTCGATGATCTTCAGCTCGTCGCGCAGCCACTGGATCGCGGCGCCCGCAACGAAGACGGAGCCTTCGAGCGCGTATTCGACCTTGCCGTTCAGGCCCCACGCGATGGTGGTGACGAGGCCGTTCTTGGAGAAGACGGGCTTTTCACCGGTGTTCATCAGCAGGAACGCGCCGGTGCCGTAGGTGTTCTTGGCTTCGCCGGGATGATAGCAGGCCTGGCCGAACAGAGCCGACTGCTGGTCGCCCGCAGCGCCCGCGATCTTGATCGGGCCGCCGAGCAGCGCCGGAGCTGGCTCTCGTTCGCCACGATCTGCATGGCGCGGCCGCCCAGCACGAAGCTGGGACGCACCAGCACGGGGTAGCCGATCTCGTTTGCCGCCGCGAGACCGTCCTCGATTTTGGTGACGGCTCTGCCCTTGGGCTGGGGGATGTTCAGCTCCTTCAGGATCTCATCGTCCCACTGCAGTGTGTTGATGTTGAAGAGCATCGTGCGGGAGGCGTTGGAGTAGTCGGTGACATGGACCTTGCCGCCCGTCAGCTTCCAGATGAGCCACGTTTCGACTGTGCCGAACAGCAGCTCGCCGCGCTCTGCGCGCTCGCGTGCGCCGGGGACATTTTCAAGCAGCCAGTGCACCTTCGTGCCGGAGAAATAGGCGTCAATGACGAGGCCGGTCTTGGCCCGGAAGCTGTCCGTCAGGCCCTTGGCCTTCAGGCTGTCGCAGTATTCGCTCGTGCGGCGGCACTGCCAGACGATAGCGTGGTGGATGGGCTCGCCTGTGACCTTATCCCAGACGATGGCGGTTTCGCGCTGGTTGGTGATGCCGATGGCCGCGATGTCGGCGGCAGTTGCGCCGATCTTCTGCATGGCCTCGACGGCTACGCCAAGCTGCGTAGCCCAGATCTCATTTGCGTCGTGCTCGACCCAGCCGGGCTTCGGAAAGTATTGGGGGAATTCGCGCTGCGAGACGCTGCACATTTCGCCGCTCTCATTGAAGAGAATGCAGCGATTGGAAGTCGTGCCGGCGTCCAGGGCCATGATGTATTTTGCCATGAATACGTCCTCCTTATCTTTCTTGCAGATTAAAATGAATCACTCTATGGTGGTATCTTCTAACTGTCAGTATACAGGAAACCTGTGCCGCTGTCATTAGACAAGCTTGGAATAATGTCAAAATCAACAAAAAATAAAATTTTATCGATTGATTTATAGCGTATATGCACACAACATTCTATGCGCAAAGCCAGAGAATAGAAGGACTTCAAAAATAAAGAATCAAATCTGCTGCACGGTCAGGAACAGCGCCTGAAGCTGGTGCATAAACGCTTCCGCGTCGAGCGGCGTCCGCCGAGCGACGAGACTGTCGACGGTGCAGAACACGGCCTGACAGAGCATATCCAGCGCAAGCGACTGCGTTGCGCCGTCCACCGCGGCCGGATCCGGCAGGAGCCGGGCGAGCTGCGGGCGAATGACCTTCCCTGTGAGCCGGTACATCGTTTCCTGACCGAGTGCATGCGAGATCTTGCGCAGCAGCGGCTGCTTTTCCCGTAGCAGCGTCAGCGCCTGCAAACACCATTCGCCGGGGGCCTGTGCGCCGTCATACTGCAGCGGGGCGCACAGCTGCGTCTCCACGATCCATTCCAGCACGCTGTAGATATCCTGATAGTGATAATAGAAGCTCTGCCGCTTCATCTGCGCCTGCTCCATCACGCGCTGCACCGTGATCTTGCAGACCGGCCTTGTCTGCAGCATCTGTTCAACAGCCTCGGCGATCCTGCCCTTTGTATCGGTGCACATATGCGGTTCCTCCTCACATCTGCCATACGGCGGGGGCCGTACTGGAAATGGCGAGCGCGCCCGCCTCGAGCGCCTGCATGACCTCTTTCTTTTCCGTGATGAGTCCGCCCGTCAGGATCGGCAGCCCCGTCAGCTGCCGCACCTTGCGCAGCATCGACGGCATCAGCCCGGGCAGGATGTCGATGGCGTCCGGCTTGAGATTCTTCGCGCTCAGCGCCGAATCGAGCGCCATGGAATCGATCAGAAAGACCCGCAGGATCGCGATCATATTCAGTTCCTCTGCCCGCTGGATCATGTTCGCGCGGGTGGAGATCACGCCGTCCGCCTGCGTGCTGCGGCGGAGAAAATCGACGGAGATCTCCTTCGCAGCCAGACCGCTGATCAGATCGGCGTGGACGATGGCGATCTTTCCGGCGTCCTTGATCTGCCGGACGATCTCAGAGATATTGCAGATATCGCCGTAAAGCACGAATACGGTCTGGATATCGGTGCGCAGGCACTGCGCCAGCCCCTCGTCGTCGCGCACAGCGGCGATAATGGGGTTGCGCTGCAGGGCTTCATAAAGTCGTTGTTCCAAATTTCATTCCGCCTCTCTCCATATTCTGGCTCTTGCCAGATGCAAAAAAAGCACAGCAAACACGCGGCACGATTTGTCCGCTTGTCCCCATGCTCAATACTCCGGGCGTTTTTTTTGATTGTTGGTGTCCTCTTACATTTGACAGTGTAGCACAACTGTCAAAAGAAATCAAGAAAAAGTACACGCATTTGTTAAAACTGTCAGTTTCCACAAAAAATTCCCCCGCAGACTATTCATCCTGCGGGGGATTGGCCTGTACAATGAGGACTTGTGAATTTGTGC
>OMAS01000596.1_pt1 | contig 19618 bp, 22 predicted proteins | sample 1674031 | NCBI WGS metagenome assembly OMAS01 (sample SAMEA103958138, study PRJEB25191) | human gut metagenome | biome: human-associated habitat [ENVO:00009003]; feature: intestine environment [ENVO:2100002]; material: feces | place: Germany | collected 2013/2015 | reverse complement strand
CAAGCCGACAATGGCGATCACACCGATGAGCAGCCCGACATTGGACTTCTGATCCGGCTCTTCCTCCACAGGCTCTTCCGGCTCAGGGGGCGTTTCCGGTTCCGGTACTGCGCCGGTACATTCACTCATGTTGGTCTTACAGACGGGACACTCCGTATTGACTGCCCCGGCCTCGCACCGGGTCTCGCAGATACAGGTGGTCAGTTCTGCCGCTGCCTCATCATCCATCAGGGCAAGCAGATCGTTTTCATCCACCATGTTCAGGAAGTAGGTCTGGTACTGCTCTTCGTCTTCGTTGACGGGCGCATCGTAGTCAATGACAATGTAGAAGGTGTTCCCGGCCTTTGTCTCAATGGTGAGAAACTGCTTGTTTGTGGCCTTGTCATAGAGCAGATCGCGGGTATAGGCATTGCCGGGGTCATAGTACGCCTCTCCCGGAACAGCAGCTTCCGGCTCAACCTCCGGCTCGGTCTCAGGAGCAGGTTCCTCCGGCTCAGGCTCAGGGATTGTTTCCGGCTCTGCTCCACCGGTGACGGGAAGCTCCTGCGGTGTGTCATCCGCTCCGGCGAAGGCGGTCACAGACAAGCTGCAAGCCAGCATCAGGGTCAGGATGAGTGCGGTCAGAAGACGAAATCCCTTTTTCTTACGCATGGTCAGACACCTCCGTTTCAGTCATATCGGGCTGCGGTGCGCCGCCCTTCATGGTGGAGAGGAAAGCCATAATCTGATCCTTGTCCATGACCATTGCACGGACGGTGTTCACGATCTCAAGGTTTTCCAGCTCCGTCTTCTTGTCATACAGCTCTTTAAGCTGCTCCTGAAGGTCCTCAACCTTCTTTTCAGTCTTTGCGATGTCCGCACAGACCTTCTGATACTTGGGATTCATAGAAAAATCTCCTTTCGTTTAATAGTTGGGTCTTCCAAAGGCATAGAAATGAGACTGCCAATAAGAAGAGTTGATGGATGTGTACTGGATGGGATCGCCGCAGTGAAGCATGACTCCATCACCAACATAAATGCCGACATGAGAAACGCCCGGTGTGTCATAGGTTCCCTGAAAGAAGATGAGATCACCCGGCTGCGCATTCGCCTTTGAAACCGGTGTGCAGACATTGTAAAGCCCTTGCGCACCGAGCCGTCCGGTATTGACAAGTCCGCTGTTTGTCAGCACATAGGAGACAAAACCGGAGCAGTCAAAGGATGTGTCGGGATTGGAGCCGCCCCAGACATAGGGATAATTCAGATATTTCTCAGCCTCTTCGATAAGTGTTGCAAACTTGGCATCGGAGAGATATGCCGGATTGACGGTGTACTCATCCGGCGGATTTGTGATGTACTTGCCCACATAATCGGAATTGGGAAACAGATCCTCTCGGTTGCCAAGTCCCGACATATAGGTTGCGTACATGGAAAGCTCATCCTGAGACATGATGTAGACCGGAACATGGGAAAGATTGAAGTTTTCCAGCGTCACATAGCAGATATAGTAGTCATAAGGAACACGGTAGGTTTCCGTATGGGTATTGCCGTCTGCATCCGTCCATGTGTCGGTTTCTGTCCGGTATCGGGTTTCGACGATGACCTCTTCGGTAAGGATATACTGTTTATCGAACAGCATTTGAAGTGTCCCCTGTACCTCGTCCAGCGTGAACTCGCCCTCGTGAAGAGCAGAGAGGATGGAGATCAGAACATAGGGATCATGCTCGATGTCATCCAGATCGAAGTGATACTCGTCATAGTCGTGAGTGCTTTCGTAGGTGTCGAGCTTGCGCTGCAACTCTGCCTCCATGCGGCAATACTGTTCCTCCGCGCCCAACATCGCATCATCCTCACTGAGATAGGACGAAGCAATCACGGATGAAGTAGTAGAACTGAACATCGCTGTGCATGAGCTGACACCGGCAGCAAGCAGTATAAGGATCAACACGCCTAAACCGATCCAGACAAAGACCTTCTTGTTTTCTGTGAAGAACTCCTTGATCTTATCCGCTGCTTTCTCCGAAAACTTCTTGCCGGTGTTCTTGGTGGCAGCATTGGAGGCGGTCTGAGAACCGGCTTTTCGAGCCGCAGCATATTCCTTCTTGATGTTCTGCTTCTGATAATGCTTGTTCATGTTGCGCTGAATTTTCATCTCAGGATGTTCCTGCTGGGTTTTCTCATAGTGTAGCTTTGCGTCGGCAACCTGAGCCTCGTGTTCCAGTTTGGACACCTTCTCGTAAGGCTTATTAGCGCTTTTCTGCTGATGATGGCTGTAATGCCTTATTGCCGCTTCTGCCACAATTTCGGAACGGTGCGCCGCCTCAACCGCTGAGTTTTCCTGCTCAACCTCATGGATTTTGCCGTGAATGCCGGAGGCAAGCGTATCACCGACCTTGCGGACGGTTTTATCTGTCTCAAACTTCAACTTGCTTTGTCCCTTGGGTTTTTTCAGTTCATCTTCAAAGGACAAACGGGTTGTGGCTTTGCCTTTTTCCTCATCGAAGACACGCTCTTTTTTGAGAACTTTATGCGTAGGCAGCTTCTCACGGGCGGCATCCAACCGCTCGTGTGCCTTCTCTGCTTTGCGCTCCAATTTCTGAACTCTTGGAGAAGACGGCTCTGCATCCGTCTTTGGGGCATTTGTAGCGGTTTCAGCCGCTTTGGACAGCACATCATCGGCATCTGCATTTTGAACTGCCGCCGTTTTCCTGAGCTTGTGGGTGACAACCGTTTCGGCAATTACCGCACCGGTATGGGAAGTGCTGCTGTGTGGCTCTGAAAAAGGCGGCTTTAGCGGTGTTTCTGACACTGGCATAGTTTCGTGTGCGTTCTGGGGTGGATTTTCTGGCTTTTTCTCTTCTGAGACAGGCGTTTCGGAAGTCGGCTGAGTGCCGGTATCATCCTTATGTTCCTCACGAAACTGACGCTGTTGTCGGCGCATTCGCACCTTTTTCTGCTCTTCCGCAGAAAGCCCACCGGAAAGCTCAGGCTCTTCAATGGGCTTCACAAGCTCGGCATCTTTCAATCGCCCGGAAATACTTTTGCTTGTGCCTTCGGTCAGATTTTCTTCTATCGCGCCGTCGCGGGTCATCTTCATAACCACCTTGTCACGGGCTTTTAGCTCCGGTTCCTTCGGCATCAAATCTCACCTCCGATCCGCTGATAGGCAAGCTCGGCAAACTCAGGATTCAGCTCAATCCCGACATAGTGCCGCCCCATGTTCTTTGCGACCATCGCCGTTGTCCCGCTGCCTAAGAACGGATCAAGGACAATGCCGTCTTCGGGACATCCGGCAAGCAGACAGGTTTCAACCAGCTTCGGAGGGTAAGCGGCATAATGACCACCCTTGAACGGAACGGTATTGATCGTCCACACATCTCGTTTATTCCTCAGCGGATTGATCTCGGCATCTGTGATCTCGCCATGCCCACGGGGGCGGTTGATGGTTTGCACATGAGCCTGACCGGGAATTGCTTTCCCGAACTTGTTGCCGCCCTTCATGCCGCGCTTGAGTCGTTCAGCAGTAGCCGGTGCAATCGGCTCAGAGATTGCCTTGTAGTCAAAATGATATTTCCGAGACTTAGAGAACAGAAAGATATGCTCATAACAACGGGCACAGCGATCTTTCACGCTTTCAGGCATTGGGTTTTCCTTCATCCAGATGATGTCGTTTCTCAGATACCAGCCGGAGTCACGGAGGGAAAATGCCAGCATCCACGGAATGCCAATCATGTCTTTGGGCTTGCAGCCCTCAACCTTGTGGTTGAGAGCTACCGCCTGACCGTTTCTGCCGTTGGGGTTCTTCGGGTCAACATAGCCGCCCTGATTGCTTTTTCCGGCATAGGTGTCCGAGATGTTCAGCCAGAGCGTACCGTCAGGACGCAGAACGCGCCTGACTTCGGTAAAAACTTCGGTCAGGCGCGAGATGTATTCTTTGGGCGTTGTCTCTCTGCCAATCTGCCCATCCATGCCATAATCACGCAAGGCGTAATATGGAGGGGATGTCACGCAGCAGTGGACGCTCTCATCTGGCAGCGTCTTCAGGACTTCGAGACAGTCACCGGTATAAATGGTGTCGAGTTGTATAGCTATTTACCTCCTATCTTTAGAAGTTGTTGGAGCAGATTGATTAGTCGGAGAAATACTCATCCGGCTCGTAATCGTCCTCATCCTCTTCGTCTACACGGTCTGCCCAGCGGTCGAAGATTTCTTCGGCTTCCTTAGCAGCCTCACGGTAGAGGCTCAGGCGGTTCTTCTCGTAGGCTGCAAAGGCAGGAACAAACTTGCCGAACTCACAGATTGCCTTCGCATCCTGTGTGCGCATATCCGCAACACACTGGATGATTTCAGACATCGTGAGCAGATCGTCGATCATCAGATCATACTCTTCCTTGGGGAGGGAGACGCTTTCAGCATCCTCGGTATCAGCGAAGGGAGTGTCCTCGTCACACTGAGCGCACTTGGCGACATCTACCACAAAGGGCAGCGCCAGCATATCCACAGATACCTTGGTCATAATCCGGCGCGTTTCCTTGACCTTTTCGTCAATAGCCTCTCTCACATGGAGGTAAGCGCGGTGATGCTTCTTGAGGTCACTCTCCTGACGGATCAAATCGGTCAGTTCCCACAGAGCCTTGAAGAGCGCAGTGGTGTTCTCTGCGTACTCGATAGCGGCTGCGTAAGGCATGGTAATCATCTTGTTGTTCATATTCAAATCTCCTTAATTCTGTAAAGTTTCTTCGGGTTTGGTGGTCATGATGCGATAGAGCATCGTGTCCTTCGGGAAGTTGTCCTTAAACGGGACGATGGTAGAGCCGTAGAAGATCAAGCCTTCACCGGCGTTGGAATTGGTGATGTAGTTCTGCTGGCTTGGGGAGATATTCAATGCGGAGCTGAGAATCTTTCTGTCACCGGAAGCCTGATTCAGAAGATACACAAAATCAGAGTTCTCGAAGATGTTCTCGACTTCACGGGAAGCCAAAAGGTCTTTCACATTCTGGGTAATTCCGGTGGGGATGCCGCCCCATTTTCTGAATCTCTTCCAGATTTCCACACTGTACGCCGCAGTCTGCTCTTCTTTCAACAGAAGATGAAACTCGTCCATGTAGTACCTTGTGGACTTGTGCTGGGCGCGGTTGATGGTTACGCGGTTCCACACCTGATCCTGCACAATGAGCATTCCGAGCTTTTTAAGCTGCTTGCCCAGCTCCTTGATGTCATAGCAGACAAAACGGTTGTTGACATCCACATTGGTTCTGTGATTGAAGACATTCAAACTGCCGTGGACATAGATTTCCAGAGCTGTTGCGATGCGCTGCGCCTCCGGTTCTTTCTGGTCGCGGAGAATGTTGTAGAGGTCTTCCAGAATGGGCATCTTCTCCGGCACGGGATCGGAGAGATAGTCCTGATAGACCATGCGGACGCTTCGGTCAATGATGGTTTTCTCAACCGGCTGCAAGCCATCCTTGCCGCCTACAATCAACTCGCACATCGAAAGAATGAAGTCGGATTTCAGCGTCAGCGGGTTTTCCTCTTCGGAATAGTTGACATTGATGTCCAGTGGATTGATGTAGTCCGTGCTGATCGGAGAAATACGGATAACCTGACCGCCGAGCTTCTGCACCAGCGGATAATACTCAGCTTCGGGATCGCAGACGATGATGTCATCCTCTGTGATGAGGAAGGCATTCGTCATCTCTCTTTTTGCCGAGAAGGACTTACCGCTGCCGGGAGTTCCGAGGATCAGCCCGTTGGGATTTTTCAGCCGCTTTCTATCCACCATGATCATGTTGTTGGAAAGCGCATTAAGTCCGTAGTACAGAGCTTCGCCGCCCTGAAACAACTCCTGCGTGGTGAACGGAACAAAGATCGCCGTAGAAGAGGTAGTCAGTCCACGCTCAATCTCAATCTGGTTCAGACCGATGGGCAGAGAGGACATCAGCCCTTCTTCCTGCTGAAAGTCCAGCCGCTTGAGTGCGCAGTTGTATTTCTGAGCGATGGATGCAGTCTGAAAGATGGCACTTTCGAGCTTCTGACGGGTAGTAGCCGTGTTCATCAGGATGATGGTCACAAGGAACATTCGCTCATTTCTCGTTTGGAGATCCTGCAACAGACGCTTGGCTTCACCGCCGTAGGTTGCCAGATCGGAGGGGATGATTTCCATATCGTAGCCGGAACGGACTGCCTTTTTCTGCTCTTCGATCTTCATCTTGTCGAGGTCGGTAATCTTCGATTTGATGCTCTTGATTGCCTTCGCCTGGTCAATCGTCCGGATATGAAAATTGACCGTAATGTTGCTGTCCATCTCAAGGAAGTCGGCAAGCATACGGTCATTGAGTTCCGGCGCGAGGATTTGCAGGAAGCTCACCGCACCGATGGTTTTGCCCATCTTGAAGCACTTGCCTTCACGGAAGTCAAAGGAAGTGGGAGCAATGAAGTCCTTGCTGGAAAGCCCCGTCCGGGCAACCATATCGAAGGAAAAGCGGAACGGCTCATTGGTGTCCATGTTGAACACATCATGAAGCACTTTCAGCCGCTCGTAGCCGGACAGCGGCTCGGTTTTCACACCGAGGGTTTTGAAGTTGTTGAGAATATCGGTTTCAATGCGTTCGAGCTTCGGCTTTGCCGTGCGGAGGGAGTCCGCCTCAATGCCGAAGGTGATGTACTTCTTCTTGATCAGCCCGTTGTTGCCCTTGGTGAGCTGGTTTTGCAGCATACCGGAATACTCGGAGCGGATGTCGTTGAAGGCGTCCTCCTGTGCCGGAATGTTGATGCGCTTGCGGAACTCATTGAGGCTTGCCTTCTGATTGATGAAGGAGAGCTGGACGAAAATCGAGCTGTCGAAGTAGTTCAGAAAGTCGCACCAGTTCTCAAAGATGGCAGTTTTGTCCTCGTTCTGCGCAAGCTGGTAGTTGATGTCCTCAAAGGCGATGGACTTCGTGTAGAGGCGGCTGTTCACCTTGCAGATACCGTCACGGCACATCTCCACATAGGGAATGGTCTGCTGGGCGGACTTGCGGACTTTCTTTGCCTTCCTGTCCTTTTTCTTCTGCATGACGATCCGCTTCTTTTCCTGAGCGGAAAGGGCATCGCCGTAAACGACGCCGTTTTTGACGGTCATCTTAGGCTTTGCCTTTGCTGTGCTGTTGTTCAAGCTGCAATTCCTCCTGTTCTTTGATTTTCCTCTGAATTTCAGCGTAGAGATTGTTTGTGCGATAGGGACGCACCTTGTCCCGGATGAACATGGACTGTACGATGTGGTACAGATACTTTTCGGCGGGCTGACCGTCCTTCTCGTAAAGCGCGAAGAAGATGAACGGGAGCATGATCACCACCATCAGCATTGCCGCCGTAGACAAGTCGAGATGTGCCTTCGCCAGAAAGAAGATCGGGACGCCGACTGCCGCAGCGAGGGAAAAACAAATGAGCTGCCGCTTGGTCAGGTTGAACATGACCTTCGTTTTGACGCGGTTAAGATCCTTCGGGACCGGAACAAATGCCATTGACTGTTTCCTCCTTTCTAAGCTGCTTTTCATAGCGCAGCTTCATTTGTGCGGGATATTGATCCTCCTTCGGCTGACGCTTGCCTGTCCAGCGAAGCCCACCCGCTTTGCCTTGACAGATCCAGCCGGAAGCACGAAGGCTTGCACCGTTTTCACTTTCCAGCGTGTAGGTGATGATGCGCTTATAGCCCATAGCCGCAGCAGCTCTTGCCGCCGCGCCGTAGAGAAAGCTGCAAGCGTTCTTCGCCCCGTTGGTGCATAGCCTTGTAACCTCCAATGTGAAGCCGTCATCCAGATACCGGCTGACGGGACGCCCAGCGATGATTACACCGACCAGTTCACCGTCTGCTTCACAGCCGATGGAAAACTTGTGACCGACAACAGGCTTGTGATGCCGGTGATGCTGCCGGACGTACTCGTTGGCGTCACGAAGAGAAATGGGTCTTAGCCGCAGCATGGTGTTTCCTCCGTCGGAAGATGCGCTGTGCATTCGACCTCGTTGCCCCAAACATCCCAGCCTTCGGGAGACTGACGGGCAAAAAGCTCTACGCGGGGAAGGTCTCCCATGAGCCGAACAATACGTTCCCGCGCCTCATCCGGCTTTTTGGAATGCTCTTCGATGTGACTGAGGATGACCTGACGCACACCGGCGTCAACTCGCTTCGGATGTCCCTTCGTAGCAAGGATGCAGATTTCGGCGTTTGCCCTTGTCCAATACCCCATGCCGGTGAAGAGATCGTCGTTCCTGCGGTTTTGCTTCACCCATACAAAAGCCACGGTCTTATAAGAAAAGCCCCATGCCGTCAGCACTTCGAGTGCTTCACAGAGGCACGGGAACGTGATCCAGAGGAACAGAGCGCAGTCCTTGGCGGCAAGCTCACCGACCGGAAGTGCCTTGATGTCTTCAATACACATTGTCGGGTAGTGGCTTTCTGCCGACCGTCCCTGTCCCTTCTTGGAGTAAGTCCGATACGCCCAAGGGGGATCGGCGTAGATGATGCTGTACTTCTTCATGCTGCCGACCTCCTTAGTGCGCATGGAAGATGGATTTTGCAAGGCTTCCGGTCTTGAACAGCGAGAAGCACAGAATGACCGTGTACGCCGCCACAGAGAACAGAGCCGAGTGAATGTTGTCTGCAATAATCATGCCGTTGATCAGCACCGCATAGATGCCGACACAGACCATGATGAGGAAGCCCTGAAATGCCAGAGCGAACAAGCCTTTCAGATAGTTCGTGCCGATGCTGCCCCATTCGCGGTTGCTCATGGTTGCGATGGGAATAGGCGCAATGCTCACGGTGCAGTAAATCTCAATCATGCGCCCGTAGAGAATAACCGTAATGAGGATCGCCATGATTTTGAGGCACAGGCTGATCAGAAGAGTTTCTATCGACAGTCCGAGCAGTTCTCCGACGCCCATGTTCTCCATGCCGGTACGCATCTGCGCAATCGTCGCGTCAATGTCAATGCTGGTGTTGCCGTGAATGACACCGGCTGCGCCGGAAACCACGTTCTGCCCGATGTCGAATACTGCCATCACGATGTCAAACGTGTGTGTCACGAGATAGATCGCCACAGCCGCCTTGAAAAACCACTTGAAGAACATCCAAGTGTCCATGTCGTGAAGGTTGTTTTTCTCGGTGATCATGGAAATCAGCTCGTAGCACAAAACGAAGGTGATGATGATACCAGCGATGGGGACTATCACGTTTTCGGATAGTCCCCGGATCATCTGGTACACGCCGCCGTTCCAGCCGGACGGTGTTTGCCCAACTTCGGCGGCAATCGTTCCTACCTTCTCGTTGACATCGGTGAACATATTGGTCAGGTTGCTCTCGATCCATCCGATCAGCATATCCTTGAGAGCTTGTTCGATCTTTTCTAAAATGCTGCCCAATATTTCACCACCCTTCGGTTAAGCTGGGCTTGCCGTGGATTAGCCGAACAAACCGGAGAGCAGGGGGATGAGGGTCGTGCCGATCAGCACCACACCGCCGCCAGCCATGAGCTGCTTGATGCCCTGAGACTTAGCGCCGGGGTTGTCGTTGCCGTAGCCTTCCATGAGGTTGACAACACCCCACACCGCGAGACCGGCACCGAGGGCGATAACGAGCGTCTGAAGAACCGTGACAGCCTGATTGATGAAAGCCATAGATTTTCCTCCTTGAATCGATGAAAGTTGAGTGTGTATTTTTGAAAATGGGCATAAAAAAAGAAGCCCCGTCGCTGTTCTGCTTTGGGAGCCATCAGGCTTTACCCACTGCGCAGTGCAGCGACGGGGCTTTAATCCGCTTCGACCTCGCCCATATCATAGAGGTCGAATGTGTCATCGGGCTTGACTACCAGCTTGTGCTGCCGGTATTTCTCGATGTCAAAGACGTTCCGCTTGTTATAGTCGGAGAGCTGCCGGTACTTTGGATGCTTCGTGATGTCGTATTTGTTACTGAGAAAAGGTCTCACGCCTCGAAGCTGCAAAATACACTTTGCTCCGTCCATGACGGCGATCTCATCCTGAGACATCAGTTCCTTGCCGGTCTTCTGATAGTTCAAACCATAGGAGTTGCTGTTGGAACGGGTTTCCGAGGTGTTGTAAAGGTCGATTGTCTCCTTGCCCAGCACCTCGCTGATTTCCTTGAGCGTGGATTTCTCCTTGCCGCCAAGAAAAAGTGTGCAGTCGCAGTTGCCCGTGATGGTGTCCGCCGCATCCTTGTAGATGGTCTTGAGCTGAGACTGGGACTGCAAGATGATTGACGCCGAGATTTCCCGGCTTCGGATGGTGGCGATGAGCTTATCAAACTTCGGGATTTGACCGATGTTCGCAAACTCATCGAGCAGACAGCGTACATGAACGGGAAGCCGTCCGTTGTAAACGTCATCTGCCTTGTCGCAGAGAAGGTTGAAGAGCTGGGAATACATGATTGCCACGACGAAATTGAAGGTGTCATCGGTATCGGAAATGATGACGAACAGCGCCGTCTTCCGGTCTCCGATGGTGTCCAGCTCCATCTCATCGTAGCTCATCAGCTCCCGCAGCTCTGCGATGTCGAAGGGCGCAAGCCTTGCACCGCAGGAAATCAAAATCGACTTCGCGGTTTTGCCAGCCGCCAGCTTGTATTTGCGGTATTGCTTGACCGCAAAGTGGTCAGGGTCGCGGGCTTCCAGCTCGTCGAACATGACATCCACAGGGTTCTTGAAGGTCTCATCGTCCTCTCTGGCTTCCGAGGCATTGATCATTTCGAGCAGGGTAGTAAAGTTTTTCTCGTGGTCGGGTGCTTCGTACCAGATGTAGCCGATGAGGGCTGTGTAGTAGAGCTTTTCCGCCTTTACCCAAAAATCTTCTCCGGACTTATCGCCATCTCCCTTCGTATTGACGATGATCGTATTGACCAGCTTGAGGATGTCCTTCTCGCTGCGGATGTACGCGAATGGGTTGTAGTGCATGGATTTCTTGAAATTGATGGTGTTCAGCGACTTGATGACATAGCCGCCCTTTTCAAGCATTTTGCCGCACTCCACCAGCACCGTACCCTTTGGGTCGGTGACAACGTAGCTGCTGTGCATCTGCATCAGATTTGGCTTCACGAAAAAGCGCGTCTTGCCTGAGCCGGATCCGCCGATGACAAGGATATTTTTGTTGCGGGCGTATTTCGGCTGCTTTGGGCGGCTGTTCATGGTCAGGAACTCCGTCTGCGTTAGGATGACGTTGTTCGAGAACTCCGGATCCGTGTACGGCTTGATGTCCTCCGGCTTGCCCCATCGTGCAGATCCGTATTCTTCGCCCTGCCGGAACTTCTTGCGGTTTTTGCCCTTGACGTAGACCGCCAACTTGAGCAGCGCACCGGCAATCAGACCGATGAGCAGATCGACGGGATGAAAGCTGGGAAGCGGATTTGCAAAGGCAGTGCCGAACACGGCAAAGCCGTTTGTCAGCTTGTCGATGAACGCCGTGCCGGGGGCAAGACGAAACACGGCGGCAATCTTATCCGCAAAGTAGAAGGCGAAGACATACGGAAGGTTCAGAAGAATGAGCTTCTTCACATCGGGTTTGTTCACAGCTCCACACCCCGATCCTTGGTCTTGACCTTGACCTTCTCCTTGTGCTGCGCCTTGCTCTGGGCTTTCTCCTGATCCAGCTTGTGCCGGATGGACGGCTGTTCCTTCTGCTTGACAGTCTTGGCAGAGAACTCCTTGAAGGCGGCGGTCATAACATCAACGTCCCGTCCCTTGAAGAAGACAAGATAGCTGGGCGGCTCAACGGAAACGTCCTTCTTGAGCGCAAAGTCCAGACCGTATTTGCTGGCAGTCCGCTCAAAGGACTTGATGTTGCCGTCCGTCACTTCAATGTTGGAGATGGCGGCATTCTGGCTCATCAGATGTTTGATGGACTGCTTGCCGCGATAGGTTTTAGGTTGCTGCATCTGCTTCTGCGCCTTCTCGATTTCCTGAACGAACTTGTCCAGAGCCTTTTTCAGCACCTCAGCGGAGATTTTACCGCCCTTGATCATGATTGCAACAACTTTGGTGTTGACTTCATCCTGCAATGCAGTGATACCTCCTTTCCTTGGAATAATTGAGGGAATGCTGCCTCAGCTAAGGCGGCACACCCGGCAGATGAATGAATATGACCATGTAAAGCCCTCCTTTCAGGCATAAAAATAGCCGCCAGCGTTTCGCTTGCGGTTTACCAGCCGTTGAAATCATGATTGACCTTTGCGGAGTAGAAATTGTCCATCGTTGCCGGAGCGTTATAGAGTGTGGTCAGGAGATATGCCCTGATGTTCCGAATGTTGGACGGACATTCCTTCATTGCGTGGAAAACATACTCGATGTGGCTGCTGTCCAGCTTGAGAAAGCGGGACTTGACCACTTGCTGCGGCATATCTTCGCCATTGATGCGGATGGTAGGAGCAGTTGAGCAAACGGCATCCAGCATGATCTCGACAATTTCACCGAGGCGGTCTCCGTCAGGGCGGTCTTTCATAATCTCGTATTCGATGTTCTCTTCGATGATTTCTCTATATCGCTCTCGCTCATCCACCCAATCAGTCCCATCATTTCTGCGTCCTGTGCCTGAGTGATTGATAGATGGAGTATTGTTCAAGTGAGTATTTTCTTGGTGTGTAATTACTTGGTTCGTATTTATTTGCATTGGGTTTCCCGATGTCGGGACATCCGTTGCCGGTTTTACCGGTATCGGCTTTTCCGATGACGGTGAATCCAACGCCGGTTTTGACAACTCCGGTATTTCAAAGACAAGATACTCGCTTTGCGCCATTCTGCCGTTTTTGTCCCTACGCTGACGCCTGATGATATAACCGGCATCCTCCAATTCCTGCACAGCAGAGCGAACGCCGTCGATGCCGTCCGCGTTGAGCTTGGCAAGCCCCTTGAGGGAGTAGTCCCATTCATCCGGAAGGCTGAGGATTTTCGACATCAGCCCAACAGCCTTGAGGGAGAGCTTCTTGTTGCGAAGATGGTGATTGCTCATCATCGTGAAGTTCTCGATCTTGGGGACTCTGAAAACTGCCATAAAATCACCTTGCCATCTTGGGAAGCAGCTCTTCGCCGCACTTTTTCTGGAACTTCATTCGGATGACATCCTTGCCCTTCGGCGTGAAGTAGGTCTGAGAACCGGTGTAGCAGTACGTCACAAAATCGCGGACGATGAACAGTCCGGCATTGCTGTCCTTGTTGTAGGGAAGAAGCTGACCGGAGGGAGAGCGGAATAGGTACTTTTCTCTAAGAAGGAACTGGACGAACTTGCGCTCCGGGATTTTCAGTTCCTTCGCCGTTGTTCTAATATTGGTACAGTCATCCGGATTGATAAAGGCATCGTAGTAATCGGCTTTGGGCTTTGCAGTGTTCAGCTCAACCTCAAGAACCTTTACGCGATTCTTTTCTCGAATCAACGCCTGAGCGAACTCCATGATGACCGCCGGTTCCTTCTGAATGCGTTCCAGAAGGGAGTCCGTCATGTAGCCGCCGGTCTTGCGGATGGTGGGGACAACTTCATCGAACAGCCAGTGTTCAAACTTCTCAGCAGCAGGGAGTTTGCTGTGAACAATCAGTCGGTAAACATCGCCCTCCGGTATATAGGAAAGGGACTGCATACCACCTCTTGTAAGGGTGTCCCGTTTTAGGACACCCTTGCAGTGATCGATAATTGCCTTTCCGGGTCGGGCATATCCAAGCGCTTTCGCAATATCTGAACCGCAGAACAGGAGTGTTTCCCCTTCGAGGATCGTTCGCACCTCACCGAACTGTTCATTCTTGAAGACTTCGATTTTGTTATTCATGACTGACTTCCTTTCCGGCAGCAGATGTGCCATTTTGATTTTTGAGAGTAGAAACGGGCTTGCAGCAGTAGGGACACTCTGCAAACACGCAGGACTGATATTTCCAGAAGGGACGGTGAAAGCGGCAGCTTCGGCACTCAGGGAGAATGCCATCCGCGCCGCTGTCAAAATGCTCAAAGCCGGGTGTGGTCTGCATCAGCAATTCCAGTGCTTGCAGATCACCGGCTGTCATGCGTTTCATGCTTAAAAACTCCTTTCCTTCGCCGCATCGCCAGCAAATATTCCGGCTTTTGGGCAACAAAAAAAGAGGGTTTGCTTCTTACTCCAAATTGGAGAAGAAACAAACCCTCTTCGTTTACGATGTAGTTCAGATGATTTCTCGGATGGTATGAATGACACCGAGCAGCAGCCCGATGAAGAAGGCAAGTCCTCCGATAAGACCGCCTATGATTAAGTTCAATGCGAAGATGCCGACTGAGCCGGAGATACCATAACCGCTGGGAATGAGCCAGAGGCACATCCTCCGGATGCCGAACGGTAATCCAACGCAGATCCACATAAGGAAGTAGTCGCATACGCCGTCAGGCATATAGATCGGCTTGAGAAATGACGCGAGGCAGAACGCAAGCGTGATCGGAAGCACAACCTCCTTCAAGAAGACTTTGATAGCACCCACTATATCCTCCTTCTGCCGGAAGTGTGCAGCAGCACCCTCCGGCTTGCTTGATTATTGTGAAAGTCCTTTGTTTTCGGTCAAAAAAAGAAGGGACTAAGCCAGAATGCCTTGATTTTCAAGGTCTTTCTGATTTAGTCCTATTATCGCACAATAATCTTTTACGATGACGCAGTTGATATTGCCATCGGTGACATCCTGCATCATTTCCTTGAACGCAGGGCGGTCAAAGATGATGCCGCTGTATCCATCGTCGATCTTTTCGGAAACGACCTCAATATCCGGGTTGCGCTCTACAAAGTTTTCAATGAGCTTGCGCTGATTGGAAACGCTGTCGCTTTCGCTGGAATGATCGTCGGTGTAGGACAGGCGGATATAAGCGGTTGCTTTGTATTTAGGCATGAAAAAGCACTCCTTTCTCCCGGACTGCTCCCGCATGAAAAGAGTGGTTATCTGGCTATTAGGTTTTCATCCTTTTCCACACCGATCATAGCACTCTCTGCGGAAAAAAGCGAGGATGTCGCTCAGCGCAAAATGCCTTGCAGACATTCCTCCAACGTAACACCGTTCCCGGCAAAGCAGGCGTTTACCACGAAATCGCCGCAGCGGAAGCGGTAAGGATTTTTGATCTGGCGGATAAAGGCGGCAATGCGTTCTTCCTTGGGAAGATTTTTGTCAACAGATACTTCCCGGATGTCCACCAGCTCATCCGTGTGGATTCGGGATTCGTTTGGCGTTGGCTGCATCATGGCGATCTCCTTTCTCGGTTTGGTGGGTTTCCTCAAGGTCACATGAATGCACTGATGGGAAAGCCCGTCAGCGCATGGTATCTGACTTTGAGAGGCGGCTGCGCGGGCAGAATTGGAGCCACATAACATAATGGCGAATACCGGCGCAGCCGCTCTGCTTGTCCATTTGAGAAGATCCATCCTATTTGCCACGCGCCCCGGATAGTGGGCATGATGCAGGCCGCCCTTGGCAGGGCTGTCATAACTCCACGATACCGCTGCCTCAAAGAGCTGGCGCATACCGCAGGGTTCCCCCTCAAGTCTGTGGGAGGGCGTGAGCAAGTTTCATTATCCGCCGCGCTGTCATCGCGCCCGATTTGCCGAATCGGGTCTAAGGCTGCGTAGATCGCTCGGATGGCTTTTCCGGAATCGCCTCCTTGAAGCCATCGTCGTGGCGGCGCACCTTATGCCGCTATCACGCGGGTTTTGTGCCTGCATCATGGTCTATTCAGTTTTCAACGTTCAACGAAAGGCTTCGTGGAGAATGTCCCTTCACCTATCGCCGATTTTGGGCCACTTTTGCAAGGTGTTTTTGAAAAACCTCAGAAATATTTTTTGATTTTTCTGATTGCTGCTGTAATGTTGAGAGAAATAGCCTGATGCGACACGCCTTCGACTTTTCCAATCTCGTCAATCGTCATTCCATCCACGAAATACATCCACACCCTGCGGAACTGCGTATCCGTCAGGTGCTTCCGAATCTGCGTGACCTTTCTGACGCTGCGGTGGATTGCCTCTGCCCGGTCATGCGCCTGCTCAATGCAGACATCCACGGCAGGAATGGAGGCCGCTTCCTCGGATAGCTCATCCAACGCAAGCGTGTGATTGGCATAGACGTGAGCTTCCTTTTCGGAGGCGTGATAGTCTTCGTCCGACAGGGCTTTCCATTTCAGAAATTCTTTCTCGCTGGCAAAGTCCTCGCGGGTCAGGCGGACGATGACTTCATTGGCGTCCATATAAACGATAGCGTTGGGGTCTTTCTTGTTCAGCGCATAGCTGCTCTTTCTGTTAAACATAATATGTCCTCCGTTTCGGTGTTGGGTGGGTGGTGAACCAGACCAACACCGGCGGAGAACGACAGCCGACAGGAAAACGTAAAAAGGCGCTCGAACAGGCATGATGACCTGAACGAGCGCCTTGCGTGCGAGTGAAAACATGAGTAACGAATACTGTACCGGGAGGGGCTAAATCACGGATGAACCAAACCGCATAAAAAGAGAGCTGCAACTCGCTTTCGTGAGTGCAGCTCGTCTGGGGGAAAGCCGCGTGCTTTTTGAAGTGGACGGCTAATCGGTGCTTATGCTTTTTTACATGACCGCGAGCGGCCTTAGCAGTATCTCCTGTTCATCCGTGACATCATAAAAATACCTCCAATTCGCTGAATGTGATTTGCGGCTCATTCAATGTGAGCTTCATGTGTATTTAAGTGAATTGAGGCTCACTCTACAATGTAGTAGAGGTGATTTACAATGAACTTTCTTGACCTGTTCGCCCAAAAGCTTCGCGAAAAGCGGGAGCAGAAAAAGATCACGCAGCGCGAATTAGCGGAACGGCTTAATATGTGTACCCGAACTGTCATTGAGATTGAAAAGTGCAAGAGCAATCCGAAATTTGAAACGGTTGCGCTGATCTCAGAAGAAATGGACATCAGTCTGGATGGAATCGTGTTCCACGATAGAGCGCCGCAGACCGTTGCCAAGTGCGTTCTTGATTACTTTGCAGGAAAGGGTGAAGAAGAGTCGCAACGGTACATAGACCTGTGCATGAGCGCAGATAAGCTGAAGTGATGTACAGGGGAAAACAAAAGGGCCGATGATTGTCTTTCATGTAGAGCAGCCAGTGGGCTTATATTTTCCCCACTGGCTGCTCTTGTCCGCACAGTTGGAACGACGGGCATTAGTATCCTATTTTTCCTGTTTGTGTGCATCCCGGATCTTTTCAAAGGTGTCCTGACTGATGGCGTGTTCAATCCGGCAAGCATCTCGCTCTGCAATTTCAGGGTCAACGCCAGCTGCGATAAATTGCTCTGTAAAGAACTGATGCCGCTCATAAATTTTTTCGGCAACATTCCGGCCTGTTTCGGTCAAATGCAAAACGTAATCACTATCTACCGTTAAAAAGCCCCCTTCACGCAAAGCCGACACCGCATAGCTTACACTGGCTTTTGAAACTCCAACACGCCGTGCAACATCAATAGAGCGGACAGCACCGTGATTCTTTTGAAGAACCAGCACAGCCTCCAGATAATCCTCTCCGGACGCATGAATCTTCACTATTGTCTCCTTTATGCAAGGCTCCAGCCGGAGGACTTTTTACGGATATTTACAAAATCCTGATAAATCCCGGCTTTTGCTATAAGCTCGTCATGGGTTCCCTGTTCGCTGATCCGTCCATCAGAGATCACCAAAATCTGATCTGCCTGACGGATGGTATTCAGGCGGTGTGCAATCACAAGTAATGTTTTACCCTTTACCAGCTCATTGATTGCCTCCTGGATATAGCTTTCATTATCGGTATCAACACTTGCAGTCGCTTCATCCAGAATGACAATCGGTGCGTCCTTCAAAATGCAGCGGGCGATAGAGATTCTTTGCTTTTCGCCGCCGGACAGAGTAGCGCCGCCTTCACCGATGACTGTCTGGAATCCATCTGGCAGCGCCATGATAAAATCATAGCAGCGGGCTTTTTTTGCAGCCTCATAGACTTCTTCCTCGGTAGCGTCCGGTTTACCCATGCAGATGTTGTCACGGATAGTGCCGGAACGTAACCAGGTCTCCTGCAGCACCATACCGTAATTGGTACGGAGACTTCCTCTGGTGATATCCCGGATATCTGTGCCGTCCACTTTAATGGAGCCGGAGTTCACATCGTAAAAACGCATCAACAAGTTGATCACGGTGGTCTTACCGCATCCGGTAGGGCCTACGATGGCAACTCTCTGACCAGGGGTAACTTTCAGGTTAAAGTTCTGGATCAGCTTCTTCTCCGGCACATACTGGAAGTATACATTCTTCAGATCCACATTACCCTGGGCATCTTCCAATACTCTTGCATCCGCAGCATCGGGCACCTGAGGCTCCTCGTCGATCAGTTCGAAGATACGTCCGGCACAGACAAAAGCATTCTGCAATTCTGTTACCACGCCGGAGATCTCGTTGAAGGGCTTGGTGTACTGGTTCGCATAGCTTAAAAAGCAGGACAGACGGCCTACGCTGATACCGCCCTTGATCGCTACGAGCGCACCGAACACACCGACACCGGCATATACCAGACTGTTAACGAAACGGGTCGCCGGGTTCGTAATGGAGGAGAAAAAGATAGCTTTCAGAGAGCATTTCTGCAATCTGCCGTTGATCTCTCCAAACTTGCTCTTCACCGCTTCTCCTCTGGAAAAGGTATTTACAATCTTCTGGTTGTCGATCATTTCCTCAATCAGGGAGGTCTGCTCGCCTCTGGTCTCGGACTGCTCCCTGAACATGGAGTAGGTCTTGGTTGCAATGAATTTTGCCACCAGGAAGGATACCGGAGTGATACATACTACTACCAGTGTGATGGGCACATTGGTCACCAGCATGAATCCCAACGTACACAGGATCGTCAGTGCACCGGTGAATAACTGGGTAAATCCCATCAGCAGACCGTCCGCGAAAGTATCCACGTCCGCAATGACACGGCTCACGATATCACCGTAAGCATGGGCATCCAGATATTTTAAGGGCAGGATCTCCAGCTTCGCAAAAGCATCCGTACGGATATCCCGGATCACATGATAGGTAATATAGTTGTTGCAGGTGTTCATAACCCACTGGCCTACTGCCGTGATGATCATGACGATAGCGATTTTTTTCATAATAGCAAAAATACCCGGCATATCTACCTGTCCCTTGCCGATGATCAGGTCCACCGCATTACCGGTGAGGATAGGGATATATAAGGTCAGTAACACGGTCAGGCCTGCTAACAGCAGGGAGAGTACCAGTGCCGGTGTATATTTCCGGATATATTTCAGCACACGCTTCATGGTTGCTTTATTATTTGTCTTCTGCATTACCGAACACCTCCTCTCTGCTCAGGATACTGGGAATAATAAATCTCCTGATATACCGTACAATCCTTCAACAATTCATCATGGGTTCCCACACCTGCGATCTCACCGTCATCCAGTACGATGATCTTGTCCGCATGGCGGATAGTGGAAGCTCGCTGGGATACGATAAAGGTCGTGGTCTTATCTTCCAGGGTACGCAGTGCCGCACGCAGTTTTGCGTCGGTGGCATAATCCAGTGCGGAGGCACTGTCATCCAGGATCAGGATCTCAGGCTCTCTGACCAGGGCTCTCGCAATGGTCAGACGCTGTCTCTGTCCACCGGAGAAATTCTT
>OMAS01000592.1_pt1 | contig 19834 bp, 19 predicted proteins | sample 1674031 | NCBI WGS metagenome assembly OMAS01 (sample SAMEA103958138, study PRJEB25191) | human gut metagenome | biome: human-associated habitat [ENVO:00009003]; feature: intestine environment [ENVO:2100002]; material: feces | place: Germany | collected 2013/2015 | reverse complement strand
TTGTCTGTTTATGTAAAATCTTTCAAAGAACTCTTTCTTTTGTTGCTAAGAGAAACCGTATTTCTCAAAAGCGAGTGCAAAATTACTAACTATTTTTCATTCCACCAAATCTTTTCGCAAAAAAGTTGCTTTTTCAGTCCGTTTTTAACATCTATAAAGACTTTGCGCAAGAGATTTTAGCTGCTTACATTATTATATATATGCGCTCGCCAGTACACGCACATAGGCATATACGCAAGCGCACAATACTATTAAGGTTATAATGCTTTTTCAGTTAATTTACTCAAGTTTCGCAAGTTTTGTCCCATACGCCCTGAAAGGTTCTTGAACCACATGCGAAAATTCAGTTAATTTATATTTAAAAAGTGACGCTTATCCGTAGCCATTAACTTTATTTCGCTGACAATACATTAAAAGGTTATAATGTTTTTAAGATAACTTATATTTTAGAAGTTTACGCTTATCCATAGCCATTAACTTTATTTCGCTGATAATATTTTAACGGCTTATACATCAAGGACACCGATTAAAGTAAGTTTCTAGGAGTTTCTGCAGAAAGAAATCATAAAAAAAAGAGGACTCTCTAAAAAAACATACCCATTTCGGAATCGTGAACAAACGCAAAAATATATAAAAACGGGCTGAATTCTTAAAATATGTTTATAAAATACACAAAACACCCTTCACCACCCTTCACCCGTAACTATTTGACACTCAAAATGTTAAATAAAAAGGTGAAGGGTGAAGGTTTGAAAACTCTATTTTATATATGTACGCGTGGGTAAAGGAAAAAAGGGTAAAATCAAAAAAGTACCCTAGGGTCAAAAATCGGAAAAACCCTAAAAAAAGAATATAATATAAGATTTAAAATATACCCTTCACCCTTCACCTCGTTGCCACAACCCAGCTTCCATATCTTCATCATCGAATTACCTACATTTGTCTTCTGGGGTTATCCTTCGGAGATATTCCGCTATCTTTCGGAGATATTTTCTTATCCTTCGGAGATATTCTGCTATCTTTCGGAGTTATGTTCATATCCTTCGGAGATATTCTTCCGAATGATTCCATGATTTTTTCGCACTTTATTTCCCGAATCCACGCAAATCGCACAAATCGCATAGGTAGAAAACGGAAAAGACGTATCTTTGCATTCGAAATAAAACGAATAGCGTATGAGACTGGTAGAAGAAAGAGAAGATAAGAGATTAAGATGGCAATGGCAGATCAGTTTCAACCGCAAGGAGGCTGACATGAAGTCAGACATCACCATCATTCCTAACGGCAACTATCATATCCTGATAAAGGGTCTGAAACAGAACGACATCATCAGAATATACGGAACCTCAGGTGTCCTGGCACTTCAGAAACAGGCAAAATCTGATACAGAACTGCTTCGCTCACCAGTAAATGGAACTGTAGTCGTAGAGGTAACGCGAGGCGGAAAACAGATAGCCGTAAAGAAGATAGCCCTTAAATAAAGGAATGAATGCCGTAAAATTACGGAATAAATGTTAATAAAGCGCAGAGATAATCGCTCGTTTCAATAATTGGCATTATCTTTGCGCTTATTATATTATTCAATAGACCATAAATAACAAAAGAAAATAGAATTATGACAGAAAAGGAAATGTACAATCTGATAAATAGTCAGAACAACCAGCAGAGCAATGGCTTTGCTGTTAATGAGAAAGAGCGAGGTATAAGCGGTGTTTTCTCTGCTTTGATGCGCAAAGTGTATACATGGATGACCTTAGCTCTCCTGATTACGGGCGTTACTGCCTATGGTGTGGCTAGCAGTCCTACCCTGCTGATGACCTTGATGACAAGCCGCGGCTTGCTCTTTGGCCTGATTATCGCAGAACTCGCCCTGGTATTCATCATTACTGGTGCCCTACAGAGACTCTCCCTGACTACGGCCACCCTACTCTTCATCGTCTACTCGGTTTTGAATGGTGCCATGCTTTCATCCGTATTCGTAGTTTATACGATGACCAGTATTGCCAAGGTATTTTTTATTACAGCCGGCACATTCGGAGCAATGGCTTTCTATGGTTACACAACCAAGAAGGATTTGACCTCTTTCGGAAAAATACTCTTCATGGCGCTGATAGGCCTGATTATCGCTACCGTAGTAAACATGTTCTTGAAGAGTTCAGGGTTTGATTACATTTTGAGTTACGCCGGCGTAGCTATCTTCGTTGGCTTGACCGCTTGGGACAGCCAGAAAATCAAGCAGATGCTCCAGACACAATACGACATGAGCGAGGGCGCACAGAAACTGGCACTCATCGGAGCCTTGACCCTGTATCTCGATTTTATCAATCTCTTCCTCTACTTGCTCCGCATCTTCGGAGGCAACAACAAGGAATAATGAAAACGAGAACCGGAAATAAAGTAAAAAAAACAAAGAATAACATACATAACAAGAAAGGTTGGCTTGCCCTCAACGGGTTGGCCAACCTTTATTTTTTTTATTCCTAGAAAAAGTAAATGCTAGAGTTATATTCTCTTCAAAAAGTTCTATGGTGCAAAGATAGGAAAAAAAAATGAGAACCATGGTTTCAAAATAGCAAAAATAAGTTTCAAATGGACAAAAAGTGTCTTTTGACATTTTTCAGTGTACCACTGATTTTTAGAAACTACCTAAACACCAATAACTTATGCATTTACCCTATATTTATTAGGAGAGCAACCAAAAGAGGCAAAAAATACTCTTCTGAACGTAGAAATAGAATTAAATCCCGATTTGATGGCGATTTCCGGCAAAGGAAAGTTCGTTGATTTCAACAAATTCTCAGCATACTGTATACGATAAGAATTCACATAATCATAAAACGTCTGCCCATTCTGCCGGTTAAAATAGCGACTCAGATAAGTACGGTTCGTACCTACAGCCAGCGCCACATCAGACAATTTCAGTTTCGGATTGAGATAGATTCTATCTTCCTCGAACAACCGCTGCACCTCAGCAGCCATCCCCGAAACATCTACTTCGTTCTGCTCTAACGGTACAATTTCAATATCGCTCAACTCTTCTATCACAGACTCATGCCTATAAACAAAATAATCTATCAGCATCCAGAGTATCAGAGAGCTTACCATATAGATATTGTCGTAATCCACATTAATAACGAAACAGCTCAGCGTCCATAAAAACAGAATCAGGAAGAAGGTATTGAGAATGGCAAGAAGCCAATTCAGATTAATATTTTCCTGATAAGAAAAGCGCTCTTTCAGCTGGCGGTGATACCTCCGAATCATAAAGAAAAGCAATATAAAGGTAGAGAATCCATAAATGGCTCCCCAGGCAGAAAGCACATAAAACCAGATGATATTATGGGTAAAAATATAGAACACCGGCAACAAGAGGAAAGGCAATTCCAGCATCAAAGCTTTCACCCATCTGAACCAGCCCGGCTTCACCAGTTCCATCAACACAAAGCTGTAGAACGGAATAATCATCATATCCAACGAAGACGTAAGATACCACGCATGCTCGTTGTCAAAACCATAAATCTGAAAGAAAACCATGTCCTTTACCAACTGCAGGTCGACCACAATCATGAGCCACATAATCATCCGAAAGAGCATCTCCTTTCCTTTTCTCCAAAACAGGAAAGCCATCATGGAGAAGAACATCATGCTCATACCATAAATAAAACTCGTTACCGAATCCATGTCTACTTTCTATATAAATAAACAAAAAGGCACACCTATGGAAAGATATTCTAACATTCCAAAGGTGTGCCATGATATAAATTAATGCCTTATATAATAAGGTGTAGTATTAAATGAAATAACCTAATTAGTCGATTTCCTCATCGGCCTCGTAACCACCCATCTCACGGATAGCATTCTTCAGCATCGTATACTGCTGGTAGAGATGGTTTACAGGCTCTTCACCCTTTGTATAATCGTGCATAGGTGCCTTAAGGAAGAAGCTCAAGAAACGCTGGATTCCGAAACGGCCTGCACGAGCAGCAAGATCGCTCAACAATGTAAGGTCGAGCAGCAATGGAGCAGCAAGGATAGAGTCGCGGCAGAGGAAGTTAATCTTAATCTGCATTGGGTAACCCATCCAGCCGAAGATATCGATATTATCCCAACCCTCCTTGTTATCGTTGCGAGGTGGATAATAGTTGATACGTACCTTGTGATAGTACTGAGTATCTTCATCGTTACCATGACCATAGAGATCTGGCTGAGCTTCTGGTTTCAGGATTGTCTCAAGAGTAGAGAGTTTACTTACCTCCTTGGTATGGAAATTAGCTGGTTCATCGAGAACGAGACCATCACGGTTGCCGAGAATATTGGTAGAGAACCAGCCATTCAAGCCGAGACAACGGGTACCGATGATAGGAGCGAAACCACTCTTAACAAGAGTCTGACCTGTCTTGAAGTCCTTACCGGCGATAGGCATCTTGGTCTTCTCTGCGAGTTCCCACATAGCAGGAATATCAACAGTTGTATTAGGAGCACCCATGATGAAAGGAGCACCCTCTGTCAAAGCAGCATAAGCGTAGCACATGGATGGAGCTACATGCTGGCGGTCGTCAGCCTTCATTGCAGCCTCAAGTGCTGCCAATGTACCATGAATCTCCATATCTACAGGAACGTAGATTTCGGTAGATGCTGCCCAGATAACAACGATACGGGCACAACCGTTCTTCTCCTTGAAGTCGCGGATATCCTGACGAAGAGCCTCTACCATCTCCCAGCGGGTCTTGCAATCCTTCACATTGTCGCCATCAAGACGCTTTGCATAGTTCTTGTCGAAAGCAGCCTTCATTGGTACTACCTTCTCCAACTCCACGCGTACAGGGTTGATATCTTTCTCCTTCAATACCTCAGCATACATAGCTGCCTGATAAGCATTCTGCGGATAAACATCCCAAGTACCGAATACGATATCATTAAGGTCAGCAAGTGGAACGATGTCCTTATAGTGCAGATATTTCTTGTCTGCACCCTTGCCGACACGAATCTTGTCGTACTGAGTCATTGAACCTACTGGCTTCGCAAGTCCCTTACGAGTCATGAAAACACCAGTCATGAAGGTAGTAGCTACTGCGCCACAACCAACAACCAAGATTCCCAGCTTACCTTCTGCTGGTTTAACATTCATTTTTTCCATCTTCTAAAGGTTTATTTTATATTAAGTTGATTATAATCTAAGAATTGTGTCTGCAAAGATAACAAAAACTAATTGAACCGATGCGGTTTTCGTAGACTTTTTTTCAATAATTTACAATAATTAGCTTAAAATGGATAAAAAGGCTATTCTGCATCAAAAGCCAAGTGTAGAATATTTGTATGAAAGAAGGCAATATATGCATATTTATTCCACGTATATGCATAACTAAAGACAAAATAATGTTATTTTATGCATTTTTCTTTCATATTATTTGGTTATTTGCAAAATATATTGTAATTTTGCAGCCGTTAAACGAATAAAAATACAGCATATGAAGGCAAAGAATAGCAGATTGGAAACTTTGAAGATGCTTATATCAAGTCAGGAGTTGAGTTCACAAGACCAACTTTTGGAGGCTCTTCACAAAGAAGGCTTTAAGATTACGCAAGCTACATTGAGCCGTGATTTAAAACTGCTCAAGGTAGCAAAGGCAGCATCTTCGAGTGGAAAATATGCGTATGTCCTGCCCAACGATACATTATATAAGAGAGTATCAAACCATATTCCAGTGAGCAAGATGATGGTGAATACCGGATTTCAATCAATCAACTTCTCCGGGAACATGGTCGTGATCAAGACGCGTCCGGGATATGCAAGCAGCATTGCCTATAACATAGACAATAGTGATATTTCTCAAATTCTTGGAACCATCGCCGGTGACGACACTATCTTCCTGGTTAAAAAGAAAGGTACCACAGAAGAGGAAATCATCAATGCACTAGCTGAGGTAATTCCAGACGTTCACCATAAATATGTATAAGGTAGTTGCTTTTTTATGCAAAACATACACCTTATTATATATAAAGAAAGAATATTAAAACAAAAACATTTTAAGATAGAAGAGAAAAAATGGAAGAAGCAGAAGTTAAAGTAATGGTGGCTGACGAAAGTCACATCAAGTACATCGACACCATTCTGACTACAATTGCAGAAGCTGCAAAGAAGCGTGGTTCTGGTATCGCCAAGCGTTCACCAGAGTATGTTGCCACCAAGATGCGCGAAGCCAAGGCGGTCATCGCTCTCCAGGGCGAAAAGTTCGCAGGTTTCAGCTACATCGAAACATGGGGCAACAAGCACTATGTTACCACATCAGGTTTGATCGTTCACCCAGACTTCCGTGGTATGGGACTGGCTAAACGCATCAAGAACTTTACCTTTACGCTTGCCCGACAGCGATGGCCTCATGCCAAGATTTTCTCTTTGACATCCGGTTCGGCTGTCATGAAGATGAACACCCAGCTGGGTTATCTTCCTGTTACCTTCGCCGACCTGACCGATGATGAGTCATTCTGGCGTGGTTGCGAGGGTTGCATCAACGTAGATGTCCTCCATCGTACCAACCGCAAATACTGCATCTGCACCGCCATGCTCTTCGACCCAGAGGAGCATCTGCCTATCAAGCTTCCTCAGGAGGTGATTGAGAGAATCCGCAAGATTGACGGTCCATCTGCAGAAATTTAAATCCTTACATATAATTTAAGGTATTGGCAAGAATGCCATCTAAACATTATTCACCACATATTAAACATAAAATAAAATGGCAAATAAAAAAGTTGTAGTCGCTTTCAGTGGCGGTCTCGATACATCATACACAGTAATGAAGTTGACCCAGGATGGCTGGGATGTTTATGCAGCATGCGCTAACACAGGTGGTTTCTCTGCCGAGCAGTTGAAGACCAACGAAGAGAACGCATATAAGTTGGGCGCCAAGGCATACGTCGCTCTCGATGTTACCCACGAATATTACGAGAAATCATTGAAATACATGATTTTCGGTAATGTGCTCCGCAACAACTGCTACCCTATTTCAGTATCTTCTGAGCGTATCTTCCAGGCTATCGCCATCGCTCGTTACGCCAAGGAGATTGGTGCTGACGCCATCGCTCACGGAAGTACAGGTGCCGGCAACGACCAGATCCGTTTCGACATGACCTTCCTGGTAATGGCTCCTGGTGTAGAGATCATCACATTGACTCGTGATAAGGCGCTTTCTCGTAAGGAGGAGGTTGATTATCTGAACGAGCACGGCTTCTTTGCAGACTTCACGAAGTTGAAGTATTCATATAACGTAGGTATCTGGGGAACCAGTATCTGTGGTGGTGAGATTCTCGACCCAACCCAGGGTCTCCCTGAGGAGGCTTATCTGAAGCACGTTACTGCCAAGGAAGAAGAGACCGAACTGAAGATTACCTTCGAGAAGGGTGAGATCGTGGCTGTCAACGGCGAGAAGTTTGATGATAAGATTGCTGCCATCCAGAAGATTGAGGAGATTGGTGCTTCTTATGCCATCGGTCGCGACTGCAACGTGGGTGATACCATCATCGGCATCAAGGGTCGTGTAGCTTTCGAGGCTGCAGCTCCTAAGCTCATCATCGAGGCTCACCGCCTGTTGGAGAAGAGCACATTGAGCAAGTGGCAGCAGTATTGGAAGGATCAGGTAGGCAACTGGTACGGAATGTTCCTCCACGAGAGCCAGTACCTGGAGCCAGTAATGCCGGATATCGAGGCTATGCTGACTTCTTCTCAGCGCAACGTAAACGGTACAGCCATCTTGAAGCTCCGTCCATTTAGCTTCCAGACTGTTGGTGTCGATTCACCAGACGATTTGACCAAGTCTAAGCTCGGTGAGTATGGTGAGATGCAGCACGGTTGGACAGCCGAGGATGCAAAGGGCTTCATCAAGGTAAGCTCTACCCCACTCCGTGTTTATTATGGTATGCACCCTAACGAGGAAAGATAATATGGTAAAAGTAGGTATTTTAGGAGCAGCTGGTTATACAGGCGGTGAGTTGATTCGCCTCCTTATCAACCATCCTGAGGCAGAGATTGTATTTGCCAACAGCGAGAGTAACGCCGGCAACCTGGTGGCTGAGGTTCACGAGGGTTTGTATGGCGAGACCGACTTGAAGTTTACCGCCGAGATGCCTTTCGACCAGGTAGATGTTATCTTCTTCTGCTTCGGTCATGGCAAGAGCGAGGCGTTCCTGAAGGAGCACAATGTTCCGGAGAACGTGAAGATTATCGACCTGGCACAGGACTTCCGTCTTGCCCCAGAGACTGTGGTTGCTACCCAGCAGCCAACCCCAGCCGCTCACGATTTTGTATATGGTCTTCCAGAAATAAATGAATCAAAAATAGCCGTAGCTCAGCACGTGGCAAACCCAGGTTGTTTTGCAACCTGCATTCAACTTGGTTTGTTGCCTGCTGCTAAGATGGGCCTCATCAACAGCGATGTATCTGTCAACGCCATTACCGGTAGCACCGGCGCTGGTCAGAAGCCAGGCGCCACTACCCATTTCTCATGGCGCAACAACAACATGAGCATCTACAAGGCATTCAACCATCAGCACGTGCCAGAGATTCGTCAGAGTCTGAAGCAGACACAGGGTTATCTCGATGCAGCCATCGACTTCATCCCTTACCGTGGCGACTTCGCCCGCGGTATCTTCGCTACAGAAGTGGTAAAGACCGACAAGCCTATCGAGGAAATCGTGGCAGGTTACAAGGAGTTCTACAAGGATGCCAAGTTCACCCACTATGTGGATAAGGCTATCGACCTGAAGCAGGTGGTGAATACCAACAAGTGCCTGGTTCATGTGGATAAATATGGCGATAAGCTCTTGATTACTTCCTGCATCGACAATCTTCTGAAGGGTGCCGTAGGTCAGGCTGTTCAGAACATGAACATCATGTTTGGTCTCGACCAGACAGCAGGTTTGAAACTCAAGCCATCAGCATTTTAGATAAAAGAATTCGGAAGAACGGATGAAAAATCATTCGTTCTTCTATCATAAAAAATAGTTTGTAATAAGATAACTCTATGAGTTGTCTTTCTTAAAACATAGATTTAACATGAAACTTTACGACGTATATCCTCTTTTCGATATTAATATTGTAAAAGGACAGGGCTGCAAGGTATGGGACGACAAGGGTCAGGAATACCTCGACCTCTATGGCGGTCATGCCGTTATCAGCATCGGTCATTGCCATCCTCACTATGTGGAGATGCTCACCAACCAGTTGAACAACCTGGGTTTCTATTCCAACTCTGTCATCAACAAGTTGCAGGTGAAACTCGCTGAGCGTCTGGGCAAGATTAGCGGTTATGAAGATTATCAGTTCTTCCTCATCAACTCTGGTGCCGAGGCAAACGAGAATGCCTTGAAGCTGGCTTCATTCACCAACGGAAGAACCCGCGTGCTTTCTATAGAGAAGGCTTTCCACGGCAGAACATCCCTTGCCGTAGAGGTAACAAATAATCCTAAGATCATCGCTCCTATCAATGATAATGGTCACGTAACCTATCTTCCTATCAACGATTTGGAGGCTTGGGAGAAGGAACTCGCCAAGGGCGATGTATGTGCTTGTATCATTGAGGCGATCCAGGGCGTAGGTGGTTGCAACATGGTAACTCCTGAGTTTGCTCAGGGTTTGCAGGCAGCCTGCAAGAAATACGGCACTTTCCTGATTTGCGATGAAATCCAGTGCGGTTACGGCAGAAGCGGTAAGTTCTTCGCTCACCAGTGGTTGGGCATCAAGCCTGATCTCATCACCGTAGCCAAGGGTATCGGCAATGGTTTCCCTATGGGTGGCGTATTGATTTCTCCAGAGTTTACTCCTGTATATGGTCAGTTGGGTACAACCTTTGGTGGCAACCACCTGGCATGTACTGCCGCTCTCGCCGTTCTCGATGTATTCGAGAAGGAGAACCTGGTACAGAATGCGCATGAGGTTGGCGAATATCTCATCGCCCAGCTGAAGGAGTTGCAAAAGCGCAACAGCCACATCACAGAGGTTCGTGGCCGTGGTTTAATGGTAGGAGCCGTACTCGATATTCCTCACAAGGAAGTTCGCAGCAAGCTCATCCACGAGCAGCACTGCTTCACCGGTTGCGCCGGCACCAACATCCTCCGTATCCTCCCTCCATTGGTATTGACCAAGGAAAATGTAGATGACTTCATCGGAAGATTGGAAACTGTATTGAAGGAAGTATAGAAAGTGAAGAACGAAGAGTGAAGAGTGAAGAAACAAAGTTCGGCGGCCAAAGGGAAAGCCAATTCAATAGCTCTTCAGCCATATATTTATACAACCCATAAAAGAAATAGGAAACAATCCTATCTTGAGCAGCAAGCCCTTTGCGGTTTGCTGCTTTTTTGTTTTTTCCTCGCTAGATTACTAACTGTGGTTTAACGATTTTAGTTGACCACCTTAAACAGATAGTCATATCTGGAGTTTGACTTCATATTCTCCACAAAACAAATCCACTGGTTCACAAAAAACATGATACCTCCAGCCATACTTTTGAAATATTATGCTTATCTTTGCAACAAACTTATCAGTATGGAAGAATATCTCATCATATCAAATGCCAACTTTTTGCTCAGAGTGGCTTCCGAACAGATAGCATACGTCTGTTCGGAAGGAAGCTATTGCAATCTCCGACTCACCAACGGCGATGAATACACCTTCTCGTTCAACCTTGTGGTCTTTGAGAAGAAAATAGTAGAGCAACTTGCCCAAACGGCACACTTCTTCGCTCGTGTTGGCAGAAACTACATTATTAATAGTCAGCACATTTTCAGCATCAACCTCAACACTTCAGAACTAGTGTTGTACAACGAACGGTTTTGCGAGAAATTCACTCTGCACGTCAGCAAGGAACCACTCAAACAATTAAAAGCACTTTTAGACAACTCCATAAAATCGTAAAAGGTATGAAAGAAAAAAACAATCAGGAAGAAACTTATTTCCTGGGCAAAGCACAGGAAACAAGATACACAAAATCTCATATATATAAAAAGGTATTTGGGATTGCCGCTTGCGTGATAGCAATAATAGGTATAACCATCGTCCTTATGTTCAAACCGCAAAGCGTATCACAACCTCATGTGTTAAAGACGATAGCTGTTTTACCGGAAGGTGGTCAGATGCCAATCTTCAACGGCAATGGCGACATCAACGATTTCCTAAGATGGGTGATGACAAACATCCAATATCCTAAAGGATTGGAAGACAAGCCAGCGCGCGTCGTCATCAACTTCACCGTTCAAAAGGATGGAACATTGGGATTATTTAAAGTTCTCGAAGCTCCAAAAGAAAAAGCCTACGAGCAGACTGTGATTGAACTTCTCAAGAGAAGTCCTCATTGGAAGCCTGCCCGACTCTCTGATGGCGAGGAAGTAAACATGGAGTTTACCTTGCCTGTCGTTTTCACTCCCGAAGTAAGAAAGAAATAATCAGCAAAAACGATGAAACAGTTTAGATTGATCCTTATATTATGGCTATGTATGGCAATGAATGCCAAGGCCAACGAGACCACAGCTAATCTACTTCAACAAGGAGATAGCTGTCTGAGTAGATATGATGTGTTTCATGCAACCCAATACTACCAAAAGTATTTGGAAACGAATCCGTCTCACCTGGGAGCACGCAGGAAACTGGCTTCCTGCTATCGGAAAGTAGGCAACTACACCGCCTGCATTTCTTGCCTAGACAAGATTCCATCAGATAGCATCAACCACGAAGACATGCGAATGTTCTATTATGCATATCTCAATCAGAACAACAATGACAAGGTTTCTCTTTGGGGCGAGCGCATCGCATTCTTATTCCCATACGACAGTGAAATTATCGCTTCGCTTGCCGTACATTACAATGGAGTGAACAAACCAGACAGAGCAGAAAAAGTGGCGAAGAATTACATTTCTCAATGTGATTCCACGAACTTATATGTCAACAAGGAATATGCCTATTCCCTATTCATGCAATTCAAATACGATGAGGCTATACCCTTGTATGAGAAACTGATAGCGCAAGGATTTGATAATTTCGAATCCAATTTCATCCTTGGTCTCTGTTATGAGGACCAGCCGGACAATGAAAAGGCGCTGAAACATTTCCAGAAAGCAGTTCAGTTCAAAAACGACAATGCCACTTGCCTTTTCCACTTGGCTTTGATAGAGAAATCCTTCTGCATGGATTCATTGTCTATGGCTCATTTCAACCAGTCGTTAGAGGTTTCCTTGCCAAAAGACAGAGCTTTGCGAACCTATAAATGGCTAGCCGACTTACATTTTCAACACAGCCGATATGCAGACGCAGCACGTGACTTTGAGTTATGCATCCTTTACGATGAAGAAGAAGACCCGCTCAACTATTACAATGCCGCCCAAATGTTCATCGCTTCCAAAAACAAGCTGAAAGCGAAACTGTATCTCCAGTTATTCTTAGCAAATGCAAACAGACTGGAAGATAAAAAAGAGGCAGCGCAACTCATATCCAAAGCCAAAGAGCAACTCAAGCAATAACCATCAAACTCACATAAATACATGAAAATAAATTTTATCTTAGGTTCAGCATTATTGCTGAGCCAGCCCCTTTGCGCTCAAAACGAAGAGGCAAAAGACACGCTTACCACCCAGATGATGATGCAAAACCTGCCAGAGGTTTTCGTCAAGGCAACACGTCCTATCGTCAAGGCAGAAAGAGGACTGTTGGTTTACAACATGCCACTGCTCATAGAGAAAATGCCGGCAGACAACGCTTATGATGCCCTTACCCGAATACCAGGAGTAAACGAACTAAACGGCAATATCAATTATGCAGGAAAGGAACTGACTCTCATCATCAACGGCAAACCAACCACGCTCAATTACGCACAACTGGCAGAGCGATTAAAAGCCATGCCCGCATCACAATTAGCCAAAGCCGAAGTGATGTTGGCAGCGCCAGCACGCCTACATGTTCGTGGAGAAGCTACCAAGCCACGACCAACAAGGATGGAGCAGACATTCCAGATGCAACCAGCCAGGTGAATATCGAAGAAAGAATCTTGAGTTTCTATGGCGGTATAAGCAAACAGATAAACGAGCGAATCAGTTTGGAAGCCTCTGTCGAAGCAGAGCAATACCATTCTCCACAATGGAACAAATGGCATATTTATCCCACTCTTAATGCATCGTGGAAAGCCAATCCTGGCAACATACTCAACTTATCCTTCAGTTCCAGCTCACAGTTTCCTAGTTATTGGTCAACGATGAGCAGCATTTACTATGCCTCTACCTATATGGAGATATGGGGAAATCCTCATCTCAAGCCTTACTCTACATACGAGACCAACCTGATGTGGACAATCAAAAGTCGCCATACATTGATGGCATTTGCAGAGTTCCAACCCAACTATTCTGTGCAGTTGCCTTATCAGGCTACCGACCACCTGGCAGTCCTTATGAAGGAGACCAATTTCGACTATAATCATACTATAGGCATTAGAGCATCGACGACTTTCGGTATAGGCAATTGGATGAACGGAAGTGTTTCGGCAACAGGAATCTACAGACATGACAAGAGTAACGATTTCTTTGACTTGCCCTTCAATCGCAAACATATCTCTGCCATTCTTGCCGGAAATCTATCCGCCCAGCTTAGCCGAAGCCATTACATCCATTTCATACTTAACCCATTCTATCAGTCGAAAGCCATTCAAGGACTCTATGACATCAAATCAGTCTTTCTCTTGATTGCTATGTTGAGATGGGCTTCCGATAATGATAAATGGAGCATTGTGGTTAAAGGCAGCAACATCTTCAACGAGGGATTCTCTACAAAATCAGTACAAGGCAATCAAGACTATCACATGAACATCAAGCAAGATTGGGCATCAGCATCCATCTCCATCATCTATAAGATAGGCAAGTACAAGGAGAAGAGAACCAAGGACGTAGATACTTCCAGAATGGGAGTAAACTAGCGAATTTCTTAAAAAATCGTCAGTAAACAAGCGCACTTTCTTAAAAAATCGTCTATAAACACGCTATTTTCAGATAAAAGTAGTATCTTTGCACCGTAATTGCATTTTAACTATAAGACGACAATGAAAATAACAATTATCGGAGCAGGTGCTATGGGCGGTGCCATGGCTGAAGGACTCTTGCAGAGCGAGAAGTTCACTCCATCAGATATTACGGTATCTGACCATAACCAACCAGTATTGGATCACTTCGCAAGCGAAGGAGCCAGCGTAACTCTCGACAACCAGTTGGCTTGCCATGGCGCAGACATCATTTGCGTGGTAGTAAAACCATGGTGCGTGGAGAAGACATTGAAAGGAATCAAGGATGCACTCAACTACAAGAGTCAGAAACTCGTAGTGGTAGCAGCCGGTGTGCCATCAGCCAATATCAAGGAGTGGCTGGACAAGGATGGCATCACCCCAACCTTCTTCCTCGTGATGCCAAACATCGCCATTGCCTACAAGCAGTCGATGACCTTCATCACTCCTGTAGATGCATCTGCTACAGAAATCCAGCAGATTACAGAAATCTTCGATGAATTGGGCGAAAGCCTCATCATGGAAGAACGTCTCTTCCCAGCAGCTACCGCCATGTCGTGTGCCATTGCTTACGCCATGCGCTATGTAAGAGCCAATGTAGAAGGCGGCGTAGAGATGGGTTTCAAGGCAAAGGATGCCCAGAAGATTGTCTTGCAGACCATCAAGGGTGCCGTAGAACTGCTTCAGGAAACAGGCGAACACCCAGAGGCTGCCATTGATAAAGTAACAACTCCTGGCGGCTGCACCATCAAGGGCTTGAATACCATGGAACAAGGCGGCTTTACCAGCGCAGTCATCAATGGTTTATTGGCAGGAAAGAAATAAGAAAATGATACAATGAATGCTGCACAGATTACTTTATTTGTGCAGCATTTTCGTTTTTATAAGCACAAAGAGTTATAAAAACGTAAGTTTTTTGAGCCGTTTTAAATATTTTTCGTATCTTTGTGCTTACATTTCGAAATTGCCCATCAGCAACTGTTCTATGTATTATCAAAGCAAACAATAAAAAGAATATTTTATGGACGAAGCAATCAAACAAATCGGTGAAAGGCTGAAAGGTCTCCGCGAGGTTCTCAATATTCCTGCCGAGGAAATTGCAGAACTGTGCGAAATCAGTCTTGATCATTACCTCAAGATAGAATCCGGTGAGGCGGATCCTTCTGTTTATCGCCTGTCAAAAATCTCTAAGCGATACGGCATCGACCTTGACGTATTGCTCTTCGGAGAGGAACCTCGCATGAAGGGATACTACGTTACCCGCAAGGGACAGGGACCGGAGATTGACCGTAACAACCAGTATAAATACCAGAGCCTTGCCGTAGGATTCAAGGATAGAAAGGTGAATCCGTTCATGGTACAGGTGGATCCGTTGCCAGGCGACAAGAAGCCGAACAAGAACGGACACGACGGACAGGAATATGATTATGTGATTGAGGGACAGCTCGAAGTAACCATCGAAGAAAAAGTGATGGTGCTGAATCCAGGCGACAGCATCTACTTCGACAGTAGAAAGTCGCATTGCTTCCGCTCACTCAACAATGAGCCAGCCAAGTTCCTTTGTATAATTATCTAGAAGAGTAACTATGATCGAGAGATTTCTAAAACAGACAAAATTCACTTCAGAGCAAGACTTCAAGGAGCATCTGGAGTTTATCATACCAGAAGATTTCAACTTTGCCTACGACGTGATGGACGAATGGGCAAAGATCAAACCAGACCACGTGGCGCTGCTTTGGGCAAGTGAACGTGGCGAAGAAATCCGTTTCACATATAAAGACCTGAAGGAGCAAAGCGACAAGGCTGCTGCTTACTTCCAGAGTCTCGGCATCGGTCACGATGATAAGGTGATGCTCATTCTGAAGCGTCACTATCAGTGGTGGCTCGCCATGCTCGGTCTCCACAAGTTGGGTGCCGTAGCCATCCCTGCTACCCACATGCTTACCAAGCACGACATCATTTACCGCAACAATGCAGCAAGCGTGAAGGCAATCATCTGCTGCGGCGATGATTACGTGGTAGAGCAGGTTAATCAGGCAATGCCAGAGAGTCCGACTGTCAAGACATTGATCAGTATCGGTCCGGATATCCCTGAAGGTTTCCACGACTGGATGAAGGAATGGAACGAATGTGCTCCTTTCGTTCGTCCGGAGCATGTAAGCTCTAACGAAGATACCCTGCTGATGTACTTTACATCGGGAACCACAGGCGAGCCAAAGATGGTGGCACACGATCACCTCTATGCGCTCGGTCATCTGACCACGGGTGTATATTGGCACAATCTCCACGAGAATTCCATCCATCTTACCGTAGCCGATACCGGTTGGGGCAAGGCTGTATGGGGCAAACTCTACGGACAATGGTTTGCCGGAGCTACCGTCTTTGTCTTCGATCACGAGAAGTTTACGGCTGATAAGATCATGCGCCAGATTGAGAAGTATCACATCACCTCTTTCTGTGCCCCTCCTACCATCTATCGCTTCATGATTCAGGAAGATTTCTCTAAGTATGACCTCAGCAGTCTTGAATACTGCACCACTGCGGGCGAGGCTATGAACCCATCCGTGGCAGAGACCTTCCAGAAACTTACTGGTGTTCAGATTTACGAGGGCTTCGGACAGACAGAGACCACGATGACACTCGGAACCTTCCCTTGGATCAAGCCAAAGCCAGGAAGCATGGGCAAGCCAAATCCACAATATGATGTTCACATCCTTCGCCCAGACATGACGGAATGCGAAGATGGTGAAAAGGGCGAGATTTGCATCCGCATCGGCGACGACAAGCCTATCGGCCTCTTCAAATATTACTATCGTGATGAGAAGCAGACCAAATCGGTTTGGCATGATGGTTACTATCACACGGGCGATATGGCTTGGCGTGATGAGGAAGGCTACTTCTGGTTTGAGGGCAGAATCGACGATGTGATCAAGAGTTCGGGTTACCGCATCGGTCCTTTCGAGGTAGAGAATGCCCTGATGACTCACCCTGCCGTAGTAGAGTGCGCCATCACCGGTGTGCCAGACCCAATCCGCGGTATGGTAGTCAAGGCTACCGTCGTGCTGAAGGATGAATACAAGAGTATGGCAGGTCCAGACCTCGTCAAGAAGCTGCAGGATCATGTAAAGCATGAGACTGCCCCTTATAAATATCCTCGCATCATCGAATTCGTAGATGAATTGCCAAAGACCATCTCGGGCAAGATTCGAAGAGTAGAGATTAGAGAGAAAGACAACAAAAAATAAAGAAGAATGCGCTGGGAGGGCAGGTTTTGTTTCCTGCCCTCACCCAGTATGTCAACATAAAAGAATTTATGAGACGAATAGTAGTAAAGGTGGGCAGCAACGTGCTGACCCGAGAGGATGGACATTTGAACGTAACTAGAATGTCGGCTTTGGTTGACCAACTGGCTTGGTTGAGAAGGCACGACTACGAGGTGATACTCGTATCTTCTGGTGCCGTGATGGCAGGCAGGGGCGAATTGCAGGTAGACCACCAGCTGGACAGTGTAGAGCAGCGACAGCTGTTCTCTTCCGTAGGTCAAGGCAAGCTGATTAGATTGTATTATGACCTGTTCAGAGAATACAACATCAAGGTGGGACAGGTATTGACCATGAAGGAGAACTTCCTTGCCAAGGAACAGTATCAGAACCAAAAGGCTTGTATGGAACTGATGTTGGAGAATGGCGTACTCCCTATCGTCAACGAGAATGATACCGTATGCCTCACCGAGCTAATGTTTACGGATAACGATGAATTATCTGGCTTGATTGCAAGAATGCTGAATGCCGATGCCCTCGTTTTGCTCTCCAATGTGGATGGCATTTACAATGGCGACCCATCTCTCCCAACCTCTCGCATCATCCCTTCGGTATATTACGACCGAGATGTGAGCGAATATGTGAGCGATGAGAAGAGTAGCCACGGCAGAGGCGGCATGATTTCCAAATTGAAGACCGCCCAGGATGTAGCGAATGCCGGCATCAAGGTGATCATTGCCAATGGTAATACCCCAAACATCCTCATCGACCTCAAAGAGCATCCGATGGAGACCCTACATACAGAGTTTGCTCCAAGACCGATGGAAAAATAATAGAATCACAAGCAATGGCAAAGAAAAAAGAAATACGTAACAGTACTGCAGAGTTTCTTACCTTCGTGGCAGAGGGTAAGGAACAAGGCGTACAGGTATTGTATAAAGACGAGACGGTGTGGGCTACACAGAAGGCAATGGCGACATTGTTTGACTGCTCAACCGATAACATCAGCTTGCACTTAAAGAACATTTTCAAGTCTGGTGAACTGCAGGAAGATTCAGTTACCGAGAAAAACTCGGCAACTGCCTCAGATGGCAAGACGTATCAAACCAAATTCTACAACCTCGATGCTATTATCAGTGTAGGATATCGTGTAAACTCCATCCGTGCCACCCAGTTCCGCCAATGGTGTACTTATGTCATCCGCCAATTCTCACTGCGTGGCTACATCATAGACAAGAAGAGAATGGAGAACGGATCGTTTATCGGGGAGGATTACTTCGAGCACCTGCTCTCCGAGATTCGCGAGATCAGAATGAGCGAGAGGCGGTTCTACCAGAAATTGACGGACATCTATGCCACAAGTATCGACTACAATAAGTATGCACCAACGACCCGCCTATTTTATAAGAAAATGCAAAACAAGATGCATTTTGCCGTACATGGTCATACTGCGGCAGAACTTATCGTTGACCGTGCCGATGCTGACAAGGAGCACATGGGGTTGACTACATGGGAGAAAGCTCCCAACGGAAAAATAGTAAAAGCAGATGTGAGCATAGCTAAGCACTATCTCAAGGAATCGGAGCTTGATGATATGGGAAAACTTGTCAACACCATTTTGGATTTTGCCCAACGCATGGCAGACCGTCACATTCCCATGACAATGGAGGATTGGGCGAAACGTATAGATATCGTTTTAGAAGCTGGTGGAGATGCCGTCTTGAAAGACGCTGGGGAGGTGACGGCAGAGTATGCAAAGGAATATGCCGAGACTGAGTTTGAAAAATACCGCATCATCCAAGACCGCCTTTTCCGCTCCGACTTCGACAAGTTTGACGGCAACGAAGACTTGCCATCTTTGGATTTCAAGGAGTAAGTATTTCTTTGAAGGCATTACATAAATATATTTAGACGCATGAACCATTCGAGGTGAAGATTATTGAATAAAAATAAAAGGCATCAGAAAATATGGACAAAAAAGAATTGAAAGAAAGAGAAGTGAAGGTAACAGAACTTGCTGTGAACTTCTGCAACGAGAAGTTGGACGAGGAATGTGCCACACTATGCACCCAGCTGATACAGAAACTTGGAAGGAAACGCACCAATCCTCTCCAGTCTGGAAGATTAGAGATTTGGGCAGCAGCAGCTGTTTACACCATATGCAGCATCAACTTCATATTCAGCAAGGACTCCCGACTAAGCTTGACATCGAATGACATCTGTGAATATTTTGGCACAAGCAACTCTACCACGGCGCAAAAGTCGAGGATGATAAAAGACTTGCTGAAGATAAGTCAAGTATTCGATCCCAACTTTTCATTGAAAGAGATTGCCACAAACAATCCTTTCAATCGTCTTCGAATGTCAAATGGATTTTTCTTCTTCGACTAATGTCAAAAGACAAGGCTACATTACGGGCATTCCTTGCCAATAACAATGCACCATGCCCAAAAAGTGGGACAACGTTCCACCTTTTTGGCATGGTGTATTGTTTACCTCAGTTCGGGATAAGAAATAGTGCCTAAAAAAGTTGGTAATCTCCGATAT
>OMAS01000579.1_pt1 | contig 20286 bp, 18 predicted proteins | sample 1674031 | NCBI WGS metagenome assembly OMAS01 (sample SAMEA103958138, study PRJEB25191) | human gut metagenome | biome: human-associated habitat [ENVO:00009003]; feature: intestine environment [ENVO:2100002]; material: feces | place: Germany | collected 2013/2015 | reverse complement strand
GAAAATGAACCATATTAGTACTGATATATATAAATAATTTAGATCACTTACTTAACTATAAAACCCAAGCAATATGAAGAAAATCGTGATTCTCGACTTCGACGGCACCATCGCCGACACGAAGCCCGTTATACTTAACACCTTCCACCGCACCTTCGACGCTATGCACCTGCCGCAGCACAGCGACGAGGAGATAGCCGCAACGATAGGTCTGCCGCTCGTGGAGGCGTTCCCAGTGCTCGAGCCGATGGACAAGGAGAAGGCGGCGGAGTGTACAGCCAAGTACCGCGAGATATTCGAGGACGTGAACCGCGAGATTGGCGTGCCGATGTTCCCGCACGTGGCTAACACGGTGCGACTGCTGCACGCAAAGGGATGCATAGTGACCATCGCTACAAGCCGCGGATATAAGTCGGCTGTCGACTTCGTGCGCTCATTCAAGCTCGACGACGTCATAACGCTCGTCGTGGCTGCCGAGGACGTGCGCCGAGCAAAGCCCGACGCCGAGCCGGTGCTGAAGACGCTGAAGCACTACAACCTGAAGCCCGAGGACGCCGTCGTCGTAGGCGACACCCACTTCGACATCCTCATGGGTCGTAACGCCCACTGCATGACCATCGGCGTTACGTACGGCAACGGTTCGCGAGAGAGCCTCGCAGAAGCCGGCGCCGACGCCATTGTCGACGATTTCGCGGAAATTGCAGAGATGGTGTGATGGTGAGGTGGTGAGATGGTGAGGTGGTGTGATGGTGAGATTTGTTGCCAGCATTAACCAAGCTTTTACAACTTTTTTCCAGCATTTCAACCATACTTTTGCAACTTTTTTCCAGCATTTCAATCATGCTTTTGCAACTTTTTGCCGGCAAACACCCCATCTCTCTCAATTATATTTGCTATATTTGCATATTAATTAGGTGCATACCGCTTCTATACAACAACGAATAACAAAAAAACAAAACAAAAATATAATGGAACAAGCACTTTGGATTTACAATACGCTGTCGCGTCGCAAGGAAGTGTTCAAGCCGCTGCACGCCCCAAACGTGGGCATGTACGTCTGCGGACCTACCGTCTATGGCGACCCACACCTGGGCCATGCGCGCCCGGCTATCACGTTCGACATTCTCTTCCGCTACCTCAAGCACCTCGGCTATAAGGTGCGCTACGTGCGCAACATCACCGACGTGGGCCACTTGGAGCACGACGCCGACGAAGGCGACGACAAGATAGAGAAGAAGGCTCGCCTGGAGCAGCTCGAACCGATGGAGATTGCGCAGTATTACACCAACCGCTACCATGCGGCTATGGAAGCGCTGAACGTGCTGCCGCCAAGCATCGAGCCGCACGCTACGGGTCACATCATTGAGCAGGAACAGCTCGTGCAGCAGATTCTCGACAACGGATTCGCATACGAGAGCAACGGCTCTGTCTACTTCGACGTGAAGAAGTACAACGAGAAACACCACTACGGCATTCTCTCTGGTCGCAACCTCGACGACGTGAAGGACGCTTCGCGCGCTCTTGACGGTGTTGGCGAGAAGCGCAACCAGGCAGACTTCGCACTCTGGAAGAAGGCGTCGCCTGAGCACATCATGCGCTGGCCGAGCCCCTGGAGCGACGGTTTCCCGGGATGGCACTGCGAGTGTACGGCGATGGGCCGCAAGTATCTCGGCGCCCACTTCGACATCCACGGCGGCGGAATGGACCTCGTGTTCCCGCACCACGAGTGCGAGATTGCGCAGGCTGTGGCTTCGCAGGGCGACCAGATGGTGCACTACTGGATGCACAACAACATGATCACAATCAACGGACAGAAGATGGGCAAGTCGCTCGGCAACTTCATCACACTCGAGGAGTTCTTCACGGGCAACAACAAGAATCTTGAGCAGCCCTACTCGCCGATGACCATACGCTTCTTTATCCTCTCGGCTCACTACCGCGGCACAGTCGACTTCTCTAACGAGGCGCTGCAGGCTTCGCAGAAGGGTCTTGAGAAGCTCATGAACGGCATCGCCGACCTCGACCGCATCGCTGCTTCGGCAGAGAGCGACGCCGAGACAAAGAAGGTTGTGAGCGAGCTGCGCCAGAAGTGCTACGACGCCATGAACGACGACTTCGCTACACCGCTCGTCATAGCTCATCTCTTCGAGGCTTGCTCCGTAGTGAACAAGCTCGTAGACCACAAGGCTACCATCTCTGAGGCTGACCTTAAGGAACTGACTGAGACAATGCGTCTCTTCGCGTTCGACCTGCTCGGTCTGCGCCCCGACAACGCCGGCTCTTCATCTCATCGCGAGGAGGCTTTCGGTAAGGTCGTAGACATGGTGCTCGACCTCCGCTCTAAGGCTAAGGCTTCCAAGGACTGGGTTACCAGCGACCGCATCCGCGACGAACTGGCTGAGCTTGGCTTCGAGGTGAAGGACACCAAGGACGGTGCTACCTGGAAGCTGAAGTAAGAATTTTAGCATTAGCAAAGGCTTAAGAAGGCCTAAGAAGGCTTAGAAAGGCTTAAACGCAGCCCAAGAGCGGCTTAAAGCTCCCAAAATAATCAAAAGCAATGAAGAAAATATCTATAATCGCCGCAGCTATTGCTCTCTGCAGCTGCTCGGCAACAAAGACAACAGACGCAGCCGTTGACCTCAACGGCGAGTGGGACATCGTAACCGTAGACGGCAACGCTGTCGACACCACAAAAACAGAGTTCCGCCCTACACTGGGCTTCGAAACCGCAAAGGACAACGTGTTCGGATGCGCCGGATGCAACTCTATCAACGGTAAGGCAAAGGTGGATGCTACAAAGCAGACCATCAGCTTCTCGGAGATAGGCACCACACTGATGCTCTGCGCCAACATGGAGTATGAGCAGCAGATTCTGAAGGCTCTCGAAAGCGTGAAGGGATACAAGGCTGCTGGCAAAGGCTGCGTTGAACTCACGAACGGCAGCGGAAAGGCTGTGCTGCAGCTGAAGAAGCAGTAATAAAAGTAACGGAGGTGAAAGCCTCCGCCACACCAAGTAGAATAGTAATATTTGCTTGCTGCGGAGGCCAGAGACCTCCGCTACGGAATAACCCCTAAAACAGAAATCGTATGAAACACATAGTATTTCTTACTGGCGCCGGCATGTCCGTGGAGTCGGGTTTCAAGACGTTCCGCGGCAACGACGGCTTGTGGGAGAACTACCCCGTCGATCAGGTTGCGTCGCACGAGGGATGGCTTGCCGACCCCACACTCGTAACCAACTTCTACAACATGCTGCGCCGAAAGCTCTACGCAGCGCAGCCCAATGAGGGCCACCGCCTCATCCACGAGCTGGAGAAAGACTATAAGGTGACGGTCATCACGCAGAACGTGGACAACCTGCACGAGAAAGCCGGCTCCACTAATGTGATTCACCTGCACGGCGAACTGACAAAGGTGTGCTCCTCACGCGACGTCGACGACCCACGCTACCAGCGCACTCTGACCGAGGACAACTGCGAGGTGAAGCCCGGCACACTCGCCGGCGACGGATCGCTCGAACGCCCGTTCATAGTGTTCTTCGGTGAGTCGGTGCCTATGATTAGCGTTGCAGCGGAGGCAGCAGAGCAAGCCGACATCTTCGTCATTATAGGCACATCGCTCAACGTATACCCCGCTGCGGGCCTCATCCACTATGTGCGCCCCTCTGCACCCGTATACCTCATCGACCCCGAACCGTCGATGGGCGTAGGCAGACAGAACTTCAAGCACTTCCAGTGCGGAGCAAGCGAAGGAATGAAACGCCTGTGCGAAGAGCTCGGCGTAAAGTAATCTGACTTACAGGCAAGCGATAAAACCTGGCAGATAGGCTGGCAGATAACCCGATTTTCAGATTATCTGCCAGCCTTTATCATGCTTATAATCTGATGGTTAGGGCGGAACTGGAAGATATGTAGGATTTTTTCACGAACAGAACTATATTGGACATATATATCAGTGGTACAACAAACAATCTAAATAATTCCACCAATTAAAAAAAGTAAGAAAAAAACTTGTATTTATCATTTTTATTATCTATATTTGCAACTGACAAAACAACATGTTAGAATAATACACCTATAAACTTACACAAATACTTACACCTAAAGAATAAATAAGTTTCAAAATAAAAACAAGAAAACGAGAAGAAAATATTCTTATCCTCGTACCAGAGAGTGAGAAGTTCTCGTATGGAACGATGTTTATATCTATATAATAGTTAGACATTGTATTTATGAAGTCCCTTGCAAGGAGTTTGTAAAAAACAAAAGAGAATGGAATTAATAACTAAAAAAAACATTGCAATTTAAAGAATAAATGTTCAAGCTATTAACTTGGATTTGCAGATATCTGCAATACAGTAATTCCTACCGACAAATCGGAAAACTGTTAAAATATAGGACGCGGATTCGAAAAGCGATATGAGTAGAATAATAAAAAAACAGTCTCTATGCAAGAAAAAGATTTTATCACCATTATTAATGGGATTGAAAAGCTAGATTCAAATCTAATGGAAATGATATATGGTGGCATATCTGACAATACGAGCGATTGTACTTGTGGCTCTGGAAATAGTAATACAGGAAATATAGAAACCAGTACTAATGATTGTACTTGTGGTTTAGGAAATAGTAATAAAATTCCAATCCCTGCCAATTGTTCTTGTGGATCTGCCAATAGTAATAGTGCACATGGTGCGTTAGGACTCTTACAATTTGGTTAACCGAACAAGCCATATCAAATAAGTTGAATTTAATTCAATAATTTGACATGGCTCTTATACCTTTAATTATGAGTAATTATATTATTTCTAAGTATTGCATACCTTTTTTATCGCCTGATAAAGAAGCATATTTTTATTTGTCAAAAAACAACTCTCTCCATAAAGTTAGCCATATTTTTTTTGACTCAGTCTGTGAATGTAAAAAGAAACCCTCTTTAATAAACCATATTCCGGAGAATATTTTTCAAAAATTGAAAGCTGACAATATCATTACTACTGTTGAAGAAGAAGAAAATTATTACCGTAAAATAAAGATGGATTATTTTATGGAGGTTTTCTCCACTCAAAAATTAATTTTAACAATAGCACCAACAAGTGACTGTAACTTTAATTGTCCATATTGTTTCGAAGAAAACAAAAAGCCAATAAGAATGTCTGACGCAGTGATTGAAAACATAATTCTTTTCATAAAGCGTTATAAACATCTGGAATTACTATATATTACATGGTATGGTGGAGAACCGTTAATGGCAATAGATATCATAAAGAAAATTCTTAACAGAATTAATACTGAGATTCCAAATATTAAAATTTATCATCATTTTCTTGTTACAAATGGGTATTTCATAAATGAAAGAATGCTTTCTCTATTTTCCAAATACCCTCTTAACTCAATCCAAATAACATTAGATGGTAATAAAACTCGTCACGATAATCTTAGAAAACTAAAATTAAATGGGACAGGAACCTTTGATAAAATCGTTAACAATATTGAGCACATATTGAAAAATATGCCTAATACACAAATTTCTGTTCGAGTTAATCTTGACAAGGATAATGTTGGAGATTTTAAGAGAATAAGAGAAGAGTTACTTGAAAAATGGAAATCTTATGATAATATAACAATATATCCTGGAATATTACGAATAGAAGACCCCGTTAACAAATGTATGGGATGTCAATCCTTATTACACGATGATGTTCGAGAATTATTTTATGGATTAGGAGAAAACGTCAACTTCTATCCTGTTTTACAAGGCAAGGGATGCTCAGCAACCCATTTAAATTTTTTTTAATAGGTCCTTCAGGTGAATTATATAAATGTTGGAATGAACTTGGAGACGAAAAGAAAATTATAGGCTTCATTAATGATAAAGACTTCAAAAACAAAGATTTAATACGAAAATACGTACTCTCAGCCAATTGTTTTGAAGATGAAAAATGTAAAAATTGTGAGTTTATACCTATTTGCATGGGAGGATGCGCTTTTTATCGAATTAAGAATATGTTTGATAATGGTAATTTTGACATATGCTCACTTTACAAAGATGATGGTGTCATAGAAAAATGTATTTGCATGCACTTAGATAAACTGAGGAGGCAAATTGATTCTAAATGAAATTACTAATGTCCACAAAAATAGACAAATCAAAATTTCATTAAGTTAGGTTCACTAGAACCGCTACATTCTTTGTTTTTTGAAAAAAATGTAAAAGCGTAGAATTAAAAGTATATATGTTATAACATTTGTGTCACGTTAAAATCGAGACCAATTAAATATTAATCAAATAACCCCAAAAAGAGGGGACAATCGAGTTCTTTGACATTATTGAAATCAGTCTTTTCAAAGAAATCAACGAGTGGCGTCTTATCCATAAGAGAAATGCTTAGAATCTGAAGGAACTCATAAGTAGATCGTTTAAGTTACGAAATCAAGTCCGTTTTATTCCAAAACGCCACATAATAGACTATATTTCAATTAATTCAAAGAGCGATTCATCCACTTTAATGGGATAGTAATGACGTTATAATATAAGCAAATTTCAATATTATATCATCAAATCAATGTAACCAGTTATTTTTCAATATAATATTTCAAACATAGTCATATGAAAGCACTGATCATACTTGCATTCTTTGTTTGTAAATTTAGCAACATAAATGCCCAGCATTCCATTATAGGAAAAGTCATAATTGAAAATAGTGATACTCTTGAAGCCAATGTACAGCTGTACACAAAAAACAATACATCCGTTTTTACCTTGCAAACACAGAAAGGAATATTCTCTTTTTCAAATCTCATGAAGAACAAAACTTACTATGTGGTTGCATCGCATATTGGATATGCTACTGACACCATAAAGATAGACCGCATCACGAAAGATACGAACATCGGAACGATGTATCTAAAACGCAATCATGTCAAACTGAACGAGATTACTGTTGTAGGAAGCTGTATAAGTTTTCAAAATGGAAGTAAGCGTATCTTTCCTAATGAATTTCAAAAAAACAGTCCAGATGCTATGGTTATGCTTGACAAGATGAATCTTTCTCGTATAAATGTTAACCCACTTACAAAAAGTATTACACTAAATGGAGGAGGTAGTATTAAAGTATTGCTTAACGGAAGAGAGGTCTCTATGGTTGAAATTGCGGCATTATCTCCAGACATCATACAACGCATTGAATACCATGACACGCCGGAAGCTCGTTATGGAAATACAGACGTAGTTCTGGATTTTATAACCAAAACCGACAACGTTGGCGCAAGGGTTTACCTTTCTTTGTGGCAGGGTATGCTAACACATTTCGGTGAGGACTACGTTTCCATGAAACTCAATCGTGGAAACGCCCAATTTTCATTAGACTACAATTTGGCATACCGCAATTGGAAACACCTCAGCAGAGAATATAAAGAGACATTTAATCTACAGGACGTTTTTTTTTCAAGAACAGAATTAGGGAATCCTGGACGCTTTGAATATATCAATCATAACATACGCCTTAATTGCAACTATCAGAAGAACAAAAAAATAATAAACTTCTCGTTTGGAACAGCCATCCAGAATACACCATACAAGGAGTGGAAGAGTTACCTACACTATCAGAAATCAGTACTCAACTTATACGATAATGCAAAATCATCGGCTACAAATCCTTATTCACAGCTATATATACAGCTACCTATAGGAGATAGGCAGCTGTATGCTATGAATCTTTCAGGACATTACAACAAAGGAAAATACAACCGTATGTATCAGGAGACAGACAGCGAAAGCAAAACAGACCAATTCATCAGCAATGCACGTGAAACTCAGAAAGGCTATGCGCTGTCGCAATTATACGAGAACAGACAGAATTGGGGAACTCTGACCATTGGCGCTAATTTCAGTCAGCAGTTTTCACAAAGCAGCTACGATTATGTAAAAAACGACATAGAACGTAAACATCATACAAATATACATTTATCCAACCTTTATTCCTATGCACAATGGGGAAAGGGATGGAATAAACTTTACAGCCGTGCAGGTATTGGTATGAATCAGCGATGGATGTATGTTGGAGAACAAAAACAAAACATATTTACCGTCCGACCAACGATTTTCATACGCTATATAGTCACACCGAAGATAGAACTTCGTTATCAAGGTTCAGTGTCTAATATAATGCCTTCGCAGTCTGCTCTGTCCGACTATTCGCAAGAAATAGATCTCATACAGACACAAAAAGGAAATCCTAATCTCAAGCCACAAATTGATTTCTATAATGCCTTGGTATTCAATTATAATTTCAGCAAAACAGCATTGGTGTTATATTTGAATCAAACTTATTCAAAGTCACCAATTATGGAAAGTACATATTGTGAGGATAAAAAGGTTATCAGAACCCAAGAAAATCACAAAAAATTCCAAAACTACAATGTGGAAATAGAATATGGAGGCATGCCTTTTGGCAATATGCTTTCGTTTAAGGCTTTTGCCGGCATGAAATTTTATAAAAGCAACGGCAATCAATATACTCACCATAAAACAATCCACTACTATGGAGGGCAGATTTCTGCATACTACAAACAATTTACTATGAGATGGCAGTTTCGCAAGAATGTACAGGACAAATTTTGGGGAGAAACTCTTTATCGATATGAAGACGGGCACATGTTGTCGTTCGGATATCAGACAAATAAAATTAATCTGTCTGCCGATGTTCTGAATCTTTTTTCCTTGAAGCATATTTCAGCACAAGAAAACTATTCAAGTGTAGCTCCTTACAAACGTTATGAATATCTTAATGAAACAAGAAATCTTATACGCTTGAATCTCACTCTGAACCTCTCGTATGGTAAAAATCACAAGGAATTTTCAAAACGTATAAACGATAATACAAACAGTGAGTCTTCTATCATAAAAGGAGAGAAGTAATACAACAATTAGGTGTACTTTAAATTATGAATTTTACAATAAATCATCAACAAGATTCCATGGATTGTGGTCCCTCATGTTTGGTTATGATAGCCAGACACTATGGGCAGCAAATAGACATAGATCGATTAAGGGAAATATGTTCCTTGGGCAAGAATGGAGTGTCTCTTCTTGGTATCAGTAAGGCTGCTGAAAGCATCGGTTTCAAGACACTTGGAGGTAGGTTGAGTTTCTATACCATTGCTCATGAAATACCTTTGCCTTGCATTGTCCATTGGAACCAGAACCATTTTGTAGTCGTCTATAAAATAAGAAAGCACAAGAAGGGGATGTATACCATCTATGTTGCAGACCCGAGCAAAGGTCTTATCACCTATACTAAAGAAGAGTTTTGCCAGCATTGGATAAGCACCAAGACCGAAAGCGAGGAAAAAGGTGTTGCCCTTCTTCTTGAGCCGACAGAACAATTTTATACTCTGAACGAAACAGAAACGACACCAACTCAAAGCCGAGTAAAGTTCCTTTGGAGATACCTCAAGAAATACAGACGTTTTTTCACGCAGCTCATTCTCGGCCTGTTGCTCGGCTCTGTACTTCAACTTATATTTCCTTTCCTCACACAAGCTATTGTTGATACTGGCATCGGAGGAAAGGATATAGGTTTTGTGTGGTTAGTGTTGCTGGCAGAAATGATGCTCTTATTCAGCCGTACTGCCATCGATTTTATCCGCTCCAAGATACTCCTGCACATCTCTACACGTATAAATATTTCGCTCATATCTGATTTCTTCATCAAACTGATGAAACTGCCAATGAAATTCTTTGACACCAAACTGATGGGCGACCTCATGCAACGTATCGAAGATCACAGACGGGTGGAACAGTTCCTCACATCAAGCAGCTTGAGCCTACTCTTCTCATTCTTCACTTTTCTTGTCTTCGGTTTCGTACTTGCTGTATATAATCTAGGCATATTCCTTGTCTTCCTTTTTGGCACATCATTGTATGCCGGCTGGATTATCCTTTTTCTCAAAAAACGCAGACAGTTGGACTATAGATATTTTGAGCAGGCAGGGCGAAACCGCAACGTTACATACCAACTAATAGACGGTATGCAGGAAATAAAGTTGCAGGGTTGTGAACAGCGCAAGCGTTGGGAATGGGAAGACGTGCAAGCCGACCTTTTCAAAGTGAACCTGCAATCATTGGACTTGCAACAAATACAGCAGGCAGGGAGCATAACCATCAACGAAGTTAAGAATATTCTGATTACAGTTCTTGCTGCGACAGCAGTTATACACGGCAGCATGACTCTCGGTATGATGCTGGCAGTACAGTATATCATCGGACAACTAAACAGCCCTGTGGAGCAACTCATACAGTTCATCTACTCGTGGCAGGACGTGAGCATAAGCCTTGACCGCATGAACGAGATACATACAGAAACCAATGAGGAAAATACCGAACGAACACGGAATGCCTACACACACGAAACCACAGACGGACACTCAATACGCATCAGTAATCTTTCTTTCAAATATGACATATACTGTCATCAAGATATTCTCTCCAATATTAACCTCGTCATTCCGAACGGAAAAATCACAGCTATCGTCGGGGCAAGCGGAAGCGGAAAAACCACACTCATCAAACTCCTATTAGGCTTCTATGAACCTACGAGTGGAAACATTAAAATTGGCAACACCAACTTAAATGAATATAACCTCGGATGGTGGCGCAGGCAATGCGGAGCCGTGATGCAAGAGGGATATCTTTTTTCTGATACAATTGCGAGAAACATCGCCATATCTGACGATGAGCCAGATATAGAGCGTATACGCCATGCTGCACGTGTAGCAAACATAGCAGACTACATAGAAGCCTTGCCTTTGGCTTACAACACTATGATAGGACAGGACGGACAGGGCATCAGTCAGGGGCAACGACAACGCATTTTGATTGCAAGGGTCGTTTACAAGAATCCAATGTTCGTATTCTTAGACGAAGCTACCAACGCCCTTGATGCGAACAACGAACGAGACATCACAGAAAACCTATCTGACTTCTACAAAGGGAAAACGGTGGTCGTAGTGGCACACCGCCTTTCCACTGTCAGCAATGCCGACCAGATTGTGGTTTTAGATGATGGGAAGATCGCAGAAGTGGGTACCCACGAGCAACTGACTACCAAACGTGGCAAATACTTTGCCTTAGTAAAAAATCAATTAGAACTTGGAAACTAATATGAAAGAAGCGAAAAAACATGAGCAGGAATTTGAACTACGTAGCGAAAAAGTTCGTAGTATCGTAGGACAGATACCATCATCACTTGTACGTTATGGCATTACTATAATAGGCATAATATTGATATGTCTTTTTGTAGTTGTATACTTCCTGCCGTATAAACACATTTACTCTGGCATGGCTACAGTGTACGAAACAAGTAACACACAAACAGACAGCATAGATACTATCATTCTGCTTCGATTCGAGAACAAACGCCCCAAAAATATAAACGAACAGAAGATATACATACAATCTACAAATGGAAAATTCATAGGACGAATTATAACCCTTTCTGTCATCAGAGACACTTTGGATCGTCAGAAAGCCATATGCCGTTTTAAGTCAAACGACATAAAATCAGTAGAAAACCAAACTGTAGATTTCAATATTGTAGATTCATCGAGCAATATACTACAAAAAATGCTTGGTGGGTCATAAAAAAAGAGGTGCCGCAGCACCTCTTTTTTTATATCTAATATTTTCGAATCCTTAGAACTTGTAGTTGATTCCGAACAAAACGTTTCTGCCGTCTACGTCGAAGCCCCATGTGTTAGCCTCGTCAACACGCTGATAGCCGAGGAAACCGATCTTTGTGACGAAAGCTACGTGTTTTGAAAGGTTCACCTTAAGACCCGGCTTCAGACCGATCTCGAAAGCGTCGTAGTCATCCAACGGCTTCTTGTTGTCGTAGTGAGCATAGCCTACTGTGCCCTCGATGAAGAAGTCAACAACCTTAGAGCCACAAACGGTATAGCGTACGTACGGAGCAAGCTCGAAAACCTTCTGACCGTTCTCAACGCCTGTATAGCCTAAAGAAACACCTGCATCCCACTTCTTGTCAAACTGGAAGCCAATCTCCGGAGCTATCTTCCAGCTGAAATACGAATCGTCGTCAACACTGGTGTTAGCAAGGCTGAAACCGCCACCGATATACACCTGAGCGCTTGCACATACGGCTACAAAGAGAGTAGCCAAAGTCATCATAATCTTTTTCATAATTGTTTGATTTTTTAGTTATTACTACACGAAACATTACGTCGCGTGCTGATACTATTAAATATTTAAGCGCCACAAATGTACGCTTTTTAATAATATGAAACAATAAAAAGCGAAAAAAATAACACTACTACCCTATAAATTCGTGCATTTTTGGTGTATAACAAGCAGTTTGCACCGCTGTTTTCCGCAGTTTGCCTAATTATTCGTACCTTTGTACGATATATCGGATAGTAGCGGAGGTCTCCGGCCTCCGCAGTAAGCTACAATGCCGTAGGAGTCTACGGTTGCTACCCTACTTGGTGCTGCGGATGCCGGAGACCTCCGCTACTAAAAAAACAAATAACTCAAAGAATAATGCACAAACTCAGAACAATAGAAATGCAGCGTCTGTCGGTAGACGAGTTTCACGAGGCGAACAAGTTGCCGCTCATCGTGGTGCTCGACGACGTGCGCTCGCTCCACAACGTAGGTTCGGTGTTCCGTTCCTCCGACGCTTTCCGCGTAGAAGCCGTTTACCTCTGCGGCATCACCGCTACCCCGCCCCACCCCGAGATTCACAAGACGGCACTCGGCGGCGAGGACTCCGTGGCTTGGCGCTACTTCGAGACGGCTACCGAGGCGGTGGCAGAACTGCAGAAAGAGGGCGTTTTCGTCTATTCTATAGAGCAGGTGGAAGGCTCCACAAAGCTGCAGAACCTGCAACTGGACACCGACCGCCGCTACGCCGTGGTGTTCGGCAACGAGGTGAAAGGCGTGCATCAGGAGGTGGTAGACCTTGCCGACGGATGTCTTGAGATACCGCAGTTCGGCACAAAGCACTCACTGAACGTCAGCGTGACGGCAGGCATCGTGATCTGGGAGGTTGCAAAGCAGTTCTTGGAAAGGCTTAAACTTTAAGTCTGTCTTTTTAAAAATATTCTTTGCTAACAACAATAAAAAACAATGCAAATTGTAGAAATACTAATTATTCTTACAATTTGCATTGTTTTTATTGTATATACGCAACTATATACATGCATCAATAATTGTAAATATTATCCAAAGTATAAATGGAGTCAATATTACAAATAAATCACCTGAATATTTTTTAAAAGCTTTTTTATAACTTCCTGTCTCTTGCTTATGAGAATATATTAAAAAAATAGTACTGAAAACATATAGGAAAAAAAATATCCAAGTTATATAAATCATCCAACTAACTCTGCCTATATACGTTATTAATCCACTTATATAAAAAGAGAAACTAAATAATTCATGTAGTCTTTTCATTTTCAGTTATTTTTATTAATACATTCACTAAAATCATGTTTTTTCCAAAAGTACAAATTAAAAACAAATACCACAAACAGTATTTTTATTTTTTATAATTTCATAAGAAAACACAACAGATTATTTATAAGCATCTCACTATCTAATAATTATAACTCTATTTATTATTTTTTTCGTAACTTTGCAGCGTTATATCCACTTGAAACATACATAATTATATAAATGAAGAAACTTTTTATCGAGACATACGGCTGCCAGATGAACGTGGCAGACTCTGAAGTAGTGGCTTCCATTATGCAGATGGCAGGCTACGAACTGTGCGAGAACGAGGCAGAGGCTGATGCCATCTTCCTCAACACCTGCTCTATCCGCGAGAACGCAGAGAACAAGATATACGGACGACTTGAGACTCTGCACGCAGAGCAGAAGAAGGGACGCCAGCTCATACTCGGCGTGCTCGGCTGCATGGCTGAGCGTGTGCGCGAAGACCTCATACAGAACCACTTCGCCAACCTCGTTTGCGGTCCCGACTCCTACCTCAACCTGCCGGACATGATTGCGCAGTGCGAGAACGGACAGAACGCCATGAACATCGAACTGAGCACCACCGAGACCTACCGCGACATTGTGCCGCAGCGCATCGGTGGCAACCGCGTGAGCGGCTTCGTGAGCATCATGCGAGGCTGCAACAACTTCTGCCACTACTGCATCGTGCCCTACACTCGCGGACGCGAACGCTCACGCGACGTGGAGAGCATCCTACGCGAGGTGCGCGACCTGCACGATCGTGGCTTCAAGGAGGTGACGCTGCTCGGACAGAACGTGAACAGCTACGGTCTGACGCCTGCCGGAAAGCGCATCGAGGGCGGATGCTCGTTCGCCGAACTGCTGCACAAGGTGGCGCAGAGCGTGCCAGATATGCGCGTGCGCTTCACCACATCCAACCCTGAGGATATGACCGACGACATTCTGTACGCCATCGCCGAAGAGCCTAACCTCTGCAAGCACATCCACTTCCCGGCGCAGAGCGGTTCGACAAAGATACTGAAGCTGATGAACCGCAAGTACACACGCGAGCAGTACTTGGAGCGCGTGGAAGCAATACGCCGCATCATACCCGGCTGCGGACTCTCTACCGACCTCTTCGTGGGCTATCACGACGAGACGCCGGAGGACCACGCAGAGACACTCTCGCTGGTGCGCGAGTGCCAGTTCGACTCGGCTTTCATGTTCAAGTATTCGGAGCGTCCGGGCACATACGCCGCAAAACACTTGCCCGACAACGTGCCGGAGGAGGTGAAGATAGAGCGTCTCAACGAGCTTATAAGCCTTCAGACGGAGGTGAGCGCTGAGCAGAACCGCAAGGACATCGGCAAGACATTCGAGGTGCTCGTAGAGGGCTACTCGAAGCGTTCGCGCGAGCAGCTCATGGGACGCACCGAGCAGAACAAGGCTGTGGTGTTCGACAAGGGCACGTACCACATCGGCGACCGCGTGATGGTGAAGATTACGGACGCTACATCGGCTACGCTGCTGGGCACTATAGCCGAATAACATACCCACGCAGAACAACGCATAACTATATCGCAAAACAACGCATAACCGCATAACGATATGAAAGAATTCCTACAGGTACTGAGACGCTTCGTGCCGCCCTACAAGAAGTATATAGCGCTGACAGCCACGTTCAACATCCTGTCGGCTGTGCTCAACATTTTCTCCTTCGCAGCACTCATACCTATACTTCAGATTCTCTTCCGCACAGAAGGCGCGGGCAGCGCTACGCATCTCATGCCTTGGAGCTTCGACAACATAAAGGAGGTACTGTCGAACAACGCCGACTACTACGTGACGCAGCTCATAGCCAACGTCGGACCGACCACTACCCTACTCGTCATCGGTCTGTTCCTCGCCTTCACCACGTTCCTCAAGACGGGTGCCTACTTCCTCTCGTCTGCCACCATCATTCCGGTAAGAACGGGCGTGGTGCGCGACATACGCAACCAGCTCTACCGCAAGATAACATCGCTGCCGCTGAGCTTCTTCTCAGACGAACGCAAGGGCGACATCATAGCGCGTATGACGGGCGACGTGCAGGAGATAGAGAGCTCGATAATGTCGTCGCTCGACATGCTCTTCAAGAACCCGATTCTCATCACGTTCTACTTCGGAGCGCTTATCTTCATCTCATGGCAGCTCACGCTCTTCACCATCGTCTTCGTGCCTATCTTCGGATGGTTCATGGGCTTCGTGGGCAGAAAGCTCAAGAAGAAGTCTATCAAGGCGCAGTCGCTCTGGAGCGACACTATGTCGCAGGTGGAGGAAACGCTCGGCGGACTGCGCATCGTGAAGGCATTCTGCGCTGAGGAGAAGATGAACACACGCTTCTCCAACATCAACAACGAATATCGCGACGCCGTGCAGCGCGTGAACATTCGCCAGCAGATGGCTCACCCTATGAGCGAGTTCCTCGGCACGGTGCTCATCATCATCGTGCTCTGGGTGGGAGGCATACTGGTGCTCGACAACAAGATACTATCCGGTCCGTCGTTCATCTACTATCTCGTGATGCTCTACTCTATCATCAACCCTCTGAAGGAGTTCTCAAAGGCGAGCTACAACATACCGAAGGGTCTCGCCTCAATGGAGCGCGTAGACAAGATTCTGAAGGCTGAGAACACCATTAAGGAGCCTCTGCAGCCGAAGCACATCGCTTCGTTCGAGCATCAGATAGAGTTCCGCCACGTGTCGTTCCGCTACGGCGAGCAGTGGGTGCTGCGCGACATCAATCTCACTATAGAGAAGGGCAAGACCGTGGCTCTCGTCGGACAGAGCGGTTCGGGCAAGTCGACACTCGTCGACCTCATTCCGCGCTACTACGACGTGCAGGAGGGCGAGGTGCTCATCGACGGCATCAACGTCAAGAATCTCGGCATACACGACCTGCGTCAGCTCATCGGCAACGTCAACCAGGAGGCGATACTCTTCAACGACTCGTTCCGCGGCAACATTACGTTCGGCGTCGAGAGCGCCACGCAGGAACAGATTGAGCAGGCGGCGCGCATAGCCAACGCTCACGAGTTCATCATGCAGACCGAGCACGGCTACGACACCAACATCGGCGACCGCGGCGGACGTCTCTCTGGCGGACAGCGACAGCGCGTGAGCATAGCGCGCGCCATACTGAAGAACCCGCCCATTCTTATCCTCGACGAGGCTACATCGGCGCTCGACACCGAGAGCGAACGACTCGTGCAGGACGCGTTGGAGCGCCTTATGAAGTCGCGCACGACGGTGGCTATCGCCCACCGCCTGTCTACCATCAAGAACGCCGACGAGATATGCGTAATGCACGAGGGCGAGATCGTAGAGCGTGGCACGCACGAAGAACTTATAGCGCTCGGCGGCTACTACAAGAAGCTGCACGAGATGCAGAAATAACTATTTTTCAAAATATCAACTATCAACAAAGCAGAGGTCACATCACTGTGGCCTCTGCTTTTTTTTACCCTAACAGTAGCGGAGGTGAAAGCCTCCGCAGCACCAAGCCAAATAGTTTCTACTAATAGCATTGCAGCTTGCTGCGGCGGCTAGAGACCGCCGCTACTATTCAGTTTTAAATAATACAGGTTATCCACAATTTACAGAAAGCTGTTGATAACTCTGTAATAAACTGACTCACAATAAATAATTATCAACAAACATGTGTATAACTACGTTAGTTTACTGCACACAGGCAGGCTTCTAACAGAGTTATCCACAGGGTTTATCCACAGGTTATACTAAACAGGCAGCCTGTAGCAAAACCCAGAATCATGATGCCGTAGTCTCTTACTGTTAGGTTTATGGGCAATTTCATAGTTTAGACACACACTATACGGAGAAGCAACAGGCATAAACCTGTCCAAACTGACAATATAGACAGACAACACCCTCCTACCAAACAACCGAGTTATCCACAATTTTCAACAACCTGTTGATAACTCCATAACACACTAATTCTTAGCATATTAGTATTAACAAACATGTTGATAAACCTGTTGGTTTGAGTCTCTACAAGCCTACTAATCAACCCATACATCCTAACAATCTATCATAATCTTACTAACAACAGCCGACATCGCACGAACAACCGCTGCACATGTTATCAACAACTCCCAAGACAGGGCAATATTAAAAAACGCCTGTATTATTGTTGATAATGTTGATAACACAGGTAAAAGACTGATTTACAATAAGAAGTTATCAACATATCCTGTTGGTTATGCTGTTAGTATTCAGACGAAACAAGATTAAAATCAACATAAAACAGGACTGATATCAACATTGAACGAGATTGATATCACATAGAACGAGCTTGATATCATATAAAAACCAAGTTTAGGCAGCATTAAACAAGACTGCAATCCACAAACCATCTTATTACCGTGAACTGGTAACGCTGTTACCGTTGCGCGGTAATAAAGTTACCGAACTGCGGTAATGATGTTCTTGCTACGCGGTAATTCAATAGCACGACAAGGACTATAGCGAAGAAATACACGAAAAATCAACAAAACCTGTTGATATTGTTGATAATTGCTGTAAAACACTGATAAACAACAGGAAGTTATCAACAGATGTGTTGATAACTATGTTAGGATAATGGATTGAATAGCAAAACAATTCAATCGTAGCCTCCTACGGTTAGTATTTCATCACTATTTTATAGATTAATCTTAACCTGGTTGCTAATATCCTACAACCGCCAGTAGTTATTCTCAAACCTGTTGATAACCTGTGAATAACCTACTAACAACTATGTTAACAACTCGGAGATTATCAACAGGTAAACAGGCGGAGTGGGGCAGATGTGGATAACTGTGTGCGTTATCAAATTAATATTCTAAAGTTTTCCACAGGTTTTTTAAAGAAAAAGATATAAACTTATTAACTTTGCAGGTGTAACGGCACTTTTGTGAATAACTCATGTATATCGTTCATTTTCAAAGAGAAGATATCAACACGACCTGTTGAGAGGCCTGTACCACAGGTTAATAACGAAATAACCAAAGAAACAGGCGGAAAGTTTTCAACGTACTAACAGTATATCATACTCATATTCTTTTTCTTTTCTTTAAAAATAAAAAGAAATAAATATATAGATAGGTGTTGAGAAGTGAGTGAGATGGTGAGGTGATGAGGTGGTGTTATGGTGAGATTTGAAAGCGGCGCCTGTTGGTCTTTTCAAACGTGTACAGAACAGGGACAGGCGGCGAAGGTGTGGCAGTACGGATAGAGTAGGGTGCAGGCAGAAGGCGCCTTAAAGCAAGACAGTCTGAACGCCCCGCAATATAAATAGAAACAATATTAAACAAAGATATATGAACAACGATTGGAAAGAGAAGGGTTACATCGACGAGCCGGTTGATGGATCCGTTGACTTGAAGAAGGAGATACGTCGCTTGTGTGAGGAGAAGGACGCTGTTGTGCTGGCTCACTATTATACGGTGGGCGAAGTGCAGGAGGTGGCCGACTTCATCGGCGACTCGCTGGCATTGGCGCGCAAGGCAGCAAAGACCGACGCTAAGATAATCGTGATGTGCGGCGTGCACTTCATGGCTGAGACATGCAAGCTGCTCTCGCCGGAGAAGAAGGTGCTCTGCCCCGACCTCACAGCCGGCTGCTCGCTTGCCGACTCGTGCAAGGCTGAGGACCTGAAGGAGTTCAAGGCGCAGCACCCTGGCTACAAGGTGGTGAGCTACGTGAACACTACGGCTGCTGTGAAGGCGCTTACAGACGTGGTGGTCACTTCGGGCAACGCGAAGAAGGTGGTGGACAGTCTGCCGAAGGACGAGAAGCTCATCTTCGGTCCCGACTACAATCTGGGCAACTATATCAACAGCGTGACGGGTCGCGACATGCTGCTCTGGAACGGCGGCTGCCATGTGCACGAGAAGTTCTCGGTAGAGGCAATCGTGAAGCTGAAGCAGGAGCATCCGGAGGCTGTAGTGATGGCTCATCTGGAGTGCAAGGCGCCGGTGCTCGCCGTGGCAGACGTGAAGGGCTCTACGGCTACGATGCTCAACTACGCCAAGGAGCACAAGGAGACGAAGGAGTATATCATCGCTACCGAGGCTGGCATACTGCACGAGCTGCAGCGCAACTGTCCCGATGTGAAGTTCTATCCGGTTCCGCCGGAAGTGTCTGAGGGTGGGGTAGGCTGCTCTTGCAACGAGTGCGAGTACATGAAGAAGAATACGCTGCTGAAGATATACAATACGCTGCGCTACGAGCTTCCGGAGGTGACGGTAGACGAATCTATCGCCAAGGATGCCGTTAAGCCAATAGAGCGCATGCTGGAGCTTTCCTAAGGTTTACTCCCAGGGGGTGCACTTGTCTCCGCTCGGCTTTGCCGCTTGCCAGAGCAAGAAGTGCACCAATATTAAATCCTCCCACAGATTTCACAGATTTACACAGAAGTTTATTGCTGAGAAGAGACTCCCACAGAATACACAGATTTCACAGAAGTTTATTGCTGAGAAGAAACTCCCACAGAATTCACAGAATTCACAGAAGTTTATTGTTGAGAAGAAACTCCCACAGATTTCACGGAATACACAGAAGTTTATTGCTGAGAAGAGACTCCCACAGAATACACGGAATACACAGAAGTTTATTGCTGAGAAGAGACTCCCACAGAATTCACAGAATTCACAGAAGTTTATTGTTGAGAAGAGACTCCCACAGAATACACAGAAGTTTATTGTTGAGAAGAAACTCCCACAGAATACACAGATTTCACAGAAGTTTATTGCTGAGAAGAAACTCCCA
>OMAS01000578.1_pt1 | contig 20348 bp, 18 predicted proteins | sample 1674031 | NCBI WGS metagenome assembly OMAS01 (sample SAMEA103958138, study PRJEB25191) | human gut metagenome | biome: human-associated habitat [ENVO:00009003]; feature: intestine environment [ENVO:2100002]; material: feces | place: Germany | collected 2013/2015 | reverse complement strand
TACAAGCCGTTTGTGAGTGGTGCTTGAATTTGAGACGGATTCATACACACTTGCAGACGGCTTATATCATACCATATATATTGACAAACTATGTACAATGTGATACAATAAGAATATAGAAAGGAGCGTTGGATTTACACAAAACAAAGGCGGTTGAAATGGAGTTGAGCGGTGCAGGGAATCGGCACTTGCTTATCAGACTAAAAAGCGAAGAAAGGAAAATGGATATGAAGATTGATACCAAGTTTACGGTGGAGAGTTTGGCAAAGAACTATGAGAAAGGGCGTTGCCCCCGTTGTGGCAAAATGAACATGAGAGAGGAACAGCTTTTGAACTCTTTGAGCCGATATTGTGATGTATATATCTGTTCCGATTGTGGCAACGAGGAAGCTATGATTGACTGGACGGGTGACACTGTATTGCCGTTTGAAAAGTGGGCGGTTGTGCAGAGTGTTCTTGCAGAAATGAACACAGCACAAGGCAGAAAGAAGTTCATTGATAGCTTTGAAAGCGGAATGTACGCAGGGCGAAATGTCGAGGACGAGGAAGTAATTCTGATGAATGAAAATCATGTCGGCATGGAGATTTGGACGAAGCACAAAGAAAAACCTAACTGGTGGGAAATCGTCTCTTATGACGAGGACGGTAGCCAAGAATCTGTAACCTATAAATCCGACAGAGAGGGAAGCGTAGACTAATGGATATATTATCATGGGTTCTGGTTGCGGTTGTCGGGTTTAATGTAGTGGCACTCATTTACAGAACGGGAGTGCCACTACTCAAATACGAAACGGCAAAGGGCAGAGCCGTAAGGCAGAAAGGGAAAATCATTTCTTCTTACGGTGAGGAAAAAATAAAAAAGGGTAAGAAGTCTATTGATACTTTCTATCCAGTTTATCAGTACAGGAACGAGAAGAACGAAGAAATAAAGTTCAATGGACTTGTGAGATACGCAGGAGATAAGAATATCGGAAGTGAGGTAGATATTCTTTACGATAAGGAGACAGGGGAAGCATGGTGCGAAAGAGATTTACCGCTGATGAAAAAGCAGATTGTGACAAGATTCTTACTGACCGTGGCGGTGATTGCTGTACTGATAGCAACAAGCAAAATGCTGTAAAAGGATATAAGAAAATGGCGTTCATTCTTTTTCTTTTTATTGCTGTATATGCCGTTAAGATTTTCTTCATTGATTTTGTCTTTGTGTCTGGTAACTCAATGGCTGATACATTCAAGAGCAATGACATTCTTCTTGTCAATGTGCAGGACGAAGAAATCAAAAGATATGATGTTGTGGTAGCAAAAGAATCTGGAACAAGAATCATAAAAAGAGTGATAGCTTTACCGTTTGAAACGGTGCAGATTATTGACGGTATTATCTATGTCAACGGAGAAAAAATTGCAAAATATAATTCTGGAACAGACAGGGCAGGAATAGCAGAAAGCTGTTACCAGTTAGGAGAAGCCGAGTATTTTTTAATGGGTGATAACCGAAGCGGAAGTATGGACAGCAGGGATTTTGGTGCTGTTAAAAAAGAAAATATCAACGGGGTTATTATTTATCAGCTTTACCCGTTTTCGGATATGAGAAGCGTTCCTCACGGTGAGGAAGAAAGGAACTGATTGTATGTTTGATTTTTTTAGAGAAGTTTCAATGGAGTTGAGGGGAATTGATGTTGAAGAAGTGGAAGCAAAACGAAAAGCAAAGTTAGAGGAAAAGAGAAAAAACAGAATCATTTTTCCGAACAGCGTTAAGGTTCTTGTTTATGCGTTCGGGGTGCTGTATTTTCTGCTTACCGTGATGAATGTATCTTTGCTTTGGAAGTCAAACGCTCTTTCGGCATTGAAAGTTTTTCGCTATGTTTTCCTCTGCTCTTGTGATATTGGAGCAATGGTTTTTATCTCATTGAAAACCAAGAAATCAGAAATCATTGCAGGGATTTTGATAGCGATATTTCTTGTAACTTTGTACACAACTTTGATGATATAAAGAGAGGGAGAGAATGAGGGCAGAGATTAAGAATGAAGATATTAAGGTGTTGGAAAATCTTGCGAAGAAATACGATATGAGCATTGTTGATTTTGGGAAAGCGATTGTTTCACAGACCAAGAAATACAATCAAAGAATGTTCCGTGTTTCCGAAAGTGAGTATAAGGAAATTGCGAAGAAAGCGGAACGGGCAGGAATGAATCTCATGCGGTATTGTGAGTATTCTTGTACCGTGTTTCTGAAAGAAAAGAAGATTGACGAAAACTTTTTTTGCAAGAAAAAATACGGAAAGGACAGAGTGAAAAGAATTGCTGTCTCATTCAGAAATCAAGAGACGGAAAGTGAATTTGTGGAGTTCGCTGAACAGTGCAATATTGAGATTGGAACACTTATAAGATATTGTGCTTTGATGAACGATTGCGAGGTGTGAGTATGAACAATTACAACTATGATGATGAAATGCGAGAGGAACAGCTTGCAAAGGAAATCGGCAGGAAGTTTGCCGAGTTGGGGTTTGGTACTGTTCAGACCGAGGAAGAACAGGCGAGGTCAAAAAAATACTTTAAGAAGAAAGAAAAACGAGATAAGTTTTTCGGTTCTGTTTTCAGTGGATTGAGGACGATTATTTACACGCCACTATCCATTGCTTTTCATGCGGTTTCTTTTGTGGCAAAAGGAATTGGCTACATTTCTTCTTTCGGACTGATTGCAGGAGTTTACTATCTGTATCAGTCTTTTTGTGCTTTCAAGAGCGGTGTTCCGTTCGGGGAAATCGGAGAGTTGAGCAAGGCAGTAGGCTTCATTGTTTTTCCTTTTATTGCTTATCTGGTAAGCTATGTTTCGGAAAAAATCTACACCTACTTTGAAGAAAACGCCTGTTAAATGCTATCTTCTAATATTGACATAACCGCTTAAAATAGATACACTCAAATTATGTCGATAGCATTTATAGCAAGCATAGGGAAAATATATACACTCCGTTCCATATTTACCCGCTTGTTAGTCGCTTCACTGGGGCGTTGCCCCCTAAGACCCCCGTGTTACATTTTGCACAACGGCAAAATGATTGTTCCGCAGACGGCGTAACAATGGGAAAATCGCTGACGAGCAATTTTCAAATTTACTCACGGTGAGGAAGTTTTGAAAGGAGAGATTTTGAATGGGTAATGAAAGTAGGGTAAGGACAGAAAAGTATTTGCTTACTTTGCTTCCAGAAGAAAGTGCAATGCTTACGAAAAATGCTTATGAGTATGGAATGTCAAAAGCAGAGTATTTGAGGAAGTTGATTCTTGCCGAATCGCTATCTGGTAAGCAATGGCAAATGGATAAAGAACAAGCAAAAGAATTGATTTATGAGGTAAACAGAATCGGAAATAATGTCAATCAGATTGCTTACAACACGAATGTAAAAAGGTTCGCTTCCAATGCAGATTGGGCGGAACTTCAAGAAAATTATCATAAACTTATGGCTCTATTTTGTCAGTTCGCATTGCGAGAAGTCGGAGAGGAAAAAGAATGGCTACAACAGATATACACGCTATCAAACAAACAGTCGGAGTAGCGTTGTCTTATATCACAAAAGATAAAGTTGAAGAAAAGGTAAAAGATGATATTGCCGACAGTATCAACTATGCAATCAATGACAAAACGGGAGAAGTTACTTACAAAACAATTTCTTCTTTTCTGAACTGTATTGACAGCGGAAATCCAGTAAAAACTTTTCGTACCATGAGAGATATGTTCGGTAGGGAAGAAATGGAACATGGTAACAAAAAAACCAAAGACGGAAAGCCTGTTATTGCGTGGCACTTGATACAATCTTTTGAGGGAAATGTAGACCCAAGAATCGCAAATGAAATTGGTGTGAAGTTGGCAAAAGAAATGTTTCCAAACTTTCCCGTTGTTGTATCTACTCATACAAATACAGAAAACACACACAATCATATTATGATTTGTGCGTGGGATTTGAACGGGAAGAAGTGGAATCAATGTAACGAGAATTACAGGCAGATTAGATATGCTTCCGATAAACTTTGTGATGAATACGGTTTGTCGGTTTTGGAGAATACAAGGGAACAAAAACTGATTAAGTGGGAAGATAAAGACGGTGTGACAAGATACTATGAACCGACAGACCGAAAGAATGAATTATTGAGGAAAAGGGAAGCAGGGGAAGTCAGCACAGATGATGTTAATTCTTACCGAAATACAATTCCTTATGAAGTCGCAACCGCAAAGAAATTGTCGAATGTGGAAGCTGTAAAACAGGCGATTGATTCTGCTTTACCTTATGCTACTTCCTATGAGCATTTGCTTATGATGTTGAGGGAACAAGGGTTTAGCATTAAAGATAAAAAGAAGAATGGAGATTGGCTTGCACATATTGTATTCCAACCGCCAACGGCTGAAAAGGGCGTAAGAGATAATTCCATTGACAAGGAGAATAATTTCTATTCCAGAGAGAACTTAACGAAGCAGATTGAACAGAATAATGCGGAACGAGACAAGGGTAAAGCTGATGTACAGAGCGTTCCTTATTTTGGTTCTTATGAGTACGGGAAAATTGATGTACAGTCTATCAATGAAAACTTCCGTTCCGTCCTCATGCAGAGCGGAGAGAAAAAGGTTGTTAAGCGAGGACAAGCGGAGAAATCTATTATCCGTGATATTAAAAAATCCGATTTGGAACTTGCAGGACTTTACGATACTTCCACTCTTACATTTATGATTGAGAGGGAAAGACAAGCAAGGAAATCTGGACAGAGAAAGAGCCAACCGAAAGAAAGAACGGCTATGCTTATCTCACAGATTCACGATAGCTTTGAAAACCTTTCGTTCATTGAACAGAAGAAGATTTACAGCTATGAGCAGATAAACAATACCGTTAAAAATCTTTGGAATCAGTACAATGCTTGCTTGACTAAAATATCCGAAGCCGAGGGCATGATTGAGCGTTTGGAGAGTGTTTCCAATGCCCCGAAAATGCTTTTTGAAATTAGGGCAAGAATGGAAGCGAACAAGGAAAATCCAGAGTACCTTGTAGAGCAGTATCACGAAGATTTGAAACTTGCGAAATCGTGTGCAGACGCTATCCAGAAGTATCAATTAAAGGATAAGGACAGCGTAGTTGCATTGCAGGAAAAAGTTGAGAAGTACAAGGAACAGGTACAGCGTTTGCAGAATGTCCTTACCACATTCAGAAGTGAACTTTCTGCTTACAACCGTTGTGTTTCTACCCTTGAAAGAATCGACAGTGAATCGGGCAATTCCTTTGAAGCTGTATTTGCTGATTATAATAAAATCACCAGAGAAGCAGAGGAAGAAGCAAGTAAAAAAGAACAGGAGAGAAACAAGAAGAAAGGATTTGAAAGATGATAAGAAAAGGAAGTGGGATTCTGCTTTTTGGAAAAGGAAAGCAGTACAGCAATGTTGCGAAAGAGAGCGAACATAATTTCCGAAAATGGCTATTGTGTTCTCAACTTACGGAGCAAAGTTTTTTTGAAGAAGTGGCAAAAGAAGATACCTATTTTGCCATTCATTCCAACACGGAAGAAGCTACAATTTCCGTTTGCAATGACACGGGGATTGTCGGTTTGCCCTTTGTCTGGGAAAAGGATTCTGGGATAGATTATAATTCTTTTCTGGTAGATACCGCCTTGCTTTTTTGCTGTATTGCAGGACGGGCAGAGGACAAAAAAATTGAGAAGAAAATCACGGATTTTGTGAAAGAAAAAATCTGGAAAGGAGTGCGATAAAAGTATTGAAAGTGTGGGAGTTATGTTGTATAATGAGTGTGTTGCTGATACGATACACCAACACACTTCAAAACGCCACTATCCCAATGATTTTAAGAGATAAAGAAAGGAAGTGTAGAAATGGCTGATTTAGGTAGTGACGCAGGACAGGGAGCATTGAACCTAAGTTCCAAAGTCCTTGAATTGTTGATGAAGATTCTTGACAGGCTGTACCAATCGTGGTTAGAGCGAGGACGCAGAGAAGTAACCAAACAACAGCTTGCGGAACTGAAAGACAGTTCAAAAAGGAGAGAAGCATTAAGTAATCTTAATGGTAAGTCTGGATTTGTAAATTACCAAGAACTGAAACGAAGTGGTATGAAATTACGCTCTTGTGGCATTTCAATGTCCAACGAGGAAATGAAGCATTTTTCCGAGGTTTGCAAGAGATACGGCGTTCTTTTCTCTGGTGTGGTTGATAATACAAAAACGAAGCCAGACGGAAGCAAATGTTTTGACATTGTTATCAAGGCAGAGGATTTAGAGGTAGTCAAGGAGATTGCAAACCGCTTGAACACCGAAAAGGTAATAGCGGTATGTGATGAAAAAATCCAGACTATTCTTGACAAGGGCGATTCTATGACCGAGCAGGATAAGGCAGATTTGCTTTATTATCAGCAGGAAAAAGAAAAGTTACAGAGGGGATATTGCGAGACGCTGAACGGAGAGAAAACGCAGGATATTGTAGAGCGTACTTTCCTTAAAGATGAATCGGAACAGCTTACCCTTGACGAAGCCTTAAACCGTCTGACGGGAAGAAGCATTGATAAAGATATTTGCACGATTGTAGCAGACGCACATGACCCGTCCAAGTACATTGTCTGCAAGGGCAGTCAAGACTACTATCAAGGCAGACCGTACATAAAAACCGAGTATGAGGTTTACAGAAACAATGAATTGGTTCTGAAAACCAATGACAGGAGATTTGACGGCAGACCAGAGGGGTTCTGGGAACAGCAAAAGAGAGAAATTAAGCAAGCAGGACAGTTTAGCGGTTTCTTCTTCAAGTTCTTCTCTAATGACGAGTACCAGAAATGGACGGAAGCGGTGAAGAAGCAGAACGAGCAGGAGTTATCCAATATGACAAAAACCGACAAGGAGTATTCGGTTGTCATGGAAGAACTGCAAGGACAGCTTGACCGCAACGGTGCAACCATTGAAAACGGGGTTGTGGTGGATAAGGTGACAGGCAGGGTTCTACAAGATATGGATTTGTTGGAACTGCCTGTTGACAAACAGATGTTGGTATGCGAATCGGTTATTATCGGTGAACAGCTTGAAAATTACGCAAAGTTAGAAGTGCTTAAACCGCAACTTGAACTTGCGAAAGCTGATGTAGAAATGGCTGAAATCGGTACGCCAGAGCATAAAACAGCAACGGAAAAACTGGAAGCCGTTCAAACGGAGTACGATAAGGCAATATACAAGGAAAAAGACCTTATCAATATGCGTAAGGAAATCAACGCAGGACAAGCCGTTGAAGAAGTCAAGAATGACAGAGAACAGGCGAGAACAGCAGACCTTGAACACCCAGACAACCGCAGAGGTGACAGGGTGGACGAAATGGACAAGGATAAACTCACTCTGGAAGAAGCCAAAGGCAAGATTGAACAGGAAAAGGCAAGAGAGGGAGCGAAAGCAACCGACCAGAAAGACAAGTCCATTGAGCAAGGAAAGATGAATCCGATTAAAACCAGTAAAGATAAAGACCGTTAAATTTCCTCACCGTGAGGAAGTTTGAAGAAAGAGGGAAAAATCATGCAACCAAAAAAGAAAGGCATGGGAACCCCTATTGTGTATGGTATCTTTCTGATTCTGGTTTTGTTTATCGCCCTGCATGGGGCGGTGGCGTATAAGATTGCACAGAGCATGGTTGCGGTTGGAGAACTGGAAAAGACCAAGACAACCTTAACGGTTATCAATCTCTTGTGTGACAGAATAGCCACACACCCAACGGAAATCATCATCAACGAGTACACAAAGCAATGGCTGTTGTGGGGCGGTTTTGGGTGGTTGATAGTTGTTCTCATGTTAGAGAGCAACCATAAAAATTTCATTCAAGGCAAAGAGTTCGGAACAGCTAAGTGGGGTACACTGTCAGACATTAAAGACTTGTTTGCTTCCACAATCGAAGCAAGCGAAATCAAAAAGGCGAAAGCCACAAGAACTAAATTAGGGCGTTGGAAAGCCAGAAGCAATTCTTACAAAAAGTGCGAGAAAGACGGAAATGTAATTCTTCAAACGAAACTTCAAGACTTGAAAGAGGAAGAAGAAGCAAGGAAAGCGAATGGCACAGCGAACAAGAAGCTGTACGAAGAACGCCGTAAGGAAATCAAGCAGGAAGTAAAAGCGTTAGTTGAATCGACAAAGAAAGAAGCATGGTTGCCAGACCGTTTAGAAGCTGATTATAAAAGCCGAGTTGCAGAAATCGAAGAATCGCCTATCTTTTCGGAAGCAGACAAGAAGAAGCAGAAAGCGAAAGCAAAAGCGGAATACGAAAAGAGGCTGTCCGATTTTTACAATTATTCAAAGCGTGTTGCTTCCATAAAGGAGAAGTACAAAGACGCTGATATGCTCTTTACACAGACCGAACATATCAGTTTCTACAACTACATTCTCAACCAGAATACACTTATTTTGGGTGGTTCTGGTTCTGGTAAGACAAGAGGATTTGTAATGCCGAATGTATTACAGGCTCATTCCTCTTATGTAATCACAGACCCGAAAGGAGAAATCCTTGAAAAAGCAGGGTATTTCCTTTCCGAGATAAAGGGGTATAAAATCCGTGTTCTGAATCTTGACGAAAAGACACAATCGGACGGATATAACCCGTTTGTCTATATCCACCCCGAAAGAGACGGTTACGAAGAAAGGGTTCTTTCCCTTATCGAAACTATCATTATCAATACGGACGGTGGAGAGAAAAAAGGCGGTAGTGACCCGTTCTGGGATAAAGCCGAAAGGCTTTTCTTACAGGCTGTATTCTTCTTTACAACGGACGGTTTTGTAGCCGAAGAAAGAAATATGAATACAGTTCTTGCCCTCATTGGTATGCTTCAAATTGCCGAGGAAGAAGATGATTTTAATTCTGACCTTGACATTTTCGCAAGAATCTTTGCGGAACGATACGGAGCAGACCATATCGGAGTACAGCAGTACCGAGAGTTCCGAGAGAAAGCAAGCGGTAAGACAGCAAAATCCATTGTTATTTCCGCTGTTGCCAGACTTGCCCCGTTCAGAACGAAAGCGGTAAGAAGAATCTTCTCTTATGACACCATGAATCTTGACCGAGTGGGAGAAGAAAAAACGGCTATCTTTGTAGTTGTACCGCCTACCGACACAACCTTTAATTTCATTGCAGGAATGTTGTTTACACAGCTATTCCAAGAATTACAGTATTGTGCAACCCAAGTACATAAGCATGACGGACAAAGGTTGCCCGTACCGTGTAGATTTATCCTTGACGAGTTCGCTAACACTTGCACGATTCCAAACTTTGTAAAGATTCTTGCGTATGCCCGTTCCTTTGGAATTGGTATCACGCCAATCTTACAGTCTTTGGAACAGATTAAAAATATGTACAAAGATGAATGGGGCGTAATTGTAGATAACTGTAATACGCTGTTGTATTTAGGTTCAATTACCCACATGGACACATTGGAGTACATGAGCAAGCTGTTAGGTAAGGGTACATTTGATAAGAAAACCACGGGAAGAACGAGAGGACGAAGCGGAAGCAGTTCACAGAACTTTGATGTAATCGGGCGTGAACTTATGGACAGTGCAGAAATCCGTAAACTTCCCAAGAAGAATTGTTTGTTTATCGTAGGTGGTAGAAATCCTTTCTATTCAGAGAAGTACAACTATGAAAGCCACCCGAACTATCGCTTCACCAGTGACGCAAACAAGAAGTTCTCTTATCACTATGTACCAGAGCAACCACAAGAGGAAGAAGCGAAAGTTCCTCACGGTGAGGAAGTCGCAGTAAATCCGAGCGTGGAAGCACAGGACGCAACTACCAATATCAGAAAGGTTGAAGTTGACCTTGACCCGTCTAAGCAGATTGCAAGACTATCACAGGGTATCAAGGAAGTACAGCCTATCTCTGACGAACTTATGACAGTTGAGGACGGTGAGAGTACAGAGAAAGTCGAGGAATTGACCCTTGAAGCATTGCTTGAACAAAAGCAAGCGGAAAAGGAGAAAGCAAGAATATCTGTTTCCGAGGAAGCGAAGCTGACGCTTGAAAAAGCAAAGGCAGAGCGTATCGAAATAGAAGAAAGCATTATCAACGCTATCAACCGTATCGGGCGAACTTACCGCAACATGGAAGTTATCTCTGATGAACTTATGACAGTTGAGGACGGCGAACAAGAAGCCGTGGTTGAGACTGTCGAAGAAAAGGTTGCGGAAATCCTTATGGAAGAAGAAAGCCTTGATATGGTGGAGTTGAAAGATGTTGAAGATTCACTTGCCGATATAAACGGCATACTGGCAGGAATGGTAGGGTTTGACGAAAACCCCGAAATTGATTCCTAACTAATTTTTCTTTTTACCGCTGATTGCTTATATTCCAAAATATAAGTGATTATAAAAAACTATTTTAACAAAGGAGACTAAAACATGAATAAGGAAATGACTATGAAAAAAGAATCTATGACCACTAAGGTTGGCGGTTTTCTGAATCGCAATTCTATGTATATCGCACTGGCTCTTGTTTGTGCTATGTGCATGGGTTCTACCGTATTTGCGGTTGACGCACTCTGGAATACGCTTGCAGGACTGATTGAGACATGGGTAACAAGATTAGGTGCTGTTGTCATGTTGGTTGGCGGTGTTATGTTCGGTCTGGGTTGGAAGTCTGATGACGCAGAGCAGAAATCCCGTGGTATTTCTACCATTATCGCAGGTGCTATCGTAATGGCGGTAGCCGCCCTTACTTCCACTTTCTTCGCATAAGAGAGAAAACCAATCACGGTATTTTCAGAGAGCATGAGAGAATGCCGATTGCCGTAGTCGGCAGTTGGCGTTCTTCTTTTTAGAAAGGAGATGATTAACGAATGACCGAGGGTTTGAAAAATGCACTGTTAAACCTCATTATATCGGCTCTAACAGGCTTTGACAGTTTGGTTGATTCGGCACAGGGCGTTCTTACTGGTAGCGGTACGGGTGCTTTCGATGTTAATCAAGTGTGGAACGCCGTGTTGGGGTTATCGGACGCATTGAAACCATTTTGTTATGTGGCTATTGCTTTATGTTTACTAATCGAAATGGCACAGGTAGCACAAAAAGTTGATATTATCAAGTGGGAGCATGGATTGAAGTTGGGATTGAAAATGGTTTTCGCAAGACTTTGTATTGATGTTGCCCCTACATTTTTGAGAGCGTGTTATAACCAAGCTAATATCTGGATAACAAGTGCTTTGTCAGTTGGTAACTACCAAAGTTTAGGCGGTATGATGTCTGGGGAAGTGCAGACACAGCTTAATAATGTTACAGGATTGGGTAATGTATTAGGACTTTTCATTTCCACTATGCTTGTTGCATTGGCAATCAAGATATGTGGTTTATTGATTCAAGTAATCGCTTTTGGGCGTATGTTTGAATTATATATCTATTTAGCTGTTTCACCGTTACCGTGTGCGTTCTTCCCGTTGGGAGACGGTACAGGCGGTGGTTGGAGCAGAATAACACAGAAATTTTTCAAGTCGTTTATAGCGGTTTGTTTACAGGGAGTTATGATAATTTTGTGTATCAGAATCTTTTACATGATTATCGGTAATTCCATAGACGCAATGATATTAAATGCAACAGGGGGAACAGACGCAGGAGCGATTGTTACGGAACTATGCTTTACAATGCTCATGGGTGCTATCGTCCTTGTAATGAGTGTTGCAAGGTGCGGTTCGTGGGCGAAAAGCATTATAGACGCAATGTAAGAAAGGAAGTGACATAAAGTGATTGCAGTAAGAATACCAGAAGAAATCAAAAAGTATAAAGAAAAAATTGCTTTTGGTTTGACTTCCAGACAGCTTGTATCTTCTATTATCGCTCTTGCGGTATGCGTACCTCTTTACTGGTTTGGCAGAAGCTATATCCCAGAAGATGTGTTGTCATGGCTTATCATTCTGATTGCCTTACCACTTTTGGCGATTGGATTTTTCCACTTCAACGGTATGCCGTTTGAGAAGTTTATTGTGGCGTGGTTGAAGTTTGAAATCCTTTTTCCGAGAAAGCGTAAGTTCAAAACGGAAAATGCGTTCCGTGCATGGCAGAATGAAGCAATAGAAGAAGAAAAACCGAAAGGCAGTAGAGCAAGGAAAAGAGCAATGAGAGAAAAAAGAGACGAAAATCTTGAAAAAACATTCTTGCTTGCGGAAGCGGAAGCAAACGGAACAGCTACATACTCTACCGACCCGAACGCAGAAAAGGCGTATACCTATGATGTAGACGAGCAAGAATTACTCACCGTGAGGAAGTCTAAAAATAGCGGTGGGAAAAATAACAAGAACAACAAAAAGAACGATAAGCAGGATAAGGAAAAGACCAAGAGAAAATCCAGTCTGCAAATTAAGGCAGAAGAAATTGAACAGAAGCGTAAGGAAAATCCAGAATATGTTCCTACAAAGAAAGAGTTCAATACTCTTGCCAAGTGGTACAAAAAGAAAGAGCAGTTGAGAAGAAAGGAGATTAAGCAGGGCAAAGCAAAAATCCAGAAGAAAGCAAAGGCTATGGAGAAACGCCGTACTGCAAAATCTTCCATTCCCCGTACTACTCAAAACTCTATCCCGTATCTTGCAGACTATGAGGAGGGTTTGTTTGAGGTTACAGCGAACAAATATTCCAAAATGTACCGTATCAAGGACATTAACTACCGTACTGGTAGAGAAGATGAACAGGTACAAATTTTCTGTAAGTTGGGCGAGTTCCTTAATTACTTCTCCGAGGAAATGAGATTTGCTTTTGTCATTGACAACCGTGTTGTTTCAAAGGCAGAGCAGGAGAGAAAAGTATTTAAGAAAATGAAAGGAGATAAGTACGATAAGCACCGTAAAGAATACAATAATATCTTGCGTAGACAGATTATCGCAGGACGCAATGATATGAAAGTTGAAAAGTTCGTTACGGTAACGATTGACGCTGATTCTCCGATTGACGCTATTTTGAAGTTCCACAAGATTGACGCAGAAGTTATTACAAACTTGCGTAGAATCGGTTCGGACGCTGAATGGCTGACTACTGATGAAAGACTGGAATACTATCACGATAAGTTCCGTAGAGGACATGAGGGTGAGTTCCAGATTAACTATGACTTTATCAAGGCACAGGGTATCAGCAGTAAAGACTATATCGCACCGTCTTTCATGCAGTTTGACCGCAAGTATTTCAAGATTGAAGATGAATACTACCGTTGTATGTTCCTTAACAATCTTCCTGCAAGTTTGCAGGACGAGTTCTTGTTTGACTTGTGCGATAACGATTTTCCTGTTACAACTTCTCTTTCCATTGAGCCTGTCGCACAGGACAAAGGCTTGCGTATCGTAAGAAAACAGCTTACTGGTATCGAAACCAATAAGATTGACGCAGAAAAGAGAGCAATCCGAGCAGGATATAGCCCAGAGACAATACAGCATAGTATCAAGGACGCACACGCACAGGCAGAGAGCCTTTATGACGATATGCTTAACAAGAATCAGAAAATGTTCTTTGTTACTATTACCGTCATGGTGCATGGTTCTACTCTGGAAGAACTGGACGAGAACTGCAATATCCTTATGAGTAAGGCAAGAAAGTACACTTCACAGTTACAGGTTCTTACCACACAGCAGGAAGAAGCGTTCCGTGTTACACTTCCTTTCGGCTATGTACCGAAAGAAATGTGCGTTGAAAGAACACTTACAACCGAAAGTACCTCTATCTTTATGCCGTTCTCCAATCAAGAGTTGTTCCAGACTGGCGGTTTCTATTACGGCTTGAATCAGATTTCGCAGAATCTTGTTATCGTAAATCGTACCAAGATGAAAACGCCGTCTGGTTTTGTGTTGGGTTCTTCTGGTTCGGGTAAATCTTTCGCTACCAAGAGAGAGATTTTGAATGTGTTGCTTGATGATGATAAGACAGGCGTTCTTGTCATTGACCCCGAAAACGAATATGGCGATTTCTGCCGTGCGTTTGGCGGTACGGTGTTGAAGATTTCTGCCGACAGTGATAACTATATCAATCCTCTTGATATGCCGAGGGAATACGGACTTGACGAGGAAGATGATGTAAACAATACACCGTTGCCGATTATGAAAGACAAGGCACTGAAAAAGAAGTCCGACTACATTATGTCCATTATCGAGAGAATGATTTCTGTTGGCGGTAATGAAAATACTTCTTCCATTACGCCACAGCAGAAAACCATTGTCGATAGAGCCGTAAAAGCAACTTACAAGGAATATCTGGAACATGATTTTGACCCGAAGTATCAGCCTACCCTTATGAACTTGCAGGACGAGTTGGACAAAGAGGGCAAGTTGAGTGTCGAGGGTAAACAGGTTGCCGAGGGCGTAGAATACTACACAAGGGGTTCTATGGATATTTTCGCCCACCAGACCAATGTTGATGTATCTAACCGCTTTGTGGTATTCAATGTGCGTGATTTGGGCGACCAGTTGAGACAGATTGCACTTATTATCGTATTTGACTTTATCTGGAATAGAATGATTCAGAACAAGAACAGCGGTGTTCGTACCTACTGCTATTGTGACGAGATTCATGTCATGTTCCAGAGTTACTACTCCGCAAACTTCCTTAAACAGCTTTACAAGCGTGGTAGAAAGTACGGTATGTGTATTACAGGTTTGACGCAGAATGTTGAGGACTTGTTGCGTTCCGAACAGGCAAGAGGTATGATTTCCAACTCTGACTTCATTATGATGTTGAATCAGAGTTCGGAAGATTTGAAAATCCTTGCAGGAATGTTGAATATTTCTGAAACTCAAATGGGATATGTAACAGGAGCGGACGCAGGAAGCGGTTTGCTTTTTGCAGAAAAAGTCATTGTTCCTTTCGTTGATAGATTCCCAGAGACGAGTTACCTTTACAAACTCATGTCTACAAGATTTGGTGAAGATTTGGACGAGGGCGAACTTGACAAAGAGATTGCAAACATTATAAAGAATAATACAACAGACGCACCTATGTCCGATAAGGAAATTGAACAGAAGTTGCAGATGATGTATAATTCTTGACTTTAGATTTCCTCACGGTGAGTAAATCTTGCCGTGAGGAAGTTTAAGAAAGGAGAGGAAACATGGCAGGAAAAAATAATAAAAAGCCTACCAGATTGAGCGATTCTGCCACTTACAAAATAGGCGGTAGAAACTATAAATCCCAAGATGTTTCCCGTCTGCAACCCCAAACGAAAGAGGTTAAAACTGTAAGTGGTATGGAAAACGCCCCCCGACAAGTAAGAAAACAAGTTGAAAACTTGTCGGGAAGTGTGCAGACTACCGCAGGAACATTTAGACCGACTGAAACGGTGCATACTCAAACGGAAACATATAAACCAAGCGTAAACACACAGGCAAGCGTTAAATCGAGTGAACCTGTTGTAAGTTCTTCTCGACCTATCACGCAATCTGTAAAAACAGGAAGTGAGATAAGCAGAGTTACGGAACAAAAGGTAGTGACGCAGACAGAAGCGTTTCACTCTACCAATGCTTTCTCAACAGAAAAAAGAGAAATCCGAAGTAGTGTTTCTTCACAACCGAGAACGGTTGACGCAGTTAAGACGATACAGGCAGTAGGGGGCAAGGCACAGCCTAACGCAACGCCTTTCTCCACACCGAATGTCGCAAATGTCCGCATGGTTGCCCCTATGACTATTCCTTTATCGCAGAATAAGATTGCTGAAATGCAACAGAACTACTTGCGAATGGGAGCAACGGGAAATTTGACTACACAATCCGTTGCAAGCAGTTTGAATACCGCAAGAGTAACGAATCTGACAGGTGGGGCAAAACAGGCTTTCGCCACACAAAGGATTCTGGGAGCAAACGGGTTTGATTTTAAGAATCAGACAACAGGACAATATATTGCCAGTTTAGGCAAAATGGCAAGCTACACAATCAGCAACGAGCAGACAAAGGCATTACAGAGATTTGGCACAGGAAGTAAAGGAGATTTGCTTTCTGGCGGTAAAATGCTTTTGGGTAAAGCGGAAAGTGGCTTGATTGGTAGTGATGATTTAGGCACAAGCAGTACGGGAGCGATTATAGGTGCAGGAGTAACAGGTTATTCTACTTTCAGACTTTCTCAATCTGCCACAGATATAGGCATTGAGGGAATCAAGAAAACGGGTAACGGTGTATACCAAGTTGCCACTACCGCAGGACTTACCGCAATCACGGTAGGCAAAACCGCTCAAACGGTTATCAATCAACAGGCGGTTGCATTGAGCAAGAACACCATTTCCGTGTTGAAACAACAAGCGGTTCTTACTGGCTTGAACAATACGCAGATTGCAAAGGGTATTGTAAACCGTGTCAATGCGGTTAAAACCGCCTATGCAGATACCGTAACCAATGTAAAAAAAGTAGGTACTGCAATCAATACTACTGCAAGGGGAATCCACCACGCAGTAGATAAGAGTATTAAAATCGTACATGGTATTTCAAACGGAACGCTTACAGTCAACGCAACAGCACAAGCCTTAAATGCGTTCCGAAAAAGAGCGTTTTTAGGAATCCAGACAGGACTAAAAAATGGTGTGCGTACTGCCATAGGTTATTCTGTCAGAGGGGTAGCAAAGGCAGGAAGTGCAACAATTTTCACTGGCTTACCGACAGCAGGAAGATTCTTGAAAGGCGGTTTGCTTGCAGGAGCAGGAGCGTTAGCAGGTTCGGAAGATTATACTTTACGCAGTCTGGGTAACGCTATCAACATGGCAGACGCAGGAATCAAGACCGCAAAAGTCGGAGTTAAGGCAGGAGCGAAAGCCACAGGCTATACCGTAAAGACAGGCGTTAAGGCAGGAAAAGGAGCATACGCAGGAGCAAAGTTTATCAAGAACAAAGGCTTGAAAACTGCATGGGAGACAGGAAGAAGAAAAGTTACTCAAAAGGTGATTCAAGCAGGAAAATCTTTGGTTTCCGCTCTTGTCAATGCCGTAAGAACAGCAGGAATGAAAGTTGTTCTTCCTTTATTGCTGATTTGCTGTATCGTGGTTGCTATGGTTGGTGGTACTTCTGCCCCTCTTGCGGTTGTTGGTTCTATCTTTGGCGGTGAATTTGATACCACCGAGGGCAACAACTATGAAATCCGCAATTACATTCTTGACCCGACAAACGGCGTTCCTGCAATCGCAGAACGGTATAAGCAAGACCTTTTAGGGCAAATGACAACGGCAAAAGAAAATTGTGAGATTGTCCGTTTTTATTACAACGGGGAAGCTACACCGATTGACCCTACTTATGAGGGCATTACCAGTGTATTTCCAAGCACGGAAGAATTGGCGAACATGGTTCACCCGATTTTCAATGCGTTGATACTCATGGAATATGACCTTATGCCGTCAGAAGCGGAAGCGTCTGCTTTGCTGAATGACTTGCTGAACCAACTGTTCCGAATTGAAACGATTGATACCCATGAACAGTGTGGACAGGATTTGAGAACAGGCGAGGGTACAGTGACCGTTCATAGTTGCGGAAGCGTTCACGCATTAAGTGACTGCCCGAACAAGGACACGGGAACACATTCTTCCTATACTTGCGATGATTGTTGTTATACATATTGTGACGGACACACAAGCAGAAACGAGGACGGAACAACTGATACAGATTATTGTGACGGGTGTAAAGAAGCGTGTTCTGGGTATACATATTGTGGCGGTCATAGAGTTACTTCTTTCTACCTTACTTTGGACGGTGCTTATGCACTGGAACAGAAGTATTTCACCGACCCTATCAATGAACTTTCCAATGTCGCAAACCGTACCGAGGAACAGGAATCACAGTTACAAAAGCTGAAAGATTTTTATGAAATCTATCTGGAACTCATGCTTCAAATTGGTGCAGAGTACGGCGGTGGACTTACTATGTCCGACCTTTCGGGCGTTCAGTTTATCAACGGTACAAGAACACCTAACCAAGCTGTTATTGACCTTGCATTGCTTCAAGTCGGACAGCAGGGCGGTAGACCATATTGGAGTTATTACGGCTTTGCTTCCCGTGTGGAATGGTGTGCTTGTTTCGTGCATTGGTGTATGAGAAATACGCCGTCTGCTTCCTCTAAATATCCGCAGACAGCTAACAATGCTTATTGTCAGACAGTCGCAGATAATTTCCGAGGTATGGGGCAATGGGGAGACAGAAGCTACACAAATGTTGTCGCAGGAGATACGATTTTCTTTGATTGGGACGGTGACGGACATACAGACCATATCGGTTTGGTAATCGGGCGTGATTCTGAATATGTCTACACAGTCGAGGGCAACAGCGGTGACGCAGTTAAGTGTAAACAATACCGTATCGGTTCTTCCGTTATCTATGGTTTCGGACTGATGAACTACTAAAATATCCTCACGGTGAGGAAATAATAAAAAGAGAGGTAAGCTATATGAAAATCCTAAAAAAACTCATGTGCTGTTGCCTGTTCGTTATGCTCTTATGTTCGCATGGCATGACCGCCTATGCGTTAGAAATTCAAGACGGCACAGCGGTAAAACTCATTGTGACAGATGAAACAGGGGGGTTCTCTGGACAGATTGTTGCAGAGTTTTACGATTCTGATAGTGCAGAACAGGTATATACCGCTGTTCTCACAAAGGAAAACAGTTGGGGTGGACAGGCTGATTTTACATTCAACCTTGACCCGAACAAAACCTATTCGATTGTGATTAAAGGACTGCCAAGTGATTATCTTCTGGTAAACACTTTTGGAGACAGAGGACAGGTGCAGAGCATTACGGTTTCTTCCCTTGCAAATGATAATTACTGGTCTATCATCAAGAGTGATGAAACAACCGCACAGACAGAAAGCGAAGTAGGAACAGACGCAGGAGCGGAAGCCACCTCTGAAACAACAGAAGTCGGAAGCACCGACAATGTAAAGGGAGAGAACGCAGAAGCGGACGCTGTTTACCAGAAGTTCTTAAATGCTGTTTCTTTTATCAAAGATGATAGCACATGGGATTTCACATTGAAACAGTTTGGGGAAAAGGCAGTAAACAGAAAATCGTATAGCAAATGGTACGCAAATGCGGTTTCTGGCGGTAGTGAAGAAAAATACTTTTCCCTCACCCCTTATGAGCAGTTCCTTTGGACAGAAACCTATACGAAGTTCGCAGGGAAAATGAGCGAAAATAATTATGAATATTATTTTGGTTCAGTCGATAATTTCAAGCAGAACTTTGTAAATATTGCTACTCAGATTTACAACGGAAACGATAAGGACGCTGTAATTTCCGCTTATGAAGAACTTGCTTTGTGGCAGTATGATTATATCGTGAAAAACGAAGAGCCTTATAACTTCATTAACAAACGAAGCTACACAAGCGAAGTTGGAACTGCCCCAGAAAAGGGTATGACAAGTGAAGAAATGGCAGAGCAGGACAAGAAAGACATTGAGGAAGCAATCAGCGAAGCAAAAGGAGAGGACGATAAGGGCGTATGGAGCGATACCGTAGGTATGCTGTCCAAGCACCTTTTAGAGATTCTTCTGATTGTGGTATTGGGAATTGCCGTTGCGGTTGTAGTCTATATCCGCAAAAACAAAAACTTTGATAATAAAGAATAAGACCTAAACATGAAAGGAGAATATGAATGGACAACAACAAGTTAGCAGGATTGATTGCAAAAGAGCAGGAGAACATTGATAAGCTAAAAAAGAAAAGGGCAGACCTTGACGAGAAAATCAGAAAGAGCGAAGCCAAGTTGCAGGAATATGAAATGATGAACAACAGCCGTAAGTTTGATAAGTTGCAGGGCGTTGTGAAAGAAAGTGGTTTGTCTATGGACGATATTATGTCGGCACTTCAAAACGGAGACTTCCTTGCTTTGCAGGAACAAATGGAAGCAAAGGCGAAAGAGGGAGAAGCTACTACCACGGCAACAGAAGATACCACAGGTACAGAAGCATAAGTATAAAACACATCAAAAAGGAGATATGGCATGAATGACACTAATATGTCTCCGAATGTGTGGAGTGAGGTTAAAAGTGATATTGAACTGAAAATTTTAACTGGTGAATATCAAGCAGGAGAACGGCTACCGTCTATCCGTAAACTGGCAAAAGATTATGGGGTAGGACAGTCAACCGCTATCAAAGTGCTTAACTCACTTTTGCAGGAGGAAATTATAGAAACAAGGCGTGGTGTAGGTCACTTTGTAAAACCTTATATCCGAGAGAAATTGATTGCCGAGAGAAAAAGGAAACTGGAAGCAACCATACAGGACGCTTGCGAGGAAGCCGTGCTTATCGGGGTGGACTTGAAAGAAATGGTAGAGCAGTATTTTGAAATAGTGCAGACCATGAAAAAGTAAACAGGGAATTAGAGAGAGCCGTCAAAAACGCACAGG
>OMAS01000577.1_pt1 | contig 20381 bp, 28 predicted proteins | sample 1674031 | NCBI WGS metagenome assembly OMAS01 (sample SAMEA103958138, study PRJEB25191) | human gut metagenome | biome: human-associated habitat [ENVO:00009003]; feature: intestine environment [ENVO:2100002]; material: feces | place: Germany | collected 2013/2015 | reverse complement strand
ATTTATGAGAGAATGAACTATTGTCCGCTGGGATCAGGTGCACTTGCAGGAACGACCTACCCGTTGGATCGTGAGTATTCTGCAAAACTGATGGGCTTTTATGGACCGACATTAAACAGTATGGATGGTGTATCGGATCGTGATTATCTGATTGAATATCTTTCGGCAATGTCTACCATTATGATGCATCTGAGTCGTTTTTCTGAGGAAGTTATCATATGGAATTCCAATGAGTACAAATTTGTAGAGATTGATGATGCTTATAGTACTGGAAGCAGTATTATGCCACAGAAGAAGAATCCGGATATTGCAGAACTTGTACGTGGAAAGACAGGACGTGTGTATGGTGCACTCATGTCACTGCTTACTACAATGAAGGGAATTCCGCTTGCATATAATAAAGATATGCAGGAAGACAAGGAACTTTCTTTTGATGCAATTGATACAACAAAGGGATGCATAGCTTTGTTTACTGGTATGATCGATACGATGAAATTTAATAAGGATGTAATGCGTAAAAGCGCAGCGCATGGATTTACCAATGCAACAGATGCAGCAGATTATCTGGTAAATCATGGTGTGCCATTCCGTGATGCACATGGAATCATTGGAAGAATCGTTCTGTATTGCATTGACAAGCAGATTCCAATTGATGATATGAGCCTTGAAGAATTGAAAAAATTCTCTCCAGTATTTGAGAAAGATATTTATGATGCAATTTCTATGGAGACTTGTGTAAATAAGAGACTGACGATTGGAGCTCCGGGCGAGGAAGCTATGAAACAGGTGATCGCGGTAGAGGAAGCTTATCTTGCGGACAATTGGCGTGAGGGCATTCAGGCATAATGTGGAACGAAACGGGAGCAAAATAGGATCTATATGACATGGGTTGTGCATAATTCACATAAAATGATAAAATTTTTTATATATTTAAGACAATTTGTTCCTTGTAATTTATGCGAGATTCAAGTAATATATTTCCTATAAAGACACATGTTCGTCAATCGCGGACGAAATGCAAAAGAGTTTTTCTGGGAGAGACAGGTGTCCGTGTATGAAAAGAAAACAGAGGAGATTAAAGTAAAATGAGCGAGAAGTTAAAAGTTGGTATCCTTGGCGGAACAGGTATGGTAGGACAGAGATTTATCTCTTTATTAGAGAATCACCCATGGTTTGAGGTTACCACAATTGCAGCCAGCCCGAGAAGTGCAGGAAAGACATATGCAGAGGCGGTTGGTGACCGTTGGAAAATGGATACTCCAATGCCTGAGGCTGTAAAGAATATCGTTGTTATGAACGTAAATGAAGTAGAAAAAGTTGCGTCAGAAGTTGACTTCGTATTTTCTGCTGTAGATATGACAAAGGAAGAAATCAAGAAGATCGAGGAAGATTACGCTAAGACAGAAACACCGGTTGTTTCTAACAACAGCGCACATCGTTGGACACCGGATGTACCTATGGTAGTTCCGGAAATCAACCCACAGCACATGGAGGTAATCAAATATCAGAAGGAGCGCCTTGGCACAAAGCGCGGTTTCGTAGCTGTTAAGCCAAACTGTTCTATTCAGAGTTACGCTCCGGTACTTACTGCATGGAAAGAGTTCGAGCCATATGAAGTAGTTGCTACTACATATCAGGCTATTTCCGGTGCTGGTAAGACTTTCAAGGATTGGCCGGAAATGGTTGGAAATATCATTCCATACATCGGTGGTGAGGAAGAGAAATCTGAGAAAGAGCCACTTCGTATCTGGGGACATGTTGATGATGAAAAGAAGGAAATTGTTCCTGCAACTTCACCGGTTATTACATGCCAGTGTATCCGTGTTCCTGTATTGAACGGACATACAGCAGCTGTGTTTGTTAAATTCAAAAAGAATCCTACTAAGGAGCAGTTGATCGAAGCATTAAAGAACTACAGTGGAGTTCCGCAGGAATTAAATCTTCCAAGTGCTCCAAAGCAGTTTATCCAGTATCTGGAGGAGGATAATCGTCCACAGGTAAGTATGGATGTAAACTTCGAGAATGGAATGGGAATCTCTGTTGGCCGTTTGAGAGAGGATACCGTATACGATTGGAAATTTGTAGGATTATCTCACAACACAGTTCGTGGTGCCGCAGGTGGAGCTGTTCTGTGTGCGGAGCTTTTGAAAGCACAAGGTTATATCACAAAGAAATAAAAATATTGCATGAAAGCATAGAAGATAGCAAAATTGCCCAAAGGGTGGTTTTGCTATCTTTTTTTAACTATTTTTATGTAAATGGTATTGAGAGTGATATTAAAAAATGATATAATTTCTAGTATGTCAATATTACGGAGGAAACGTTATGAACGTAAAAACAGCAGATATCAAAGAATTAGAGAGCTATTATGAGAAAAGCGGTAATCAGCTGGTAGTACTGTACGGACGGAAAGATTGTAAGAAAGAAGAACTGATAAGAGAATTTGTCAAGGACAAGAAGTTCTTTTATTATCGTTGCAGACAGGCTTCTGCACAGGATCAGCTGCGCATGATGGGGAAAGAAATCATCAGACAGTATGATGTTCGTTTACAGAAAGAAACATATGATGAGTTTTTTAATCGTATCAAAAGTGGAGACGGTTCCAAGCTTGTTGTGGTAATTGATGAAGCGCAATATGCAATGAAGAAGGATGAAACACTTCTTAAAAGCATATTAAAACTCAAGGCAAAGCGTCTGTATCCGGGACCGGTGATGATCGTACTTGCATCATCTTCTATCGTATGGGTAGAACAGGATCTGGAAGAGACATTTGGAGATGAATTCAAGAAGATTAACGGACAGATCAAAGTAGAGGATTTGAATTTCCTTGAGGTGGTCCGTGCATTTCCTTCTCTGCCGGTAAGCGAGTGTATTAAGATATACGGATCAATCGGCGGCGTTCCGGGCTATATGGATGAATGGAATTCTCGGACTTCTTTCAAAGACAATATCTGTCGACTTGCACTGACAGATGGTGGCTATCTGTTTGACATGGCGGAACGACTGATTTCTTCGGAACTTCGTGAATTGTCGGTGTATAATACCATTTTATCTGCAATTGCACAGGGACACAACAAACTGAATGATCTGTTTCTGACAACCGGTTTTTCCCGTGCGAAGATCAGCGTTTATATGAAGAACCTGAGCCATTTTGATATTGTAGAAAAGGTCGTTTCTTTTGAGACAGGCGGATGGGACAATGCCAAGAAAGGTGTCTACCAGATTAAAGATACCTATGTTAATTTCTGGTTTAAATTTGTATTTCCGTATTTGTCTGATTTGTATTTGATGACACCATCGGCATTTTATGATGCACATATTGCAAAAGAACTGGATGATTATCTGTCACGGTATTTCCGCAATGTATGTATGGAGTATCTGCAACTTTTGAATCAGATTGGAAAAGTGCCGTTCCCAATTCACAAAATGGGAACATGGATCGGCAAGACAGGAAATGTAGACATTGTTGCACAGAGTTCGGACCGACAGAATATTGTTGGACTTTGCAACTGGAAAGAGCCGGAGCTCACTATGCAGATGTGTGAAGACATGTATGAAACCATGCAGAAAGCGAAGATCAATTCGGAGCATTTCTATCTCTTTTCTGCAAAATCGTTCGAGGCGGATCTCGTGGAGCATGCGAAACGCGATACCCGTTTTGAATTAATTGATATGAACGAACTGTAATAGAGGAATCTATGGGAAAATCACTCATTATAACGGAGAAACCGTCGGTTGCACAGGAATTTGCAAAGGTGTTGAATGTCAGCGGACGTAAGGATGGTTATATCGAAAATCAAAATTATGTCATTACTTGGTGTGTAGGTCATCTTGTCGGCTTGGTATATCCGGAAAGCTATGATATAAAGTATAAGAAATGGCGGTTGGAAGACCTGCCATTTCTTCCAAAAGAATATAAATACGATGTAATAAAAGATGTAAGCAAGCAATACAACGTTGTTCACGGAATGCTGATGCGTGAAGATATTGATCGTGTGTATTGGGCAGGTGATGCCGGAAAAGAAGGACAGACCATCGAAGAGAATATTCGTAATTTCGGCGGTGTGCGGGATGGCATGGAAGAACTTAGAGTCTGGATTGATTCTCAGACAGAAGAAGAAATTCTACGTGGTATCCATGAGGCAAAGCCGATGTCCGATTATACGAATCTTGGCAATTCCGGAATTATGCGGACGATAGAAGACTATGCGATGGGAATCAATTTTTCTCGTGTAATGTCAGTCAAATATGGCAATCTTTTAAATGATGCGGCTGGGACACGTTCCTATACGGCGATAGCGGTGGGGCGTGTTATGACGTGTGTCCTTGGAATGGTTGTTATTCGGGAACGCGAGATCCGTAATTTTAAAGAGACACCGTTTTACCGTGTGGTATGCAAATTCACAGATGCCGGTGTGGAAGGTGAATGGAAAGCGGTGGAATGTTCGGAGTATTTCGAGTCACCTTTGCTTTACAAAGAGAATGGTTTCAAAGAACAAAAAGATGCAAGAGCATTGATCGATAAGCTGCAGGATCGTCCTGCAGTTATTCAGTCTATAGAGAAAAATATCAGTAAAAAGCGTGCTCCATTACTGTTTAACCTTGCGGAACTGCAGGCAGAATGTGCAAAACGGTTTAAAATCAGTCCGGATGAGACGTTGCAGGTGGCGCAGGACTTGTACGAGAAGAAACTTACCACATATCCGAGAACGGATGCGCGTGTGCTTTCGAGTGCAGTAGCAAAAGAAATCTATAAAAATATCAGCCGTCTTCGCGGTTATGAACCAACTTCGGCATTCGCTGATAAGATTATGGAAAAGAAACTTTTTACCAATATTGGAAAGACTCAGTACACGGATGACAGCAAAGTAACCGACCATTACGCAATTATCCCGACCGGACAGCTGACGGAATTAAACTCTTTAAATTCGTTGCAAAAAGCAGTCTTTGACCTGATCGTTCGCCGGTTTCTAAGCATTTTTTATCCTCCGGCAGAATACCAGAATGTTAAAATGGTTGTGTCGATAGATACGGGAGAACACAAAGAAAACTTTTTTGCATCTGCAAAAGTATTAAAAATTCCGGGATATCTTGAGATTGCAGGGATACCAAAAAAGAAACGCGACAAAATCGATCCGAGAAACGAGGAGCGTGGACTGGATCGTGTTACAGGCGGGGCATACAATGCGAACGAAGACAGCGAAGAGGAAGAGGCAGATCCGGAGAAACTGATAGCTTTGGCGGATTTTTTACATAAAGGCGATGAAGTGTCTGCATCAGATCCACAAATCAAAGAAGGAAAGACTTCTCCACCGAAACGCTATACCTCCGGTTCTATGGTGCTTGCCATGGAGAATGCCGGACAATTGATTGAGGATGAGGAACTCCGTGAACAGATCAAAGGATCTGGTATCGGAACATCAGCAACGCGTGCGGAGATTATCAAAAAACTAGTTCGAATCGGTTATTTAAATCTAAATAAAAAAACACAGGTGCTGACGCCGGAGAACCTGGGCGAGATGGTTTATGAGGTCGTTAACATGACGGTTCCGGCGCTGCTAAATCCGAAGATGACAGCTTCCTGGGAAAAAGGACTCGATGGTATCACGCAGGGAACAGTTGATTTCTGGGATTACCGGAATAAACTTGAAGCATTTATCCGGGCGGAAACGCAGAAGATGATTGAACAGAATCTTAGGCAGCCCCTTGCAGAACGCATCAGTGAATTTGCCGGAAAGAATGCAAAAGGTGCGGGAGCAAGAAGAAAAATCAAAGTGGCATGTCCGGTTTGTGGTGGTGAAATGGTCACGACACCGTTCGGCTATGGATGCAGTAATTATAAGAATGATAAATCAGGATGTAATTTCAATATCGGAGAGATTGCCGGGGTGAACCTGGAAGAAGAGCAGGTGAAAGAACTGATCACGAAGGGACATACCGGTACCATCCGCGGATTTAAATCCAAGGCAGGTAAAAAATTTGATGCTTGTTTGAAGCTGCAAAAAGATGAGGAAACCAATCGTGTATCGATTAACTTTGATTTCGATGAGGTAGAGCCAGAGATTCTTCCGGAAGTGACTTGTCCGGTTTGTGGCGGACAGATCAAAAAGACTGCTTTTGGATATGGATGTATGAATTATCGGCCGGATGACGAGAAGAGCTGTCGTTTTTCTATTGGAACGATTGCAGGAAAGATGCTTCCCGCAAGTGCTGTAAAGCAATTACTTATGACCGGAAAGACAGATACGATTCGTGGATTTAAATCAAAATCCGGTAAAAAATTTGATGCCTGTCTTGTATTAGAAAAGGATGAGACCGGAAAAACAGGGATACAGTTTGATTTTGAACATGTTGAACAGAAGAAGGTCAAGGACGTCAAGTGCCCATTATGTGGAGGTGAGATTGTTGCAACCTCTTTTGGATATGGCTGTGCCAATTATGATTCAAAGGATGAGACAAGTTGTCGCTTCTCCATTGGAAAAATGGCAGACAAATCTTTTACAGAAGCGCAAGTACGCCAGCTGCTGACGAAAGGTGTCACAGAGACAATCCGCGGCTTTAAGTCAAAAACCGGAAAACGGTTTGATGCCAGAGTTGCTTTGAACAAAGATGAGGCAGGAAAAGTTACCGGACTGAAATTTGATTTTGACAATGTAGAAGCCAAAAAGGTCAAGGATGTTGTCTGCCCGAAGTGTGGAGGTGCAATCGTTGTTGCGCCATTTGGCTTTGTGTGTGAAAATAATAAGAAAGACGATCCACAAAGCTGTAACTTCATTGTTGGAAAGATTGCGAGTGTAAAGATAAAAGAGTCACAATTAAAAGAACTTTTAACAAAAAAGAAAACGGATGTAATCGAAGGCTTTGTCGCAAAGACAGGCATGAAATTTGATGCACCGTTAAAACTGACGGAGGAAGGTGATATTACATTTGACTTCCCGGAAAAACCAAAACCGGTAGAAACAAAAGTCAAATGTCCGCGGTGTGGCAAAATGCTGATGAAGAGCCAGTGGCGCTATGAGTGCGACTGTGGATTTAAAATATGGCATACAGTTGCAAAAGTGGAACTTTCGGAAGAAATTATGAATGAACTTCTGACAACCGGGAAGACAAAGAAGAAGGTAACCGGCTTTACATCCAAGGCAGGAAACGTCTTTGACACCTGTCTGAAATATGAAAATGAGCAGATTACATTCGATTTTGATAATCCGGGCGAAGATAATCCTGGCGAAGAAGAGAAAAAGCAGGAACCGGAACAAAAAGTACAGGATTTGAATGAACAGATTCCAAGCTGATGTCCCAGAAAATAAATAGAAATATAATTAAGGAGTAAAAAAATGGAAAACGCAAAAATAGAAAACATGTATGATTTGTCACAGACAATCGCAGGAGAGTATCTTGCAAAGTTTACCTATCCGTGGGAGGCGTTAAAAGGAATCAGTGATTTTATTAAAAAACTTGGACCGACACTTGACCCGGAAGTATACGAGAAGCGTGGAGAAAATATCTGGGTGGCAAAAAATGCCACAGTTGCAGAAACAGCATGTCTGAACGGGCCACTGATCATTGATGAAGAGGCAGAAATCCGCCATTGTGCTTTTGTTCGTGGAAGTGCCATTATTGGAAAAGGCTCTGTAGTAGGAAATTCAACGGAAATCAAGAATGATATTATTTTTAATTCCGTACAGGTGCCACATTATAATTATGTCGGAGATTCTATCCTCGGTTATAAATCGCATATGGGAGCTGGATCTATTACTTCCAATGTGAAATCCGATAAAACACTGGTCGTTGTCAAGGACAGCCATGATTCCGGAGAACAAATTGAAACTGGACTTAAGAAATTTGGTGCTATGCTCGGGGATTATGTAGAGGTTGGATGTAATTCTGTATTGAATCCGGGAACCGTGATTGGAAGAAACTGTAATGTTTATCCACTTTCATCTGTACGTGGCGTGATTCCGGCAGGTCATATTTTTAAAGATGCACAGCATGTTGTGAAAAAGGATGCAAAATAGAAAAATAAAAGAAAAGGCAGAAAAATCGCAGATGTACGAAAAAAAGTGCCAATAAGTACTAGACTTATGAAAAAAAATATGCAAAAATACTATCGGTATGTCAAATGGTAACAAAGTTTATCATATACAATTAACATGCGAAAGGAGTCTTAAAATGATTTACACAAAGGAAGTTGAAAACATGTGTCCTGTTGCTAAGGGCGCAAAACATGAGCCAGCTCCTATCCCAGAAGAAGGAAAATGGGTTCATTCCAAGAAAATTGAGGACATTTCAGGATTTACACACGGTGTTGGCTGGTGTGCACCACAGCAGGGTGCCTGCAAGCTTTCCCTTAATGTAAAGAACGGTATCATCGAGGAAGCACTCGTTGAGACTATCGGTTGCTCTGGTATGACTCACTCAGCTGCTATGGCTGCAGAAGTATTACAGGGTAAGACAATTCTGGAAGCTTTAAATACAGACTTAGTTTGTGACGCTATCAACACAGCTATGAGAGAGCTTTTCTTACAGATCGTATACGGACGTACACAGTCTGCATTCTCTGATGACGGACTTGCAGTAGGTGCTGGTCTTGAAGATTTAGGAAAGGGACTTCGTTCTCAGGTTGGTACAATGTACGCAACAAAAGAGAAGGGTGTTCGTTACCTTGAGATGGCTGAGGGATATGTTACAGGTATCGCTCTTGATGAGAACAACGAGGTTATTGGTTACCAGTTCGTTTCTCTTGGAAAGATGACTGACTTCATTAAGAAGGGTGATGATCCTAATACAGCTTGGGAGAAAGCTAAGGGTCAGTACGGCCGTGTGGACGATGCAGTTAAGATTATCGATCCACGTCAGGAATAATTGGAAAGGAGAACGATATAATGGCATCATTATTTGAAGGATATGAAAGAAGAATTGACCAGATTAACGCTGTTTTAAATAGCTATGGTATCAGCTCTATCGAAGAAGCTGAGAAAATTACAAAGGACGCTGGACTTGACGTATATGATCAGGTTAAGAAGATTCAGCCAATTTGTTTCGAGAACGCTTGCTGGGCTTACACTGTAGGTGCTGCAATCGCAATCAAGAAAGGATGCAAGAGAGCCGCTGACGCTGCTGCTGCAATTGGAGAGGGACTTCAGGCATTCTGTATTCCTGGATCTGTAGCAGATCACCGTAAAGTAGGTCTTGGACATGGTAACCTTGGAAAGATGCTCCTTGAGGAAGAGACAGAGTGCTTCTGTTTCTTAGCTGGACATGAGTCATTCGCAGCTGCTGAGGGTGCAATCGGTATCGCTGAGAAGGCTAACAAAGTTCGTAAGAAACCACTTCGCGTTATCTTAAATGGTCTTGGAAAAGACGCTGCACAGATTATTTCTCGTATCAACGGATTTACATTCGTAGAGACAAAGTATGATTACAAGGCTGCAAAGCTTAATGTTGTATATGAGAAAGCATACTCTAATGGACTTCGTGCAACTGTAAAATGTTACGGTGCTGATGATGTTCAGGAAGGTGTTGCAATCATGCATCATGAGAACGTAGGTGTTTCCATTACAGGTAACTCTACAAACCCAACACGTTTCCAGCATCCGGTTGCAGGTACATACAAGAAAGAATGTATCGAGCAGGGTAAGAAATACTTCTCTGTAGCATCCGGCGGTGGTACAGGACGTACCCTTCACCCAGATAACATGGCTGCAGGTCCTGCTTCTTATGGTATGACAGATACTATGGGACGTATGCACTCTGATGCACAGTTTGCAGGTTCTTCTTCCGTACCAGCTCACGTTGAGATGATGGGCTTAATCGGAATGGGTAACAACCCAATGGTTGGTGCTACAGTAGCAGTTGCCGTTTCCATCGAGGAAGCAGCCGAGGCTGGTAAGTTCTAAATAGACTTTACAAATTGAAAAGACGTTAAACCCAGGAAGTACCGTAATCACAGCGATTGCGGTACTTTTTTGGTGCCTGGAAGTGGAAAAATGAAATTGGGTGTGAGATGGTGTAAAAAGTGGTGAAAATGGGAAAGTAGGAAACCGGTAGGTAACAAGTAGGAAACATGGAGAAGGTAACACTTTTTCGGTTACCTGCAGAATGCGGAAATACCGCAACCACGAGGGTTACGGTATCTTTTCCAGTTCGGCTCTGAGCCATTCTAAGTCACGATCTGTATAAGCCGCCTCTGTTATGTCGGTGATTCTGTGACCGACAAGTTTTTTGATAGTGTATTCGTCAACCTCAGCCTTCTTTGCCATGGTGATGAATGTCATTCGAGGGTCGTGCGGTCGATGATCGTCTCGGAGCTTGAGAGCGGCGACCACCTTATCAAAACGGCCGGCATATTTGTCATAGGTGATTGCCATGCCACCCTTCGGAGAATCCGGATCATTAAAGAGCCGGTGGCTTCCAAGTTCAAGGGCATAGTCGTAGTTTTTCTTAACCAGGTCAAATATTTTCGGGTGGATAGGCACCATACGGTGTCGCCCGGCCTGTGTTTTCATACCACCGACAATATAGCGTTCTTCAAGATGCACGTCCTCTAGTTCCAGTATGGCGAGTTCTTGCGGCCGCCATCCCATATAGCACTGTATGAGAACCCAGTCCACGAACCGGATTTTGCCGACGTTTTCCCAAAACGTCTGCATCTCTGAGTCCTGGAAGATGATGTGCCCACGTTTTGCTTCTTCTTTTTCTTTGATGATGTCGTCCGACAGTTCAAATGTGCGGGCGTAGTTCTTATCAACAAGCTCATATTCGAGCGCATAGTCCAGCATTAAATTAAACATAGACTTGATCCGGGATTTTGTGCCTGCAGACGCAAGCACCTTTTCGCCCTTATTGGCTCCACGTGAAGGAATGATGTAGCCATCTTCCATTATGCCCTTGATGTGGCGGGCACGCAGGTCCTTAACACGCATTCCGGCAATGGCGTGGCAGTAGCTCCATGCTGACTTGATGGTACGGCAGGATGATTCACTTTCCAGGGCAGGGAAGTAAGCTGCAGTCCATTTGTCGTAGAGTTCCGCCAGGGTCATAGCGGCATTTTGTATATCGTAAGGATTAGCTCCGTACTCAGCGAGTGCCTGCAGAGCTTCCTTCTTAGTCTTGAATGTTCCAAGAGGAACACGGTTCTGTACGGTCTTTCCGGTCTGTTCGTCCGTGATCCAGCCTAGAGTAACACGGGCCAGGTAAGGCTTGCGACGGTTTCCGGAAAGTTTTGTCACGCTGCCGTAGCCGTTAGGTAGTTTCATTTGACAACCTTACTGATTCCACAGCCGCAGGCAGACCGGCGAAATCCGTTTTTACTGGTTCGAGTTTGAGAAGGGAAGAGAGCGTGATTGTTTTTTGCTCCGGCACCTTTTCATTAAGAACCGAGGTAGGCAGAACATAAAAGTCCCAGTAGTCGAGATCAAGAATTGAAACATCACGTGTACGAGCGGTAAAGACGCAGAACACATACAAATCACTGTTACGCATAGCCATAGAGGCGTAGGTAGCTCCATCCCAGGCAAATTTCTTTGCAATGTCGAAGCTAATCTGCGAGAACACATCTTCCGGAGTCCACGCCTGCAGATAGGCAGACGACTTGACCTCAATCCGGAGACCGGAAAGAGAAGTAAGGTCGAACGGTAGCCAGTCGGCACGTGCGACATCTTTTGTTTCCAGGGCAGAGTGTACGAGAAATTCGGCAAGCACTCCACGGTGGGTATTGTTGAGCAGATCAGAATACGCCCAACGCCAAAAATCCTGCAGCATGATAGAAGTATCGGAACCATGCAGGGTAAATGGTTCATTGCCGTTTAGTTGTTCCATGGTTTCCTCCGTATCTTTCCAGGAGCGTCCATAGGACACGCTTATCGTCGATGGAAGCGACGGAATACAAGGACACGAGCATTTTATCGTCCGGGACATTATGCAGTCCAAGAAGGTAATCTACGGACACATCGAGGGCATCAGCCAGTAGTATGATATTATCGACGGTCGGTGTTCGCAGTCCGTTGAGGTAGCGTGAGATTGTAGCGGCAGTCACGCCGGAAAGAGCGGCAAGGTCGTTACCGTTCAAGTGGCGTTCCTGCATACAATGCGACAGACGCTCTGAAAATTTGCTAATATCCATAGGCGTAACCGGAGATACCGGTACCACGTATGGAACAGTCTAAAAGTTTCTTGCACTCAGAGTCCGTAAGCGGACCGTATGAGTGAACCAATCCGAACAACTGCAGGTCAGTGAGCATAAGCCGGTGCTGCAGGTGCCGGATCTTTGCTACGACACCGTAGGAGCGGTTCCTGGTGCCGTGATTGCAACTGTCACAAAAAGAGGAGAGATAAAGAAGCAATGCAGCGGCATCGTTCCCGGACCTCTCCTCATTGCGTGCCAGCTCAAAGTATTTGTTGTTCATAGGCACATCTCCTCAGTACCGGCCGTAAAGTCGGTACCATTCTAAACTGATAATCTTTTTTCTTTGTCGAGGTATTTCTGAGACTCTGTATAGGCTTTCAGAAATCCCTTGAGTTCCCCGATAAACTCAAATTGTTTGTTCTGTGGCAATGCCCGGTACAGTTCGAGAAGTTCGTCCTCTTCTGCAGTGGTGAGCTTGCGGGCAGGAGCCTCTTCACCGGTCAATAGGTAATGAACTGACACGCCCAGGAAGTCTGCAATCGGCTTGATGTATTTTGCTGGCGGGTCGCTATTGCGAGTTTTCCAGGTAGACATCGTAGATGTCCGAATGCCGAGGCGGTCGCACAGATCAGTAGCCTTTTTGTCCGTTTTTTCAAGGGTTTCAGTAATTCTTTCGATGATTTCCATAGGCAACCTCCGTGGTAAAAATAATACGCAAATAAGAGTAAAAACATTTACAAACTCGCAGATACGCGCTATAATAAATACATGAAATACAAAACAACTCAAAGTTGCGAGCCGAGAGATTGTGCTTGTATTTCGTGCGTCTGTTTGCGAGTTTGTAAAGAGGTTTACTTACATTATAACACGCAAATCAGAAAAGATAAATAGTTTTTACACAAATGCGAGAAAGGAGTGAAACGCAAGCATGAAGCAGGAAACATCACAGTGGGGCAAAGCTGTTAAAAAAGCAGTAATCGACCACGATATGACATTGAAGCAGCTGGCCGAAAAAATCGGTTACAGCAATGCTACTGTTTCCCAGGTAGTCAACGGCAGATATTCCAATTCGAGTTACAAGGTAATCGCTGAGAAGATCAACGAAGTGCTTGGAACGGAAGGACTGCCGGAGAGAACCGAAACACCGTCCGATGAATGGTGTCAGACAGTGAAGGTGGAACTGGTAAAACAGAGCATGACCGTCAATGAGCTGGCGAAGCAGCTGGATGTCTCCAGGGATCGGCTGTCACTGGTAATTAACGGCAAGATGATGAACGAAGCAATCGTAAGCGGGGTGAATAACCTGCTAGGAATCAACCTGGTCGCTGTTCCAGCTGATAAGTAAATTATAGCGGAAGGGTAGGTAACAAGAAATGGGAAGAGGCCCTACAAACGAGAACACAAATATGTATTTCCAGGCCAGGAAAAAGGCGGCAACGTACAACGAGAGGCTATGGAGCCGTGAAGGAGCTGCAGAACTGTTGGGAATATCGGTTTCAACATTGGCAGATTACGAGCTTGGCAATACGAAGGTTGTCCCAGTGGACAAGGTGGTGCTTATGGCTGACCTCTACAACGCCCCGGAATTGATTACTGGGTACTGTATGCGAGAATGCCCGGTACACGGATTCCTACCACTGGCAACCGAAGAAAAAAGTTTAGAAGGAATTGCACTAAGGCTTTTGCAGAACTTCAATGAGGATTCATTGAAGAATATGCGAGACAGTCTGATCGAGATAACTGCAGATGGAAAAATCACAAAGGATGAATTACCAGCCTTGGAAAAAATCATTGGGCAGCTCGAAAAGATGGCAGAGGTAATAAGCGAAATGAAAATTGCCGGAGAGAAGTATTTGAACGGCAAGTAAGCCGGAGCAACGCCGGAAAGGAGTTCAGAATTGAAGAAAGCAAGTAAGCGAAGAATATTGTTTGCGGCAAGAATGGCAACGATGATCGGAGCTGCCTGTTTTGCAGTCAGTGGCATTTCAGAAACGCTCGGGCAGGAGAAAGAAAAAAGCTGGCCGGTCTACATAACCACAGAGGAAGTGGCAGAGACGACGTATACGCCGGAAATTGAAGAGGCAACACAGCCAACGGAGACAGCAAAGGCAGTTGAGACAGAAGAACCGTTGATTGCAAGTATGGATTGGGACAAGGACGATTCCTACCTGCTATGTAAGATAGCGATGGCCGAAGCTGAGAGCGAAGGCGTGAAAGGAAAGGCACTGGTTATGCTGGTAGTCCTCAACAGGGTTTGGAGCAATGAGTTCCCGGACACAATCGAGGAAGTGATTTTTCAGAAGAACCAGTTCAGTCCAGTTGCAAACGGAAGATACGATGCAGTAGAGCCGGACGAGGAGTGTTACGAAGCATTGAAGCTGATCCAGGTAGACCATTGGAACGAAAGCCAGGATGCTTTGTATTTTGAGAGCAAGAGCGACAGTAAGTGGCACAGCGAGAATTTGGAATTTCTTTTCAAGTACGGCAAGCACTACTTCTATAAGTGAAAGGAACAGGCGGTATGAGAAGATTTAGAAAGAAAGTCAGAAGATTTGTGAGACTGTATTGGTTTTGGGTAAGCCTGGGACTGGTCCTCACAAAAGTATCGGTTGAAGCAGCGTACATCGAGAGAGGATATAAAGCCTACGGCGGCGAGTGGCTGGTTTTACCAGTGGTGATGATCGTCGGATATTTTGTAAATGAGGCGAGAATGTACCTGCCGGACTTCATTGAAGAATGGAGAGAGGAGAAAGCCTATGAGCGAAGAGTTGCAGAAAATCGTAGACGAGTACAGAGAGAAAGAAATTCACATCTCAGATGAAGAGGCTGAGCAAATCTTATGGTTGTGCAACCGGAAGATGGATATATGCAAGATTGGGAACAGAGAGGAATACCTGCCGTTGTTATTCAAGGACGAGGTTAAGAACTATCTGTTCAGATGCTCGGTAAATGCTACGACGTTTTTGAGAAGATTGGAGGCAGAAGGAATATGTGTGCAGAATGCGGTATGAACCCATGCCATCCAAGATGCCCGAACGCACCGGAGCCGGTACCGGTTCACGAATGTGTGAAATGCGGGTATGGAATCCTGGCAGGAGATATGTTTTGGGATTCTCCGGAAGGGAAGATTTGTGAAGAATGCGTGGATGATATGAGCGCAGAAGAAATATTAAAGTTGTGTGGCGAAAGTCTCACGGAAGCAGAAAAGGAGGAAAGGTAGTATGGCAGAACAGAATGCAGTGGCAACACAGCAGGGAACGCAGTTAAGTGCAGCAGTGCAGGTTAAGAGCATGATTTCCCAGGATGCAGTAAAGAAGAAATTTACGGAAGTCTTAGGGCAGAAAGCCGGTAAACAATACGGTGTCCGGCATAGAGAAGGGAGACTTCTACTGCTACGAGGTTAAGTCCTCGGTAGAGGATTTTCACTCGAAGAACGGTCACAACTTCCTGGGAGACTACAATTACTACGTGATGCCGGAGGAAGTGTACGAGCAGATCAAGAAAGAAATCCCATACCAGGTAGGCGTGTATGTTCCGGACGGAATGAATTACCGGGGTGAGTGGTACGACCTTAAAGCAATCAAGAAGGCAAAGAGGAAAGATAGAAGCAGGCCAGTATCGGAAATGCTATTGATGATGTTCCGGTCTGCAGCACGAGATAGAAAGAAGGCGTTGAGCGATGGATATTAAAAACAAAAACGAATTAAAGAGAAGGATAGACCTGTTCTTGCATGACTTCACGCCGGAAGAATATAAAATCAACGAAGAGTTTTGCAAGGAAACCATGAGAATGATGGCTGATTTTATCGGCCACGTAGATAACAGACTGGATTCAGCGAATGCCAAAATTATTGCCGGAAGGAAGAGAGAAAACGAACTGGCAGAATACATCCTCAAAGAGTGTCATTTCTGCCCGATCCCGGTTGAAGTTAAATGCCAGTATGGTTTCAGAGAGAACGGATGTAAGAAGTGTTTATTGAAACACACGGATTTACTGGATAAGCCAAGAGAGGATTGACGTATGGTAGTGAATGCAAAATGCAATGCCTGCAAAGAAACCACAAAATATGTGGCGGGGTTCTTTGACGGACCAAAGGACAGGCATGGATGCCTGTTTGATTGCAAAAATGAGCAGTGCGAGATTTATCAAGTGAAGAGATTTACAGAGTCAGAGGCAGTCAAGGAAAGAATTAAGATTCAGAACTTGAACAGTCAGAAGGAAATGTATGCAGGCTATATTGCAGCGCTGAGGAAAGATGCCAAAATAACAATGATGAAAATGTCACAGATTGCCGGATGTAGTCCGGCAGAGTACAGTTCCTACGAGCATGAGCGGAAAGAGTTTGATCCGGAAATATACCGAAAATGCGAAAAATATCTGAAAGAGAAGGAAGGTGGAGGGCGATGCTGACGTTGCCAATAAAAAAGAAGTGGTTTGATATGATCGTCTCCGGAGAAAAGAAAGAGGAGTATAGAGAAATCAAGCCGTATTACGACAGCCGGTTTATGAATGCGTTCGGTTTTCTCCTGGTAGGCGGACAGATGGCATATGGAGAGGCGGTAACGGAAGAAATCCGGAAGCCGTGGCCGGTACCTGTAGTATTCAGAAATGGATACTCGAAGGGTTCGCCGGAAGTCGTTTGCAAATGCACCCTGCATTTTGGAAAAGGTAAGCCGGAGTGGGGTGCGGAACCCGGTGTATTATATTATGTGCTGAAAATAGAAAAAGTGGAGGAGGTAAGAAATCATGTGTTACTGGGATGATGGAGATTATTTTGAGCCAGGCGAATTTGACGAGAAAATCGAAGAGTTAAAGAATGAGCTTAGAGAATCGGTAAAAAAAGGAAATCAACGATGAAATCGAGAAACTGCGCAAAGAGAATAAGGAACTGCAGGGTATTAAGAGAAACTTCGAGTCGGTGAAGAAAGACTTTGAGAGAAAGAAAGACGAGTGCGACAGGGCGATACGGAATGCAGAAAGCAAAGCCAAGCAAGCCAGGTTGAAAGAGTTAATGGAACATTTCAAGGTTACTCTTTGGGCGGTAAGCTGGGACTATCGGTATAAAAAGAAATGCGATAAGTGCGATAAAAACAGAAGAATCCAGGTAGTATTGCCGTCCGGGAAAACCGTGGACGATGAGTGCAGCTGCAGAGTGAATAAGAAGGTGTATTACCCAAAAGAGAATGTGCTATACGAATTAAGCGAGAGAAACAGAGAGTTCATGGCGTGGTACATGGCGAAAGGAGACAGAGGAGAAGAGTATTTTGTTGGAGGTCCCCGCACTGAATATGCGAAGGTAGTAGTGGATCACAATAAGGATTTCAAAGAAATAGAGACAGAAGAACTAAGAAAAGTATTCTTCACAACGAAGGAAGAGTGCCAGGCATTTTGCGATTATATCAATGGCACAGAAGTTTTGGGGTACGATTACAATGTTGAAGGTCAGCTGGTTGCACAAAGAGAGGAGACGGAGTAGATGAACAAGGTAATTTTAATGGGGCGCCTTACACGTGATCCGGAGGTTAGATATTCCCAGGGAGAGCAGGCTACAGCAGTAGCTCGCTACACCCTGGCAGTAGATAGAAGAGGAAGAAACCAGGAGAACTCAGCAGATTTCATTGCGTGCGTTGCGTTTGGCAAGGCGGCTGAATTTGCTGAGAGATATTTGCATAAGGGAACGAAGATTGTACTAACCGGAAGAATACAAACCGGAAGCTATACCAATAAGGACGGTCAGCGAGTATATACGACCGACATTGTTGCGGAGGACCAGGAGTTCGCTGAGAGTAAAAACACAGAGAGTAGTAACGCAGGAGGCTATAACACACAGCCTGTACCGGCGCCACAGTCGGGGAATGATGGATTTATGCCTGCAGGAGACGACAGCGAGCTACCGTTTGTATAGGAGGGCGAAGGATGAAACAGTACACATTGAACAGAAAAACATACAAGGATGTTAAGAGAATGGATCATCAGCAGTTGGATGCATTCTGCAAGAATTTATACAAGGCAGGCCATGCGGACGGTATGAAAGATGCGGAAGGCTTAACTGAGGATGAAGTGAGAGAAGTTATCCTGGGCGTGAAGGGCATCGGGCCAAAGAAGGCAGAGGATATTGTGAGCGCTCTGACTGCAGCACAGAAAGAAAGGAGTTAGTTGACAAATGGATAAGAGTAAAGTATATTTAGAAGTACCGGAGTTCACTGGCGAAAATGTACCGGTGGCAGTAGCGGCAAGAGTAATGAAAAAGGATCAGCAGTTTATACGCCAGGGCATTATCCTTGGATTTCTGAAATTCGGAGTTGCTTTCAAGAAGGAAGGGAGCAGCCAGTACGATTACTACATTTCCCCGATGAAGTTTTGGGAAGAGACAGGTTTTGTGTATGCCGGAGAGGAATGCTAAATAAGCCGTGAGAAGTGCTGAATAGGTATAAAAATTGATGAATAGGAAACATACAGGTAACAAAAACGCCAGCGGATGCGATAAATACGTGCATTACTGTTTCCATCGAGGAAGCAGCAAAAGCTGGTAAATTCTAAGAAAGTGCGTAAAATCAACACTTTTAAGAGTATTAAGATGTGGTAAAAAGTAGTTGAAATCGTGCCGCTTGACAACTGTTTGACACTTATTTGACAACCACGTTTGACAACCAGATGGTAATTTATTAGGGAGCTTTTCTTTTGATTAAGAGAGCTCCCTTTTATTGCATTTTTCCAGGTCTTTTCTTAGCCATTCTACATCACGAACCATATAGACCGATTCCGTTATATCCTTAATCGAGTGACCAACCATTTGCTTCAGAGCATTTATATCAACATCAGCCTTCCTACATCTGGTTATAAACGTTTTTCGTGGATCATGTGGTCGATGCTCCTTATTTAATCCGAGCGACTCAATTACCTTGGTGAATCTGTAACTGTATTTATCGTATGTCATAGTCATGGATGAAGAGTGTGTTATTCCGACATCATTCAAGAGATATACGCTTTAGTTGACCAGTCTTATAAAGATTATCAGAGAAAGCTTAAAGAACTGTATGGTAAAGAAGCTCATGAAAAGATTATGGATGCTTTAAATGTTAAAAAAGCGGAAGAACGGTATATATACGGTTCATATATGTTTGGTGAATGCAACACCTATATCGACGAACCAATACCGAAGACATTATTTTATGAGCCATATTCAGACAGATTCTTCGAATCCACAATAGTAGACGTAATGCAGGCTGAATACAGAAATATATGCCAGAACTGAAAATGTTCGATTAAAAATGCCAAGTAATTTTAATTTTCATGTGCAATGTTAATACATTGTATTGACAAAGGCAAAAATGGAGAATATAATAATATTAAGAAAGGAGTGATATATATGGCAAATACAAATGTAACAATGAGAATTGATGAAACGTTAAAGGCTCAATTGCAAGAACTTATGTCCAGTCTTGGACTTGATATGACTACTTTCTTTACTATGGCTGCGAAACAGGCAGTAAGGGAGCAAGCATTACCATTTAAGCCTGATATGAATACTGGAATTTATGGATTACAAGCATATAAGTTAGCAATGCAGAACACAAATTATAATAAAGAAGGCAAAGCTGTCATATCATCTGCTGACGAATGGAATGATGAATCTGAATGGGATGATATGTTTGAACAAATGAAAAAGGAGAAAGGTGTTAAATAGTGAACAAAGGTGAAGTGTGGTTTGTGGAATTTCCTTTAGAGGAAGATGAAAGCAAATCAATAAATAGACCAGTTGTTGTACTTGATGAAAATATTCTTGGTGTATTATCAGTTAAAATCACCAAACACAAAGCAAGGAAAGAAGATCCTTATGATACACCAATTATTTATTGGGAGGAAGCTGGTTTAAGATTGGCTTCTACTGCAAGAGTATCAAAAGTAACACTTCTTACAAAAGACAGTTTTATTTTTAAAATAGGTGATTTGCACCATGAAGATTTGAAGAAAATTGAAGAGATGTATAAGAAATTTTTAAGAGATAATGGTGCTATATAGAGTTATATAGTGCCATTTCTTAAAATTCGACTTTTATCCTGTTTAGAAATGAAGTAGAGGAATTAGTTGGAACAGTTGTTGTAATAAGCCAATGAATGAATGATTTACTTGGAAAATTAGAAGAGACAATATGAAGTATCAGAGGTTTAGCATTGCTAAGTATAAATGAAAATATATTATATATATACATCACTTAAGGAAAAAGCAGTTTCCTCATTAAGTCCTCCTTCGATG
>OMAS01000561.1_pt1 | contig 20746 bp, 14 predicted proteins | sample 1674031 | NCBI WGS metagenome assembly OMAS01 (sample SAMEA103958138, study PRJEB25191) | human gut metagenome | biome: human-associated habitat [ENVO:00009003]; feature: intestine environment [ENVO:2100002]; material: feces | place: Germany | collected 2013/2015 | reverse complement strand
ATATTTTTGGTAGCAAATGGAAAAATTATGAAGAAAAGGTTAAGGAAAATTGGAATAGTGTGGCTTTAGATGATGATGTTATTATTATTCCTGGAGATATTTCATGGGGGATGACTTTTAAGGAAACAGTTAAAGATTTCGAATTCATAAATAATTTAAAAGGTAATAAAATTATATTAAAGGGCAATCATGATTACTATTTTTCTACAAAGACTAAAGTAAATAATTTTTTAAAGGAAAATGAATTTAATACAATAAAAGTTCTGTATAATGATGCAATTGATACAGAAAAGTATATTATTTGTGGTACCAGAGGTTGGGGAAAAACTGAAAGTAAAGATAAAGAACTTGAAAAGAAAATAATTAAAAGAGAAGAGGGAAGGCTTAGAATATCACTTGATAAAGGTATGGAAATAAAAAGAAGTTATTTAGAAAAAGGAATAGATAAAGATATTCTTGTAGCTATGCATTTTCCACCCTTTACAGGTAATTTTAAAAATATACTAGAAGAATACGGAGTTAAAAAATGTATTTATGGGCATTTACATGGCTTTGCACATTCGCTGATTAAAGAAGGTATGATTGATGGAGTGCAGTATGTAATGGTTGGTTGTGATTATACTGGATTTAAATTAATAAAATTATAAAAAAGTATTGCAAAAAGCAAGAAATAATGTTACAATATTTGTTGTAACATATATACAGGGGTGTAGTTCATCGGTAGAATAAGAGTCTCCAAAACTCCAGAGGAGGGTTCGATTCCTTCCACCCCTGTTCTTAAACAGAAAGTATATTTTATACTTTCTGTTTTTATTGTATCAAGTATTCGTAAGAAGCTACCGGCAGACTTAGCATGAATTCACAAACAGCTATTAGCAGTAAATTTTGTATAAAAAAGAAAAGTGGTATAAAATAGACAAAGAGTGTTAAAATCTAAGAGAAAGTAATGAAAGAGAAGTTTTATAAAGGGCAGTCTACTGACAAAGAAGAAAATATGTGATGAATGAAAACAGGATTATGAGGAAAGGAGCTGTAAGAGAAATGAACAGGTATTGGTTGCATGCGGCATCAGGAGAACTTTCTTTAGCAAGGGATAATGGGAAAAATATAGAAAAGGAATCAGAACCGCAGATAATACTATTAAATATGGAAGAATTTCAGCAATTAGAAGGAAATTATCCGCATCGAAAGAATCTGATTAGCAGCATGCGTTTTATCCGCTATAGCAAAGTAGAGGCATTTCATGAATGTGTACAGGGGATTATACATGTACCAAAACAGGGAAGTAAAAAGGAAAAAGAGTTTTCCTTTGGCTTTTATCTCTTTGAAAATAGACTTTTTTTAATAGAAGAAGATGAGGAATTACAGGAAATATTGGCAAAGGTCAAAAATGATATGTTTGATGGCTGCACACTTCATATGGTGTTGCTCTTTATTTGCAATGCATTAATTGACAATGATATTCTTTATCTGCAAAAGATAGAGGAAAATTTGGAGAAGGTAGAGGATGTTGTAATTAAGAGGATACCGGAGCATTTTAATGAAGTAATTATGCGTTATCGGAAGCAGCTTTCAGAGAGCCGGGCATATTATGAACAGTTGATGAATATGGGAGATTTCATGCAGATGTATATGAACCGGGAGTCTTTAGTAGAAGAGGAACAGGGCTGGGAACGCTATATGAATCGTGTGGAGCGGCTGCATAATTATGTAGAGACAATCCGCGAGTATTTACAGCAAATCCGTGAAATGTATCAGACGCAGATTGATATTCACCAGAACCGGATTATGAGTATTCTGACCATTGTAACAACTCTCTTTTTGCCATTGACACTAATTACAGGCTGGTATGGAATGAATTTTCCGGGAATGCCGGAATTTCAGTGGAAATATGGTTATCTGGCAGTAATCGGAGTGTCCGTTCTTCTTATTATTATAGAGATAGTATATTTCAAGAAAAAGCGGATCTGGATATCTTCGAAAGACGTAATGTAATGAGTGCAAGCGAGTCAACATACTTGCATGATTGACAATCGGCAAAATTAATGGGTGATACAATCACGTTATAATACACAAAATGTCCACTTATATGGAAAACAGCTGAATGTACGGAAAAAAGTGCAATAGTAAGTATTATGTAAATGTTATGTGTAGAAAGAAGTTTAGGAATAATGATGGAATTTGGAGCTTTTTTGAAGACTTTTGAAGGAATGCGAGGCTTATTACCTTATTTTTTGACACAAAAATTTGTGAAAAACGATAAAAAATATTGACTGAGTAAAAAAAAACTTGTAAATGTGACTAAAGTACCATAAAAAACGACAAAATGTGACAGGCAAACTGATTTTGGTAAGACCAAAATGGAGAAAAACAGAAAAATTTATTGTGTAAAATGCTCATAAAATTCATATACTAAGATGGTAAGCGAAAATTGACAAAAAAAAGAAATGGTGTCATAATGCTCAAGAATCAAAAGTAAATCAGTTTATTTTTTTGAGGATGGTGAAAAAAATGAATGAAAAGAAAATCAAATTAGCTGGCACAGAAGAGGTTAGAGACTTTGTACGTGAGGCAGGAAAATGTGATTTTGACATTGATATTTCATACAATAGAGTAATAATTGACGCAAAGTCTTTTCTTGGAGTATTAAGTCTTGATCTGAATCGAGAGCTTACTGTTAAGTATGGCGGACATGATATGAACTTTGAGAATGTATTAAGCAAGTATGCAACTGCTTAAATGATGGCACAGGTTTTCTGGCAGCCAGAAAATACAGGTTCATAAGGTAAGAAGAAATACCGGGTAGAGGACAATTTGGATATTGTCTTTTCTATCTGGTATTTTTTTGTTATTATGAAATGAGAATACGTTTCAATTCCTTTAAAGTCTGCTAGAAAAATGAGATTTTTCAAAAATTGATAAATAGAAAAAATAGTGAATAGCATAAATAGAAATAAGTATAAGATGGGATGAAATGAGGTGACAGCGGAATGGAACGTGAGCAGATAAGAATATCGGTACGAAATCTGGTGGAGTTTATCTTGCGTTCCGGAGACATTGATAACCGCAGAGCCAGTCTTGATACGATGGAAGCCATGCAGGCGGGCAGCAGACTCCATCGGAAGATTCAAAAGAAGATGGGAAGCACTTACCATGCCGAGGTTCCTTTAAATATTATCATTGAGGAAGAAAATTATGAGCTTGGAATCTGGGGACGGGCAGACGGCATTATAATAGAAGAAACAGTTACCATTGATGAGATAAAAGGCGTATATTTAAGCCTTGACTTATTGGAAGAACCCGTAAAGGTACATCTGGCACAGGCAAAGTGTTATGCGTACATATATGGAATCCAGAATGATTTACAGAAAATCAATGTTCAGATGACATATGGAAATCTCGATACCGGAGATTTAAAATATTTTTCTTATGAATATAGCATGCAGCAGCTGCAGGAATGGTTTTCAGATTTGATTTTAAAATATAAGAAATGGGCGGATTTTCAGTATGAGTGGCGGAAGAAACGGCAGGCATCCATTAAAGAACTGGCATTTCCGTTTCCGTACCGGGAGGGACAGAAAGAGTTGGCTGCCGGGGTTTACCGTACGATAGCCAGAAAAAAGAATCTGTTTATTCAGGCACCCACCGGAGTAGGCAAGACCATTTCTACATTATATCCGGCAATCAAAGCGGTGGGAGAAGGATTAGGTGATAAGATTTTTTACTTAACTGCCAAGACTGTTACCGCAAATGTGGCAAAAGAGACCCTTGGCATTTTATGTGAAAAGGGTTATCGGGCAAAGAGTGTGCAGATTACAGCGAAAGAAAAATTATGCCCTTGTGAGGAAGTGGACTGTAATCCCGCAATCTGCCCTTATGCAAAGGGGCATTTTGACCGGGTAAATGATGCGGTTTACGATTTATTACAGAAAGAAAATAATATGACAAGAGAAGTTTTGCTGGCACATGCAAAAGAATATCAGGTCTGCCCGTTTGAAATGTGTCTGGACACGGCAACCTGGGCGGATAATATTATCTGCGATTATAATTATGTCTTTGACCCGAATGTGTATTTAAAGCGTTTTTTCGCAGATGGCATCAAGGGTGATTATATCTTTCTGGTGGATGAGGCACACAATCTTGTGGAACGTGGACGGGAGATGTATAGTGCCGCCCTTGTCAAAGAGGATATTCTTGCGGTGCGGAAAATTATGAAGCCAAGAAGCTCTGCCATTGAGAAAGAACTGGGTAAATGCAATAAACTGATGTTGGAATATAAGAGAGAATGCGAAACTTATCAGATTTACGAAAGCATTCCCAATCTCATTTTCTCCTGTATGCGTCTTGCAGCAAAAATCGAAGAATATATGCAGAAGAATCCGGAGTTCCCGGGGCGGGATGTGGTTCTTGATTTCTATTTTGAATTGCGCAATTTCTTGAATATCTATGAGCGTGTGGACGAGCATTATGTAATTTACGGGCAGCATGATGAAGAGGGCAGATTTGTCATAAAGCTTTTTTGCGTGGATCCGTCCTTTAATCTGCAGGAGTGTCTGGATAAGGGAAATGCTACGATTTTCTTCTCGGCAACGCTGCTGCCGGTTCAGTATTATAAGGAGCTTTTGACGAATAAAACGGATAATTATGCAGTTTATGCCAGGACAACATTTTCTCAGGATAAGAGACTTTTGTTAATCGGAAATGATGTCAGCAGTAAATATACCAGAAGAACACCGGAAGAATACGGAAGGATTGCAGATTATATTTATCGTACAATAAAGAAGAAAAAGGGCAATTATATGGTGTTTTTCCCATCTTATCTTTTCCTGAAAAAAGTGCATGAGGCATTTGAACTGCGGACGGATGAAACAATTACCTGCATCTGTCAGGAATCCGGCATGCGGGAAGAAGAAAGAGAAGCTTTTTTAGAAGCATTTCAGGGAGAAAAAGAGGAGTCACTGGTGGCATTTTGTGTCATGGGCGGAATCTTTGGAGAAGGAATTGACTTAAAGAGGGAGCAGTTGATTGGCGCAATTATCGTAGGAACCGGTCTGCCGCAGATTAGCAATGAGCGGGAAATTTTAAAAGAGTATTATGATAAGAAAGAGGGCATGGGATTCGACTATGCCTATCGGTATCCGGGGATGAATAAGGTACTTCAGGCAGCGGGACGCGTTATCCGGACTGCAGAAGATGTGGGAATTATCGAGCTTTTGGATGAACGCTTTCTGCAGAATGATTATCAGCGGCTGTTCCCAAGAGAGTGGGAACAGCGGAGTGTGTGCCAGCTATCTAATTTGGAAGAAAAGCTGGCTGCCTTCTGGGAGAAAAAGCATTTATAATGTCGGCAGCAGATTTAAGAATTCTTCTGTGGAAGTAAGAATCGGCAGATTCGGATTTACGGAGACAGCAAGCTGTCTTCGTGGAAGAGGTTCTAAAGTTTTTAAGATAAACAAATCCTTAGATTCATGTTTCAAGCAATAGTCCGGAATGCAGGCGATACCAAGACCGATACGGGCAAGGTCAATCAGAAGGTCATTACTGCTCAGTTCAATTTCCGGAATCAGCTCCAACTGATGGGAAAGGAAGAGATTGTGCATGAATTCGCTGGTGGTACTCTTGTTATCGAGCATCAGCAGAGGATATTTTGTTAAATCCCGGAAACTTAATTCCTGTTGTTTTAAATTAAAGTAGGATGGATTCGCAATAAATACATCCGTAAAATCCAGTACCATTTTGCGGATGTAGGATTGATTCAATCGTACATTCGGGCAGTTGGTAACGGCAATATCGACTTTTCCCTGCTCTAAGAGGTCAACGCAGCCAAGAGAGGTTGCATTGGTAACCTTGATGGGAACGCTGGGAAATTTTTTATGAAATTCTTTTAAATAAGGTACTAAAAAATAACGGCAGATAGTGTCGCTGGCAGCAATATGAAGCTGACCCAATCCAAGGGTATTGGATTCTAAGAGCTGGTTTTCCCCGCGGGCGATGAGATTCATGGCAGGCTCAATGTGTTTTAACAGAACCTGTCCTGCCGGAGTAAGCTGGACTTTCTTGGTGCTCCGGATAAAAAGCGGCTGCTCCAATTTCTTTTCTAAGGTCTTGATGGACTGGCTTACTGCAGACTGGGAAATGTAAAGCTGCTTGCTGGCTTCCGAGAAGCTTAAGGAAGTAGCAACGTGGTAGAATACTTTATATAATTCGTAATTAATATCCATAATGGCTCCTTTGTCATATCAGAATGCATATCTTACATATTTTTCTTTATTATAAGTGACGCTTATAACTGTGTCAACATTAGTAACTCTTATAAATAAAATTAAATATATTAATTGTTCTTATTCATAATGCCGTGCTATAATGAGCATAAGAAAGTAAACATTCAGGAGGTAGAAGATGAGTAAGGTAAGAAGAGTGTATGTAGAGAAAAAAGACGCTTACGCAGTACGCGCCAAAGAGTTACATGCAGAGATTAAGAGTTATCTTGGAATCAGCGCAGTAGATAAGGTACGTGTCCTGATTCGTTATGATATTGAAAACATTTCCGATGATGTATATAAAAGAGCAGTTCAGACTGTATTTTCAGAGCCGCCGGTAGATGATGTCTATGAAGAGAATTTTGAAATGGGGGATGGAAAAGTATTTTCTGTTGAATTCCTTCCGGGACAGTTCGACCAGAGAGCAGATTCTGCAGAGCAGTGTGTGAAGCTTTTAAAAGAGGATGAAGAGCCGGTTATCCGTACCGCAACAACGTATGTTATTTACGGAGATATTAACGCTGAGCAGTTAGAGGCAATCAAGCATCACTGCATCAACCCGGTAGATTCCAGAGAGACCGGCATGGAGAAGCCTGAGACTTTGGTAACAGAGTTCCCGGAGCCTGCAGATGTTAAGATTATGACCGGATTTAAGGATATGCCGGAGCAGGAATTAAAAGCACTCTATGATTCCCTTGGACTGGCTATGACATTCAAGGATTTCTTACATATTCAGAACTATTTCCATGGAGAAGAAGATAGAGACCCATCCATGACCGAGATTCGTGTGCTGGATACCTACTGGTCAGACCATTGCCGTCATACCACATTTTCTACTGAGCTGAAAAATGTTGCATTTGAAGATGGTTTCTATAAAGAGCCAATGGAAAAGACATATGAGGATTACCTTGATACACATAAGAAAATGTATGAAGGCAGAGACGACAAGTTTGTCTGCTTAATGGACATTGCATTAATGGCAATGAAGCGTCTGAAAAAAGAAGGAAAATTACAGGATCAGGAAGAGTCCGATGAGATTAATGCCTGCTCTATCGTAGTGCCTGTTGAAGTAGATGGCAAGACAGAAGAATGGCTTGTAAACTTTAAAAATGAGACCCACAACCACCCAACCGAAATCGAGCCGTTTGGTGGAGCTGCAACCTGTCTTGGTGGAGCAATCCGTGACCCGTTGTCAGGACGTACCTATGTATATCAGGCAATGCGTGTAACCGGAGCTGCTGACCCTACCGTATCTGTAAAAGATACCATGGAAGGAAAGCTTCCTCAGAAGAAACTGGTTCGCGGCGCAGCACAGGGATACAGTTCCTATGGTAACCAGATTGGACTTGCTACCGGATATGTCAAAGAAGTATATCATCCGGATTATGTTGCTAAGAGAATGGAAATCGGAGCCGTTATGGGAGCAGCACCTCGTCGTGCCGTTCAGAGACTGACTTCTGATCCGGGAGATATTATTATCCTCTTAGGCGGACGTACCGGACGTGATGGCTGTGGTGGAGCAACCGGTTCCTCCAAAGCACACAATACAGAATCCATTGATACCTGTGGAGCAGAGGTTCAGAAAGGTAACCCACCTACCGAGCGTAAGATTCAGAGACTTTTCCGCAGAGAAGAAGTTGCCCACATTATTAAGAAATGTAATGACTTTGGTGCCGGTGGAGTGTCAGTAGCAATCGGAGAGCTTGCAGACGGGTTACAGGTTGATTTGGATAAAGTACCTAAGAAATATGCCGGACTGGACGGAACAGAACTTGCTATTTCCGAGTCTCAGGAGCGTATGGCAGTTGTTGTTGCACCGGAAGATGCACAGCAGTTCTTAGATTATGCAAAAGAAGAAAACTTAGAGGCTGTGAAAGTTGCCGTTGTAACCGAAGAGCCAAGATTAGTATTATCCTGGAGAGGAAAAGAAATTGTAAATCTTTCCAGAGCATTCTTAGATACCAACGGAGCACATCAGGAGACTGATGTAAAGGTAGAGCTTCCGGTAAAAGAAGAGAATTATTTAAATAAAATCAGCACAAAGGCTGTAGAAGAAGCAGTTGCAGCAGGCGATATGAAAGCTGCATGGTTAAATGAATTAAAAGACCTTAACGTATGTTCCCAGAAGGGTCTCGTAGAAATGTTTGACGGTTCCATCGGAGCAGGCAGTGTATACATGCCATATGGTGGAAAATATCAGTTGACCGAGACACAGAGTATGGTTGCAAAACTTCCGGTTATGAATGGAAAATGCGATACAGTAACCATGATGAGTTACGGATTTGATCCATATTTATCTTCATGGAGCCCATACCATGGAGCAGCTTATGCAGTATTAGAGTCTGTTTCCCGTATCGTAACAGCCGGTGGTGATTTCCACAAGATTCGTTTCACATTCCAGGAATACTTCCGCAGAATGTCGGAGGAGCCAAGTCGTTGGAGCCAGCCATTTGCAGCACTGCTTGGTGCTTATAATGCGCAGATTGGTTTCGGACTTCCATCCATCGGTGGAAAGGACTCCATGTCCGGTTCCTTCAATGAAATTGATGTACCGCCAACACTGGTATCCTTTGCAGTTGATGTAGCAAAAGAAAAAGATGTTATCACACCGGAGCTTAAGAAAGAAAATGATAAGCTGATGTTATTTACCATCGAAAAAGATGCTTATGATATGCCGGATTACGAACAGGTTATGAAGCTTTATGATGCAATTCATGAAATGACTGAGACAGGCGTTATCGTAGCAGCTTATGCATTAGACGGAAAAGGTCTTGCAGCAGCAGTCAGCAAGATGGCATTTGGTAATAAACTTGGCGTTACTGTAAATGCAGATGTAACAAAAGAAACATTATTTGCACCGGGCTTTGGAAATATCGTAGCAGAAGTTCCGGAAAATAAAGTTGCAAAAGCACAGGAAATCCTTGCAGCAGCAGGTCTTGCAGCAAACGGAGCTGTTGTGGGTGCAGTAAATGACAGCAAGAACTTTATCTATGGTGATATGAGCATTTCCATGGATGAAGCAATCGAAGCATGGGGACAGACTTTAGAGAAAGTATTCCCAACCAGAGCAACCACCGGAACAGAAGAAGTGAAGAGCGGACTTTACGATACAAAAGACATTTATGTCTGCAAGCACAAAGTTGCCCGCCCGCATGTATTTATTCCGGTATTCCCGGGAACCAACTGCGAGTACGACAGTGCGAAAGCATTTGAAAATGCAGGTGCAGATGTAACCGTAAAGGTATTTAAGAACTTAAATGCAGAAGACATCCGTGATTCTGTTGATGTATTTGTAAAAGCAATTGATGAAGCACAGATTATCATGTTCCCTGGTGGATTCTCCGCAGGAGATGAACCGGAAGGCTCAGCAAAATTCTTTGCAACAGCATTCCGTAATGAGAAGATGAAAGAAGCTGTAAACAAGCTTTTAAATGAGCGTGACGGTCTTGCACTTGGTATCTGTAACGGATTCCAGGCACTGATTAAATTAGGTCTGGTTCCTTACGGCAAGATTACACACCAGAGACCGGATTCACCGACTCTGACCTACAATACCATCGGACGTCATATTTCCAAGATGGTATATACCAAGGTAGTGACCAACAAGTCCCCATGGTTAGCACAGGCTGAGCTTGGCGGCGTATACTGTAACCCGGCATCTCATGGAGAAGGTCGTTTCGTTGCTCCGAAGGAGTGGTTAGACAAGCTTTTCGAGAATGGTCAGGTGGCAACCCAGTATGTAAACGAAGCAGGTGTTCCAACCATGGATGAAGAGTGGAACGTAAACGGTTCTTACATGGCAATCGAAGGTATCACCAGTCCGGACGGACGTGTCCTTGGTAAGATGGCACATGCAGAGCGTCGTGGAGAGTCTGTTGCAGTCAACATTTACGGCGAGCAGGATATGAAGCTGTTCGAAAGTGGAGTAGCATACTTTAAATAAAATAGTAAAATAAAAACCGAGCGGTTCTGTTAAAAGCAGAACCGCTCGATTGCGTATGCAACACCATCTTCTTCATTGGAAAGGGAAATGAAATCAGCCGAATCTTTTAAGAGCTGTTGCGCATTTCCCATGGCAACGCCAATGCCGGCAGCTTTGACGATATCGAGATCATTTTCGCTGTCACCTACCGCCATGGTATCTTCCATGGAAATGTGGAGGTAATCACAGAGGAATTTAAGTCCTTTGGATTTGGCAATGCCGCATCTGGTAACTTCTAAGTTATGAAAACCGCCGGACACATAAGTGACTTCCGGGAAGGTGTCTAAGATTTCTTTTGTTTTTTCTCTTGTGGTATAGCTTCCATCTGCATCCGGTGCAAAGTTTAAAGTCAGTTTTGAAACACAAAGTTTATGTTCTTCGATATAAGCAGCTAAGTCAGTAATCGTCTTCCGGGTGGTCTGGATATATTTTTTTAAGGAATCCGGAATATCTAATAGGTTGGTAAGCTCGCTGGTGGAAAACTGGGTATAGCCGTCACCATTGATAAAGGCATCGATATGAAGAGACTGCGTATAGAGCTTGCGTAACAGCCGGACACTTAAATCGGTATCCATGCTTTCATCTAAGAGCAGTTCCTTTTCCGGGACGCGGTATACCGCAGAACCGTTGGCAGTAATGGCATATTGGATGCCAAGCTCCTTCATTTCATCCACAGGAAGACCGATATAAGGCCGGCCGGTGGAGATAATAACGGTAATCCCGTTTTCTACGGCTTTTCGAATCATTTCTTTATTATAAGAGGTAATGACACCGTCTTTATTATAGAGGGTGCCATCGATGTCTAAGGCAATTAGCTTTACTGAATTCATCAAGTGTACTCCTTTGTATTTGAAAATATCATTGTCAATGAATAACAGTGTAGCACAGAAAATGAAAAAAGCAACTCACCGGATTAAATTTATATTTTTAAGTTGCAGGAAAAGGAGCTTACATATATAATTAGTAGGAATTCAAATGTAAGATAAACCGGAGCATACTATGAATATAAAGGAATATATCAAAGAACAAAGACTGATAACCGATGGTGCCATGGGCACTTATTATGAGGAAAAATACAGCGAAGATAGCGTGATTGCAGAAAAGGAGAATCTTAAGAATCCGGAGCAGATTAAGGAGATTCATTTAGAATATCTGCGTGCGGGAGCAAGGCTGATCCGCACCAATACATTTGCAGCAAATACCATGTTTCTTGCAGATATGCAGGAAGTAAAAGAGACAGTCCGGGCGGGCTATGAGATTGCAAAGGAAGCAGTAACCACATTTCAGGCAGAAAATGGAAAAGAGATTCCGGTATTTATCGGAGCAGATTTAGGACCGATTTATGATCTTGACCATCAGGACTATGACAATGTGTTACAGGAGTACAAAGAAATTTGTGACACCTTCCTTTCCTGTGGCGCAGACTGTTTTGTATTTGAGACACAGAGTGACTTTACCTATATTGAGCCGGTGACGGCATATATCAAAGAAAAATCAGACGCATTTATTCTGGTGCAGTTCGCCTTTGACAAGAGTGGCTACACCCGCTCCGGTCTTTCCATGCAGCGTGTGGCAGTAGAAGCTTCCGAGATGGAAAATGTGGATGCCTATGGATTTAACTGTGAACTGGACAGTACCCACATGTATCAGTTTATGAAGAACCTGAAGTTCTCCAGTGACAAATTCGTATCAGCACTTCCAAATGCAGGGTACCCATATACTTTGCGAGGAAAGACAATTTATTCCAATAATGCATCCTATTATGCAGAAAAAATGAAGGATATTGCAGCCCTTGGCACAGATATTTTAGGTGGCTGTTGTGGAACCACACCGGAATATATTGCTTTGCTTTCTGGCGAGTTACAGGATGTGCCGAAGGCAGCAAAGAAAATTGAAAATGTAGTAACGCAGGAGGTTACAAGAACTCCATCTATTTTTGAAGAGAAGCTTTCCCGTGGGGAGAAGGCTTATATTGTAGAATTGGACCCGCCATTTTCCGAGGATGCATCCAAGGTTATGAAAGGAGCAGAAGATTTAAAAAAATGTAATGTGGATCTGATTACCCTTTCCGATTCCCCAATGGCGCGGGCGAGAATGGATGCCGGACAGCTGGCAGTGAAAATCCAGCAGAAGACCGGTGTGGCAGTAATGCCACATATCAGCTGCCGTGACCGCAATGTGATTGCGTTGCGTGCAGGTCTTTTAGGCATGCATATGAATGATGTCCGCCATTTCCTGATTGTGACCGGAGACCCGGTTTCAAGGGCAGACCGCGAAAGAGTGACTTCTGTTTTTGATTTCAATTCCATCAAACTGATGCAGTATGTTAAGGAAATGAATTTAGAAGTTTTTGCACAGGAGCCGGTTTATTATGGTGGTGCACTGAATTATCATGGCGCCAATCCGGATGCGATTATTGAACGGATGAAGCGTAAAGCGGAAGCAGGATGCGGTTATTTCCTGACACAGCCGGTATATACCGAGGAAGATGTGGAAAGACTGACTTATATCAAAGAACACATTGACACCAAAATCATGTGCGGTATTATGCCGCTGGTAAGCTATAAGAATGCAACGTTTGTGAAAAATGAGATGCCGGGCATCCATGTTTCCGATGAAATTGTAAACCGGTATCGGGAAGATATGACAAGAGAAGAGGCAGAAGAAGTGGCAATTGAATTATCTGTTGAAATCGCAGCAAAATTATATGATATTGCAGACGGATTTTATTTTATGACACCATTTAACCGGACGGGCTTAATTGCGAGAATTATTGAGGCAATCCGACAGGAGGAAGAACGCAGATGACAAGAGAGGAATTTAAGGAATTAGTAAAAAATGGACCGGTTATCTTAGATGGTGCAACCGGAAGCAATCTTCAGAATGCAGGAATGCCGGTAGGAGTCTGCCCGGAGCAGTGGATTTTAGAGCATCCACAGACCATGATAGATTTGCAGCGGGCTTATGTGGAGGCTGGAACACAGATTCTTTTGGCACCGACCTTTACTGCAAACCGCATTAAATTAGAAGAATATGGACTGGCAGATAAGCTGGTAGAGATGAACCAGCAATTAGTTGCCATTTCCAAAGAGGCAGCAGGCGGAAAAGCACTGGTAGCCGGTGATATTACCATGACCGGTCAGCAGCTTTATCCGATGGGTGAATTGCAGTTTGAAGAACTGGTAGATATTTATAAAGAACAGGTCAAAGTTGTGGCAGATGCGGGAGTAGACTTATTTATCATTGAGACCATGATGAGTCTGCAGGAAACAAGAGCCGCTGTGCTGGCAATCCGTGAAACCTGTGATTTGCCGATTATGGCAAGTATGACTTATAACGAGGATGGCAGAAGCTTGTATGGAACAGATCCGGTAACTGCGGTAGTTACGTTGCAGAGCCTGGGTGCTGATGCAGTGGGAATGAACTGCTCCACAGGACCAGAGGAAATGTTAGAGCCGATTCGCCAGACTGTAGAATATGCCTATGTTCCTGTTTTGGCAAAGCCAAATGCCGGATTACCGGAATTAGAGGATGGTGTAACGGTATACAAGACCACACCGGAAGAATTTGCGGAAGTTGGTGCAAAATTAGTCGAAGAAGGCGTTTCGATTATTGGTGGATGCTGTGGAACGACCCCGGCACATATCAAAGCATTGGCAGATAAAGTAAAACCAATGGGAATCCATCATGTGGAAGCACCAAGACGAAGAGTACTTACTTCCGAGCGTAAGACGGTAGAAATTGATTTGGACGGACCATTTATGGTAATTGGTGAGCGGATTAATCCGACCGGAAAGAAGAAATTGCAGGCAGAGCTTCGGGAAGGCAGTCTTAATATGGTTCGTGATATGGCACGGGCGCAGGAAGAAAATGGTGCAGCCATTCTGGATGTCAATATGGGTATGAATGGAATTGATGAGAAACAGATGATGTTAAATACCATTCATGAGGTTACTTATACAGTGGATTGTCCGCTTTGTATCGATTCATCCCATGTGGATATTATTGAAGCAGCACTTCGTATTTATCCGGGACGAGCTTTGATTAACTCTATTTCCTTAGAAAAAGAGAAATTCGAAAAATTGCTTCCGATTGCAAAGAAATATGGAGCAATGTTTATTTTGCTTCCGCTTTCTGACGAGGGACTTCCAAAAGACGCAGAAGAGAAGCGGCAGATTGTCCGTACCATTTTAGATGCCGCCTTAAAAATCGGTCTTCATAAAGAAGATATTATCGTGGATGGACTGGTAGCAACGGTAGGTGCCAATCCGCTGGCAGCATTGGAATGTTTCGATACCATCCAGTATTGTAAGGATGAATTGAGCCTTGCCACAGCCTGTGGACTTTCCAATATTTCCTTCGGTCTGCCGGAACGTATTTATGTAAACAGTGCATTTCTTACCATGGCAATTGCAAAAGGACTTACGATGGCAATTGCAAATCCATCCCAGGATTTATTAATGAATGCGGCAGTGGCTTCGGATATGCTTTTACATAAAGAAGGTTCCGATATCCGCTATATCAATCGGATGAACCAGCGGGCACAGAAGGAAGCTCCGGCAACCGATAACGCAGCTTCGGCAGGCACTTTAGAGCCGGCAAATCCGGTATTTGATTGTGTATTAAAGGGAAATAAGGGCAATATTTTAAAAGAAGTAGATAAAGCTTTGGCAGCAGGAGAAGAACCGGGAGCGATTATTAATGGACAGTTGATTCCTGCCATTAATGAAGTAGGTGTTCTTTTTGACAAACAGATTTATTTCCTGCCGCAGCTGATTTCCAGTGCGCAGACCATGCAGCATGCCATTGAATACTTGGAGCCAATGCTTTCCAAAGATAAGGACGCAGAGCCAAAGGCAACCATTATTATTGCAACCGTAGAAGGCGACATACACGATATCGGTAAGAATCTGGTAGCACTGATGCTCCGTAACTATGGTTATCGTGTCTTAGACCTTGGCAAGGATGTGGCAGCGGATATTATTGTGGATACAGCGTTAAAAGAGAATGCCCAGATTATCGGACTTTCTGCCCTGATGACCACTACTATGATGCGTATGAAGGATGTGGTAGAACTGGCAAAAGAGCGCGGCTGCAACAGCAAGATTATCGTAGGCGGCGCAGCAATTACACAGAGCTTTGCAGATGAAATCGGTGCAGATGGCTATTCCCCGGATGCAGCTGATTGTGTAAAACTGGTAGAGCGTCTACTGGAAGAAATGTAAATTTTTATTTTGGGAGGTTTTTGATATGGTAAAGATAATTTCAGATAGTACCTGTGATTTATCTGAAGAACTGGTAAAACGTTATGATATTACCATTCTTCCGCTTCACATTTTATTAGGTGACGAAGAATATCTGGATGGAGTAAATATTACTCCGCAGGAGATTTTTGACTGGTCGGATGAACACAAGACCACTCCAAAGACTTCAGCACCATCCGCAGAGCAGGCAGTAGAATTGTTAAAGCCTTATGTAGAAAAAGGTCAGGAGGTTATCTGTTTTGCCATTGCATCCGGGATGTCTTCTTCCATGAATGTGATGCGTCTTGCAGCGGAAGAACTGAATGCGGAAAATCTGGTGACTGTAATCGATTCAGCAAACCTTTCTACCGGAATCGGACTTCTTGTCATAGAAGCAGCCGAAATGGCACAGCAGGGAAAGAGCGCGGCAGAGATTACCGCCCGTATCGAAGAATTAAAGCCTCTGGTTCGGGCAAGCTTTGTGGTAGACACCTTAACCTATCTTTATCGTGGTGGCAGATGCAGTGGACTGGCTGCCTTAGCCGGAGGTGCATTAAAGCTTCATCCGCGGATTGGTGTTGAGGATGGTAAGATGGGACCGGGCAAGAAATACCGTGGCAATATGGAAAAGGTTGTTCTCTCTTATGTGAAAGACATGGAAGAAGCAATGAAGAATGCCCGGCCGGAACGTGTATTTATCACTCATTCCGGCAGTGCCCCGGAAATCGTAGATAAGGTACGGGCTTATCTCAATGACCTGCATGTCTTTCATGAAATTTTAGAGACCAGAGCGGGTGGTGTAGTATCCAGCCACTGTGGACCGGGAACACTGGGCGTCTTGTTTATTGCGAAGGAGTAGGGAGAAGGAGAGATGTATGATTTGCAAAGGTATCTCATAAGGCAGGTATCCGGCAGCTTGACAGAATTATTGGAGTAATTTTGAATCTTGAAATATTTTCAAAAATTTTAAATATTTCAAAAATATTTTTGAAAAAGTGCTTGACTTCACTATTCCTATATAGTATACTAGCAAAGCGGGTTGCAGATGAGTAACCCGCAGGAATATGGGATCTTAGCTCAGCTGGGAGAGCATCTGCCTTACAAGCAGAGGGTCACAGGTTCGAGCCCTGTAGGTCCCATTCCAAAACAAATAATTGAATATGGCGGAATAGCTCAGTTGGCTAGAGCACACGGTTCATACCCGTGGTGTCGAGAGTTCAAATCTCCCTTCCGCTACTGAAAAAGAATCTTGCAGATGCAGGATTCTTTTTTTTGCGAGTAGCAAGAAAAAATCTGGCATCAGGAAAGAACTGCAGGTGGTGAATTCTGTCGGTGCGTGGAATCTGTCAGTGGTGGATTTTGGTAGTGCGTGGGCGGCGAAGAGAGCTTCTGGTCTAGTTCCCGTATAGAACAGTTGTGATTGGGCAAAAAAGCTGGAAACAATCTTTATTTTGCCCAATCTAGCTTAGCAAAGTCGCAATTTTCAGAAGCGGAAAGCACCGTATTGTAGCAAATTGGGCAAAAAAGCTGGAAACAGTCTTTATTTTGCCCAATCTAGCTCAGCAAAGTCGCAATTCCGGGAAGCCAGAAGAGTTGCATCGTAGTAAATTGGGTAAGAAACACTTCAAACAGAGTGTTTCTTACCCAATTTCTTGTAAATCCCTTACCTACCTGCTTCTATATTTAAAAATAGCTTATGGCTCCTGAAAAAGTCCAATCTCAGGCGGATAGTAACTAAAGATAAAAAACAGAATTGCAAGAATTACAAGGCAGGTAAGTAGCAGTCCCCTGCGGTTGGCAAGTTCGCGGTTATCGTTCAGAAACCATCCGATAAGAAAGGCACCCAGAACACTGATGTAGAAAATAGCAATATCAATCGCCATGACAGAGAAGCCCAGCACACCGGTGTATGTGTAGAAGAGAATTGGAATCAATGCCAATCCGACCAGTGTCCCAATGGAGAGTGCCACAGGAATCGGACTTTGTTCCGGAAGCTTGAAAAAGAGAAACAGCACAAGAGCTAGCATCGGAAAGAACAGAAGCTTCATGTGCTCCCAGGTGGATTCATTCCATGGTGCAAAAAGCCGTACGATGGAATTGTTACCGGACCATTCATAGACAAAATGTAATAGGGTTCCAATTACGGACATAAAGAGAAAACCCCAGATAAAAAGTTTTTTAGAATTCATAAAATACCTCCTGATACAATAGTATGATGCAAAACAGGAAATAATATGAAAAAAGAAATCTATAAACAGCTATCAGAAAATACCTCCAGTGTGGTATAATGTCCGTAAGCATTGAGCAGTGCCAAAAACAGGAAAAATCCAGATTGGCTGCTTGCAGACAAAGCTGGATTTTCCTTGTTTTTGATAGGGCGAAAGCCCGAGAGCAGGAAGATGCAAAGCAGCTTCCTGCGTGGCACTGTGAAGTTGGATCGAGATAGGGCGAAAGCCCGAGAGCAGGAAGATGCAAAGCAGCTTCCCGCATGCACTGCGGAGCTGGACCGAGATAGGGCGAAAGCCCGAGAGCGGGAAGGTGCATGGCAGCTTCCCGCATGCACTGCGGAGCTGGACCGAGATAGGGCGAAAGCAGAGAGCCGGAAAGTTGAAAAGAAAAAAAGAAAGCAGGTAATCACATGCGAGTAGGAATGGGATATGATGTTCATAAATTAGTAGAAGGAAGAAAATTAATCATAGGCGGAGTGGAGATACCGCACAGTCTTGGCTTGCTGGGACATTCGGATGCAGATGTATTGTTACATGCCATCATGGATGCGTTGCTGGGGGCAGCGGCTTTAGGAGATATCGGAAAGCATTTTCCGGATACAGACCCGGCATATGAGGGGATTTCCAGTATAAAATTATTGGAAGAAGTGGGACAGCTTTTAGAGAAAGAGAATTATGTCATTGATAATATCGATGCTACGATTATTGCCCAGAAGCCAAAGATGCGTCCGCACATTGAGAAGATGGAAGAAAATATTGCACAGGCATTGAAGATAGACGTCAGTCAGGTAAATGTAAAGGCAACCACAGAGGAAGGGCTTGGCTTTACCGGAAGCGAAGATGGAATCAGCTCCCAGGCAATCTGTGCTATCTCAAGTATCTATGAAAACAGCATAGCAGTGGGAGGCAGTGAACGAAATTGTGCAGGCTGCCCGGGATGCGGAAAATAACTTTTCTATTGACAAAATGGCAATTCGTGCATAAACTAGTAGCGTAAAAAGAATTTAAAAATGATTCAGAAATGAATTGATAAATGCAGTGAACGGAAAGAGTAGTATACATGCGTGAATAAAAGAGAGAGACTGTCATCGGCTGAAAGCAGTCTTGATTCCAAAGTATATGAAGTGCATCCGGAAGCAGTCCGGTGAAAGCAAGTAGCCAGGAACGAATAGCACACGTTACGTGTATTGAGGGAAAGCAGCAATGCTTTACTTAGAGTGGAACCGCGGAATAACTTCGTCTCTATATTTATATAGAGACGATTTTTTGCTTTATAGGAAATTGCTTTCCTGTAAAGTAAAAAATCGATCCGCGAGAAAAATTGCAGGCTTGCATGCATAAAGGAAAGAATCTATACAGTGAACAGGAGGCTGTAATCATGGGTTTTATAAAAGAATTAAAAGAGGAATTTGAGATTATCAAGGAGCGTGATCCGGCATTAAAATCTCCAATGGAGGTTTTGCTTTATCCGTCATTTCGTGTTATGCTTAGTTATAGGCGTGCACATAAGCATTACCTGAAGGGACATTTCTTCCGGGCGAGATATATTTCACAGAAAGCAGCAAGAAAAACCGGAATTGAGATACATCCGGGCGCAGTAATTGGAAAAGGATTCTTTATCGACCATGGTACCGGCGTTATCATCGGAGAGACATCAATTATCGGAGATAATGTAACCTTATATCAGGGTGTAACTTTGGGCGGAACCGGTAAGGAAACCGGAAAGCGTCATCCGACCTTAGAGGATAATGTAATGGTAAGTGCCGGAGCAAAAATCATCGGTTCCTTTACGGTAGGCGAGAATTCGAAAATCGGTGCCGGAAGTGTGGTAATTGAAGAGGTGCCGCCAAACTGTACGGTAGTAGGTGTTCCGGGACGAATCGTAAAACGTAACAATGTAAAAATTCCGCGCAGTGATATGGATCAGTGCAATCTGCCGGACCCGGTACAGGAAGACATCAATGTATTGCAGCGGGAAAATTCAGAATTATGCAACCGTATCATTGATATGGAAAAAGAGATAAAAGCATTAAAGCAGGAAGTAGAAAAGAATTAAAATAAGTAATTCCAGGAACGATGGAGGATAACATGGAGAACAACGTAAAGATTTTTAATACCCTTACAAGAAAAGTAGAGACCTTTGTGCCAAACGAAGATGGCAAAGTGAAAATGTATACCTGCGGACCAACCGTATATCATTTTGCACATATCGGAAATCTGCGCAGCTATATTATGGAAGATGTATTAGAGAAAACACTTCGCTATGCAGGTTATGATGTAAAGCGTGTCATGAACATAACAGACGTAGGACATCTTTCCAGTGATGCAGATACCGGTGAGGATAAAATGTTAAAGGGCGCAAAGCGTGAGCACAAGACCGTTATGGAGATTGCAAAGTATTATACCGATGCATTCTTTTCCGATTGCTCCAAATTAAATATCAAACGTCCGGATGTGGTAGAGCCGGCAACCAATTGTATCCCGGAATTTATTCATATGATAGAGGTACTTTTAGAGAAAGGCTATGCATATATTGCCGGAGAAAATGTATATTTTGATACATCAAAATTAGATGATTATTATGTATTCTCCAGCCAGAGCGAAAAAGAGCTGATGGTAGGTGTCCGTGATGACGTATCTGAGGATGAAAATAAGCGCAACAAGAGTGACTTTGTATTGTGGTTTACCAAGTCCAAATTCGATAACCAGGAACTGAAATGGGATAGTCCATGGGGCGTTGGTTATCCGGGCTGGCATATCGAGTGCTCCTGCATCAGCATGAAGCATTTAGGCGAATATATGGATATTCACTGTGGTGGTGTGGATAATATTTTTCCACATCATACCAATGAGATTGCACAGAGTGAAGCATATCTTGGACACAAATGGTGTAATTACTGGTTCCATGTGCATCATCTGAATGATAAATCAGGAAAAATGAGTAAATCCAAGGGAGATTTCCTGACCGTTTCCTTATTGGAAGAAAAAGGTTATAATCCGCTTGTTTACAGAATGTTCTGCCTACAGAGCCAC
>OMAS01000553.1_pt1 | contig 21001 bp, 17 predicted proteins | sample 1674031 | NCBI WGS metagenome assembly OMAS01 (sample SAMEA103958138, study PRJEB25191) | human gut metagenome | biome: human-associated habitat [ENVO:00009003]; feature: intestine environment [ENVO:2100002]; material: feces | place: Germany | collected 2013/2015 | reverse complement strand
GTGAAACCGCAATTGAGCTTATTAAGCGTGGACACCGTCTTGTTGCCGATGATGCCGTAGAAATCAGAAGAACTTCTAAAAAGTCGCTTGTTGGTGCGGCACCTGAAAATATTCGACACTTTATAGAATTAAGAGGTATCGGTATTATAAATGCAAGAAGACTTTTCGGTATGGGTGCTGTTAAGCTAACAGAAAATATTGATATGGTTATCAACCTTGAGCTTTGGGATAATAAGAAAGTATATGACCGAATGGGTATGGATAACGAAATGACAGATATTCTTGGAATAGAAGTTCCGATTTTGACTATACCTGTTAAGCCTGGTCGTAACTTAGCGGTTATTATTGAGGTTGCCGCCATGAATAACAGACAGAAGAAAATGGGCTACAATGCCGCAAGGGAACTTCTCAAAAATCTCGGAATGGCTGTTGAGGATCTTCCGCCGTCACCAAAGGTTATTGTTGATACATGGGAATAATTCCGCTTTGTAACGGAATACAGGGAACAGAAATTTCATATTCTAAACTAACAACGGAGGGTAATTGAATGGACACTACCGATATTATATATAACTGTGCTCAAAAGCTTGATTGTGACGCAAGACGATTTGAACCGATGAGCAGACACACTTCATTTAAAATCGGCGGAAAAGCAGATGTTTACATAAAGGTGACAAATCTTTCTCAGCTGATGAAAATTTTAAAGGAATGCGATGTCTGCAAGGAGAAGTATATTCTTCTCGGCAACGGCAGTAATGTTCTGGTTCCGGATGAGGGAATCCACGGCACGGTTCTCCGTCTTGACGGTGATTTCAGGAATATTTCATTAATTGACGATACAACAATCTATTGCGGCGCAGGTGCGGCTTTGGGAAGTCTGTGTAAGTTTGCCCAAAAATGCGGACTTTCGGGACTTGAATTTGCATGGGGAATTCCGGGAACAGTCGGCGGTGCTTTGTTTATGAACGCAGGTGCATACGGCGGTGAAATGAAAGATGTTGTATACAGCGTTTCTCACATCACACAGAACGGCGATATCGGCAGAACAGAGGCGGAGAATCTTGAGTTTGGCTACAGAACAAGCGTTTACCGCAAAAACGGTTGCATAATCACAGGTGCGGTATTCAAACTTAAAAAAGATGATCCCGAAGAAATTCAGAACAGAATGAACGATTATATGAACCGCCGTTCAACAAAACAGCCGCTTGAATATCCGAGCGCAGGCAGTGTGTTCAAAAGACCCGAGGGTGCATTTGCAGGTGCGCTCATTGAGCAATGCGGACTCAAGGGCAAAACAGTCGGCGGTGCTCAGGTCAGCGAAAAGCACGCAGGATTTATCATCAACAAATCAAAGGCTACGGCTGACGATGTAAAACAGCTTGTGTCGGAAATTCAGAAAACTGTTGAAAATGAAACAGGCTACAAGCTTGAATGTGAACTTATTTTTCTATAAAGCAAAAAAGGTGTAATTTTATGGAATTTGTAATCATTACGGGAATGTCGGGCGCAGGCAAAACAGGCGCTCTTCATGTGCTTGAAGACATCGGTTATTATTGTGTTGACAATCTTCCGTCAAGTCTGTTGTCAACACTCTATCGGCTTTGCCTCAAATCTGAAGATGATTCAATGAAGAGGGTTGCGGTTGTTGTCGATGTAAGAGGTAACGAAAAATTTGAGGAAATGTGTTCTCAGATTGAACACTTCAAAAAGCATTACGAAAATGTAAAGGTATTGTTCTTTGACGCAATGACGGACAGGCTCGTTGTTCGTTATAAGGAAACAAGAAGAAGACATCCTCTTTCGGATAAACTCAAGGACGGTTCGGTACTGTCTGCCGTTGAGCTTGAAAGGGAGCTTCTTTTGCCTATTAAAAGAACAGCCGATTATAACATTGACACTACATATATGTCAAACAAACAGCTCCGAGAGCGAATTATGTCAATGTTTATGGAAGACACTTCACAAAGCATTACGCTGACATTTATGTCGTTCGGTTTCAAATACGGAATTCCGCTTGAGGCAGATCTCATTATGGATGTGCGTTGTCTGCCTAATCCTTTTTATATTCCCGAACTCAAACATCTTACAGGACTTGACAAAGATGTGCGTGACTATGTTCTTGAAAGTGAAGAAACAACCGAATTTTTAAAGCGACTTTTGAGTATGCTCGATTTTTCCGTGCCGCTCTATCTCAAAGAGGGCAAAAGCGAGCTTGTTGTCGGCATAGGTTGTACGGGCGGCAAGCACAGAAGTGTTACAATCGCAATGCAGCTGAACGACCACTTTCGTGAAAAAGGCTATAGGTGTGTTATTCAGCACAGAGATATTGACAGGTAAGGTGCAGAAATGTCATTTTCCTCGGATGTAAAAAAAGAAATTTGTTCGGTTGAACAGTTTGACCGTGAGGCTCTCAAAGCGGAGCTTTACGGAATGCTTTTATTCAGCAGAAATTTTTCTCCGAACAAAATAACCTTCACAACAGAAAGCAATTATGCGGGAAATCGTCTTATATTTCTTTTGCAGAATTTATATATGCCGATAATTGAAAAACAATCGGCTTTGCGTACAAAATCAAGCGACAGCCATCTTTACAAAATAATTGTGGTTGACGGAAACGATTGCAAGCGTATTTTTGAAGATTTCGGTCATACGGACGGTCAGATTACTTTGCGTGTCAACAGGGCAAATCTTTCAAGCGAAGAACTTTCGCAATCGTTTTTGCGCGGAGTTTTTCTTAGCTGCGGTTCGGTATCCGATCCCATGAAAAGCTATCACCTTGAATTCTGTGTTCCGCACAAAAATCTTTCTCAGGATTTGTGCAAGATTCTTTCCGAAATAACCGAATGTACCCTTGTTCCAAAAACGGTTGTCCGCAGCGGCAGTTACATTGTCTATTTTAAGGAGAGCGAGCAGATTTGTGACTTGCTTACCTACATAGGCTCACCGATAAGATCAATGGAAATTATGGGTACAAAGGCAATAAAGCAGGTTCGCAACAATGTGAACCGCAGAATTAACGGCGAGGTTGCGAATATAGGAAAAATCGCAACGGCGTCTGCAAAACAGCTCAGTGCAATCGAACATATAAAAAAGACAGTCGGAATCGATTCTTTGCCCGAGGATTTGCGTGAAATCGCATATTTAAGGCTTGAAAATCCCGATATGTCACTTCGTGATTTGGGACAGAATCTTTCAACCCCAATCAGCCGAAGCGGTGCAAATCACCGTATGCAAAGACTGCTTGAATATGCAGGTACAGAGGTAAAAACCAATGGAAAATAAAAATTTGACTTTTGAGCAGGCAAACGAACTGCTTGAAAAAACGGTTTCAAAAATGGAGAGCGGTGAACTTACTCTCGAACAGACAATGGAGGAGTACGCAAAAGCGTGTGAACTCCTTGCTTATTGTATGAAACAGCTTGAACAATGCAAGGGTAAAATTATTGATATAAACGAGATAATTTCAAAGCTTTCAAAGGGTGATGACAATGACTAAAGATTATGCAAAAAATATTGAAAACGCTTTAAATAGCTGTCTGCCGAGTACGGATTGCCGTGAAAAAAAGCTGATTGACGCAATGGCTTACAGCCTTGAGGCAGGCGGAAAGCGTGTCCGCCCGTATCTTGTGTTCTCGTTTAACAGCCTTTGCGGCGGAAGTGAGGAGTCTGCAACGGCATTTGCCTGTGCAGTTGAAATGATTCATACATATTCTCTCATTCACGATGATTTGCCGTGTATGGACAACGATGACCTCAGAAGAGGCAAGCCGTCAAACCACAAGGTATTCGGCGAAGATATCGCATTGCTTGCAGGTGACGCCCTTCTGACGCTTGCCTTCGAAACCCTTACAAACGAAAAGACAGTAAAAATCTGCGGAACTTCTGCGTGTTGCAGAGGTGTTTCCGTACTTTCAAAATACGCAGGTGCGACAGGAATGATAGGCGGTCAGGTGATTGACCTTATGAGCGAAAACACAAACGCTCCGATTGAAGTCCTTCGTGAAATGGACTACAAAAAAACAGCCTGTCTTATCAAAGCGGCTTGTGAACTGGGCTGTATAAGCGCAGGTGCAAACGATAAGCAAATTAAAGCCGCCTCTGAATTTGGCGAATGCATCGGCATTGCGTTCCAAATTCAGGACGATATTCTCGATGTAACCTCCTCCGATGAGGAACTCGGCAAGCCTGTAGGCAGTGACGCAGAAAACAGCAAATCAACCTATGTTTCACTTCTCGGAATTGAAAAGTGCCGTGAGCTTGTTGATGAACTTACCGAAAAAGCTGTTAACGCACTTCATGGCTTTGACGGTGATACAAAAGAGCTTGAAGAATTTGCTTACAAGCTTGCAAAGAGAAATAAATAATTCTTTGCAAATATTAATTATACGGATAGGAAATAAATTATGGGTGAGTATGAACTGCTTTCTAAAATTAAATCACCGCATGATGTCAAAAAGCTTAATGACGAACAGCTTGAAAAGCTGTGTACCGAAATAAGGGAAAAGCTCGTTGAAACCGTGTCTGTAAACGGCGGACATCTTTCACCGAACCTCGGTGTTGTTGAACTTACCGTTGCTCTTGAGCGTAGCTTTAATCTGCCGAAAGACAGCATTGTATGGGATGTCGGACATCAGGCATATACCCACAAGCTGTTGACGGGACGCTACGAGCAGTTTGACACAATCCGCAAAAAAGGCGGAATTTCAGGCTTTCCGAAGCGTGCCGAGAGCAAATACGACGATTTTAACACAGGTCACAGCAGTACATCAATATCAGCCGCATACGGAATTGCAAGAGCAAAACACCTTATGGGCGACCAAAGCTACACCGTTGCCGTGATTGGTGACGGTTCATTTACGGGTGGACTTGCTTTTGAGGGAATGAACAACTCAGGCAGATTCAACAAGAACTTTATTGTTGTTCTCAACGATAACAAAATGTCCATTTCACCGAATGTAGGCGCATTGTCACGCTACCTTACAACGGTAAGAATTCAGCCGTGGTATATGCGAGTCAAGAAAATTACGGAAAAAATTCTTTTACACATTCCCCTTATCGGAAAACCTCTGAAAAGATTTCTTCAGGGAGGAAAGTCTAAACTTAAAAATCTTGTGTACAAAAACACTCTTTTTGACTGCTTCGGTTTTACCTATCTCGGACCTATTGACGGACACAACATTAATGAGCTTGAAAATGCGTTTGAGTGTGCAAAAAAGGTGAATTCTCCCGTTCTTGTTCATGTTGTTACCAAAAAAGGCAAAGGCTATCAGCCTGCCGAGGACAATCCGGGCGGATTTCACGGAATAGGCAGGTTCGATATTGATTCGGGGGAACCGCTTTCAAGTCACAAGGGATTTTCGGCTGAGTTCGGAAAGACTATGTGCGAATTAGCCGAGGACGATAAAAAGATTTGCGCAATTACAGCCGCAATGTCGGGAGGAACGGGACTTACCGAATTTTCAAGGCTTTTTAAGGAAAGATTTTTTGATGTCGGTATTGCTGAAGAACACGCAGTAACTTTTGGATGCGGACTTGCCGCAAAGGGTATGCGACCTGTTTTTGCCGTGTATTCAACATTTCTCCAGAGAGCCTATGACCAGCTTTTGCATGATGCGGCTCTCGGAAAGCTTCACCTCGTAATCGGGGTTGACCGTGCTGGAATTGTTGGTGATGACGGTGAAACTCATCAGGGTGTGTTTGATGTTTCGATACTCAACACCATTCCGAACACAACAATTTTTTCTCCGGCATATTTTGACGGTATGAGAAAATCTCTTTCAACCTCAATTTATATTTGCGACAGCCTCGCTGTTGTGCGTTATCCCCGTGGCGGAGAGCTTTACAGACCCGATGATTTCGGTGAAGAAAATCTTTCTTACGATGTTTACGGAAATCCGAATTGTAAAAATCTTCTCATAACCTACGGCAGACTTTTCTCTTATGCCTGCAAAGCCAAGGAAACCCTTGCAAAACAGGGCGTTGAGATTTGCATATTAAAACTTTGCAGAATTAAACCGATTGACGAAAATGCCGTTGATTTTGCGGCAGATTTCGATAATGTATGGTTTTTTGAAGAGGGCATCAAAAACGGCGGTATTGCGAGAAATTTCTCCGATTTACTCTGTTGCACACAGTTCTGCGGAGATTATCATATAAAGGCTATTAATGACAAATTTGTCAAGCAGATGTCTGTCAGCGAGGCTCTTCATGAACTGAAACTCGATGATGACGGAATGGTGAATACCATTACCAAAAATTTAAAGGAAAAGAATTAGGATGAAAAAAAGACTTGATATTCTTGTATATGAAAAGGGCTTTACCGACAGCCGTGAAAAGGCTAAGGCGATTATAATGTCTGGACAGGTTTATGTTGACAATCAGAAAGCCGATAAGTGCGGAACTTCTTATGATGAAAATGTTAAAATTGAAGTAAGAGGCAACACACAGAAGTATGTCAGCCGTGGCGGTTTAAAGCTTGAAAAGGCCATAGACAATTTTGACTTTGATTTAAAAGATAAGATAACAATGGATATCGGTGCGTCAACTGGTGGCTTTACCGACTGTATGCTACAAAACGGTGCAAAAAAGGTGTATTCAATTGATGTCGGTTACGGTCAGCTTGCATGGAAGCTTCGCAACGATCCCCGTGTTGTCAATCTTGAACGCACCAATATGAGAAAGGTTACAAGGGAGCAGGTTCCCGATGAAATTGATTTTTTCTCGGTTGATGTTTCGTTCATTTCATTAAAGCTGATTCTGCCTGTTGCAAGACAGCTTATGAGCGAAAACGCGCAGGCTGTCTGCCTAATCAAACCGCAGTTTGAGGCAGGCAGGGAAAAGGTGGGCAAAAAGGGCGTAGTTCGTGATCCTGCCGTTCATGTTGATGTTGTCAGAAAAATATTTGATTTTTGCCTTGAAAACGGCTTTGATGTGCTTAATCTCGACTATTCGCCAATCAAAGGTCCCGAGGGCAATATAGAATACCTTATCCATCTTCGCAAAAGTGATGATCCAAAGTCATACACGGATGTAACACCCGAGCAGCTTGTTGAAAATTCACATGCCGCTCTTGACAAAAAATGAGCAGGTGCTTTTATGAAATTTGCATTAGTGGTCAATCTTTCAAAAGAACGGGCAATTAAATATGCAAAAAAGATTTCTCTTTTTCTTCTTGATAAAAATGCAGAAATTGCTATGATTGAGGAATGCAGTCAGTATTTTAAGGGAATCCACATTCATTATTCAAAAAATATTACGGAGCTTTTTGAATACTGCGATATGGCAATTACAGTAGGCGGTGACGGAACGATTATCCATGCCGCAAAATATGCCGCAAAAGCAGATAAACAGCTTATCGGTGTGAATGTCGGCAGACTCGGTTTTGCCGCAGATGTTGAACCGCACGAATATGAACAGCTTGAACGGCTTCTTACGGGCGATTACACAACAGAGGAGAGAATTTTGCTTGATGTTGAGGTTATAAAAGAGGACGTCTCAAAGCACTATCTTGCAGTGAACGATGCCGTTGTCGCAAGAGGTCAGCTTTCAAAAACAATTGATTTGCACCTGAAACTTGACGGTGACGAGATTTCAAAATACAGAGCGGACGGTCTGCTTTTTGCAACTCCGACAGGTTCAACCGCTTATTCATTGTCGGCAGGCGGACCTATCCTCGCACCGAAAATGGAATGTATTCTTATGACTCCCGTTTGTCCCCATTCATTATTTTCCCGTTCAGTACTTTTCAGCGGAGAATCGGAGCTTTCGGTTCATGTGAAAATCCCCGAAGAATGCTGTTGTGTGCTGACAATTGACGGTGAAAAAAATGTTCCTGTTCTTGCAACCGACAGGGTTGTAATCCGCAAATCCGATTTAAAGCTTAAACTTGCGTTACTCCACAACCGCAATTTTTATAAACTGCTCAATGAAAAACTGAAAGAGAGGGATTTTTGATGAAAACAGGGCGACACGCACGAATTCTTGATATTATAGCCGAACATCCCATTGAAACACAGGATGAGTTGCTTACCCGACTTCGTGAGGAAGGTTTTAAGGCAACGCAGGCTACAATTTCAAGAGATATCAAGGATTTACGCCTTGTTAAAACTCTCGGAAGTGACGGAAAATATCGCTATGTTTCTGCATCTCGCAGTTCAACCGATATCCGTACCAATTTTTCAAATCTTTTCAGCACTTCGGTAAATTCAATAGATGTAGCACAGAATCTTGTTGTAATAAAAACCCTCAGCGGTATGGCACAGGCAGTTTGTGCCGCACTCGATTCTGCCGACTATCCGTCTGTTGTCGGAACAATTGCAGGTGACGATACAATCTTCATTGCCTGCCGAACAGCCGATCTTGCGGTGTCACTTACCGAAGAACTCAAAAAGCTTATTTGACAGGACTGATTGAAATGCTCAGAACTTTATATATAGAAAACATTGCCGTGATTGAAAAAACTTCAATAGATTTTGAAAACGGTCTTAATGTCCTCACAGGTGAAACAGGTGCAGGTAAAAGTATAATAATTGATGCAATCAATGCAATTATGGGACAGCGGACATCAAAGGAAATTATTCGCACCGAGGCTGATTCAGCCTTTGTAAGCGCCCAATTTGACGATATTAACCAAAGTATTGTTGAAAAGCTTGATGAACTCGGCTTTTCCGATGACGAGGGAACACTCATTTTGCAGAGAACTCTCAACAGAAACGGCAAGAGCAGTTGTAAAATCAACGGCAAGCCTGCAACGGTTTCAATGCTCAAAGAACTTTCAAAGCACCTTATAAACATTCACGGTCAGCACGAAAGCTACGAACTTTTCTCTCCCGAAACTCATATTGATTATATTGACCGTTTCGGCGGTTGCGAAAAGCTTTTGGCTGATTATAAAAAATGTTATGATGAATATAAAATTCTCAAAAAGAAATTAAATTCAGCCGATTCGGACGAAAGTGAAAGATTGAAAGAAATTGATTTGCTTTCATATCAGGTGAATGAACTCACAGAATCCGATGTTAAGCAGGGCGAAGAACAGGAGCTTGAGAGCGAAAGAACAGCGCTTATGAGCTTTGAGAAAATCTTTTCTCTGCTCAATGATGCTAAAATGGCTCTTGACGGTGACGAAAACTATGGCGGCGGTCTTGAATCGGTCGATTCTGCATCAACTGCCCTTCAAAAAGCGTCATCATATAATGCTGAATATGAAGAAATTGCAAATACGCTTACAGATGCATATTACAATTTAAAGGATTGTTGCGACAGCATTTCCGACGCCATTGATTCGCTTGAATCCGATCCGCAAAGGCTTGAAGAAGTTGAAGAAAGGCTTGACCTTATCAATCGTCTTACAAGAAAATATAATTGTCCGTCAGACGAGCTTTCGGACCTTGCCGAAAAATATCAGGCAAGACTTGACGAACTTATGAACTATGACCGCAACCGTGACGAGCTTGCGGAAAAATGCAGAGAAAGCGAAGAAAAAATGCTTGCGGCTGCCGAAAAACTCGGTACTCTCCGCAGAAAAACCGCAAAAACCTTTGCAACAAAAGTAAAATCCGAAATGGCATTTTTGAATATGCCGAATGTTGAGCTTGTTCCGTACTTTGAAAAGTGCGAACCAAATTCAAAGGGTACGGATAAAATGGAACTGCTCATCTCCGCAAACCCGGGGGAAACACCTCGCCCTGTTGCAAAAATCGCATCGGGCGGTGAGCTTTCAAGAATGATGCTTGCAATTAAAACAGTTCTTGCAAGCACGGATACGGTTGATACCCTCATTTTTGATGAGGTTGACACAGGTATTTCGGGTTCAGCGGCAGAAAAGGTCGGCTTAAAACTGCGTGAAGTCAGCAAAAGCAGTCAGGTTCTCTGCGTGACACATCAGGCACAAATCGCAGCTCTTGCGGATTATCACTATCTTATCCGCAAACAGGTTGAAAAAGGAAGAACATTTACAAATGTAACCCTCCTTGACCATAACGGCAGAGCAGGCGAACTTGCACGAATAATCGGCGGTGTTGATATAACCGACGCCGCACTTAAACACGCAGAATCAATGCTTGAAAAGTATAATAACTAATATAAATCAACTATATAAACGAAAGGGAGCGGCATTTTGAAGCTGTGGTCGGTTGCAAAACTTGATAAAACTAAGGCGGAGGAGATTCAGTCCCGCTATGAGCTGCCTGCAATTGTTGCAATGCTGCTTCAGATACGGAATATTACAACGAAAGATGAAATTGAAAGCTTTCTTTACAACGATTCTTTCATTGCCGATCCGTTTGAAATAAAAGATATGGATAAGGCTGTTGAACGCATTAACAAGGCGCTTGATTGCGGTGAACCGATTTGTGTTTACGGTGATTATGATGCCGATGGTGTCACCTCAACAGCACTTTTATATTCTTACCTTGAAACAATTGACGCAAACGCAATGTACTATATTCCGTCCCGTGAAACCGAGGGCTACGGAATGAACAAAAACGCTGTTGACAAACTCAATGAGCGTGGAATAAAACTCATAATTACGGTTGATAACGGAATTGCGGCAGCACAGGAGGTTGCATACGCAAGCTCACTCGGAATTGATACCGTTGTCACAGACCACCATATGCCCTCAGGTGAGTTGCCAAAGGCTTGTGCCGTAGTTGACTTGCACAGAGAGGATTGTAAAAGCAGATTCAAAAATCTTTCGGGGGTGGGTGTTGCCTTCAAGCTGATTATGGCGCTTGAAGGCGAATACTGCGACACAACCACCTTGCTTGACAACTATTCCGACCTTTTGAGCATCGGCACAATCGGTGATGTTGTTGAGTTGAAGGATGAAAACCGAGTATTTGTCAAACACGGACTTGAAAGCATTACAAATACCGACCGTCCCGGACTGCAGGCGCTTATCAAAAATTCCGGTCTTACGGGAAAAACCGTATCTTCAACAAATGTGTCATTTACAATTGTTCCGAGAATAAATGCAGTAGGACGACTCGGTTTGTCCGAAAAATCGGTGTCGCTTCTTCTTACTGAAGATTATGATGAGGCGGCTGAAATTTCATCGCAGCTCTGCGTTGACAACTCCGAAAGGCAGGAGATTGAGCGTGATATTCTTGAAAAAATTGACGGAATAATCCGCAGAAAACCGTCGCTTGTCAATGATAAAATTATAGTAATTGACGGTGAAAACTGGCATCAGGGCGTAATCGGACTTATTGCCGCCAAAGTCAAAGAGGCTTACGGCAAGCCGGCAATCGTCATTTCAAAGCTCGGTGATATTGCAAAGGGCTCGGGCAGAAGTGTTGAGGGATTTCCTCTTTGTGACGCTGTTTTTGCCTGTTCTGATCTTCTCACACACAGAGGCGGTCATCCTATGGCTGTCGGGCTTTCTCTTGATTCTGAGAATATCCCTGCTTTTCGCAGGAAAATAAACGAATTTGCCGACAATTTCGGCAAGATGCCGTATGATAAAATCAACATTGAGTGCAAGCTCAATCCGGCATACATAAACCTTGATTTGATTGATTCTCTGTCGCTTATGCAGCCCTACGGTGCCGGCAATCCGACGCCTGTTTTCGGTTTGTACAATATGACATTGAAGAACATTACTCCGCTTTCGGCGAACAGGCATTTAAGACTCACTCTGTCCCGCAATAACATACAGATTACTGCAATGAAATTCTTTACATCAACCGGAGAATTTCCGTATAAAATCGGTGAAACACTTGATCTTGCAGTAAATCTTGACCGCAATGAGTTCAACGGAAATGTGTCTGTTTCCGTAATTGTCAAAGATATAAAATCATCGGACTGCGATACCGAAAAGCTCCTTGACAGCCGTACAAACTATGAGAATTTTTGCAGAGGAAAACAGCTTGACCGCTCACAGCTTTCGGATTTAATGCCCGACAGAAACGATTTTGCATTGCTTTACAGATATCTGAAAAGCAACGGCGGTTACGCTTTTGAAACCGCAACTTTGGTTCACATGCTTGACAACAGGCTGTCTTTTGGTAAAATTAAAGTGATACTTGAGGCCATGAGAGAACTCAGGCTTATCGAAATTTCAGAGGGAATGAAAACCTCAAAAATTTCAGTCCTGCCCGTAAACGGCAGGGTTGACCTCGAATCAGCCCCGATTATCAAGAAATTAAGGGAGGTATTCTGATGGGTAAATTTTCAAATGTTGCACACTATCAGGATTTTACGGAACTGAAAAAGATTCTTTCCGCATCTGCTGCCAACACTTATGATATGGATAAAATCGAAAAGGCATATAAATTTGCCGAAAAAGCTCACGGTGACCAGCGCAGAGTATCGGGAATTCCGTACATTCTTCATCCCGTTTCGGTAGCCTGTATTGTTGCAGAGCTCGGTATGGATACCGATTCCGTCTGCGGTGCATTGCTTCATGACACAGTAGAGGACACAGGAGTCACACTTGAAGAGGTTACAAAGCTTTTCGGTGCGGATGTTGCCAAGCTGATTGACGGAGTTACAAAAATTTCAAAAATTCCGTACTCAACCCGTGAACAGCAACAGGCTGAAAATATAAGAAAAATGCTTATCGCAATGGCTGATGATATCCGTGTAATTATCATCAAGCTTGCCGACAGGCTTCATAATATGCGTACAATGAATTGTATGCCGGAACAAAAAAGGAGAGATAAATCACTTGAAAATATGCAGGTGTTTGCTCCGATTGCTCATCGGCTCGGTATTAAAACCATAAAAGATGAGCTTGAGGATCGTTCTCTTCAGTACCTTGATCCAATCGGCTATAAGGAAATCGAAGATGATCTTCTTATGACCGAAGAGGGTCGTGACAAGTTTATTGAATCTATTAAGAATCAGATTCTCGCAAAAACCGAGGGTACAATCCCCGGTGTGTATATCAGCGGTCGGGTAAAGAGTATTAACAGTATTTACCGCAAAACGTATATGCAGGGCAAAACAATGGATCAGATTTTTGACATTTTTGCCGTGCGTGTAATCGTTGACACAGTATCCGATTGCTACAATGTTCTCGGTGTAGTGCATGATATATTTAAGCCTATCCCTAACCGCTTCAAGGACTATATATCAATGCCTAAGCCGAATATGTACCAGTCGCTCCATACAACCGTACTCGATAAAAACGCAATTCCTTTTGAAATTCAGATAAGAACATGGGAAATGCATTACACCGCCGAATACGGAATCGCCGCCCATTGGAAGTATAAACTTGGAATGGGCGCAGGCGGCAAAAATAATGACAAAATGGAGGAGAATATCAAAAAGGTCAAGGATATGATTCTTGATCAGCTTGAGGCAGAAGATGTTACCGACATCGCAAAGAATATCAGAAACGATTTTACGGAAAACGATGTTTATGTGTTCAGCCCGAGAGGCGATGTGTTCAATCTTCCGCAGGGTTCAACTCCGATTGATATGGCTTATCTTATTCATACACAGGTAGGTCACAGAATGGTCGGTGCAAAAATCAACGGAAAGATCGTTCCGATTGACTATAAGCTTAAAACAGGCGATATCTGCGAAATTATCACCCAAAAAGAGGAACACCCAAACAGGGGATGGGTTGATATCTGTAAAACCGCATCGGCAAAATCGAAAATCCGCTCATGGTATAAGCATGAAAAGCGTGATGAAAATATTGCCGAAGGCAGGCAGATGCTTGACAAGGAGTTCAAGCGCCACGGCATCAATCTTTCCGAAGAAGAATATCCCGAGTTTCTCCAGAAACTGATGATTAAAAAGCAGTATAATTCCATGGATGATTTCTATGCCGCAGTAGGCTACGGTGGTATTCAGCTTTGGAAGATAATGCCAAGGCTCAAAGAAGAATATCAGAAAGCATATGCGTCAGATATTGAAGAAATTGATGTTCCGCAAGCACCCGTAAAGCGACCTAAGGCATCCGCAGGCGTTGTAATTGAGGGTGCAGACGATGTTCTTGTAAAATTCTCAAAGTGCTGCAATCCTCTGCCGGGTGACGATATTATCGGCTATATTACAAGGGGCTACGGCGTTTCAATTCACAAAAGGCATTGCACGAATGTGCCGAAAGATATCAGTAAAAGTGAAGAACCCGAAAGATGGGTAAGTTGTTACTGGGAGGACGAGGTAGGAGAGGCGTTCAGAAGTACGCTCCAGATTACCGCAACCGACAGAACAGGACTTCTTGCAGATGTTACAATCAAGCTTTCGGATATGCACATTTTTATACATTCGCTTAATTCAAGAGAGGCCGGCAACGGCACTGCCGTAGTTACAGCAACAATTGATGTAATGGGCAGAAATCACCTCCGTGGTGTAATTTCAAAGCTTTCCGACATCAACGGAACAATCGAAGTAAAAAGACTGTAATTGAGGTTATAATTTATGAAAGCAATTTTACAAAGAGTTACCAAGGCCAAGGTTGAAGTTGATTCAAAAACCGTGGGCGAAATCGGTACGGGTTTTCTTATTCTTCTCGGAGTTGAAAACGGTGACACCGAAAAAGAGGCGGACGCACTTGCCGCAAAAATTGCAGGTCTGAGAATCTTTACGGATGAAAATGATAAAATGAATCTTGCTCTTGCCGATGTAAACGGTTCGGTGCTTGTAATTTCAAACTTTACCCTCTGCGCCGACTGCTCACACGGCAGACGCCCTAATTTTATGGCTGCAGCAAGACCTGACACAGCCGATCCGCTCTACGAATATTTCTGCAAAAAAATGCACGATAACGGAATTGAGCGTGTTGAAAAGGGAATTTTCGGTGCCGATATGAAGGTTTCGCTTGTAAATGACGGTCCCGTTACTATTGAAATCAACACAAAGGATTTGAAAATATGATAGATGTAAAAATTTTTAATGTTACGGTTCTTATGACAAACTGTTGTTTGCTTACAGACAGAAAAACAGGCAAAATGGCTGTAACCGATCCGGGTGCACCGAATGAAGAACTCAATTCTGAAATTGAGAAAAACGGCGGAAAGCTTGAATATGTAATTCTTACACACGGTCACTACGATCACATAAGCTACGCAAAACAGCTTGCGGAAAAGTTTGACGCAAAAATTGTTACGGGCGAGAAGAATAACAAATTTCTCAGCAATCCTACACTCAATCTTACCGAAAAGCACAGACTTTCACTCAAACCGTTCTCAGCCGATATTCTGCTTAAAGACGGTGACAATTTCATGCTCGGCAATACTGAAATCAAATATATCACCACGCCGGGACATACAAGCGGTTGCGGTTCATATATTTTTGATGACACGATTATTTCGGGAGATACTCTTTTCTGCGAATCATACGGCAGAACAGACCTTCCCACAGGTGACGATGCCGAAATGGCAAAGTCAATCAGAAAGCTTAAAAATCTTGAGGGTGATTATCGTGTGATTCCGGGACACGGACCGACAACAACCCTTGACCACGAGAGAAAATACAATCCGCTGATGAGGATTCTTTAATATGAATTTATATGTAAAAAATCACAATTTTCATTTTGAACTTGAAAATCTTACAAGGCTTTTCTTTCCAAATGAAAAAATAACGGTAATAAGAGATTTTTCTGAACCACAGCCTCCGTATATCTATACGGAGGTTTCGGATAAAATCACAATTTCGGTGAATATCGGCTCTTTTAATAAGTCCGAAACAGCTGTGAAAAAGCTTACGGATGATGACAACGAGCTTGTTTCGGCACAGCTTTTGTACAAACTCCTTTGTGATTTTACGGGACTTACACAGCCGTGGGGAATACTTACGGGAGTTCGCCCCGTAAAGCTTTTAAGACGACTTGCCGAAGAATCAAGTGAAGAACAGGCTGTAAAAAAGTTTGAGAAAGACTTTTTTGTCAGCAACGAAAAAATAGCATTGTCAAGGGAAACCGAGCATAACGAACGAAAAATTCTTGAACTTTCAAAACCCGAATCGTTCAGTCTTTATGTCGGAATCCCTTTTTGTCCGTCAAGGTGCAGTTATTGCTCATTTGTAATGGCGTCAATCGAAAGGGCTGAAAAGCTGATTGAACCGTACACAAAGCTATTATGCGAAGAAATTAAACGGACAGCCGAAATTGCAAACAAGCTTGGTTTAAGGCTTGAAACCGTATATTTCGGCGGCGGCACTCCCACTACTCTGAGTGCCGAACAGCTTGATACGGTGCTTAGAACAGTAAACAATAGCTTTGATATGTCAACCTGTCGTGAATTTACTGTCGAGGCAGGTCGCCCCGATACAATTGACATTGCAAAACTTTTTGCTTTAAAAGAAAATAAAGTTGACCGAATCAGCATAAATCCGCAGACTGTAAACGATGAGGTACTGAAAACTATCGGAAGAAAGCATACTGCTCAGCAGTTTTTTGACGCTTTTGAGCTTGCAAGAAAATGCGGCTTTGATAATATCAACACAGACCTGATTGCAGGTTTGCCGACAGATACCCCCGAAAGCTTTAAAAATTCACTTGATTCAATCGTCAGGCTGAATGCAGAATGTATTACGGTTCACACGCTGTGCATGAAAAGAGCGTCCCGTCTTACAACCGAGGGAGTAACGCTTGATTTGCAACAGGCGAGAGATGCAAGAGAAATGCTTGCATACACGCAGAATATTCTCGGACAAAACGAGTACATTCCGTACTATATGTATCGTCAGAGCAGAATGGTCGGTAATCTTGAAAATGTCGGCTGGTCAAAAAAAGGCTTTGAAAGCCTGTACAATGTTTATGTTATGGACGAAACCCACACAATCCTTGCCTGCGGTTCGGGCGGTGTTACAAAACTGAAACGCAACAATCCCGATTATCTTGAAAGAATATTCAATTTTAAATATCCGTACGAATACATTGACCGTTTTGATGAACTTATTCAAAGAAAGTCCGGGATAATGCAGTTTTATGGTCAATAACACAGTTGATTAATGCTGTCAACGGTGTTATAATACGACATATGTGATTGCATACGGAAGTGAAATTGTCATATATTGAACAAAACAGAATTCTTGTTCATAATTTGTTTTTCTGATGAGATAATTTTAAGAAAGGTCGGATTAATATGGGAAAATTTGATGAAATTTTTGACGATGTAGTTGTCAATGCAAAAGCCTGTGCATCTGCTGTTTCGCAGAAAGCGTCAACAGTTTATGATGTTTCAAAGCACAAGATTACTGCCGCTGAAATCAGAGGCGATATCAACAAAAAGCTTCGTGAACTCGGTGCTCTTACGTACAAATCTGAGGTTCACGGAACAGACAATTCACAGCAGATTAAGCTTATCGTTTCGGAAATTTCCGATTTGAAAGATAATCTTGATGTTGTAAACGAACATATTGCCGTGGCAAAAGATCAGAGAAGATGTCCCGGATGCAATGCTGTTATTCCTAAAAATTCTGTATTCTGCAACATCTGCGGTATCAAGATTGACGATACTGATGAGGATTTTGAACTTTGATTTTTTATTAATGGGTGATTATTTTTGTCTAAATTAAAAACTAAAAAATACAATGCCGTTGCAAACGCTGAGAAGGACGCTTCTCAAACCTTTGTCAAAGGTGCGGCAATTCTTACTTTAAGTATGGTAATTGTCAAGGTTTTCGGACTTCTTGACAAGGTTATTCTTACAGGTATTTTCTCCGGTGTTTCTTTTGAACAGGCTGTTGCAGGCGGAACGGAAACCGTCAATTTCGCATCTTTCGGTCTGGGACTTTACAGTAATGCCTATGAAATTTTTGTCGTAATTTTCACGGTTGCAACGGGCGGTCTGCCGATAGCAATTTCAAGACTTGTATCTGAAAGTACGGCACAAAAACGATTTAACGATGTAAAACAAATTCATAGGGTTTCAATTCCTTTCTTCGTTATTGTCGGCATTCTTTCATTTGCAATTCTTGTCGGTGCAAGCTTTATCTATGTTCAGATTATTGAGTCACCGTATTCATTGCTCGGTATGCTCTGCCTTTCTCCGACGGTATTATTCGGTTGCCTCGTTTCAATTTACAGAGGATACTACGAAGGTCAGCGCAATATGTTCCCGACTGCCGTTTCGGAAATTATCGAGGCAACAATCAAGCTCTTTATCGGTGCATTCCTCGCTTACATCATTGCACACCTCGGTATGAATTCTTATGCTGAGTCAGGCACGGTTTTCGGACTTTACATTGCAAATCAAACCGAGGCTTATCAGACAATCGTTTCATTCTCGGTTGCCGGTGCAATTATGGGTATCACCCTCGGAAGCGCCGCATCATTTGTGTTCTATATTCTCAAATTTAAAATTCAGGGTGACGGAATTCCGGAAGAATACTACCGTAATTCCGTAGAGGCTCGTTCAAAAAGAGAAACTTTTAACAAGATTCTTAAAACAGCCATTCCTGTTGCAATGGGTTCACTCATTATGAGCGTAGGTTCGCTTATTGACCAGGTGATTGTTCAGCGTGTACTCCTCAATATGATTGAAACTAATCCGCAGGCTCTGCAGGCACAGTACAGTAAGTATTTCACAGCCGATATGTTCTATGCCGACACAAAGACAATCCACACCAGCCTTTGGGGCTGCTACTCAGCCGCTCTCACTTTTCTTCAGCTTGTAACAGCCGTAACACAGGTGTTCGGTTCAAGTGCTATGCCGAATGTAACAAGTGCATGGACAAAGGGCAACAAGGACGAACTCAAAAAGTCAATCGAAACTGTTATCCGCCTTACAATGCTTTTTACATTCCCAATGGCTCTCGGTATGATGGCACTTTCGTTCCCGATTATGGGACTTGTGTATAACGATCCGCTTATTACAGATGTAGGCGGAAGAATTCTCCTCATCATGGGTGTTACAACAATATTCGGTGCGGCGTCAACTCCTGTATGCAGTATGCTCCAGGGTATCGGCAGAGTTGACCTCCCGATGAAGCTATACACAGTTTGCATGGCTGTCAAGATTGGCATTACATGGATGTTTGTAAGCGTTCCGGAAATCAATGTTCAGGGTGCAACTGTCGGTTCAATGATTACCTATGCAATTATGACAATCGTAGGTATGTATCTGCTTATCAAGTATTCAAAAATCAAGCCTGATTTATTCGGTACAACAGTAAAACCGCTTATCGGTGCGATTGCAAGTGCCGCTTCGGCATTCGGCGCATATCACCTTATGGAAAGCATTATCGGCTCTGCAAGAATGTCAATAGCAGTTTCGCTTGCAGTTGCAATCTTTGTTGCTGTTATCGTTTATATTGCTGTATTGTTGATATTGCGTGCTTTTACGGCAACAGAACTGAAATTTTTGCCGAAAGGTGAGAAAATTGCAAAAACACTTGAAAAATTAGGATTAATTAGGTAAAATATATATCTGTTGCGGTTGTTTCCGCTTCTCAGATAAAATTTGCATTGTCTAATAAGATTATCGGAGATGTCACGAATGAACTTTACAGAAAAAGAAAATTATAATTTTAATGACCTTGTTGAGATAGTAAAAATCCTTCGTGCACCCGACGGTTGTCCGTGGGACAGAGAACAGACTCACAAGTCAATCCGCTCAAATTTTATTGAGGAAACCTATGAGGCTGTTGAGGCAATTGATACAGACGACCTCGATTTGCTTAAAGAAGAACTCGGTGATGTTCTTCTGCAGGTTGCTCTGCATGCGGAAATCGAAAGTGAACAGGGAACATTTGATATAAATGATGTTTGTGACGGAATCTGCAAAAAGCTCATTATCCGTCATCCCCATGTTTTCGGTGATGTCAACGCTGACACTACCGAAAAGGTTCTCAAAAACTGGGATGCCATTAAGATGAAAACAAAATCCCAGAAAACTCAGACACAGGCAATTCTCAGCGTGTCAAAGGCACTTCCGTCACTCATGCGCAGTACAAAAATCCAGCAGAAGGCCGCAAAGGTCGGCTTTGACTGGGAAAATGTAAACGGTGCGCTTGATAAGCTTTTTGAAGAATGTGAAGAGCTTAAAGCCGCTGTTGAAAACAATGATGTTGAAAATCAGCGTGAAGAACTCGGTGATGTGCTTTTCTCAGCAGTTAATGTTGCAAGATTTTTGAACATTGACAGCGAACACGCACTCTACGATGCCTGTGACAAATTCACCGACCGTTTTTCGTCTGTTGAAAAGCTTGCAAACGAGCGTGGAATAGATATGAAAACGGCACCGTTATCTGTACTCGATTCCCTTTGGGATGAAGTTAAATTATCTAAGAATTATTAATTGGAGGTTTATTATTATGAACAAAACAGAACTTATTGCTGCAGTTGCCGAGCAGAGCGGACTTTCAAAGAAGGATGCAGAAAAGGCAGTTTCTTCAACAATTGACACAATCATCAATACAGTAGCTGAAGGCGAAAAGATTCAGATCGCAGGTTTCGGCACCTTTGAAGTTCGCGAGAGAGGCGAGCGCGTTGGCCGTGACCCGAGAACGAGCGCTGAGATCGTGATCCCGGCTTCCAAGGCTCCGGCATTCAAGGCCGGCAAGGCCCTGAAGGAATCTGTCAATAAGTAATTTTGGCAAATAATTTGTGATGGAACGGATCCCGAAGTGGGTCCGTTCTTCTGTTATAGGCAGCTTTATGCCTCCATGTATTAAAGAAAAGGAGTTTGAACATGAGACTGGATAAATATTTGAAGGTTTCCCGCATTATCAAGCGCCGCACCGTGGCAAACGAAGCCTGCGACGCCGGTCGAGTCGTCGTCAACGGCAAGATTGCCCGCGCTTCCTACGATGTGAAGGTGAACGATGTCATCGAGCTCACGCTCGGCGCGCGCACCGTGAAGGCCCGCGTCGTTTCCGTGAATGAATATGCAAAAAAAGACGAAGCGGCTATGATGTACGAGATCATCGAAGAAAAGTAAGTTTTTTTGACTGTGCTTTTAACGTGCTGAGCTGCTCTTGTGCATAAATATTCGCTGCTTGTTCGGTCTTTTTCCGAAAATCGCTGCATATAAATAGGCGATACAGCATAAAAGAGGATCGGTGATACAGTGGCACAGACGGCAAGCGCAAAAGCACATTCTTT
>OMAS01000552.1_pt1 | contig 21078 bp, 22 predicted proteins | sample 1674031 | NCBI WGS metagenome assembly OMAS01 (sample SAMEA103958138, study PRJEB25191) | human gut metagenome | biome: human-associated habitat [ENVO:00009003]; feature: intestine environment [ENVO:2100002]; material: feces | place: Germany | collected 2013/2015 | reverse complement strand
AGAAACGGCGGCTCTGAAAATCAAAGCCGCCGTTTCAAATGGGCGTGTCAAATTGGCTGCTGTACGACGGCTTTTTTTCTTTTGCCGTCGTGCGGCAGTTAAATGGTTTGTTTAGTTATGGCTTGCATTACCTATGGGTTGGTTTCCAGATATTCCGGCCTGTGTATGCTCGTCAAATTCCTCTTGACTGTATTTCTCGATGCCAGTTAATGTTCCGTGATGTTTGCTGTTCAAGTGGCCGTAATCACGAACGGTATAAATGTCTATTGTGCCAACACCACTTCCAAGCGTTCTCATTTCGCCTCGGAATTTTCCGCTGGTGAGGCTTTCACCATTAGAAGTGAGAACATCCCGGAAATAGCGGACTTCCTCACCATTGAAATACCACTGATCTTTTTCGGCATCATAGGTTACTCCAAATGCCTCATACTCTGCAACGAGCTTTGCAGTTTCGCTATCTTCAAGCGGCGTTCCTGCCATAGCAACGGATGTGCTGTTTTTCAACGCCTCAATATCCCGTGCGTCAAATTCCTGTTGGGTAAACTCTTTTAAGCCAATCAGCTTACCCGCCGGATCAACGGAGCCGTCAGCCGCTTTTGAAAAGCTCTCTAAATCCCGTACAGCATACACATCTACTGTGCCGTTCTCATTTAGAAAATCAATACCGGCGGTTTCATTGTTACCGATGGGATAATAGTCCTCAAACCAGCGAACCAAATTCCCACTATAGGTAAGTTCATCTTTGACCGCATCATAGGTCATCCCATATTGTTCATAAGGTGCAAACATTTTTTCTTTGTCTGCGGCGGAGAGTGCTGAGCTGTCCTCGCTGTTTCCCAGCGCCTCAGAGCCGCCAAGAGGTTGACTGATTTCTTCCTTGATAGCGGGATTACCTTGTTCCTGGCTATTCTGTGGTGTCGTGCTGCATCCGGCCAAACAGCCTAACAAGAGCATGGACGCAGCGCATAATGCCATTCGTTTCATAGTGTTTACCAATCCTTTCTTTGAATGTACCCTAAGTATAGCAAAGCATTTTGGGATACCTTTGGGATTAGTTTGTGATTTATGTGTAGTTAAAAAAAGCGGCAGGTTGTTCACCTGCCGTTGATTGTCCGCTAAATCGTGAAGAAGAATTTAACACCGTTTTCTGTGTTGCAAGCCTCACAATAGCTGTTATGTTGTTGTAAAATTCTTTGAACCATATAAAGCCCTAAACCGCTGCCGCCTGTTCTTCTACTGCGGGATTGCTCCATACGATAAAAAGCGTCAAACAATTTGGAAATATCATCTTCGGGTATATGTGTACCTGTGTTCTCTACGGAGAACAAAAAGCGTCCGTTGGTATTTTGTAAAATAATATCAACGCTTGCTCCATGCGGCGAATACTTTACAGCATTTGAAATCAAATTGGAGAACACCTTTTCAATCAGTAATTTGTTCCCATTGATAAAAGCGGGAGACTGTATAGCAAGATGTATTTGCAGCTCTTTTGTTGCCACTAAATCATCAATCTCCCTCAAATAGCCATGTATCATGGGAGCGCAATCAAAATGCTCCATTTTGAAATCGACATTGGTTTCCAGCCTTGAAATCGTTAATATTTCCTGCACCATCGTTTCAAGCGTAGCCGCAACTTCCAAGGATCGGGCAAGATACTTTTCGTGGTCTTTATATGCCCCTATACCCAATAGCATCCCCTCTAATTGCCCCTTGATAATGGTGATAGGGGTTTTCAGTTCATGGGAAGCGGAAGAAAAGAAATCCTGTTGTGCCCGTTCCAGCGCCTTTTGATGTTCAATATCTTTTTGGAGCTGGAGATTTGCACTTTGCAACTCCTCCAAGGTAGCAGATAGTTTCCGGGACAGCGTATTCAAGCTATTCTCCAGTACACCCAGCTCGTCAGAACGGCGTTCCTCAAGTTGCCATTCCAGCCGCATATCAGACATTTCTTTAGAAATCCGACTGATTTTTAATACCGGGTTTGTAATGATACGAGAATACCCCCAAGCAGTTGCCAATGATACAAGGAGAATAACGCAAAACAAAATCGGTAATACGCTTACAAATGATTGCCGCAGTTCTGCGATTTGAGAGGCTTCTCCATAAACTGTTAAAATATATTGGCTATTATCATCTACAAATGAGAAGTAATAGCTGTTGGATATAATTGGCGCACTTTCATAAGATGTTCCGCCAAGAGCCTCCCCGGTGATCCCATCGTTAAAGTCATTTTGGTTAGACGGTGTTTCCATCAGAACACCATCAGCAGTATAAAGCTCCACCATGCTAATTGTCGTGTTTTGAAGAAACTGATCAAAAAGTCCGCCGCTATCCTGCATACGGATATGTTCTAATTCATAAATAAAGTCGCTTGTCTGTTCATCTAATGCCGCATTGAGATTGTTAGAATAGGTTTGAGGCATATACCAAGCCAAAACTCCATAGACAAGAAAGCTCACGCAGAGCAAAACTGTCACAGTCAGAATAAAGACTTTAGCAAACAGACTGCCTTTAATTCTCTTTATCAACTTTATATCCCACCCCTCTGATTGTTTGAATGAAATCTATTCCCAACTTTTTTCGTAGATTTTTGATATGGGTATCAACAACACGCTCGTCCCCATAAAAATCATATCGCCACAGCTTATCCAACAAGTTCTGCCGGGTCAATATCCGGCCTTGATGGGTCAACAGTTCCCGCAATATTTCAAATTCCTTTTGCGTCAGTTCATAAGTAACTCCGTCCACGGTGGCGGTGTAGTTGTCACAATTCAAAAGCAAATTGCCATAAGCAATGATTTGATACTTTTCATCTGTTCCCCGGTTACTGCGCCGAAGTACAGCCGCAATTTTGCGGAGCAGGACAGGCATAGAAAACGGTTTTGTAATGTAGTCATCCACCTGCAAATCCAATCCTTTAATCTGATCTTCTTCTCCGCTTAATGCGGTTAGCATGATGATAGGAACATCAGATTGTTTGCGTATCAATTCACAGACACCGTAACCGTCAATTTTGGGAAGCATAATGTCCAACACAATCAAGTCATATCGTTCTCCCGCAAATAAAGATAGTGCCTCGACACCATCATTTGCAACAGCTACTTCATATCCTGCTTCTTGTAAAAAATTCTGTAAAAGTTCTTGAATATCAAAATCGTCCTCAACGACTAAAATTTTTTGCATAGTACCACCTCCAAGGATAGCTTATCACAGGATTTTGTGATTAAAGTGTAGTTTTCAAATTTCTTTTGTATCTTGCGTCAGCGGGCTTTTCTGCGTCCTTTGGTATCAACCACATACGGCTGAATTTTGCAACACCCGGTATTCGGTTTTCTTCGCACAGTTTTTGTACGCGCCGTTCAGAAATTTCCCACTTTTTTGCTGCTTCTGGGGCAGAGATATATTCAAGCATTGCAATTCCTCCTGCAAATCAATTCAGTTTTTATTATATACGGTCAGCCGAATGATTGCAAGAAATGAAGTATGAATTATTTAAGCTAATTGCATGAATTTGTAAAGCATATTCCGCGAAAAAGGGGAACTGTAGAATGTAATAGGGTGATTGAAAATGCCTAAAAGAGCAAAGAAAGAGAAGCGGCCTGTTGAGAAAATCGACTTCAAGCCGTATGGTGCAGCAATCAAAGCTGGGCGAACCAAGCAGAAAGAATCCCGGAACAAGGCAGCTGACGCGCTGTTTATTTCGCCGCGCTATCTTGCCAACATTGAGAATAAGGGACAGCATCCCAGCGTACAGATATTTTTAGAGTTGATGTCCCACTATCATATCTCTGTGGATCAGATTCTTCATGGCGAAACGATGGAGGGCAAGTCTACGGAGCGTATGCAGTTTGAAACGCTGTTGGACGAGCTGACCGATGCGGAAATTAAAATCCTCACGGCAACGGCGCAAGCGCTGCTGGACGCAAGATCAGACAACGAAACGGAGGGCGTTTGACACCCTCCGTTTTCCTATGTCTATTTGTCCTGCAAGCATTTTTCCCGCAGTTCTTGACACCGAGCATCCAGCTCTTGCTGCTCCTGCTCGGTCAAATCGCAGTCGCCGTTTGTGACCTTTTCCTCCACATAGCTGGAATAGGCATCTATCAGCGCGTCCAGCATGGCCTCCGGCGTGTCCAGCAGCAGGACGCTGTACCATTCCTCCCGGTTCGGCTCCCAGCCCAGCAGCGTGTAGCCGTGGCGGGTGGAAACAATTTCATACAGCGGGTCTTGCCGGAGAATATCATCAAAGACCTGCAAAATCCGGTCAAAGCTCAACATTTCATTCGCCCTCCTTGTCGAAAATCAGTTCTGACAGTATCATTTCCTCGGCCTGTGCTTTCAATGCGTTCATCAAACCTACCCAGCGCATTTGATCTGTGGCCTTTAACGCTTCATCCACGCCTGCGGCTTTCATAAGTTGCGGCATGAGAACATCCATGCGCTCGTTTGCAGCTCTGTCGATCTCCAACAGGTACGGGTATAGCCGCTCCTGCAAAATCAGGCTGTTGTAAAGAACAGGTCGGTGCTTTTCCAAATACTTCTTTCGCATACGACCGTATTTCCCGACGGGCATTTCGGCCTGCTCAGATAACTTCAAATCAGGAATATAGTAATCTCCACAGCGGGAATAAGTCAACTCTTTCATGTGCCTGCTCCTTTCCTCATACGGCGGCGCGGGGCTGCGCCGGTGCTTTCTGCGGTATCTGTGGCGGCAACTGGCCGACCGGGATAAACACGCCGTTGGACACGTCCTCTGCACGGATCGCCGCTTTCGCAGCCTCCATTTTGGCCTTGTGCTTGGCTTTGTACTGTTCCTCCCATGCCTTTTGTGCGCCGCTGGCCTTTCGGCGCAGATAATTCTGGTGTAGTCTGTCCTTGCGTTCCTCCCGTTTCCGCAGTTCTTCCTGTTCTTCCGGCGTCAGGGTCACTTCTCCAAAGTGGGGCGGCACATACTTTCCGACAAAGTTGAAGTAAATCTCGACCTCCTGCGTGGTGTCCTGACTGCCTTTCCGGGCGCGTTCATGGACAAGGATTTTCTCTACAAACTCATTGAGCATGGTCGTTGTCAGCGTATCAAAGTTTTCGTATTTGTCGATCAGCGCAATAAACCGCTCGGCAGATTTACGATTCTGTTCATAACTGCTGACGGCCTTTTCCAACTGAACGATCTCGCGTTCCAGTTCATTTTGCTCCTTAGCGTACTGCGCATCAAGGGCGGCATAGCGGGCGTCTGGCAGCTTGCCCAGCACATTATCCTCATAGATTTTACAAATCAGCTTTTCCAGCTCCCCGGCGCGTTTCTGCGCCACAGCCAGCCGCTTTTTCTTCTTGGAAATATCGCTTGCCTCCTGTGCGGTCTGCGCGTCCTGAACAGTCTGGACAAACTCGGCGCGGTTGTTCTTGGAGTAGTCCGCAATCGCCCGGAGGGTATCGGCAATCAGGGTAAGCACCGCTTCGGCGCGGATTCGGTGCTGCGTGGCGCAGAGCGTTCCGATGGGATATTTCCCGTACTGGCTGCAAGTGTACTGCGGGACACGCTTGCCGTTATAGGTGCGGTGGACATACATCTTGCCGCCGCAGTCGGCGCAGTACATCAAGCCAGTCAGCGGGTGCGCCTCGCCCCAACCGTCCGGGTAGCGTTTCACATTTGCCCGGATGCGCTGCACGTTGTCAAAGGTTTCTTGGTCGATGATGGCTTCATGTGTGTTTTCAAAGATTGTCCACTCGCTCTCTGGAACATAGTGGCTTTTCTTGTCCTTGAAGTGCTTGCGGGTCTTGAAATTGATGGTATGGCCTAAGTATTCACGCTTCTTCAAAATATTGACGATAGTGGAAGAACCCCAGCCGTAAATATCTTTGACGCTTTTCCCTTTGTTCACGCCCTCACCATGACGGGCAAGGTGAACGGAGGGAATTTCTATGTTCTGCTGCTTCAAAATCTGCGAGATTTGATAGGGGCCGTAGCCCTCCATTGTGAGGGAGAATATCCGCCGCACGACCTCGGCGGCTTCTTCATCCACCAGCCAATGTATCCGGCTTTCATCCCAAAGGTAGCCGTAAAGGACGGTACCGGTCAGGTGTTTGCCGCTCATGCCCTTTGCCTTGAATACGGATTTGATTTTCTTGCTGGTGTCCCGCGCGTAATACTCGTTCATAATGTTGCGAAACGGGGTGAAATCATCGTCGCCGTTGATGCTGTCCACGCCGTCGTTAATGGCGATCAGGCGAACACCTTTCACGCGCAGAATCTCCATGATCTGTCCAACCTTGAGATAGTCGCGCCCTAACCGGCTCATGTCCTTAATGATGATTGCCTCCACGCGGCCAGCCTCGACCTCCTCCATCATGGCGGTAAAGCCGGGGCGGTCAAAGCGTGTGCCGGAGATGCCGTCATCGGTGAAATGGGTCGGGTTCGGAAAACCGTTCCGGCGGGCGTAGTCCTCCAACATCTGCTTCTGGTTGGAGATGGAGTTGCTTTCGCCTTGCAGCTCATCGTCGCGGGAAAGCCGCTCATAGAGGGGTGTTATTTTCGTTTTCAGCATACTGTTGTCCTCCTTTACGAAAAATGCTCTAAGTGTCCTCATTAACCGTGAGAAAAATCCCGATTAAAAGGTCACTTAGAGCATATAACACCGCTGCTTAGCTTGAATTTGCGGTATTGCTTCACGGCGAAGCAATCCGGCTTGCGTTTGGCAAGGCCGTCAAACATATAATCCACGGCGTTTTTATAGTTTTCGTCATCCTCCTTGACCTCCATGCCGGAGATCATGTCCACCAGCGTATTCATATTCCGATCCTCGGCAGGCCCCTCGAAAATGATGTAGGCAATCAGGGCGCAGTACAAAAGCGTTTCCGATTTCGTCCAGAATGGATCGCCTTCCTTGCCTTCGCCCTTGGTGTTGGAAATCAGGGCATCCACGAATTTCAGAATATCGGCCTCGTTGCGGATATACGCCAGCGGGTTATAGTGCATGGATTTTGAAAAATCTATGCTGTTGAATACCTTGATTTTGTACCCGCGTTTTTGCAGGAAAGCCCCGACCTGTCCCAGCACACCGCCTTTGGGATCGACCACCACATAAGAGGAATGAGCCTGTAAAAGCTGGGGCGTAAGCCAGAAGCGGGTTTTGCCGGAGCCGGACGAGCCGATAATACAGCAATTCAGGTTTCGGGCATTTGCGGGGATTTTCGGGCGGGTGTTCATCGTGAGAAACTCCGTCCCGGTCAAAATCACGTTGTTTTCAAATTTCGGATCAACAAACGGTTTGATGTCTTTTTCCGTTCCCCACCGGGCGCTGCCATATTCTGCATCCCGCCGGAACTTCTTGGCGTTCTTGCTTTTGAAATAGATCAGCAGCCGGAAACCAACTGCGCCTACAATACCGACAAGCCAATCCAGCGGGACTAAACCGGGCGCAAAGTCAGCAAAGGCCGGGCCAATCGTCTGGCCCAGCCCGATGAGCTTATGTGCAAAATCGTTACCCGCTGCCAGCCGGTAGGCCGTTCCCAGCTTGAGGAACGCCCACAGGATGAACAGATAGGGAATGTTTGGAATGAGATATTTTCTAATCTTATCTGTCCTCATGGGCCACCTCCTTTGCACGTTCTTTCTGTTTCGGCTTTTCTTTGGAAAGCTGATCCGCCGCCTGTTGCAGTTGTTCCCGGATGGGAACACGGTTCGATTTTGCTTTGCTTAACACCTTCCGGGAATACTCAGAAAAGCAGGCGGTCATTGCGTCTGCCTGTCCAGCCTTGAAAAACAGCAGGTATTTGTCCGGCCCGGTTTTATAGAACGCATAGTCTACATTCCATTTCCGGGCCACGCGGTCAAAGGACTTGGCATCCCCGGATAGCTCAATGCTGTTTGTGGCTGTGCCGTGGGCCATGAGCTTTCGCACACTTTGTTTGCCATGCGGTACTTGCCGCCCACGGTATGCCTTGCGGATCTTCCGGCCCACCATGCCCAGCACATACGCCAGTCCCCGCGCCGTCAGCTTGGTTGTTTTTACGGATATGGCTATCGTGCGCCGGGAAATATCTTCATCAATCAGTTACACCGCCTCCTTCCTTGGGACAATTTGTCTCGAAGTACCGTCACCGATCCCCACGGTCTTTTTTCTGCATTTGACGGTAGCCCTCCAAAGAAGAACCGTCTATGATTTCCTGATAAGCGGCCATTTGCTCCCGGATAGAGAGCTTCGGGAAAGAGAATACCTTATGTTCCTTGGGAATATCCTGCAAGCCGTGATACACTTCCACGAAATGATCGCTTTCTTTGACAACATAGCCGCCCGGGGCAAAATGGCCGTTTTCGTGGATGCAGGCATCCCGGCCATACGCCTCATAATCGAAATACGGTTTTACCTGATCCGGCACATCCAACATTTCCAGATCGTCCACATAAATACGCCCCAGCGTTTCCTCATCGGATACGCCGGGGTAAAAGCCGTAACAGTCCAGATTTTGTGTCAGATTGATGATGTCCCGCACCGAAGAACAGTGATCGCCACTGTCGAGGACGGCCTCCAGTGTTTCCAGCTCCGATGAGGTAAGCTCGGAAAGCAGGCAGGCCAGATGATTAAGCTCGTCCAGATTTTCATACTCGCTCAAATGGTCATAGAGCCCCAGCACATCCCCATCGAAAGAGGTAATAAAAATTTCCTGATAGCGGACGCCATCCACGCCGATCCGTTTCAAGAGAGCCTCCACCTCCTGGGCGGTTGTGGGAAATTTCAGTGTTTCACCCACAAGCTGGCCCTCGCTGTACTTTCCGGCGTTGGTAACGTAGGCTTCAAACAGGGTTGCCATTAGCGGCGGCCCTGTCCCTTGACGGTCAGGATGCCCTCAAGGGTTGTTGCCGTAATTCCCAGCCGCTGGGCCACGGCAATATCATTTTTCATGGCTTCGGTCATACTGTGCCCGCAAACAACCAGCACATGAGAACGGCGGAGCAGGTCACGGCTCATGTCGATGCCGCTTTTATGCTCCTCGGGAACAGCATCATTGAGAAACAGGGGCAAGTACAAAGGCGGACAAATAGGAGAAAAGCCTGCCTCATACACGGTGCGGCAATACTGCGCCGCCAGTTCTGCGTTTTCGCTATCGCCGCCGAGCCATGCAGCGGTGATATAAGCAAGGGGTCGTTTCATCGTTCATACCTCCGATATTTTAATAAGAAAGTTCAACCCAAACCCCACGCCCTTTCCCAGTCTTGGGAAAGGGGGCGGCTCTGGAGGATATACCCCCGCCGCTTGCCGGGGAAATAGCACAGCCGGGGCAGACCGTCAAGGGCGAGCCGCCGAAAACGGCGGTGCGCTGCACCCTTGACGGCCCACTCCCGGCTGTACTAAAAAACAGGCGGCGACGGGGGATATATACCACCAGAGCCTCTGCGCGAGGGCGGGGCCCTCGGGACAAAGTGTCTCGAAGTTGTTACTTGTCAAGTTCCTGCTTTTTCGGGGCTTTTGCCAGCTCCGGCGGCTGTTTTTCTTTCCAGTCATCCAGCAGGGACATAATCTGTTCTTTCATTTTGGCGGGAGTGACCTCCTTGCCAAAATACTTTTCCAGTTCCGCAGTAGAAATAATCACGCCTCGATCCTCCTTTTTCTGTTCTGATAAGATACCGTCAATGACATCGCCGTTAAGCTTGCCTTCCTTATCCAGCTCCCGGAGCCGTTTAGCCTGGGCCAGCGAGGGCGAAGCCTGCTCCCCGTCAATGGAAACAGCAATAAGCCTCTGATTTTTCGGTTTGATGTAGGAAAGCTCCACGGCAGGCATGAAGCCCATCTTTTTATCGTCTACCTTATCCAGAAGCTCCGGCACAAGGGAGTTGAGCCGCAAGTAGCGCATGACCTTTTTATAGTTCATTTCATGCGCCTCGCCCACAATCTCAACCGAGCGTTTCCCGACATCGCCTTCCGCAACGCCTTTCAGCCGCCCGCCCTGATGCTTGATGTCCTCAACCTCGAGTTCCAGCAGCGCGGCCAATTCGCTGGGGAGCATCCCGTCACGCTGCTTGTTGCTGTCCTTCATGGCCTGTACCGCTTCGTGGTCGGTCATTTCACGGACGATAAAGGGCATTTCCTCCAGTCCAGCCAGCTCACTGCCGTGGGTACGGCGATGGCCCGCTACAATTTCATAGCCGTTTCCATCTTTCTCCGGGCGGGCAAGACCGGGAACCATTACACCGTTTACGCGGATAGAAGCAACGATTTCCTGCATCTTCGCATCGTCCCGTACCTTAAAGGGGTGCGGACGGAATGTGTGAAACGGATGAACCTCGGAAAGTTTCAGATAAACCAGCTTGCCTTCCTCAACCGGGCGGGGCGGTGTGGTCGGCTCGGGAGCCGTCTGTTCCGCAGCAGCAGTTTCCTTCGGTGCCGTATCTTGTGCGGGCTTAACGGGCTCCTTGGCATCCGGGGCCTTTCCATCACTTCGGGACACTTTGTCTCGTTTGGACGGCTTGGGCTTGTCAGGGGCCGCCTTATCCGCCTTGGGTGGGCGGCCCTTGCGGGCCCCAGCCGATTTCTCCGATTTTTGATTTTCAGTCGCGGCCTTTTCTGCTTTCGGCGGACGGCCACGGCGCGGCTTTTTCGGCTCCTCCGTATTGGCGGGTTGCGGCGTTTCGGGCGTTTCCGCCTTTTCGACTTCGGCGCGGGCGTTCTGTCTCTTTTCCGCCATAAGCTCATTGATTTTGTCAAAGGACACAACCACATCGCCGGGCTCAGGTATGGCAGGCCCGGTCTGTTCCTGCTGGGGCTCAGACGCTGCGGCCTGTTCGGGTGTGGTGATAGGCTCGGCGGCCTCCGGGGAAATATTCTCCGCAGGGCCAGTATTCAATTTTTCATCGGCCATTTACGATCCTCCTTTTCGTTAAAGTTGCACAAATTTGAACGCTAAAATTTTGTAGTTATTTTTGTGCCTCCTTTCCGTCTATCCACGCAAAAAAGCCGCCCGTTTTTCATGCCGGACGGCTTTTTGCGTAATGTGATAGATCAAATATTATTTTTTCTGGTTTGTAGGCTCCGAAAAGCCTTGTATTTACAGTGTTCCTAATAGGAAGTAATCATATCGTATTTGCGCCGAAATACAGGAGACAGATCATATACGGAAAGATCAAACAGGATATCGGACAGATGCTCAGAAAGCTGTGCGAATATAAGGGTATCGAGATCCACGAAGCAGAAGCGTGCAAGGATCATATCCATATGCTCGTATCCATACCTCCGAAATACAGCGTATCGCAGATTATGGGATATCTCAAGGGAAAGAGCAGCTTAATGATCTATGAAAAGTATGCAAATCTCAAGTACAAGTATGGGAACCGGCATTTCTGGTGCCGGGGATATTACGTCAGCACAGTGGGACGAAATAGGCGCGCAATAGAGGAGTATATCAGAAATCAGCTCCAAGAAGATTACACAGACGACCAGCTCAGCATTAAGGAGTTCGTAGACCCGTTTACGGGTGAGCCGGTAAGAGGAGGCAAATAAGCAAAAGCCCCTTTAGGGGCAGCCCGGGAGAACTGCGCGGTTGGCAGACTTTTCGACGAGCCTATAGGCTCAGCCCGGGTCATGCCCCAAGGGGGCTAGTGCAAACCACCGGCACGGCCGGTGGTTATGATTATGCGAATTTGTTTTGAATTTCAACTTTTGAAGCATAGCGCAACCGGACAGAGCTTTTCGGGGGATAGCTTAGATCTCCAAGCTGCTCTGCATGATCTGGCTGGCGGCTTTCGTGTTCTTATCGAACGCGTGGGTGTAGATATCCAGCGTGGTCGACGGTTGACTGTGTCCGAGCAATCCAGCAACTGTGCCGACATCCGTGCCGCTGGCGATGAACAGGCTTGCCGCTGTGTGGCGCAGGCTGTGGACGTTCAGGTCGGTTGGAAGATCGTTTGCTTTCAAGATTTTCTTGAATCGCCATGTGAAGGTCGATGGTGTCATCGGGAGTTTCATGCCCTTTCTGCGGAACACATAATCGTCCTTGGTTTGCTTTCGCCGGTCGTAACGCTCCGTTTCCGCTGCGCAGAAGGCTTCGTATTCGTGGAGCAGGCTTTCCATCTCGGCGGAGAAGTACACATACCGATTACCGGCTTTGGTTTTCGGTGCTTTCACGATAATCTCGTCACCTGTCGTTTTGACGGCATTGCGGCAGACGTGGATGCTCCGCTCGGCGTAGTTGATATCCTCCCACTTGAGTGCGCAGCATTCGCCGCGCCGCATTCCGGTCGCGATGATGAGTTTGAAGTAGGTTTCATACAGGACGCTTTCTGCCTCCAACGCCTGAATCAGCTTTTTCACCGTTTCATCGTCCGCGATCTTTTTCTCTTTCTTCTGTCCTGCGTACTTGTAAGTGCGCCACGCGGGATTGTGATCGAGATAGCCGCCCTCCATCGCGTCACAGCAACAATACCATGAAAACGGGAAATAGCTAATGGATTTTGAAGATTCCACGAAAGAGACAATGACATCGGTGATATTTCAGCAGACTGGAAGTGATCAATCCAATAATCCTTCGGCCATCAATTGCTCAAGAACTCTTGCTTCTCTCTCAAACATGGCCTGATTGTAAGGGGTTTGTGTTACATTGCGATTCTTTCTTATCGCAGTTTCGGGATTGACAAATTCTAAAGTATATGTTTCTGCAAATTCATACTCGTCTAAGTTTTGCGCAACCACACAATCCTCTGCTTCGCAAAGATAATAATAATTATCCTGAACAAAGCATTCCGTCTCATCCAAATTACTCTTCTGAATGCGGTGGACATACCCATATTCTTTTATCGTTTCGGGTTTAACTACCAGCCCTGATTCCTCACGGGTTTCCCGTATCATAGCATCTATGGGCTTCTCACCGCTTTCTATCCCGCCGCCGGGAAACTTATAGTAGTCATATTTCAAGCTGTGTATCATGGCAATCTTGTTGTTTACAATGATAATACTTCTGGCAGAATTGCGAATAAATGCGTGTGTACATTTCCTGTAATCTTTCTTATCCATCTCAAATAGTAATCTCATGCTGCCTCCCCATATTGAAGTTGGAAATAAAATCAATCGCCATGCTAGAATATGCACCAAAACAAGATTCCGAGGCCTGCTGAAAACAGGATCATCAGAATTGGCGATGGAGCTGTTTTTCTGATTTTTTTACAAATCAGATGCGTTGCTCCGAGCATGGCAAATACTGCGATAGAGCGCAAATCGGGCGCAAATCCGGCCTGTAAATCTGTGAGGCCAAACAGCGTAGACAGCGCCATGCTGAGCGCGGTCGCAAGGATCATCGCTACAACGCACGGACGAACTCCCGATAAAAAGGCGTTGACGGGTGCATATTTCATCAGATTCTTTAGTGCGGATGCAATTAAGAGAATAATCAAAAATGACGGCAACACCACGCCCAGCGTTGCAACAAATGAACCGAGGATTCCGCCCTGTGTTGAGCCGATAAAGGTTGCCATATTCACGGCAAGGGGTCCCGGTGTGGATTCAGATACGGCAATAAAATTCAGAAACTCGTTCTCTGTCAGCCAGCCGTTGGAAAGCACCGTTTCGCGTACCAGCGAAACCATTCCATAGCCGCCGCCGAAAGACAAGGCACCGATCATCAAAAAGTTCAGAAAGAGACGCAGGTATATCATGACGTTTTCCCATCTCCTTTCCGGATTTTTCGCAGAAAGAAAACAACAAGCCCGACCGCGCCGCAGATCAGGATGTAAAACACAGAGGAAAACGAAACTGCTGTGATCGAGCAGCAGAGCATGGAAGCCATGACCAACGTGAGAAGCGTCAAGTTTAGTGTGTTTTTGTCAATACTTTTAAGCATTTTCAGCCCTGCGGTAAGGATCAGATAGATCACACATACCTGAATCCCGCGGAATGCGCAGGAAACCCAGCGCAAACTGAGAAACTGATCAAAGAACAGCGAGATACCATAAATTATAAAGAAAGATGGGATGCAGACAGCAAGTGTGGACATGGCTGCACCCGCAAATCCTGCAATTTTGTAACCAATGTAAGTTGCACTGTTGATGGCGACTGGTCCTGGCGTGGATTCGGCTACCGCAACCATGTCCAGAAACTCGCTTTTTTCAAGCCATTTTTTCTTTTCAACGAACTCATTTTCAAGCAGCGCAATCATAGCGTATCCGCCGCCAAAGGTGAACGCACCGATTTTTAAGAATGTGATAAATAAAGAGCAAATTAGTTTCATGCCTGTATACCGTACCATGCGATGTTCAGCCCTTCTATGTCAAACAGGTTTTCAACAGCATCATGATTCATAGATTTTTTGAAAGCCTCCCTGCTATTCGACGCGGAGCATCCGGTAGCCGATTCCGATGTGCGTTTGTATGTATTGCTGCCCGTCTTTTCCGCGTTCCAGCTTTTTGCGCAGGGTCGCCATGAACACCCGCAGAGAAGCAATATCGTTTTCCCAGCTGCTGCCCCAAATCTGCTGCGTGATATAGGTGTGCGTCAGCACCTTTCCGACATTATGAGAGAGCAGACACAAAAGCTTGTATTCAATCGGGGTCAGGTGCAATTCCTCCCCATTTAGATAAGCGCAGCCGGCGGCATAATCGATTTTAAGCTTGCCGTTTTGGAAAACGGGTGAGTCGGCGTCGCCGCTTGCCTGAAGCAGCAGCAGCCGTCTTTGCGTGACCCGAAGGCGTGCCAAAAGCTCCTCTATGGAAAAGGGCTTTGTCAGATAGTCGTCCGCCCCGGCATCCAGCGCCGTGATTTTGTCTTTATCCTCGCTGCGCGCACTGATCACAATAATGGGCATATTTGACCATGAGCGGATGCTTTCGATCACCTGTGTGCCGTCGATATCCGGCAGCCCCAGATCCAGCAGAACGATATCCGGGTTATGGGAGGTCGCTTCTATAATAGCGCTGTGTCCGTTCTCCGCGGTCAGGTAGTGGTAATCGTGAGCCTTTAGCGTTGTTACGATCAGATTGCGGATGGGGCGGTCGTCCTCCACGACGAGTACAAGGGGTTTATTCATTCAGAGTCACCTCGCTGAGCGGTAAAGTAAAGGTAAATATGCAGCCGTGCGGTACGTTATCCGTAAGCGTCAGCGTTCCGCTGTGCAGCTCTACAATAGATTTACACAGGGTAAGCCCGATCCCGAAGCTTCTGCGGCTGTCTGCGACGGTATTTTTTCCGGTGTAAAACATCTCAAAAATATGCGGTTTCATATCGTCTGCAATTCCGTTTCCGTTATCGGCGACTCGGATCACGGCATCCCCGCCCTGTTTTTCCGCACTTACGCAGATCTCGGAGCCTTGTTCGGTATATTTCAAAGCATTATCAATAAGGTTGACAATGACCTGCACGATAAGCTGTGCGTCCATACGGGCAAGGATCAGATCGTCGCACCTTACCGTCACCTTGTGTCCGACGGATTTTTTCTTCAAATGCGAAACGGCTTCGTTGACCACTTCGTCCACAAGCTGGTCGGTAAGCTCCAGCTTCAGGCGTCCGTCATTCAGCCGTGTAACATACAGCAGATTTTCCACCACGCCGATCAGCCATTCGGAATCGTCATAAATATCTTTATAGATCTGCTGCTTGGTTGCTTCGTCCAGGCAGTTTCCGTTATGCAAAAGCGTGTCCGCATTACCCGAAACGGAGCAAAGCGGCGTGCGCAGATCGTGTGAGATCGACCGCAAAAGGTCGGCGCGCAGCTGCTCGCTTTTTGCAAGATCTGCCGCCCGTTCCTTTTCGGCGGCGTTGTGAGCATTATCCATTGCCAGCGCACATTCGTTCACAACCGACAGTACGATGCTGCTCTCAAATGAATCGGGCTTTTCGGGTTTCATCGGTATCCCAATTACACCGTAGACTCTGCCGCCTGCACGGATTGCAAGATAAAGACATTCGGATTTTCTAAACTGTGCTGTCGCTGCTCCTGCACGGTGACCGTTTTGAAGCACCCATTCTGCGGTCTGCCGCTCTGCATCGCTTAGCAGCTTTTCAGCGTGTGTATCCTTTTTTTCGGCATACAGCCGCCCGGACAACATTCCGTTTTCGCCTTTCGTATAGGCAACAATACTGCGGTCAAGCAACCGTGAGAGCTGCATACAGGTCACGCTTAAAACATCATCGTTGCTTTTTGCTTTTTGCAGCAGACGGTCAGTGTCAAACAGCACCTGCACACGGAACGCAGAGCGAGCCGAGAGCCTTGCATGATCTTTCAGCTTCGAGGCAAGCGTGCCGGTGAGAACGGAAGACGCCAGCATAACTGCAAAGGTAACGGGATAGCCTACGGCATAGGTCTGAAAGGACAACCTGGGTTCGGTAAGGAAAAATCCGAACAATACAACACTTAGAAGTGAGCCTGCTATACTGCAAAGGTATCCTTTGGTCAAAACGGAGATCATCAGCACACCTAGGATGTATACCGTAACGATATTGGTATCGGGAAAGTCGAGATGGTCGAACAGAAACCCGATCGCCGTACATACGGCAAGCGCCAGGACGGTCACGGCAATATCCCGCAGCGACGGTATCTCTGCACCAAAGAACAGACGGCGTCTGTGCGACTTTGTGTAGTTCAGTGCGTCGGGAATAATATGAATGTCAACATCGGGGGCGGAGGAGATCAGCTTTTCGGTGAGAGTCGGTCTTCCGAACAGCCCTCTGCGTCTGGCACTGCTTTGCCCGATCACGATTTTTGTGACATCGGAAAGCCTGACATATTCCGAGATCTGCAGCGCTACATTCTCGCCGTGCGTCATAACGATCTCGGCGCCGAGCCTTTGCGCGAGCTGTATGTTCTGCGAAAGCCGGGACTGATCCTCATCATTTATGACCGTATCCGTCTGCACATAGATGGCGGTAAATCTTGCATGAAGGACCTTAGCCATCTTTGCGGCGGTATGTATGATCCTTGCATTGGACGGCGAAGAGGATAGGCAGACAAGGATATGCTCGTCTGTATCGAATTTTGACTGTTCGGTTTGTACTTTCATCGGTTTCACCGCCCTTTTTATTTTATTATTATACAGTAAAACTGTAAAAAAATCTACCGCAACCTAAAAATCATTCTTCTGCCCATCGGAAAGAATAATATCGACATTTCCGTGCGTTTCACGAAAACGGCGGATCTCACATAATATTTCACTTTCGGACAGTCCATGCGGCAGCAGGACTTTGGAAGGCTCGCAGGATTCGTTTTCCTTTAGCAGTGCCTTTCTGTTTTCTCCAAGAAATCGATCCAGCCTGCTCATAAGATAAAATCCGAAAACAAATACGGCAAGCAGGCTGACAATCAGCAATAGCTCAGCCATCCTCATTCACCTCTGTTAAATGCGAAAACACTTTTGCAGTTCTTTGTAAGCACCGAGAACCAAAAGAGTGATCTTGTCCGTAAAAACGGTTTCCGGTGAAACTGCCATATTGATTTTTCCGTTCTCCTTGGTTGCCATAATATTGATGCTGTATTTTCTGCGGATATCCAGTTCTCCGACGGTTTTGCCGATCCATCCCTCCGGCACCTCTACCTCAAAAATGGCATGACCCTCATCAACCTCAATGTAATCCCGAATGTGGTCGGCGGTGTACCGAATAGCAGCCCAATTTGCTACCTGTTTTTCCGGGTAAATGACCTCGTCCGCTCCGTTCCGCAGAAGGAATTTTTCCTGCACATCACGCTCGGCACGGGATACAACTAATTTTGCGCCGAGTTCTTTCAGCAAAGAAGTGGTTTCCAGCGAGTTTTGAAAATTTCCGCCGATGGTGACGATGCACACATCAAAGTTTCCGATGCCGAGCGACCTTAAAAACTCCGTGTTTGTGCTGTCGCCGATCTGTGCATTGGTGACAATCGTCAGACTTTCATTGACTCTTTCTTCGTTGATGTCTACCGCCATCACCTCGTGTCCGAGCTTATTCAGCTGCAAAGCAATATGCCTACCGAATCTGCCGAGACCTATTAACAATATGTTTTTCATAATATAGTAACTCCTTTATCCGACTGTGATTTTTTCGAGCGGCAACTTTGCTCCACTATGATTTTTGTTGGAAACCGCCGCGTAAATCAGGGTAAGTCCGCCGACTCTGCCGAGATACATCAAGACGATCAAAATAAGCTGAGAAAGAACACCGAGCTGCGGTGTGATTCCAAGGGTAAGCCCGACCGTTCCGACAGCGGACGCCGTTTCGTAAAGGCAGGTGCTAAGCGGCAGACCTTCTGCCGTGCTGATAACAATGCCGCCGACAAAAAACAGCAGGAAATACATTACGGCAACGGCTGCGGCGTTTTTCACTGCCGAACCGTCAATGCGCCTGCCGCAGACTTCGGCATCGTCCTTTTTGCGACAGACGGAAAATGCACTCAGAATCAGAACGGCAAGCGTGGTCGTTTTCATACCGCCTGCCGTGGAGCCGGGCGAGCCGCCGACGAGCATGAGCATGGTCATAATTGCCTTGGAGGAACCGGTCATAGCGGGAAGATCGGCGGTATTGAAACCGGCGGTTCTCGGTGTGACAGACTGAAAAAGCGACGCAAGAATCCTTTCGGCGAGCGGCAGCCCCGTAAAATCGCAGAAGAAAAAGAATACTGCGGGAACGATAATGAGGATTGCCGTTGTTACCAATATGACCTTACTTTGCATACGGTATTTTTTGAAATGCCACTTGTTTGTGTAAATATCGTCCCAGGTCAAAAATCCAATACCGCCCACAATAATTAAAAGCATAATTGCAATGTTTATCGCCGGATTTCCTATGTATCCCGTAAGTGACGGGTATTTGTTTTCGGCGGTGCCGAGTATGTCAAAACCGGCGTTGCAAAAGGCGGAAACCGAATGAAACGCCGCCATCCAAATTCCCTTAAAACCGTAGTTTCCGCAAAATGTCGGCAGCATGACGATCATCCCGATAAGCTCGATCAAAAAAGTTCCCCGCACAATAAAACGAGTCAGGCGGACGATCCCGCCGACCTTAGGGGCAGAGATGGCATCCTGCATGGTACTGCGCTGCATCAGCGATATTTTTCTGCCGGACAGCATAGCGAAAAGTGCCGCAACTGTCACAACACCGAGCCCGCCTATCTGAATCAGCAGCAGTATTACCGTCTGCCCGAAAGCGGACCAATAACTGCCCGTATCCTGCACGACCAGCCCCGTAACGCAAACGGCGGAGGTCGATGTGAACAGCGCCTCGTGAAACGGCGTAACAACTCCGGCAGTCGATGAAAACGGCAGCATCAATATCAGCGCTCCAAGCACTATGACGCCGGCAAAGCCCAAAACGATCAGCTTAAAGGATGACAGCCGCTTTTTTCTATGTGTAATTTTAGGCATATATACTTCTCCTGTTTCTACTTGTTTACAAAGAGTATACCGTGAAATATAAAAAAACGGTGTAATGATTCGGCACTCTGTATTAAGATTGCATTAAGGCGCTCATTCTTTAAATAAACAGCGCAGAACATAGCAAACGGCACAGACAAAGGCGGATCGTTTGTAACCGTTGTGCGGCTTGAAACAAAGCTCAGAGCCACTCTCACAGAACAACAAAAGGCTCTGTTCGAACAAATTAACAAACGGATGTAGAAATTACGACCGGAATGAGCTACAAGCGTTCACAAACGGATTTCGATTTGCATCGCGGCTAGCGTTTCAGGCTTTTCTCCAGCAGTATCAAAGCAACTCATAAATAGCTATATATAAATGTAAAAGGATGTTCCGTTTGGAGCGTCCTAATTTTTCCTTGCCTATGTTTTATATTTGTGTTTTGTTTTTCTTGGGATTGTCGGGCATATCAGTCATTTTTGACATTCTCACAAGCATTTCTTCTATGCCTTTTCTTCCTCTGTCTCTGTCGTCAATATTCATAACAACACTAAAATATGAGTGTCACAATGCGTGGTACTCCTTGATTTTATGCGGATATTTAGAAATACTTAAAAATCGTAACGCAGAATTTCACAGTTTTTAACACCGAAATCTGCATACTCCTCATTTGTCATATCGTTAAAATATGAGTTGACAACTCTTGCAATGCCGTTGTGAGCAACTAAAACACAAACCTTTCCGCTTGCTTTCACATCATCAAGCAGATTGTAAATTCTTTGTGCAAGGTGCAGCATAGACTCTCCGCCGTCATAACGGCTGACGAAATCTCTTTTGGCAATGCGAAACTCTTCGCCGTTTCTTGGCGTTCCCTCATATTTTCCAAAGTTTTGCTCGGTTAATCTCGGCTCTGCTTTTGCAGGAATTCCCGTGATTTCCGAAATGTGCTTTGCGGTTTTTTCGGCTCTCATAAGCGGAGAATAGAGGATGATATCTGCTTTTATATTCTCTGAAAGAATTTTCTTGCCCGTTTCAACAGCCTGTTCATGACCTTTTTCCGTGAGGTCAATATCCGTTGAACCGCAGATTTTATTTTCAACATTCCACACGGTCTGTCCGTGTCTGACAAAATACATATGTCCCATAAGCGTTCTCCTTGCAGTTTTTCTAAACACTATTTTAATTGAGCCGACAACGAAAATCAAGTTACAAAACAAATTTTTGCAAATAAATTGACAGCGGCAAAGTCAGCTGATATATTTGATATGTACAGTTCAAAATTAAAAACGGAGTGATTTGTATGAAGAAAACTTTGATTGTAATAGATATGCAGAATGATTTTATTGACGGCAGTCTCGGTACTGATGAGGCTGTGAAAATTGTGCCTAATGTACGCAAAAAGATTGAAGAATACCGTTCAAACGGTGATGAAATTATTTTTACAAGGGATACTCACGGTGAAGATTACCTAAACACTCCCGAGGGCAAAAAACTGCCCGTTGTACATTGCGTAAAAAATACTCACGGCTGGCAGATTGCAGACGGACTTGATGTTCCCGACGCAATTCATATTGACAAGCCGTCATTCGGCTATACTCATTGGGATAAATTCTGCTTTGAAAAAGTCGAGCTTGTAGGACTTTGCACCGATATCTGCGTTGTGTCAAATGCGTTGATTCTAAAGGCACTTTTCCCGAACGCTGAAATCAGCGTTGATTCGGCTTGCTGTGCCGGCGTAACCCCCGAAACCCACAATTCCGCCCTTGCAACAATGAAAA
>OMAS01000543.1_pt1 | contig 21323 bp, 18 predicted proteins | sample 1674031 | NCBI WGS metagenome assembly OMAS01 (sample SAMEA103958138, study PRJEB25191) | human gut metagenome | biome: human-associated habitat [ENVO:00009003]; feature: intestine environment [ENVO:2100002]; material: feces | place: Germany | collected 2013/2015 | reverse complement strand
TAAAGATGGCTGGGAACAGGTTGCCCTTACAGAGCGGCTGTTTATCGACATCGTGGATGTAATTTATTATCACAAGATGGGAGATGTACAGAAGCGGAATGAGAGTATTCAGATGATCCATCAGAATCTTCCGGATAATCTGACGGTACTGGACTTTTTTTCGGATTATTACCGTTGTTGTCTGGTGTTGCTGGAAACGGACCAGGATGAATCGTTCTGGCGTATCATTGAAGTAATCGAACCACAGGTGGTGAATTTTAAGATCATTAATCTGCAGCTGAAAGTTCTGTCCCTGAAGATGAAATTTTACCGGAAGCATAACCAGAATGCGGAATATCTGCAGGCGGCAGGGCTTTACTATGAATTGTCTGAACGGAATGAAGTAGTGACGCGCAACATGCTTTCGAGTATGATTACGTTGCGCAAAAATCTGGAAAATATGCGCAAAGCCAGAATGAAGGCGGAACGAAAGAATCTTGTATTACAGGAGCGTTCCGAGCAGGATCCGTTGACGCGTATGGCAAACAGGTTCCGTCTGAATGATTATGCAGAAGAGGTGTTTGCCTATTCGCAGGAGAATGATATTCCGGTTGCGATGGAAATACTCGATATTGATTATTTTAAGGAATATAATGATAATTACGGACATCAGGAAGGAGACCGGTGTCTGGTAAGTATCGCAAATACGATCCGTAATCTGGTGGAGGAAGCGGAAGGATTCTGTGCACGGTATGGAGGGGATGAGTTTGTCATTATCTATGCGAATGTGACACGGGAACAGGCTGTTTCCTTTGCAGAAGAGTTGCGCAGACGTGTACTTGCATTAGAAATGGAACACCGGTTTTCCAAGGCACTTCCGGTAGTGACGATTTCGCAGGGAATCTGTTGGGGAATCCCGCGCAAGGGAAACCGCAGCTGGGATTTTTTGCATGCAGCAGATAATATGCTTTACCGGGTGAAGAAATTCAGCCGGAACAATTATTGTGTAGGGGGGCTTGATGAAACTGAAGACGTGACCATGGGAACCGCATTGTAACGGCATGGCAGTCGAAACCTGGCAAAAAGAAAAGGATGAAAATGGAAACAGTTAAATTTGAAGAATTAGGGTTATATCCGCAGCTTCTGCGGGCAATCAAAGAGATGGGATTTGAAGAGGCAACACCTATCCAGTCACAGGCGATTCCGGTTGTGATGAGTGGGGTAGATGTGATTGGTCAGGCACAGACCGGAACCGGAAAGACAGCTTCTTTCGGAATCCCTCTTTTGATGAAAGTGGACCCAAATAATAAAAAAACGCAGGCAATCGTACTTTCTCCGACAAGAGAACTGGCCATCCAGAGCGCGGAAGAAATCCGGAAACTTGCAAAATATATGCATGGGATCAAAGTGCTTCCCATTTATGGAGGGCAGGATATTTCCCGTCAGATCAAGGCATTAAAAGGTGGGGCAACCATCATCATCGGAACACCGGGGCGTGTGATGGATCATCTGCGCCGCAAAACCATTCGCTGTGATTATATTAACACGATCGTGCTGGATGAAGCGGATGAGATGCTTAATATGGGATTCCGCGAGGATATAGAAACAATTTTATCCTATATCCCGGATGAAGACCGGCAGACCGTACTTTTTTCGGCAACTATGCCAAAGCCGATTCTGGAAATCACAAGAAAATTCCAGCATGATGCGACTACGATCAAGGTGACGAAGAAAGAACTGACGGTTCCGAATATTGACCAGTATTACTATGATGTGCGCAGAAATGATAAGATGGAAGTGCTGACACGTCTGCTGGATTACTATAATCCGAAGCTTTCACTGGTATTTTGTAATACCAAGCGTATGGTGGATGAACTGGCATCGGAGTTACAGGGACGCGGCTATGCAGCCGAGGGAATTCATGGCGATATGAAACAGGTGCAGCGTGACCGAGTGATGAAAAAATTCCGAAATGGGAAAACAGATATCCTGATTGCAACCGATGTCGCAGCGCGTGGAATTGATGTGGATGATGTTGAAGCGGTATTCAACTATGACCTGCCACAGGACAATGAATATTATGTGCACCGGATCGGAAGAACCGGACGCGCCGGCCGTACCGGAAAAGCGTTTAATTTCGTTAAGGGCAAGGAAGTATACAAACTCAAAGAGATCCAGCGCTATTGCAAGACAAAGATCAAGGCGCAGCCAATCCCATCTTCGGATGATGTGGCAGCGATCAAGGCGGATAAGATTCTTGACGGCATCGGACAGATTATCGAGGACGGAGATCTGCGCGATATGATCGAACTGATAGAGCAGCAGGTGAACAACTCTGATTATACAGCGATGGATATTGCAGCTGCGTTTTTAAAACAGGCAATCGGCGGAGTGGAATTATCAAAGGAGGATCACGAATTTGATGATGCATTAGCAGGAGATACCGGAGCCGAGGAAGGGATGGTACGTCTGTTCATTAACATCGGAAAGAGCCAGCGGATCCGCCCGGGAGATATTCTCGGGGCTGTAGCCGGAGAGGCAAAGATTCCGGGCAAACTTGTGGGGGCAATTGACATGTATGATAATTACACATTTGTCGAGGTGCCGCAGGAGTATGGAAAAGATGTATTAAAAGCCATGAAAAATGTAAAGATCAAAGGAAAGTCGGTCAACGTGGAGCCGGCAAATGCACGATAGAGGATAAGACCGTTTTTGGGGATATTTACTATGGGGGAAGCTGCAAATGGCAAAGATGCCATGGATCAGATCGAAAAGCTTCAGCCACAGATTGTTCTCAGTGACGTTGTAATGCTGCTGATGGACGGTGTCGATTTTACGGTGGCGGTACATCACCGCTATCCGCACATCCAGATGATCATTCTCAGTGGATACGATAATTTTGAATATGTAAAGCAGACGCTCATGCAGGGGGTGGTGGATTATATCTTAAAGCCAACCCTCACACCGCATGAGCTTCTTGGCGTGCTTCAAAAAGCGGCAGCGCGGATTCCCGGCTGGCATCCGGATCATGCAATGACCGGGGAAACCGCGGAGGAACTGCTCAAAGAATTGCTGCTCGGGGAAACAAAAACAGGAGAAGAACTGCAAAAGGTATTTGCCGCATCATATTACTGCATGTATGCGGTTACGATTGCGCATGGGAGTGAACGGGCGGCAGAAACAGCAGAACTTCTATGCGAAAAAATACAGCGTGCCAAAAATGAATTTTCCGGAGTACTCATCTGTTCTCTTCCGACGGGCATCCTCTTCCTTGTTCTGCAGAAAAGTTTTGCAAACGGAATTGTGGGGGCTGTCAAAGGATAAGACGACATGCCAGATACCGTGGGTTTTCAGGATTTCAGTGAAATTGGAAACCCACGGTTTTTGCATTTAGAAGAAATATCAGATATAGAAGTAGTAAATAAAACTACGTATAAAAGAAATGAAAACAAATACATGTTGACAAAGAAACCACATTGCCATATACTGAAAATTGTTTGATAGTCAAACAATTTTGAAATATGGAGGAAACGTGCATGATAAGCACATATACATCAAAGTTGAAACAACTGCAGATTGGGGATCTGATTGCAAAAATTCCGATTATCCAGGGTGGCATGGGGGTAGGAATCAGCAGAAGTCATCTGGCGGGAGCTGTGGCAAAGGAGGGCGGTGTCGGTATCATTTCTACTGCGCAGATCGGCTACGATGAAGAAGGCTTCGAGAATGATCAGGCAGGCTGTAACTTAAAAGCCATCAAAAAACATATCCGGAAAGCAAAGGAGCTTGCCTGTGGAAACGGACTTGTGGGTGTCAATATTATGGTTGCATTAAAGCATTACAAAGAGCATGTCCAGGCAGCAGTTGCGGCAGGGGCAGATGTGATTATCAGTGGAGCCGGGCTTCCCATGAATCTGCCGGAGTTTGTCAGCAGAACCTGCCGGACAAAGATAGCTCCGATTGTATCCTCGAAGCGTGCAACCCAGCTGATATTGAAGATGTGGGCGCACCGCTATGACCGCACGGCGGACTTTATTGTAGTGGAGGGACCGAAAGCCGGCGGGCATCTGGGGTTTTCCAATGAACAGCTGGCACATATGGATGCCATTAATTTTGACGGAGAGATCCGGCAGATTATCGACTGCAAAAAGGAATACGAACAGCGGTATCAGAAAAATATTCCGGTCATTGTGGCCGGCGGGATATTTGATCAGAAAGATATTTCGCATGCGCTGGATCTCGGCGCGGATGGTGTGCAGATTGCCAGTCGCTTTGTCGCAACCGAAGAATGTGATGCATCGGAGGCATACAAGGAGGCGTATATTCACGCCAGTGAGGAAAATATCGAGATTATCCAAAGCCCGGTCGGTATGCCGGGACGTGCATTGCGCAATAAGTTTATCGACCGTGTAAAGCGCGCAAAGCTGCCAGTCAGTAAATGTTACAACTGTCTGGAAAAATGCAGTCCGCAGAAAGTTCCTTACTGTATTACGAAAGCATTGATCGATGCCGTGCGCGGGGATGTGGAAAACGGTCTGGTATTCTGTGGGGCGAATACGGGGCGGATTCACGAGATCACTACGGTACATCATCTGATGCAGGAGCTGGCTGGAGATCTACAATAAAAATGGTTTGTGTGATTTTTCCTTGGAATCAAAGAATTCCTGTAGTAAAATAGGAAGTAAAGCAGTAATGCAGATACGGGAAAACATGAAAGAAGGAGAACACGCAGCATGACAGTGGCCGCACACGGTGGAGATATTTATCAAAATCAGATCACATATGATTTTTCTGTAAATACCAATCCGCTGCCGCTGCCGGAGATATTGCAGAAACGGATGGCGGAAGCGGCTGTTCACAGCAACCGTTATCCACAGTATGACAATGTGCTGTTGCGGGAACGGCTTGCAGCACTTTATGGTTTTTCAACAGAAGAAGTAGTGTGTGGCAACGGAGCATCCGAATTATTTGTTGCGATTGTGCATGCACTGCGCCCGAAGCGGGTGGGCATTTTGGCTCCTTCTTTTTCGGGATATGCCTGGGCGGCTCAGACAGTGGGAGCCGAGATATGCAGTATTCCGTTGCGGGAAGAAAATAATTTTGCCATGGATATGGCACAGATGGAGTCATTGTGCAGGCAGCTGGATGGAATCGGTTTATTATTTTTGGCGAACCCCGCGAATCCGGTGGGGAACAAAATGGAAGCGTCTCTTTTGGAGACGCTTCTTGACGTGTGTGAAAAGAAACAGATTACTGTGGTGCTGGACGAATGTTTCATTGCATTCACGGGGACGGAAGGATATGTTTCCTGGATCCGGAAATATCCGCATCTGATTGTCGTGCGGGCATATACAAAGATCTATGCGATTCCGGGAATCCGGCTGGGGTATCTGCTGGCGCAGAAAGATATCTGTGAAAAAATTGCGCATCAGCTGCCGGAGTGGAATGTATCTGTGGTTGCGCAGCGGATCGGCATGGACATTCTGAATGATTCGCTTCCTGGTTGGAGTCGTAGAAAGTATCTGAAGGATACGATTGAGCTGATTCAGGAAGAAAAGCGCTTTTTAAAACACGAGTTAACAAAAATATTTGGAGATCAAATGAAAATTTTTCCTTCTGAAGCTAATTTTTTGTTGCTGAAAACACAAATTCCACTGTACAGATTATTGCTGGAAAGAGGAATTCTGATCCGAAACTGCGCAAACTATACAGGACTGGGACAGGACTTTTACAGAATTGCCGTAAAAGGTCATCCGGAAAATGTACAACTGATTGAGGCATTGCTGGATATAAAGAAGAAAGGGGAAGAAAAACGTTATGGAAAACATTGAATATGTTCTTCCGGGAGAGATTGAAAAACGAAGTTTTGCCATCATAGGGGAAGAACTAAAGGAGCGTGGTATCGTGCTTCCACCGGAACAGGAGCCGGTGACAAAGCGCGTGATCCATACAAGTGCGGATTTTGATTATGCAAAGACGATGATGTATTCTCCCCATGCCGTGCAGATTGCCAAAGAACTGATTGCAGGTGGCGCTGACATTGTCACGGATACCAATATGGCGCTTGCAGGCATCAACAAAAAACGGTTAGGGGAATTTGGAGGAACGGTGCATTGTTTTATGGCAGATGAGGATGTGGCGCGGGAGGCAAAGACGCGGCAGGTGACACGTGCGACGGTCAGCATGGAACATGCAGCAAATATTGACAAACCTGTAATTTTTGCCGTGGGAAATGCGCCGACGGCATTGATTTCGCTCTATGAACTGATGCAGAAAAGTGATTGGCGTCCTGCATTTATTATTGGAGTTCCGGTGGGATTTGTAAATGTAGAGGCGGCAAAAGAACTGATTTTAAAAACCGATGTGCCGCATATTGTCAACCGCGGTAGAAAAGGCGGCAGCAATGTAGCGGCAGCAATCGTAAACGCACTGTTATATCAGATCCGGCCGGTATAAAGGAAAGAAGGAGGCGTATCTGGTGTGAGGTACGGATTTACAACCGGCAGCTGTGCTGCCGCTGCTGCAAAGGCTGCGGCATATATGCTTCTGACGGGAAAAATAAAAAACTGTATAACGATTGAGACTCCAAAAGGAATCCCATACACCGCGGAAGTGACGGATATCGTGCGCGGGGAATCTCAGGTTGCCTGCGCTGTGGTCAAGGATGGCGGCGATGATCCGGATGTGACCAGCGGAAGTAAAATCTGTGCCACGGTCACCGCGGACAACGGCGGGGATGGAGAAAAAGAACTTCTGCAGATTGACGGAGGAAAAGGTGTGGGCCGTGTGACGAGACCCGGACTGGATCAGCCCGTAGGCAATGCCGCAATCAATCATGTGCCGCGGGAAATGATCACCCGGGAAGTGCAGGAAGTGTGCCGGCTCTGTGATTTTCACGGAACGCTGCATATTCTGATTTCCGTGCCGGATGGGGAAGCACTTGCAGAGCGTACGTTTAATCCAAGACTGGGGATTGTCGGGGGAATCTCAATACTGGGAACGACAGGAATTGTGGAACCGATGAGCAGTCAGGCACTTAAGGAGACCATTCGTTTGGAACTCCGCCAGCAGCATGCAGAAGGGCAGACCATTGCGGCAGTTTCACCGGGAAATTATGGACTGGATTTCATGCAGCAGACCTATGGATATGATCTTGACCGCAGTGTGAAATGCAGTAATTTTATCGGTGAGACGATCGATATGGCGGCGGAACTGGGATTTTGTGCAATGCTTCTGACCGGACATATTGGAAAACTGATTAAGGTGGCGGGAGGCATTATGAACACCCATTCCCATGAGGGAGATTGTCGGATGGAACTTTTAGCGGCAGCCGGCATCCGTGAAAATGTATCTTTAGAATGTTTAAAGAAGATTTTAGATTGCGTTACAACCGAGGAAGCACTTGCGTTTATTGATGCCGAAGGTAAAAAAGAAGATGTTATGGAAGATATCATGAAAAAAATTGATTTCTATCTGAAAAAACGTGCGGCCGGTCGGTTACAGATTGCGTGTATTGTCTATTCCAATACCTACGGGCTGCTTGGGATGACTGCAAAAGCAGAAGAATTACTCAGGAGGTTGCTATGATTTATTTTGTCGGAGCAGGAAGCGGAGCACCGGATCTGATTACTGTGCGGGGAATGCGTCTGCTGCAGAAAGCAGATGTCATCATCTATGCCGGTTCGCTGGTCAATCCACAGCTTCTCGATTATGCAAAAGAGGGCTGTGAGATTCACAACAGCGCCAAAATGACACTTGAAGAGGTTATTTCGGTGATGGAACAGGCAGAAAAAAATAATTTAATCACGATTCGACTTCATACGGGAGAACCCAGTATATACGGAGCGGTGCGGGAACAGATGGATATTCTCGATCAGAAGGGGATTGCGTATGAGAGTTGTCCGGGTGTGAGTGCCTGTTTTGGAGCAGCGGCATCGCTGAATCTGGAATATACCCTTCCGGATGTGTCACAGTCACTGATCATCACCCGGATGGCCGGAAGGACGGCGGTACCGGAAAAGGAGAGTATTGAGAGTTTTGCCGCACACCATGCTTCCATGGCAATTTATCTGAGTACCGGAATGCTGGAGGAATTATCACGGCGCCTTGTAAATGGTGGATATGAGCCGGATACACCTGCGGCACTGGTGTACAAGGCAACCTGGTCGGACGAGGAAGCATATATCTGTACTGTGCAGGAGCTGGCGGCGGTGGCAAAGAAACATAATATTACAAAAACCGCTCTGGTGCTGGTCGGAGATGTAATATCAAATCAGCATTATACGCGCTCCAGACTCTACGCGCCGGATTTTACAACCGAATTCCGCAAGGCGAAAACCCAAAACACTGTAGAAAATGAGGGAGTAATGTGTAACATCCATGCGGGAAAGGAGTTACCGGAATGATCCTGTATATGACCTGGTTTTCGGAACGTGGAAGAGAGCTTGCGGCACGAATCACAGAACTTTCACTTTCTGTTTCGTATGGATTTTGGCAGAGCCGTTACGGTGGTCACCCTGCGGTTTCAAAGATACAGATAAGAGAAAGAGGAAACCGGTCACTTCCGGATTTTCTGGAGGAGGCTTTTGCACAACAGTTTCCCGTGATTTTCATTGGAGCTCTCGGGATTGCCGTACGGGCCATCGCACCTTTGATCCGCCACAAAACCGTGGACAGTCCGGTACTGGTGCTGGATGAGGCCGGACAGTTTGTGATTCCGGTGCTGTCCGGACATCTGGGTGGTGCCAATGAACTGGCGCAGCAGATCGCAGAATCATTGCATTCCGCTGCGGTTGTGACGACGGCAACAGACGTGAATGGGCTTTTTGCCGTTGATGTGTTTGCAAGAAAAAATGGCCTGCGGGTGTGTAACCCCGAAGCGATCCGGCATGTGTCTGGAAAACTGTTACAGGGCGAAATCATTGTGATGGCGGTAGACCCGGCATGCATGTCCCCGGAGGAGATGGCAGAATTACAGCCGCCAAAGGAAGTAAAGCTGATTTCGTGGAACGAAGCACAGGCGGAACATGCTGTGGATGTGTGGATTACAAAAAAAGAGCCACAGGAAGACCGTAAAACGCTTGTTTTAGCTCCGAAAACAGCCGTACTTGGCATGGGATGCAGAAAAAATAAAAGTTATAACGAGATAAAACAAATGATAAAAACATTGGTGGATAGCAGAAAAATAGAGCTGGATGATATCTATGCCCTGGCATCGGTTGATGTGAAGGAAAAAGAACCCGGTCTGCAGGAACTGGCACAGCATTTGCGGGTACCGTTTGTCGTTTTTTCTGCCGGAGAACTGAAAAAAGTGTCAGGTGATTTCACCGCATCTGCGTTTGTATCCCGAACCGTGGGAGTGGATAACGTATGTGAGCGTGCTGCGGTCGCTGCAGCAGACGGAGGTAGTTTGCTGATACATAAGCAGGCTATGGATGGCGTGACAATTGCCGTGGCAAAACGGGAGAAAATCGTATTGCAGTTTGTGTGAAACGAAAGGAAGGAGAAAGAAATGAAACACCGGATTTATGTGGTCGGTATGGGACCGGGACAGGAAAATATGATGACGCAGGAAGCCATGCAGGTGCTGGAAGCCAGTGATGTGATCATCGGTTATACCGTATATCTGAAATTGCTTGGGGAACGGTTCGGGTGCAAAGAATTATTGTCTACACCGATGCGGCAGGAGCGGGAACGCTGCCAGATGTGTTTCGAGAAGGCAAGAGAAGGCAAAAAAGTGGCATTGATCTGCAGCGGAGATGCCGGAATTTACGGGATGGCATCCCTGATGCTGGAAATCGGAAAATTATATGATGATTGTATCATTGAAGTAATTCCCGGAATAACAGCAGCAAGCAGCGGTGCGGCAGTGCTTGGGGCTCCTCTCAACCATGATTTTTGCGTGATCAGCCTGAGTGATCTTCTCACCCCGTGGGAGAGGATTAAAAAGCGGCTGATTGCAGCGGCAGAGGGAGATTTTGCAATGGCAATTTATAATCCGTCGAGCCATAAACGGGCAGACTATCTGGAGCGTGCCTGCGGAATTCTGATGGAACACGGGGTGGAACCGGAGCGTGCCTGTGGGTATGTGGAAAATATCGGACGCGATGATACGAAAGCCGTAACACTTCCCATGGAGGAACTGGTGCATACACCGGTGAACATGTTTACCACGGTATTTATCGGGAATTCCCAGACAAAAATTATTGATGGAAAGCTTGTGACACCGAGAGGATACCATATATAGCAGCAGAAAACGGGGAAGAGGAATAAGATGGCAGAGAAAGTGTTAATTTATGCGGGAACAACGGAAGGTCGTCTTCTCGCACAGGAACTTTCACGGGCACATATTGCCTGTGATGTGCATGTAGCAACCGAATACGGTCAGATGGTCATGCCGGAACTTGCCGGGGTGAAGGTCTGTGTAGGAAGACTGGACGTAGAGGAAATGCGCGCCCTGCTGAAAAAAAACGGACAGAACAACTATGCGGCAGTCGTGGATGCTACGCATCCGTTTGCCACAGAAGTGTCTGCCAACATCCGGGAGAGTACAAAAGGAAGTGGAATTCCATATCTGCGGCTCCAGCGGCGAATGGACGATGGAATCTGTAGCATACCGGAAAACGAAGGCATGAAAGAGCGCGCTGGAACCGTGCATGTGTTTGCCGATTATGAAAGCTGTGTCCAGGCACTTACGGACACATCCGGAAACATTCTTCTGACAACCGGAAGCAAAGAGCTGGCGGTATTTGCACCCCTGAAGGAGCGTTTGTTTGTGCGTGTGCTTCCCGGATTGGAGAGTATCGGTCTCTGTGAAAAGGCGGGTATCCGCGGAAAGCAGATTCTTGCGATGCAGGGTCCGTTTTCGGAGGAAATGAATCTGGCAATGATCCATCAGTTTTCGATCCGCTATCTGGTTACAAAAGCCAGCGGTGCGCACAGCGGATTTCAGGAAAAACTTGCGGCAGCGCAGAAAGCAGGGATTACGGCATGCGTGATCGGGAAACAGGAACAGGAACAGGGAATGTCTTATGCACAGGTAACCGAAACACTTTCCTGTCTGCTTGGACATACGATTTCCGGTCGTCCGGAGGTGGAAATTTCCCTGATTGGCATCGGTATGAGTGCAGCGACACTGACACAGGAAGCAAAAAGAGCGCTGGAAGAGTCTGATGTGGTTTTTGGGGCAGAACGGATGCTCGAAGTGGTGGAAAACAGTAAGGAAACCTATCCTTTTTATCTCGCAAAAGATATTTTACCGGTTTTAAGACAAAAGGAATCCCAAATGGATGGCCAGAAACTGAAAGTCTCCATATTATTTTCCGGAGATACTGGATTTTACAGTGGAACAGAAAAAATAAAAACAGAATTAAATAAAAATAATTACAAAAAAATTCGTATTTTTCCAGGAATTTCATCCGTTTCCTACCTCTCTGCGGCAACAGGAATTGCCTGGCAGGATGCAAAAATTTTAAGTATTCATGGGAAAAAGGATACCGCGGAGACCAGAGAGCTCGTTCTCGATGCAATCCGGCATTTTCCCAAGACGTTTCTGCTGGTTTCCGGGGTGGAGGATGTCCGACGGATCGGATGCTGGATAGAAGAAGAAAAATTGACGCAAACCCGCATGATTGCTGGATTTCAGCTCTCTTATGACAGAGAAAAAATCCGCGAGCTATCGTATGAAGAGGCAAAAAATACAAAAGAAGAGGGCCTGTATACCCTGTTGTTATGCAATGAAAATGTGCAAAAAAGACGTCTTGTTCCGGGAATGTCCGATGAATCATTTTTGCGTGTCGTGGAAGGGGAAAAAACAGTTCCGATGACCAAGGAAGAAGTGCGCGCGCTTTCCTTATGTAAACTTGGCCTGACGGAAGATGCTGTGGTATATGATGTGGGGAGCGGTACCGGATCAATTGCAGTGGAGTGCGCAAAATGCAGTCCGGGGATTCGTGTGTACGCCATTGAGCAAAAAGCCACAGCACAGCAGCTTCTGCGCCGGAATCTGGAAAAATTTCATCTGGCAAATGTGATTCCGGTGGATGGGAAAGCACCGGAAATATTGGAATCCCTGGAACCTCCGACACATGTATTTATTGGGGGAAGCAGTGGACGCCTTGCGGATATTCTGCATGTCATCTGGGAGAAGAATCCACGGACACGTGTGGTTGTCAATGCCATAAGTCTTGAAACCGTGGCTCAGATTACAGAACTTGCTGCAGGGAAAATGCAGACAGAAATCATACAGGTGCAGGTCAGCAGAGCAAAAACCGTGGGAACCTATCATCTGATGCAGGCTGAGAACCCCGTATATATCTGTGTGCTGACGATGGCATAATGAGGAGAGAACTATGTTACACAGTGGAATGGTACTGGCAGCGCCGCAAAGTGGCAGTGGAAAAACGACAATCACCTGTGCGTTGCTGGCAGCAATGAAAAACAGAAAACTTGCAGTTCGTGCGTTCAAAAGCGGACCAGACTATATTGATCCCATGTTTCACCGTCAGGTGATTGGTGTACCGTCGCGCAATCTGGATACGTTTTTTTCAGGGGCAGATCAGATCCGGGAACTGTATGAATATGACAGGGAGAACTTCACCTATTCGGTGATCGAGGGAGCGATGGGATTATACGATGGTCTTGGGGGCACACAAAAAGAGGGCTCTGCCTATCACCTGGCGCAGACTCTGGATCTGCCGGTTGTGCTTGTGCTGGATGCCCGTGGGATGGGGCGCACGATGGTGGCACTTCTGGCAGGGATATTACAGTATGACAGGGATCACCGGATCATTGGTGTGATATTAAACCGCACATCGGAAGGGTTCTGCCGGACAATGACGCCGGTGATTGAGAAAGAACTGGGCCTTCCGGTGCTGGGATGTTTTCCGGTACAGAAAAATCTGCATCTGGAGAGCCGGCATCTGGGTTTGAAAATGCCACAGGAAATGGAAGGTCTGCGCAAGCAGGTCAATCAGGCTGCGGAAAAACTTGAAGAGACCGCAGATCTGGATCGGATGCTGCAGCTGTTGCAAAGCTGGGCACTTTTACATGCGTTTCGGGACGGAAAAACGAAACTGCCTAAATTACAGGAACCGGGAAAAGACAAAGGGGTTTTACAGAAAAAGGAAAAACAGCAGGAGGAATGTCCGGTTATTGCAGTTGCAAAAGATGAGGCATTTTGTTTTTATTATGAGGATAACCTGCGGCTTCTGGAAGCGTATGGTGGAAAACTCGTCTGGTTTTCGCCGCTTGGACAGGAAAAAATTCCAGAGGAAGCGGATGCGCTTCTTCTGGGAGGAGGCTATCCGGAGCTGTGTGCCCGGCAGCTTTCAGAAAATGTCTCCATGCGCAATTCCATCCGGGAGGCAATTGAAAATGGTATGCCGTCCGTGGCAGAGTGCGGCGGGTTTATGTATTTGCATGAATCCATGACAGATGAAGAAGGAGAAAACTGGCCGATGGCAGGGGTCATAACGGGCAGCTGTCATAACAGGGGAAAACTTGTACGTTTTGGCTATGTAAATGTGATGGAACAGACGTCTCATTTCCTGGCGGGAAAACCTGTCCGTGCACATGAATTTCATTACTATGACAGTGATAACAACGGAGAAAGCTGCGTGGCGGTCAAACCGGTAAGCGGAACATCCTGGACATGTATCCACGAGGACGACAGAAACTGGTGGGGTTATCCACATTTGTATTACCCGTCCAATCCGGCATTTGTGGAACACTTTGTACAGGCAGCACGCTTATATCACAGAGAGAGGAATGCAAAATAACATGAAAAAAGCAATTTTAATTGTGAGTTTTGGAACAACCTATCCGGATACCCGACAGAAAAATATTGCAGCCATCACGCGGCAGGTCCGGGCATTGTATCCGGATGCCGTGGTAGAGGAAGCTGTCTCGAGTACGATTGTGCGTAACGCAATGAAAAAGCGCGAGCATATAGAAGCAAAGAGTCCGACGGAAGCTCTTGAAAGTATGAAAAAACAGGGAGTGACGCATGTAGCTGTATTTCCTACCCATGTGATTGACGGAATTGAAAATCACAGACTCAAGGAAGCGGCGAAAAAATATGCCGGTGCTTTCGAACAGATTGCAGTTGCCGATGCGCTTTTGGCAAAACCGCAGGATTATGAGGATGTGGCAAAAGCACTGTGGGAGTCGCTGAAGGAAGAGGTGGGAGATTTCCCATTGATTTTGATGGGGCATGGAACCGAACATGCGGCAGATGCCAGTTATGCGATGATGGAACAGTCGCTGCGTGCTTATGCAAAGCATGAAATCTATATCGCAACAGTGGAGGGAAGTATTACCATTGAAGACGTGATTGCACGGATGAAGTCCGGGCTGCAGAGCAGACAGAACGGGAAAGTGCTTCTTACACCGTTTATGCTGGTGGCGGGAGACCATGCAAATAATGATATGGCAGGCGGCATGCAGGACGGGGAGCAGCCGGATGCGGATTCCTTTGCCGGAAAATTGCAGACGGCCGGATACCAGCCGGAATGTGTGATTCGGGGAATTGGGGAGTATCCGGCTGTCCGGGAGGTGTATCTGACTCATTTGCGACAGGTAACGAAAAAATTATTTTGTGATTTAACAACAGAAAATCGTCCGGGTATCCTTTATGGAATCGGTGTGGGACCGGGAGATCCGAAACTTATGACCATACAGGCATTGGAAACGATTCGCAGCTGTGATCTCATTGTGCTTCCGGCAGTGTCAAAAGAGGAATGTTATGCGTATCGGATCGTGGAGCAGGTTTGTCCGGAAATTGCAGATATGCCACTTCTTTGCATGCCATTTCCGATGATCAAAGATGCACAGAAACTGGAACTGGCACACAAACGGATTTATGATGCCATGGAAGATTATCTCCGGCAGGGACTGCGGATAGGAATGCTCACAATTGGAGATCCTGGAGTATATTCTACCTATATGTATATGCACAGATGTGCAGCAGATGCCGGCTGGGAGGCGCGGATCGTAAGTGGTGTGCCGTCGTTTTGTGCAGTAGCGGCAAGACTGGGAATTTCCCTGGGAGAAAAAAACGAGGAGATTCATATTATCCCGGCGGCGTATGACGTGCGTGAGTCACTCGGTTTTCACGGTACACGCATTTATATGAAATCCGGGAAAAAACTCGAAGAGTTATTACGGGTGCTCCGGGAATCGATGCAGGATAAAGAGAGCAGAGTGCACCAGGACATTTATGGAATATCCAATTGCGGCATGGAGAATGAACAGGTGTATTGTGGCCTGGATGAACTGGAACAGGCAAAAGGATATCTGACAACTGTGATTGTGAAGGAACATGTGGTACAATAGAAAGCGTTCGATTTTAGAAAAATCTTTTAATGTCTGGAAAAAAGGAGTGTCATATGTGGAAGATCAAACACATTTTTGACGGAGAGTATGGGTGTGAGGAACTGACGGAAGGACAGCAGCCGAAGGTGTCGGTGACTCTGATCAATGAAAAAGAAGAAGAAACCTGTTTTTCTGTGGAGGACAGCTGGCTGACTGAGCACGGATTAAATGAGGGAGATCTCTGGCCAAAAGAAGATGAGTTCCTATAAGAACAGTGAAATAACAAAAGCAGGTGATACGAACCGTATCACCTGCTTTTGTTTTGCGTTTTATAAGGAGATGTCAATATGCATATTCTGCGTGCTGATCAAGGACATAATGTTCTCCTGTACAGCGGAATTCATCTTACGGGAAAGCTTGACGAGCTTCTGCGGATATTCCTGATCCGGAGAGAGCAGCTTTCGTGCCTTGGAATTATTGGCGGTTTTCAGAAGGTCTTTGTTGAGATCCAAAGTGCCATCACTGTTTATCGTGATACCTAAATCTTCCAGTTCGTCTGCGTGTTTTTTACTCAGCGTGTTAAGCTGCTTGACATAACGTTTGGTTTCGTAGTCGGAACTGGATTTCCCGGAAGTGACCGTATAGTTGTAAGTATCCACAAAGGCTTCAATGGCAGCCTTCGATGTATCATTGAGATCATCGTCTTTCTCATCCGTGTCGGAACCAAAATCACTTTTGGAAAGCCGCTTGGCAGCCCTGTTTAAAGCACGGCTGTCTTCGTAGGAAAGCTCCACATTACTGTAACCGGACCGACCGGACGTTTTGGCTGCTTTCTGATTATTTGTATAGAAGTTTCTTAAAAAATAATTCGTGGATAATGATACCCCAGAGGAAACTTTTGTGGACATAATAAACATCCTTTCTTAAAAAGGTTATAATTTCTATATTTTTACTATTTACATCGGCACTTGTTCTTTACTTCTTAACCCAAACAAGGTAAAATATTTTATATAGACAGGAACAGAGTAGATGAATTCAGGAGGCAATTACAGTTATGGAACGAAAAGCATTTGGAAAGCTTGCAGATGGAGAAGAGGCAACACTTTATACTATTTCCAATACGAAGGGGATGTATGCACAGATTACAGATTTTGGAGCATCCATTGTATCACTTGTGGTAAAAGATAAGGACGGAAAAAATACAGATGTGGTCCTTGGTTATGAAAATGCAGAGACTTATCAGCAGCAGATGGCCAGTTTTGGAGCAGTTGTTGGAAGAAACTGCAATCGTATTGCAAATGCGGAAATTGTGATCGATGGAGTTACCTATCAGCTTGAGAAAAACGATAATGAAAATAATCTGCACAGTGGTTCACAGGCGACTTCAAGACGTCTGTGGGATGCTGAGGAACAGACGGCAGACAAAATTACATTTGTAATTAAGGATGCAGAAGGTCAGCAGGGATATCCGGGAAATGCAGTTATGAAAGTAACGTATGAAGTAACTGAAGCGAACGAACTTTCCATTACATATCATGCAACAGCGGATAAGACAACGATTTTTAACATGACAAATCATGCATATTTCAATCTGAATGGTGCCGGAAGCGGCAGTGCCATGGAACAGATTCTGCAGATCCGCGCGTCTCATTACACACCGGTAATTGATGCAAAATCCATTCCGACCGGTGAGATTGCTTCGGTGGATGGAACACCGTTTGATTTCCGGGAAGCAAAGCCGATGGGCAGAGATATTGAGCAGGCAAATGATCAGCTTTCTTACGGCCATGGATACGATCATAATTTTGTTCTGGATAAGGAGCGGGCAGGGCTTGAAAAGATTGCCACCGCATACAGTACAAAGAGTGGCATAAAGATGGACGTGATTACGGATTGTATCGGTATGCAGCTTTACACTGCGAATTTCATTCAGGGACAGAAAGTGCAGGGCGGAGCAGTATGCAAAGAGCGGGATGCTTTTTGTCTGGAAACACAGTATTTTCCAAATTCCATCAATGAGCCAAATTTTACAACACCATTGACAGAAGCCGGAAAATCATATGATACAAAAACGGTCTATGCATTTTCGATTGCATAGATATAAATACAGGATGTAAAGGGGAAGAGGATGTTAGAAAAGGCAGCCTCTTTTTCTTTTGGAATCAGAATAGGGTAGGAGGATAAAATGAAAATCGTATTTTTAGATGCAAAAACAATTGGAGATGATATTGATCTGTCTGCATTTGAAAAACTGGGAGAGGTGGTAACATATAATTTTTCCACTACAGAAGAAGCTTTGGAACGGACCGTGGATGCAGACGTGATCGTGTTAAACAAAGTGGAGATTAATGAGCATTCGATTGGAAAAGCAAAAAAACTGAAACTTGTCTGTGTGACGGCAACGGGAACAAACAATCTGGATAAGGAATATTTAAAAAGCCGTGGCATAGAATGGCGTAATGTCGCAGGATACTCCACGGAAAGCGTAGCCCAGCATACGTTTGCCATGCTGTTTTATCTTTGGGAAAAGCTTGCGTATTATGATCAGTATGTCAAATCGGAGAAATATGTGGGAGATGTTATGTTTACCCATTTTGAGAAAAGGTTTCATGAGCTGAGCGGAAAAACCTGGGGAATCATTGGTCTGGGAAATATCGGGAGACGTGTGGCGGATATTGCAAAGGCATTCGGATGCCGGGTGATCTATTATTCCACTTCCGGTAAGAATTCTCAGCAGGGATATGAACGTGTGGAATTTGATGCGTTGTTGGAACAATCAGATATTGTTTCTGTTCATGCACCTCTTGATAAAAATACGCGGGGACTCATGAACCGGGAAGCATTTCGGGAAATGAAATCGTCTGCAGTTTTTTTGAATCTTGGACGAGGACCGATTGTTGTGGAACAGGATCTGGCGGATGCGCTTGAGGCCGGAGAAATCGCGGGTGCGGGGCTGGATGTCCTTTCCGCAGAACCAATGCGGAAGGATAATCCGCTTCGCAAAATCAAAGACAGCGAAAAGCTAATTATCACTCCTCATATTGGCTGGGCAAGCGTGGAAGCACGCACGCGTTTGATGGAAATTATCTGTCAGCAGATTGCGGATTTCCAAAATCAGATTATATTATAATCATATGTCTCTTATATAATAGGAAGAAACTCTTTTATTCATCACAAGGCAGACCACTCAGAAACGAAAAATTACCGTACGCGGACAGAAAGCGTGCGGTTTCTTTTTGCGGAAAACCAGAGTGCTGCAAGTGTGCGTAATCAATCAGACGTTTATGATAAATTTTCTCAGCCTGTTCATAGAGCTCCGGAAAAGAGGCATTGGAAGACTCCTTTGTCCATGGATGAATCCAGGTGTGATGTTTGAGGTTCATCGGGTCCTGTATAAAACGATAATAATCGCTGGCAACCATCGGAGATAAAAAAGCACGTCCAAGGAAAATTTTCTCGATCAGACGGGATAATACTTTCTTCTGGCCACTTGGATCATTCAGTAAATGGGTTCCAAGTTTCATCCAGAATGGTGCACCGCTCAGGAAAAGTTCACTCACGGAAATATCCGGATAGGTGTTCCGGTATGCGTAACACAGCATTCGCACAATGACTTTCCGCTGGAGCGTCGTCAGACGAATCGTTGCGTTCTGATGAAACTGGGAAGGATACAGATGCTTTTTCTCATATAAAAGTTCGGAATCGAGTTCCGTTTCGAAATAAGCATGCTGACCAAAATATTCTGTATTGGAAGGTGGGGTCTGGGCATTATAGCCTGTAAATGCATATACATAGGGATGAATTGTACAATCCAGTGTGTAGTGACCCATAAATCCACAGATGTAAGCGTCTGCAATAGAGAGGGAATGTTTTTTCCCTGCAAAAAGTTTGCGGCTTTGCAGCAGATTGGCAAAGAACTGGCCAGTATCCTTGCGATGTGCCAGATCTCCAATATTTTTTCGATGCATCAGGTAAGAGGGAAGATAGTAAAAAAACAGATCAGGTCCCTGCAGACCAAGTGCATATGCGCTGTGATCGCGTCGGATCATATTGTGCATGGATGTGGAGGTCAGACGTCTGCATGCGTCTATGCCAAACAGATAGTGGGTGGTAAAACCCGGCATACAATCACTCCAATCTTCAGTAAATAATCAATTTTTTAAGAAACAACAGCATTATAGTATATTTTATTGCTTCGGTCAATTTTCAGCAGATGTAAATATTTTATGTTGACTTTACATAAGATAGTGGTATAATGTCACGTAGTATTCAAAACTACGTTTTGAGTCTGCAACAAAAATTATATCCAAAAATCGTTGGAAAAATGCACAAATCATGTTTTTTTAGACATTTTCAGAAGATTGTATATTGCAAACATACATGGTTTTGTGATTGAATATGTTCATTCGGTGGAAAAACAACTATACTTCCAATGGATGAAATATCTTATGATTTATTTACACAAGAAAGAAAACGGAGGAGTAAGAAAATGGCAAGTTTAAAAGATGCGGCAGAAAGACAGGCGTTTTCGCTCGCTATCGATGCTACGTTAAAGAGTCTGAATAAGGACAGAGAGAAAGGTTTGCTCAATATTGTAAACCTCGCACAGAAGTTTATGGGAAGCAATTTCCGTTCTGAGGCATACGAAGGCGCAAAGAAAATGATTCAGAATCCGGACAGCAAGTGGATGCGTTATGTGAATCGTCTTCTGGATGAGACAGATCCGCATGTTGCCAAGATGACAGCACTGAATCTTGGATATCAGGCAGCGTTTGCAGGAACCAAGAAGATTCGTAAAATGAGAGAAATTGAGAACTGCAATATTCCGTGGCTCATTCTTATGGACCCGACCAGTGCATGCAACCTCCATTGTACAGGATGCTGGGCAGCAGAGTATGGTCATAAATTAAATCTGACATTTGATGAGTTAGACAACATTGTTACACAGGGTAAGGAACTGGGCGTATATTTTTATATGATGACCGGTGGAGAACCATTGGTACGTAAGGCTGATATCATCCGTCTGTGTGAGAAACACAATGACTGCGCATTCCATTGCTACACAAACGGAACACTTGTAGATGAGAAATTCTGCGAGGATATGAAGCGTGTAGGAAATCTTTCCCTTTCCATTTCCCTTGAGGGATTTGAAGATGCCAACGATTTCCGACGTGGAGAAGGTGTATACAATAAAGTCCTTCACGCAATGGATCTGTTACATGAGAACGGACTGATCTTTGGAAACAGTGTATGTTATACAAGCAAGAATATGGATGCGGTTACCAGTGATGAGTTCTTTGATCTTCTGATCGAGCATGGAAGCCGTTTCGCATGGTATTTTCATCTGATGCCGGTAGGAATGAAGGCTTCACCAGAACTGATGCCGACCAAGGAGCAGAGAGAATATATTTACCACAGACTGCGTGAAGTTCGTGGATTTGAAGGTGGAAAAGAAATCTTCGTTATGGATTTCCAGAACGACGGTGAATACGTTGGAGGATGTATCGCCGGAGGACGTAACTACTGTCATATTAACCCGAAGGGTGATGTAGAGCCATGTGTATTTATTCACTACTCTGGAGCAAACATCCGCGAGAAATCCCTGCTTGAGTGTCTGAAGCAGCCGTTGTTTATGGCTTACCGTGATAACCAGCCATTCAACGAAAACATGCTTCGTCCATGTCCGATGCTTGAGAATCCGGAGATTTTACAGAAGATGGTTCATGAGACCGGAGCTCATTCTACAGATGTAGAACAGGAGGAGCCGGTTGAGCATCTGTGTGGAAAGTGCGTAGATTACGCAAAGGATTGGAAAGAAACAGCAGATAAACTCTGGGCTGCACATCCATATAAGCAGAAGGGATACACAAACTTCAAAAAGAAATAATTCACACAAAATTAAGATTTCAGACAGGATTCCCGGTTTACATGCCGGGAATTTTGTTGTATTGTAATGGCATGAAACCAAAATTTAAAATCAAACTTCAATACGATAAAAAAAATAACATATGGGCGGCGATTGCAATTATATT
>OMAS01000525.1_pt1 | contig 21816 bp, 17 predicted proteins | sample 1674031 | NCBI WGS metagenome assembly OMAS01 (sample SAMEA103958138, study PRJEB25191) | human gut metagenome | biome: human-associated habitat [ENVO:00009003]; feature: intestine environment [ENVO:2100002]; material: feces | place: Germany | collected 2013/2015 | reverse complement strand
CTTCTTTTCGATGTTGGTCGTAGTGAAAGTACCGGAACGAAATCTGCTTCCCTCGGTTGATTGCCGTATTGATATTATCTACCAAATAGTAAATCTGCTCGTTCAGCGGTTTTACTCTCTCGGAAACATACAGATTGCTTTTCAGCTCCGCCGCCTGATGGATGCTGGTCATCTGCGACAGCTTTTCGATCAGCTCCGCGCTTTTCTTTACCGTGATGAATTTGGACGATTCCACCGCATCAATCAGCAGTTTCAACTCCGGCAGAGTAAATAAATGACTACTCAGGGAATAGCGGTTCTCACGGCTTCTTTCTTCTTCAATATCAATGCCAATATCACAGAGCTTCGCAATATCGCCCGGTATTGTTTTTCTGTCGCAGGAAATGCCGTTGCCCTTCAGAAAAGCGAGGATGTCCGCCGTTGTTGCATAATGCTCGGCATCCGTGTTTTGCCAAAGGTATTTCAATATGTATAACAGTCTGCTCTTGGATTCTGCCATAGCGTCACTCCTGTTGTTTTTTGCGGAAGCCCTTATTTCTTTGAGCTTCTTTTCAGCTCGTATGTCCCGCCGACCGTGCCCTCGCCACCGATCAAGGTAAGGGTATTTCCGTCAACGGTAAATTCATATTCGGAATCCCGCACCGACTCGTTGGCGTAATCGATCATGAGCTTGTTGCCGTCGATGGTATAGGTGAAATCGTAGGATATGGAGGGCAGCTCCATTGCGCCGCTTCCGCTGCCGTCAAAGGAATAGGTGGTCGTTCCGTCGAACTCCCATGTGCCTGCAAGTGCGTCCGTGCCGCCGGAGCAGCCTTTTGCCAGCAGTATAATGCCAACGATGATTACCGCCAGTGCGGCGATCGCACCGCAAAGCACCATACGGCGCTGCGTCTGTTTTTTCTTCCTTTTTCTGATTCTCTCTACCGTTCGATCTGACTCGTTCGGGAATCGTCCCGGCGGTTGCTGCCTGACGGGGCGGTTCGATTGATAATCCTGCATCATGTGGTTCTTCTCCAGTCCAAGCGAAAGGGCGATGACGGCAATGTCCGTCACCGCCCTTTGCTCAAAGGTTCGCAGCTGATTTATTCAGCGTTTTCTTTCTTCTTTTTGCTGTAAACGGTGATGCCGATCACTACGCCGCCGCTGACAAACAGCAGTGCGATCCAGAGGATCATATTGCTGTTGTCACCGGTCTGCGGAGAATCCGAATCGGTCGGCTTGCCCGGCTCAGTCGGTGTTCCGGTAGCCGGAATCTCAACTGCCGCCTTCTTGTAGCCGCAAGCCCTGCACTCCTCATGCTTGGAGCCCTTTTGCGTTGCGGTCGCTTCCTTGTCAACAACCCACTTGAAGTCGTGTGCCGCCTTATCGGCCTTATCTCCGCAAGAGCACTCATGCCAGTGGTTCGTAGCATCGTTCTTCCAGTCGGAGCCGTAGCTGTGAGTATGCTCGCCGCCGCCGGTTGCCGGGATAGTTTCGATTGTCATCGTATAACCGCAGACGGTGCATTCCTTATGCTTTGAGCCGTCGGTTGTAGCAGTTGCTGGGGTGTCGATGATCCATTCGCCGGCGGTATGCGCTGCTGTATCTTTCTTATCGCCGCAGGAGCACTCATGCCAGTGGTTGTCGGCATCGTTCTTCCACTCGCTGCCGTAGCTGTGAGTATGCTCACCGCCGCCGGTTGCCGGGATAGTTTCGGTTGCCATCGTATAACCGCAGACGGTGCATTCCTTATGCTTTGAGCCGCTTGTGGTAGCTGTTGCCGGGGTGTCGATGATCCATTCACCGGCGGTATGCGCCGCCTTGCTGTCCTCGATGATCACGCCGCAGCCGACAACGGTGCACTCTTTCCAGTGATCGGTATTATCGGACTTCCAGTCGGAAACGCTATGACCTGTTGCCGCAAGGATTACGCTTGTCTTGTCGGTAATTTCGGATGCACCGGTTGCATCCTCAAACCACTTGTCACAGCCGTCGCAGGTGTAATATGCCGTGTTGCCTTTCTCCGTGCAAGTAGGAGCCTTTGCGGGAACGAGGGTCAGATTGTGCGTATGCGGTACGGTCTTGTCATATCCGCAGGTGTCGCAGATGTTATCGCTGCCGTAATCGTGAGCCGCCTCGTCCTTCGTTTCGTGGCAGCGAGAGCATTCTTTCCAATGATTGTCTGTGTCCTTGCTCCAATCGCTTGCCCATGCGTGCCCGAGCTGTGTACCTGCTGCTGTAAAGGTTTCTGTTGTGCTGATCTCTCCGCAGGAGCAGCTCTTGAAATATACTGCATCGTTGGTGCAGTCGGCAGCCGACTTGAGGGTTTCCGGCTTCTGAATTTCCTGATCGTAGGTATGGGTATGGGGAATTGTGTAGGTCGCTTTCACGCTGACTTCACTGTCAGGCATTATGAAAGTAGTGGTTTCACTGTTCGCATCTTCAAGAGTAGTGTTGCCGCTTTCTACTACCCACTTATCAAACACCTTACCGTCAGGAGCCGCATTTGCGGTCAGAGTAATGGTTGTGCCTTGCGCCGCTTTACTGATTTCGCTTCCTGCACCGATTGTCGCTTTGCCGTCCGTTACGATGATGGAATACTCTTTACTCTCCCAGATTGCATAGAAGGTAGTATCCGAGCTTACTTCATAGGTCGTGCCGGAAATAACCGAACCGTCGGCACTGGTTGACCACCCCTTGAATTGCTTGCCTTCCGGTTCAGTAAAACCGCAGGAGGGCAGGGTGTAGCTGCCGGAAACGCCGGTGACATCTGCCATTGTGCCGCCGCCACCGTTGGCATTGAATCTGACGGTATACTCGGCAGGGGCGGGAGGCGCGTCCTCCTCGAAGATTGCTTTGACCTCTACATTGCTGTCCGGCATGAGGAACTTATCGTCCTTGATGGTCACATTGCCGCTGATGACCTGCCACTCCTTGAAGTGGTAGCCGGTGTTTGGCGTGGCAGTCAGGGTGATCTCCGTACCGGCCGCAGCCTTTGCGGGAGATGCGGAAGCCGTTCCGTTGCCCTCTGTGGTCACGGTGATGGTATGCTCGGCAGGCGCGGCTTTGGTTATCGTAATAGACAGCTCCTTCGTATTGCTGCCCGCGCTGTTGGTAGCCTTGACGGTAAATTTGGCGGTGCCGTCCGCAGTAGGCGTGCCGCTGATCTCGCCGGTATCCGCGTTCAGGCTCAGACCGGCAGGCAGAACGCCGTTTCCGTTTTCAACGCTCCATCTGATGGGCGTAGTGCCGTCGGCGGTCAGGGTGTGGCGGTAGACCGCGCCTACCTTGCCGTCTGGCAGGGTGTCCGTGGTGATGGTGGGCGGAGCATCGGGGGCATTGACCGTTACCGTGCAGGAGGCAGTGAAGAATCCATCATGTGTGGTGGCGGTAATGACAGCCGTCCCGCCTGCCACGGCGGTGACAACGCCGTCCTCGGAAACCGTGGCGACAGCCTCGTTGTCGGAACTCCAGCGCACCTTTTTGTTGGTGGCGTCCTCCGGCGTCACGGTGGCGGTCAGGGTCTGATTGCCGCCCACATCGAGGGTGATGCTGCTCTCGTCCAGCGATACGCCGGTAACAGGGATCACATAGGTGCCGTCATAAACCGTGATGGTTTTCTCCGTCCTGTTTCCGGCCTTGTCGGTCGCGACGATCTTATATGTGCGGTTGGCATCCGAAAAGAGTGCAATCCAAATTGTGTTGTAGCCGCCTACTGTCTCGGGAGATCCGTTTACCGTGACGGAAGCAAGGTTATCATCGGTGATTTGCACATTTTTCGTGGTATAATACACTTCACCATCCTCAACGCCATTGATCGCAGGGGGAGTGGTGTCAATCACAATGCGGCCTGTTGTCCTGAGATAGGTGACATTGCCCTCTGCGTTGGTGAGCTTCGCATAAACGATGTGCTGACCGTCCGTGTTCAGCTTGAGAGGCTCGGTGTAAGGGGTAAAGTCTCGTTTTGTGCATCTGGCCTTCGTGAGGTCCTCATCGGTGATCAGATAGCCAATCTCCACCGGCTTACCGCCGGATTTCGGAGCGGAGATGGTTACAGTTTGCTCCGTGTTGTAAAACCGTGCGGAATAGTCGCTTTCGAAGCCATTCCATACGGTGTCCTCACCTTCAATCTTAATTTCACCCTCCGGATACCAGGCCGCCGCCCACTGCGCCGTCAGCGTGATGCTCTGTACGCTTTTATCTCCCGCAAGCTCCGCATAGGTGGTTCCGGAAAACACGGATTTTCCGGAACAGTTCCAGCCGCGGAAATCATAGTCGGTTCTGGTGGGGGGCTCCACACCGTCCAGCACGCGCTGCTCCCACCTGACGCCGGTTTTTTCGCCGATACTCGTGCCGCCGGCGGTATCATACTTTACGGTATACGAGGGCTGCGCGTCTCCGCTGATGGTGAAATAGTGCTCGGCCTTGCCGCAGTAGTTCCCCGTGCCGTACAGCGTCACCTTGGGGGCTTTTTCCGGGTCAAAGCCCGCGTCGTTCGGGTTGAGGGTGTAGGAATATACATTGTTGGAATAGGCGGCGGTGTAGTCTGTGTTCTCCGCAAGCTGCTTCGTTTCGTTCTCGCCCGTCTTATGGGAAAGCCCCGTCAGCTTCTTTTCGCTGCCGTCATAGGCGCAGTCCGTCAGCCCCTCCATCGTCAGAAGCCCGTTCTTATAGCAATATCCAATATCATACTTGCCACAGAGCGAGCATTTGCCGTATTGGTCGAGGCTATGGTCAATGTGCGTTCCGTTGACGGTGCTGCCGCAGATGGAGATGTTTTCCGCCGGAATACCCGGCAGCTTCTTTGTGTGCAGGTCGTCATAGACATAATCGGAATCGTCCATGTTCCTACTTTTCGTATGCCGGAAGGATTCCACCGTGCTGTCCATGACCTGAATATAGGCATTCAGGGAAGACTTGTAGCTGATTCCGATGCCGGGAACATATTCGGTATCATCCGCAAACAGCCAGCCGCCTTTTGCGGTCACGGTGCTGTTTTCAATAAAGATCCGCAGCGCTCCATCTCCGCTGGAACCTAGGCCGCGACCGATGGCGGTACTCCGTCTGTCACGGGTGCGGGCAAACACCCGGCTGTTCGCAATGCGAATGACGCTATTGCCGGGATCTTTCGTATACCTGCCGCCGCCGATGGCTACGCCATCCTTGAAACCCGGAATATCAATCTGGCTGTCCTGAATGTCAATACGGTCAAAGGTGCCATACTCTCCGCAGCCAATGCCGAAGCCATTTCCACGATCCTCGCTGCTCTGACGGATGCTGCTGCCGTGGATCACAATCTCGCCGACAGAAGTGAATTTGCCTGTGGAGCCGAGGACATCGTTCGTTACCACGGTGCTGTTCGTGATCTCCAGCCGTTTCAGCTTCCGCTGGGTCTCTCCTCCTTCGACCATATAAATGCCGTTTGTGACGAGCTGGGAATCCCGGATGGCGATGCTCCCGCCATCGCCGGTGCGGATGCCATTTGCTCTGGACAGCTTGATCTCACTGTTTTCAATCTGTATCTTTCCGTTATTGCCAACCTGTATTCCTCCTTCTGCCTCAGCGTATGTTGACAGGATGCGGCAGTTTCGGATGGTGAGATCGCCTCCCGTGTTATCGCCGACCTTATTGCCAATCAGAATGCCCTCACCGCCAAGGAACGGCAGCTCGGCGTCAAGAATGGTGATATTTTTAGCGCTGCCGCCAATGCAGGCGCCGCTCCTGCTGGAAATGGATTTGATTGCATTGCCCTGAATGTTGATGCTTCCGCCACCATTGCCGCCGATGGCTACGCCAGATCCTTCAACGGAAACATCGATCTCGCCGCCGGTGATACTGACATCGCCATGGCCGCCGATGCCATCCGCCTCGCCTTTTCCGATTGCGGTGACCTTGCCGCCGGTGATGCTGACGCTGCCTGCGCTATATTTAGGGGTGCCAATAGCAGCAATTTCATTCGAGACAGCTTTTATGGTGCCGTCGGTGATTTTTACCGTTGTCGGACTATCAGAGCCGATACCAGAGCCTCCTCTGTAGGAATACGCTTCTATGTTACCGCCGTTGATGGTGATGTCGGCAACCCTGAAAGTCCCAATCCCATGTCCGTTTCCATATCGGCCAAGGCCTCCTCGTGCCGTTATATCGCCGCCGTTGATGGTGATGCTGCCGCCGCGCCCCGTACAAATCGCATCTGAGTTAGCATTAGCCATAACCGTGCCGCCATTGATGGTAACGCTGCCACCGTAACCGAGTTGGCAGGATCCGATCCCAACGTTTATGGGAGTAGCACGCATTGTTACCGGTTCGGTGCGGACAATGCCTCCATTGATGGTAATGCTGCCGCATTTCCTGTTTTCCGAATGCGGTGACGGGGTAACGGTATCTCCACCGCATCCGCCAATGGCGGATGCGCCATCCTGCCCTTTGGCGAGAATATAACCGCCGTTGATGATGATCGTGCCCTCATTTTCATTGATACCACTTTTGTGCTTTCTCCAGCGCTCACTGCTGCCGATGCCGGACAGCCCACTATCCGGCCATACATAGTATTTGACACTTCCGTCGCTGTTAAAATCCTGCGGGAGACACGCCGTCAGCCTGCCCATGGTGTCCTCGCCGGTGCTTTGGGCGTAGACGGTGAAGGTATCGCCCTCCTTCACATTGATGCCCCACTGCGCCGTGAGGTGGCTGCCGTCCGTTAATATCAGATTGACCGCACCGTGGGTGTCCAGGCGGGGCGTGAAGGTCACGTCGCCCTTCACCACATACCAGCCGGCGGGCAGATCGTACCATTTGTCTTGAAGGTCAAGAATGCTGTCTGCGGTATTGCCCGTCAGCACGGTGTATTTGTTACAGACCTGCTGATTACCGTCTTTGTCCAGATAGGTGATCGGTTCAGTGGAAATCGGCATTGGCTCCATCCACTGCGCCGCCAGAACCATATCCTTAGTCACAGAATAACTGAAATTCCACTCCGGCATATTGTAGTATTTGTTGTCCAAATCGTTTTTGTCATACCAGCCGATAAAGGTATAACCTTCCTTGACAGGGTCAGCGGGTCTTTGCGCTGGCTGCCCCTGCGGAACACTCTGGGGCTCTACCGGGCTGCCTCCAGCGGAATCAAAGGTCACCGTCACATTTGTGCTGTCAGGAATCTCACCCTCGGCAAAGGCTGCTGTCGGCAGCAGCGTCAGCACCATGCAGCACAGCAGCAGGATGCTGAGTATTCGTTTCTTCATTGGCTTTTCTCCTCCTGTTCTTGCGGGTCGGGCTTGTCCGCCCCGCCTTTTTTCTGGTTTTCTCTTTTTCTGAGCCGGAAGCACAGCGCGGTGATGACCGCCGCCGCTGCAAAGGAGACGACGGCCACCAGCACATAACCGCCCGCGTCCTCCCGCAGCAGCATCGCGCCGAACACGCCCCATGCGGCGGTCTGCCCCGGTCCGACGACCGTGCCCGCCGCCTGCGTCAGCACCGCGAACAGCAGCATACACGCTGCGGAGAGGCTTATTGCCTCGCGCCGCTGCCTCCGGCGGGTGTTTTCCCGCACCCGCTGCTTGACGAGTGCGACCCGTCTTGCGGTATCGTACATAGTGGTGGAAGCCTCCTTTCCTTTTCCTGAAGTCAGGCTCTTTCACTTATATAGGTACATGAAATCGAAAAAACTCTCACCTCTGTCCCAAGTTTCTTCAAAAAAATCCGAGAGCTGCCGGAAACAGCTCTCGGATGAAGTTGCTTATCAATGTGTAGCCAACAGTGCCGCCGCCTTTCGGGCGACGATGATCTCCTCGTCGGTATGGACTGTGAAGACGCGGACGGGGGCGTCCTCCATGGAGATATCCATTCCGGCGATCGCCATACGGTTTTTGAAGCCGTCGAGCCGGACACCCAGAAATTCCAGACCCTCCAGACTCGTCGCCCGCACGAGCGGGCTGTTCAGGCCGATGCCGCCGCCGAAGACGATCGCGTCCAGCCCGCCCATGACTGCGGCGTATGCGCCGATGTATTTTTTGATCGAATAGCAGTATGCGCGGATGGCCAGCTCCGCGTCCTCGTTTCCGGCCTCGGCTGCCGCCTGCACGTCGCGCAGATCGCGGCCCGCTCCGCCGGACATCCCGTAAAGTCCGCTCCTCGTCTGGAGCATCTGCTTGACCTCCTCGAGCGTCATGCCGCAGGATTCGACCAGATAGAAGATGATATAGGGGTCGATATCGCCGCAGCGGTTGTTGTGCATCGTGCCGCATTGCAGCGTCAGGCCAAGCGAGGTATCGAGCGATTTTCCGTTTTTGACGGCGCAGATGCTCCCGCTGCCGCCCAGGTGGCACACGACGAGCTTCAAGTCCTCCCGTTCCATCCGCTCCTGTGTCCACTCGGTCATATATTCGATGGATGCGCCGTGGAAGCCGTTGCGGCGGATGTCATAGTTGCGGGAAATCTCGATCGGAATGGAATAATAGTACGCCTCCGGCGGCATGGTGCGGTGGAACGCCGTTTCGAACGCGCCGATGAGCGGCGTACCGGGCAGCAGCGCACGGAACTGCCGGATGGCGGCGAGATACGGCGGATTGTGCGCGGGTGCGATGGAGCTGAACGCCTCCATGCTGGAAAGCACATCGTCCGTCAGAACCTGCACGCCGCTTATGCCCTTTGCCAACACGACCTTGAAGCCCACGCAGTCCAGCGCGGACAGATCGGGAAGAACCGTGTCGGTTAGCTGCCGCAGCATACGCGCAATGGCCTCGCGGTGCGTGGGGAAGACAGCGCTTTCGTCGGTCAGCGCGCCGTTTTCATGCGTTTTGGCGTAAAACCGCCCCTCGCCCGCGCCGACACGCTCAGCCCCGCCGGAAGCCAGCACAAGCTCCTCAGGCATACGGAACAGCTGGTATTTCAGCGACGTACTGCCGACATTGCAGATCAGAATATTCATAGTGTGCTCCTTGCTTTTTTCTATACTGTAACAGATGGGGCGGGAATTATCAATACATTACATTTGGCCGTCCATATAACAGACAGCGGCCCGGAGAGAAGAAGCGCTTCCCGCCGGGCCTCTATTTATTTGGGAAGATCGATCCAGTAGCGGCGGACGGTAACAGCCTCTTCCGGGTCATAGCGTTCGTCTTCCAGAACGCCGCCGTTTTTCAAAATGACCGTTTCGGACGCGGCATTGTCCGCATCGCAGACGCAGAGCACCCGGTCGAAGCCGAACTGCGCGGCAAGAGCAGCAGCGCCGGGATACTCCCGTGCGCCGCCGGAATGCGGATCGTCCGGACAAGAACGTCCCGGTCAGGCAGCATCGAGCGCATGGCAGCTCCTTTCTTTGTTTGAACGCGTCAACCAACCGTAGTTGGTAGGGGCGGGGCTTTGCTCCGCCCGGCGGGATGCCGTGGATTTATTAAAAAAACCACGGCGAATCCGTAGGGACATCCCAATGCGCTTGTAGGGGCCGATGCCCACATCGGCCCGTTGGGAAGTTATGAATTCGCCGCGGAGTTTCGTAAAAAACGGTGCATCCTGCCGGGGCAATGTGTACCGGCAAGCGGCAGACCCACATCCGTAACGCTCCTTCGCCAGTACGTCTCCCAGCCGGGACAGATCATAATATTTGTTGATGAGGCCGATATCCAGCCCCGCAGGACAGGGGTGGCAGTGCTTGCAGTATACGCACGTGCCCTTCGTGTCCCTCGGCGTGAGGGCGGCAATGACGGAATAGTCCCGCTCCTGCGCTTTCAGGTCAAGCAGATAGCGCAGAATGCCGTTCCGCTCGTAATCCTCCAAATCACCGATTTCATCCAGACAGTGCATGAAGCCAAAGCCGACGTTCTGCACAGAGTGCTCTCAGCCGACGGAGGTTCTGAGGTCGATCACGCTGATCTGCTCGTCCCCATGAGGCAGCTTCCGGTATTCCATAACATTCACCTCATAAATTTATTGTACGCCTGCCAAGGCGTTTAGATAGCGGATAAACGCCTTGCTGTTGATCATGTAGGGATAGTTGATGACGATCAGATCGTCCACGCCCTGATCGGCGGCAAATTCGGCCAGAATCAGGCTCGGCTTGCCGTCGCGGTTGAATTCGCGCGGGTCGATGACGATGATGCGTCCATAATGGCTCGTGAGGAACGGCACGAACGCGTTGCCGTAGGATTCCTTCAATACAATGCACGTCGGCCCCGGCACGTCGCTTTCGACAATGCAGATGGGCGTATCGCCGCCGATGAAGCAGAGATATTTATTCGAAACGGAATCGCCCAGCTCCGTATACACGACGCTCACCGGCGTGCCGTTTTCGAGATTCCCGTTTGCGTAATACCGCGCGTGGGTGTCGGCGATGGGCAGATAGTATTCCAGATAATCCGGGTGCTGCTTCAGCACCTCGCTCTGCGGATATCCCTCGGTGAAGCCGTACATGGAGCCGAGGAAGGTGTCGTAGCGGCCCGTCTGGAACTGCTCCAGCGGAACGGCTTCAAAGCCTGCGGCTTCGCAGAAGGCGGTGTAGGCATAATATGCCCCCAGCTGCGTCCAGTGGTGGTCGGTGCGGAAATAAATATATTCGTCTGTGTGGCTGCGGAGCTTGGAATAGGCGTCGACGGTGACGATCTTGTCGTTCATCTGACTGTAGCAGAACTCGATCATGTCCTTCTGGCTGTGCTCACCGGTGTGCAGACTCTCAGGCGAGTAAAATTCGCCGCCGTTCGGCGTGATGAGCGAGATCGTGCGCACGTCGGGACCCATGGCGCTGGCCAGATTGTCGATCGCGTCCGCGTAGCTGGTGATGAGATCGTCCAGCCGTGTGGGAATTTCCATCGCGCGGTCGCCCACGACGACCACGGAGCCAGCGTAGCTGGCGTCGGATTCCTCCGGCGTGTCAAGCTCCGGGTCGGCCTCCGGCTGCTCTTCGGGCTGCTCCTCCGGCGGTTCGGGCGGCTGCGTCGAATCTGCCGGTTCCGGCGTTGTATCTGGCTGCGGTTCCGGCGTTGTATCCGGCGCGGCAGGCTCTGTCTGCTCCGGCTGCGGGGTCTGGCCGTTGGCCCGCTGCACGGCGTCAAGCGATTCGCCGCCCTGTGCGGCAGAATCCGTCTGGTTGAGAATCAGAACGCTGTCTTCACCGCTGCCGGAATAATAATAGAATTTATTAAGCGTCCTGTTCGCTTTCAGAAGCGATTCGCGGCCCGGGAATGTGTCGGAATAATACTGCTCCAGCGCGGGGATATACGTCCCGTCCAGCAGCGATTTGACGGAGAATTCCGGCTTGACGAACTCCCGCTTTTCGGACACGGAGCCTGTCGCGTCATAGTCGGCCAGCGAATAGACCCCGACCGAGAACATGGCGGCAAGCAGGATCAGCAGAAGCGCCGTATATACTTTTTTCATAAGCCCGCCTCCTTAAAACCGGAAATACAAAAACGCGTTATAGGTCGAGCCGACCAGCGCGATCGTGGACAGCGCGAGCAGCGCCGCGTCAAACACGAACGAAACGGCGGCATAGACGATCTGCCCGCTCTTTTTTCCGCCCTGCGCGCACACGCCGCCGAACAGGCTGCCGAGATTGCGCGGGATGGACGTTGCGCCGATGGCGCAGAGGAGCAGCAGCGGCAGATTGTTCGTCAGCTGGATGCCGGCCTGCGCGTTGGAAAAGCCTGCACCGTAAAGCCCGAACATCACGCCGAAGTTCTGCACGAGCCGCGTCATGTCGGTGTAATAGAAAATGTTCCAGCCGAAGATGATCAGCAGCATCGTGCCGAGCCTGCGCAGCAGATACGGCACGCGCCGCATCGATTTTTCTCCCACCTGCTTTTCAATCGTGAGGATCACGAAGAAATACAGCCCCCAGAGCACAAAGTTCCAGCTTGCGCCGTGCCACATCCCCGTCAGCGCCCAGACGATCGCCATATTGAGCAGCCTGTGCTTTTTCTTGCCGCCCAGCGGGATATAGACGTAATCGCGGAAGAAGGAGGAGAGCGAAATGTGCCAGCGCCGCCAGAAATCGGTGATGGACACCGCGGTATACGGCAGGCGGAAGTTCTCCATATATTTGAAGCCGAAGATACGCCCCATGCCGATGGCCATGTCGGAATAGCCGGAGAAATCAAAATAGATTTCAAACGTATACAGCAGAATGCCGAGCCACGCGGCGACTGTTGTGTTGGACGCGAGACTGCCGTCCAGGATCTGCGAGGCGACCTTGCCCGCCGCGTCGGCCAGAAGCACCTTTTTGGCAAGGCCGATGCAGAAGCGCGTCGCGCCGTAGAACGCCTCGGAGGCGTCAAACTGCCGGTCGTCGATCTGTGCGGCGACATCCGAATAGCGGACGATAGGCCCGGCGATCAGCTGCGGGAAGAGCGAGATGTAGAGCAGGAGCTTTGCAAACGAGCGCTGCGCCGGAACATCGCCGCGCCAGACGTCGACCGTATAGGAAAGCGCCTGAAAGGTATAGAAGGAGATGCCGATGGGCAGCGCGATCTGCGGGACGGGGATGGACGCGCCGAAAACCGCGTTCAGGTTCTCCACGAAAAAGCCCGCGTATTTGAATACCGCCAGACAGCCGAGATCCAATACCAGCGCAAGAATCAGAAAAATCTTTTTCCGCCTGCGCTCGATGAGCAGGCCGAAGTACCAGTTGACCGCGGCGGAGGCGATCATTAGAAGCAGATAGACCGGCTCGCCCCACGCGTAGAAGATCAGGCTGAACAGGATCAGCACAGCGTTCTTCGCGCGGATGCCCGGGCAGAAGAAATACGCAATGAGGCAGACCGGCAGAAACAGATACAGAAAGATCAGATTGGAAAAGACCATGGCACAAACGCTCCAGCTTCGACATTGATTTACATAATTCGACTTCTTTAATTTATCAGATAGCAGCGCATTTTTCAAGCGGAATCGGCTGCTTTGCGCAACTTTTTCTTCCATTCCGCGAAAAGCTCTGCTTGCTTTCCCACACCACACGTGCTATACTGATGTTGTTTTATGTGGGATTGCCACAGGAAAGAAGAGGGATCCTAAAATGCTGGCTATCGAGAGAAAAAATGAGATCCTCGACAAGCTCCGCGCCGAGCAGCGCGTCCTCGTCAGCGACCTTGCCGCCTATTATCATGTCACGGAGGAGACGATCCGCCGCGATCTGGACAAGCTGGAAAAGGAAGGATACGCCACCAAGACCTACGGCGGCGCGATCCTCGGCAACAGCACGAAGACAGACCTGTCCTATACCATCCGGAACAAGACCAACGTGGAAGCGAAAAATCAGATCGCAGCCATTGCCAGCCGCCTCATAGAGGACGGCGACCATCTGATGCTCGACGACAGCTCCACATCCTTATATCTGGCAAAAAAGCTCAAGGAAAAGAAAAACCTGACCGTCATCACGAATTCGGTCGAGCTGGTCGTGGAGCTGAGCGACGTGGAGGGCTGGACGATCCTCCTGACCGGCGGGCGGCTCAAGCCGGAATCGCTGGCCCTCGTCGGCGACCAGACGCAGCAGGCACTGCGGCGCTACCATGTTGACAAGGCCGTGATGAGCTGCAAGGGCATCGATCTGGAATCCGGGGTCACGGATTCCTCCGAATTCCACTCGCAGACGAAGCAGTCCATGCTGCGCTGCGCGAAAACGCGGATCCTGATCCTCGACAGCAGTAAGTTCGACAAGATCTCGTTCATCGACATCGCTCCGCTGAACGTGTTTGACACCATCGTGACCAACGCCGCGCCCAGCAAAGCATGGCTCGATTATTTTGCCGAGCACGGCATTGAATGCCTGTATCCGGGCGCGAAATAAAACAAGAACAGCGCGGCTGTCCCTTCAACCGGACAGCCGCGCTGCTGCTTGTTCCGCACGCGGATCGTTACTTTTCTTCAGCTGCAGTCTGCGCCTCTGCCGTTTTCTCCTTTTCCACCAAGGCCATACCGGCCAGAATAAGGAAGATGCCGGCGGCGCGCAGCAGACTGAACGTTCCGTAAAACACGTAATCGAGCGTCAGCGACATCCCCAGATTGCCTGCCAGCATGAGAATTGACGAAACGAGCGTGTTCGAGCGCAGCGTCCCGACGATCTGCAGAAGCTGCGCCAGCAGCCCGCAGATGCTTCCGAGATACACCCACCATGGGACGGATACAATATAGCCCCACGACAGCTCCTTCCCGTTTTTCAGCACGAGCATCAGCAGCAGCGACAGAACCGTCGCCTCCACATAGTTGATGAGCGCACCGTTTGCCGTGCCGAACAGCTTTCCGGCGCGGACGTTCGTCATACGGTTGACAGAGTTGAAAAAGCCGTTAATCAAGGCGGTCAGATAATAGATCATTTTGCAGCCCTCCCTCAGTTCAGAACGACCAGAAGCACGCCCAGCAGCACCAGCGCGTACCCCGGCAACTGCCGCTTCCGGATGCGCGTGACTGGCATACCGAACAGGCCGAACCGGTCGATCAGCGCGGAGGAGACGAGCTGTCCGGCAGTCGAAAGCGCCATGAACGCGCTCGCGCCGACGTGCAGTGTGCACCAGCTGGACGAGGCGACGATGGCGATGCCCATCGCGCCGACCAGATACACGTACCACGGCGCACCCGCGAACCGCAGCGTCTGCCGCTTTGCCAGCAGATATGCAAGCAGCAGCACGAGCGCGATCGCGTGCACAAAAAAGCAGATGCCGAACAGACTGAAATAATTGCCCATCTGGCCATTGAGCGAAACCATGACGCCCTGCAAAATACCGGCCAGAAGCAGCAGTCCGAGATACAGCAGAACAACCCCTTCTTTCTTATCGGTCTGCACGTATCTTACCACGGAACCGCCGCGTTTTCCAGCCCTGTTTTCTGCCTTGACAGGCTGAATGCACGCAGATATAATCACTGCATCAGAAAAACAGGAGGGGGACGCCATGGCAACGACAAAGGACTATCTGGATTTTGTCTGTACGCAGCTTGAGGGGATCCGGGGCGTCGACTATAAGCGGATGTTCGGCGAATATCAGATCTACGTCAATGACAGGCCTGTCCTGCTGGTCTGCGACAACACGGTGTTCGTCAAGAATCACCCGGCGCTTGCGCACCTGCTGGCCGAAGCGCCGGAGGGCCTTCCGTATCCGGGCGCGAAGCCGCAGAAAATTCTGGACGTGGAGGACCGTGCGCTGACCGCGCAGGTTCTGGAGATCCTGGAGCGCGTCACGCCCGTCTCCAGACGCCGGGCGCAGAAGACCTGCGGTACGCTTTAGCATAATCCATAATTTGTATATTTTGCCTGTGCGCGTGATTGCAATTTCTTCGCGATTGTGGTAAAATCAATTCCATTCCAATTTGGAGCACGGTTCATGATGAAGAAAACAAAGCTTATCCGCGGCGGCATCATGGCACTTTTTGTGCTGGCGGCGCTGCTGCTGGTCTATCTGGTGGTGCGGCAGACGATGCCGGATATCATTCCTCTGCTGCGCAGCGGCGACGAAGAGGCGCTGGAGGCGTATCTGAGCCGCGATATGTCGTTCACCGGCATTTTGTATATGGCGCTTTTGCAGATGGTGCAGGTCTGGTCCATCGTCATTTCCGGCGTGATCGTCAATGTGGCCGCCGGCGTCGTCTATGGCGTCTGGCGCGCGTTCGCCATCTGCCTCGTCTCGTCCTCCCTTGCGCATGGCATCAGCTTTACGCTCTACCAGCGTCTGGGGAAGTACCTCGATAAGCTCCTGCCGGACAACAGCTCGGACAAACTCGACATCGTTGCGAAGTCTGAGCATCCGGCCTATATGGTCGTGACGCTCTGCTTCCTGCCGCTCATCCCGAACGGCTTTATCCCCATTGCCGCCAGCCGCTCCCGGCTGAAGCCGTGGGAATTTACGCTTGCCATGTTCTTCGGCAGCGCGTTCAGCACGCTGGTTTACTGTTGGCTGGGCAGCAATCTGATCCACGGCGACTGGATCGGTTCTGCTGTGCTGGTCGTGCTGATGCTGAGCATTGCGTTTTTGCTGTGGAAGTACCAGAAGCAGGTGCTGCATCTGGTCGGACAGCTTTTGAAAAAGAGGAAGCAAAGAAATGGAAACAAAAACGCTGACCTTTCGGAAAGCAGCCGCGTCTGACCTTGACGCCGTAACGGCGATCTATGACAGGCTCCACGCGCAGGAGGACGCGGGCCGCGTGACCATCGGCTGGGTCACGGGTGTATATCCGGTCCGATTTGACGCCGAGCAGGCGCTTGCGCGCGGCGACCTGTACGTCTGCGAGTCAGAGGGCCGCGTCGCGGCCTCCGGCATTCTCAATCAGAGGCAGGTGGACGTCTACACGGAGGGCCGCTGGGCCTATGCGGCGGAGGACGGGGATGTTTTCGTCCTGCACACGCTGACCGTCGATCCCGACCTCTCCGGCCGGGGCATCGGCTGCGCGTTTGTGCAATTCTATGAGGATACGGCGAGAGCGCTGGGCTGCACCGTGCTGCGGATGGATACCAACGAAAAAAACGCTGCCGCGCGGCGCTTATACGCGCGGCTCGGCTACCGGGAGGCGGACATCGTGCCGTGCGCGTTCAACAGCATTCCGAATGTGCGGCTCGTGCTGCTCGAAAAGAAGCTATAATTTTTAATATGGAGGGCTGCGGAAATGGCAAGACCTGCATGGACAGCGCAATGCACGAACAGGAAGCTGATTGGGGAGCTGCTGCCGGTCCGGCGGCGGGAGAGCCACAAGGGTGATTACGGCAGAGTCCTTCTGCTCTGCGGCTCCGAGGGACTGACCGGCGCGGCAAGGCTTGCGGCAAAGGCCGCGCTCCGCACGGGCAGCGGCCTTGTGTATCTCGGCGTGCCGGAGAAAATCTATCCGATCATCGCCGCAGGCGCGGGGAGCGAGATCGTCTTTCCGCTCCCGTGCGACGAGGCAGGGCGGCTCTGCATGGCCGCGCTGCCTGCGATTACAGCGCGGCTCCCCGAAATGGACGCTGTGCTGCTCGGCCCCGGTCTTGGCCGCTCGGAGGAGCTGACGCGGCTGGTGCAGGCGGTCCTTTCCGTCTGCCGCGCGCCGCTCGTTCTGGACGCGGACGGCATAAACGCCGCTGCGCCGCATATAGATGTGTTGCGCGGATGTGCCTGTCCGGTCGTGCTTACGCCGCATGACGGCGAGTTTTTGCGGCTGGGCGGCGACCACAGGGCAGCCGACCGGACGCAGGAGGCGATGCGCCTCGCGGACCGGACGCACGCCGTCCTTCTGCTCAAGGGCAGCCGGACGGTCATTACCGACGGCCTGAATGTTTATGTAAACCATACAGGAAACCCCGGCCTCGCGGCCGGCGGCAGCGGCGATGTGCTCGCCGGGATGCTCGTGTCGCTTCTGGGCCAGCACATCATGCCGCTGGAGGCAGCTGCCGCAGCCGCATGGCTGCACGGCTCCGCCGCCGATCTTGCGGCGCAGGAGCTGGGGGAGTATGGCATGGTGCCGGAGGATCTGCTGCTGCGCATTCCGCGACTTCTGCCATAAGGGTGATATTTGTTGCGAAAAAAACTGGCACTTCTTCTCTGCGCATTTCCCATACTGCTGTCTGCCTGCTCGGCTAAAAGCCCTGCCCAGCCGCCGCTGACGTTCCGCACGGCGCTTCTGCAGTCCGGCGGCTGCTCGTTCAGCGCCGCCATTACGGCGGACTACGGCGAGAGCGACGCGTCCTTCACGCTGGACTGCGTATTTTCGCCTGAAACAGGCGCATCCGTCACTGTGACGGAGCCGGAGTCGATCGCGGGCATTCAGGCGCAGGTCAAGGATACTGCAGCGTCCGTTTCCTATGACGGGATGCAGCTCGGCCTTGGCTCGCTGGCAAATGGAAATCTTGCGCCGCTGGCCGCGCCCTATGTTCTGGGACAGTGCTGGGCGGGGGAGTACATCGACGCGACCGGCACGGAGGACGGCCTTCTGCGCACGACCTATCGGATGGGCTACGAGGAAAAGGAGCTTGTCGTCGACACATGGTTCTCGCAGGAGCCGCTTGCGCCCGTCCGCGCAGAGCTGAGCTTTGAGGGCCGGATGGTCCTGCGTGCGGATATCTCCGCGTTTTCGATGAAATCAACAGAGGAATAGATATGAAGACACTCAAAAGAACCTGGGCGGATATCTCGCTCGACAATCTGGAATACAATTACCGCTCCATCCGGGCGCATCTGCCGTCCGGTACGCGCTTTCTCGGCGTGATGAAGGCCGATGCCTACGGCCACGGAGCCGTACCGGTCAGCCGGGCGCTGGCCGATCTCGGCGCGGAATATCTGGCCGTGTCCAATCTGGAGGAGGCCGTGCAGATCCGGCGCGGCGAGGTGCGCCTGCCGATTCTGATCCTGGGCTATACGCCGCCGGAGTACGCCGCGAATATGATCTTCCTCGATATCACGCAGGAGGTGCATTCGCTGACCTACGCGCAGGAGCTGAACGAGGCGCTGGCCGGGACAAATTACATTCTGAACGTGCATCTCAAGCTTGATACCGGCATGACGCGCATCGGCTTCTTTGCCTATGACAACGACCGGACGCTGGACGAGCTGAAGCAGGCTGCGGCGCTGCCGCACCTGCACATTGAGGGTGTTTTCATGCACTTCTGCGTCGCCGACAGCCGGGCGGAGGAAGACGTTTCGTTTACAAAACTGCAATACAAGCGTTTCATGGATATGCTCAGCGCCATGGAGGGCGTCGGCATCCGGCCGGAGATCCGGCACTGCTGCAATTCCGGCGCGGCGATCCTGTACCCGGAATTCGCGCTCGACATGGTGCGCCCCGGCATCATCACCTACGGCAACGCGCCGTCGGAGGAGCTGGAGGGCGCGATCAGCCTGCGGCCCATGATGTCGCTGCATTCCATGATCGCGCAGGTGCGCACCGTACCTGCCGGGACGGATATCAGCTACGGACGGCTTTATAAAACCGCGCATGATACCCGCGTCGCCGTTCTGCCCATCGGCTACGCCGACGGCCTGAGCCGCCTGCTGACCGGAAAGGCAAGCTTTTATCTGCAAGGGAAGCTGGTTCCCGTTATCGGGCGGATCTGTATGGACATGTGCATGCTGGACGTTTCGGAAGTGCCGGACGCGAAGCCCGGCGATATCGTCACGATCTTCGGCTATGACGACGACGGCACGCTCGTGCCGTGCGAGCGCCTTGCCGCCGCGCAGGGGACGATCAACTATGAGCTCCTCTGCCAGATCAGCAAGCGCATCCCGCGCATCTGCCACCGTGGCACGGAGACATCGCAGATTTTGCAATATATCGTCTGATTTTGTGCAGCTTTTCGGCGAATCCGCAGCTTTCTCACGGACCTACAGGGTACGGCACAGAGCCCTGCCCATGCCAAATCTATACATAATACCCGAAGTACACCGAAAGGAAGTGTTTTTCATTTCATAGCCTGCCGCAGTGCCCCCTGAAGATGTGTGTGCATACCTACACTACAGACAAGGAGACATACAGATGATGAAACACCTGAAGCAATTAAATGGAATCCGAGGATTGCTCCCGTACCTGAAAACGAAAAGGCCCACGGTCCTGCTGATCTTCTTCCTGTCCGTGATCGACGCGGGGCTGAGTCTGCTCCCCATCCAGATCATCGCAGCGGTGGTCGATCTTCTCTCCACAGGAAAAAGCGCGTTCTCCTCTGTTCTGGGAACCAGTCTCTTGCTGCACGTTGTGTTCTTCGGCGCTGTGTACGCGGCGAAGCATGCGCTCAGCCTCATATACGGCTATACAAACACCATGCTGTCAAGCGGGATCATCGAATCGCTGCGTGACGACGCCATGACGTGGGCGCTGGAGTCCTACAAGCCCTATAAGGAGGAGCGGCGGGAGGGCGACATCGTTTCCCGGATCTCTGGCGACGTGGAGGCTGTCGTCCGCGCCGTGGCGGGCCCGCTGAACGGGCTGCTGCCAATGGTGCTTAAGATGATTGGCTCTGTCGTCATGATGTTCGTCTGGAGCCCGGTTCTCGGTGCGATCTCGCTGGCGCTGGTGCTCCCGCTGTATGCTGCCAGCAAGCGCGTGGCGGTCAAAAGCAAGGAGATTGCCGCCGAGCAGCGCGCGGCCAGCGGTCGTCTCGTGGGCGCTGTCGGCGACCTTCTGTACTGTATTCCCATTATCAAGGCATGGGGAAGCGAGCGTTTTGAGGCGGCGGGCTTCCATGCCTTCTCGCATCAGATGTATACCCTGAACAGAAAGAGTCAGCGGATTTTTAATGTCTACTGGGGCATTACCTACACGCTGATGACCATCGGATATCTGTCGGCGGTCGTCTTCTCCGCCCGTTCTGCGTTGGCCGGGGCCGCGACTGCGGGCAGCATTGCCGTCGCGTACTCCTATATGTCCAATATCCTGACGCCCGCTGCTTCGATCAGCCGGTACGGCAACGATATTTTCCAGGCCGACGCCGCGCTCGCCAGAGTGTTCGAACTGAAGCCGGCGGCAGCGTCCCCGGCCGCCCCGTATGCGCTGCATGACGCGCCCGCGGTCGAATTTGACCATGTGACGATCTCTTGCAGCGAGCACAAGCAGCTGCAGGATCTGTGCTTTACCGCGGCGCCTCATCAGCTCGTCGTGCTGGCGGGCGAAAGCGGCAGCGGCAAGTCCACGATTCTGAACGCGTTGCTTGGAAACCAGCCCACCATGGGCGGCAGGATTCTTGTCGACCATGCGGATGTGACAGGTCAGCTTGACCGGCTGCGCAGCTCTGTCTCCGTCGCGTTTCAGGCGTCCTACCTCTTTGACCGCAGCATCGCGGACAACGTGGCCTATGCCAGCGACGCGCCGGACGGACAGCGGATTGAAGACGCTCTGCGCGCCTCCGGGTTGGACGGGCTTGTCCGAGAACGCGGCGCGGATTTCACCGTGGGCAGCAAGGGAAAATTCCTTTCCGGCGGCGAACAGCGCCGCGTGGCGCTTTCGCGCGCCCTTTATAAAAACGCGCCGCTGTACTTACTCGACGAGCCTACGTCCGAGCTTGATCCCGAAACGAGCCGGGTCGTCATCGAGCAGATTCTGCGCCTAAAGCAGTCCGCGACCATCATTGCGGCGTCCCACGACGCGACGCTGATCGAAAAGGCCGATGTTGTCGTGACGCTTTGAGTCGGTTGAGCAGGGCTTCCCTCCATATCGTTTGTAAGCGCATGATTATGTCAACTTGCTGCTCAACTTTCTTAAAATGCAGAACGATGATCCGCCATTTTTCGCCGCTTTCTGCATAGTATGAAGTGGAAGCATCCGAATGTGAAAAGAAAGCGAGGTTCCTCTGTTTATTTTTGACCTCTGCGTGGGAGAATAGAAACAGCGGCGCGAAACGCGCGCGTACTTTTTCCGCGGAGTGTGAAGCAAATGGATACGAACGTCAAACGCGGCGACATTTTCTACGCCGACCTGAGCCCGGTCGTGGGCAGCGAGCAGGGCGGGTGCCGGCCTGTGCTCATCGTGCAGAACGACACCGGCAACAAGCATTCGCCGACAGTCATCGCCGCCGCCATTACCAGCCAGACCGGCAAGGCGCGCCTGCCGACGCACATTTCGCTGACCGGCCACGACGTGGGACTCACGAAGGACTCCGTCATTCTGCTTGAGCAGATCCGAACCATTGATAAGCGCCGCCTGCGTGAGCATACCGGCCACGCGGACCGCAGCGTCATGGAGCAGGTCGATTCCGCTCTTGCCGTCAGCTTCGGGCTTCAGGGCAGCTGAGCCGCCGCATGGAATATGGAAAGCACCTCCTGCATATCGTTTGCAGGAGGTGTTTTTATGCTTTCATATCCGATCACCGGCGTCCGCGAGGGGACGCTTCAGGCCGAGCGGGACGGCCTGTATTGGAACGTCAGCGCCGTATGCAGCAAGGACTGGGACTTTCCCATCCGTCTGATCGCCGAG
>OMAS01000513.1_pt1 | contig 22063 bp, 24 predicted proteins | sample 1674031 | NCBI WGS metagenome assembly OMAS01 (sample SAMEA103958138, study PRJEB25191) | human gut metagenome | biome: human-associated habitat [ENVO:00009003]; feature: intestine environment [ENVO:2100002]; material: feces | place: Germany | collected 2013/2015 | reverse complement strand
AATCCAAAGCTGGGAATAGAAATAAGAAAAGCTGCAGGATGCAGCTTCGAATCAAGGTACGTCCCTAAGGACGTACTACCGGGGGTACTGGTCGCAGCGAAACAATGATAAGGCTGCATGAAATGCAGCTAGGGATTTTTGCTGCAGCCGGAACACCGTTCCAGGCTGCAGCGTTTTCATTTTCCACTTCCAGTACATAATAAAAACCGGATGCATCCGCTGCATCCGGCTTTCCTTTAATTCCAGAAATTCTTCCTCTTATACCTTTATGACTATTTGCTATCCCTTTTTATCACCTTTTCCTGTAAGTCGATTTCATAATTTGCGTGACCACTTTCTTCTGTTACAGCCAACATAATAAATCTTTTATCACTCGACTGTTGCCAACTGATAAGTTTCTCATCATCAATCACAATTTCGATTCCATCCGTAAAATTAACTTTCATAAAACATCCTCTTTTTCTTCTTTTAAAAGCTGGATGATACAACCAAATTCCATAGCACGAAATACTTTAATTACATCAGCATGAAACTCTTTTACTAAGGAAGAATCATCATAGATTCTCAGCCAATCTGTAAATTCTGCCACTAATTCATAATGGCTTCCAATTTCAGCCTGTCCCTCTACAATGTATGCCTGATAGTTTCCATCCTCACCAAAATTCAATTTTTTTAATGACACCCCGCCTTTTTCTTTGCTGTCATAACCTACCATAATAAGAGTAGCAATGTCACTATCTCCAATAAACTCCTTTTCAAAATCCTTATAACTTTTCATCATATTCACCTTTTCCTTTCTATATAATATTTGTTTCAGTGCTTAAGATTTCAACGGCTTCCTCAATGGTGTGTTCTCCAAACCATCCTAACGTTTTCTGAAATACGGATGCGTGTATTATTTTTCTATCATTTAGAATCCGGTAAACCTTCAATTGCTTTTCTTTGTTTTTCTCCATCTGTAACACTTTTTCCTTTAATTCATCCCACATTTCAACTTTGGCACTAATACTATTAGCGCATATGTAATATGAAATTACTTCCCGGTCAAAAACTTCTCTTATCGTATAAGGATATTCTTGCATAATTTCTGTATTTGAATCTATTCCATAATCTTTACTGGTATAGGCTACCTCATAGCTTTTACCGTCATTTGCATAAACCTTAATCGCCCAATCTCTTGTATTTTCTTTATCAAGTATACTATATAATTCCTTTACTGTCATGTGTTATTTCCTTTCTAAAATAGTAGTGGTAGCAGTGCAGCCGTTCCGGATGCACTGCAAACCGTTTACTTTCTTAAATATCATATCCTGTCTTTTCATAGCGGATAATGGCAACCACTTTTCCGGAGCTTTTAAGAGTTCCCCAGCCGTTCCACATTGGACCATTCAGACCTAATAGCTTCGGTTGGTTAAAAAGTTCTTCCCGCTGGCTTTCTGCCATCCTTCCATTATTGTAGCCATATATAAGGCTTTGGAATTGTTCTGCTGTTTTAATTTCATCCGGTAAATCATAAACACAAGTTGCACCGTTTTCTAATGTTCCTATAATCATATCGTGTCCCTCACTTTCAAAATGTGTTATTTACTACATTATTATTATACCGCCATATAGGTATATTTGCAAGAAATACAGCAGAAAAAGCCAGCCTAATTTTTCTTTTTTGAGGTCTTTTTTCAAGACACTTTTCAATGCTTTTTAATGCTTTTTTCAAGGCTCCTTTCAGTTCTTTTTTATGGTCTTTTTCAGGCAAAAACTAAGCATTTATGCGGGTTTGGGGCAAGGTGCTATTTATAGCACCTTGTGAATTGCCGGTATGATTACATGGTATGCTGGTCGTGTACCGGTGGAGTGATGGGGTGGTGCAGTAGTGCAGGGTAATAGTAGCTGCTTCTTCTTTGCTGCAACCCATTTTTGTTTTATTAACCAAAACACGTTTACCTAATAAAGAAATAAGGTACACACACATTCCGGATGGATCATGTGCGTGTACCGAATCAATTCTCTTACAGTAGTAGTGGTAGTGATAGTGTAACGTGCAGCCTTTTCCGTTGCCACCGCACCGCACCCGAGGGGTACCCGATTTTCAACTGGCTTATGCGTAGCAGCTCTTGGTGAAAAATTGGTTCGACGAACAGGAGAAACGATTTTTTGCTTAGAGCTGGTAGCCAATGCCGGGAAGAAAATTGGGTCGAGGATTAGTGCCATAATAAATATCTTTATCGAAAAAATCTTACAAAAAATCCTGCAAAACATACGAAAAATCATGTTGAAAAAATTCTTAAAACATATGCTGCAGAAACTTTTAAAACTCATACTAAAAGAAATCATGCTGCAGAAACTTTTGAAATTCTTTCTAATAAAGCTCTTAAATCTTATGCTACAAAAACCTTTAAAACCACTGCTGCAGAAAATCTTAGAAATCATGCTGCAGAAACACTTAAAACTCATACTATTGGAAATCATGCTGCGGAAACTCTTGGAGCGAATAACACAAAAAATAATTCCTTGGATAATGGGAAAATGATAGATAATGCTGCTTATTTTTATGCAAAAAATAATAGCGGAAATAACACGAAAAAATATGCTTGAAATCATACCCTAGAAACCGTCAGAAGTGCTTATAAGGCAACGCATACCACAAATGCTACAGTTCTTCCTCAAAAAAGAAAAAATGGCTAGAATAGGGCAAATAACGCATCACAAGACCATTTTAATTACCTCACTTATACAATCTCAAAAACACTCTCAAAGAAGAACCTTGCCACCCCAAAAAAGGATGCTGCAGATGCATCCAGTAAAGTTCCAGCACATCAAAAAAGAAGAAATTCTTCCGGAAGAAAATGAGATAAAAGCCAGGGCAAAAACTATACCATCAAAAAAGAAAAAACAGACTTTACTTATCCGTAAAATCTGCTTCATCTAATTAACCTAAAAGATATTTATTTTAACTTACATCTTCCTATGTAAAATCCTGTAAAAATCATACCATTACAAAATGCTATCAATGCAGCTTGGAAGCATCCAAATAATAGCAAAAATACAACTAACAAAAAGAGAAAAGCTGCAGAAGAGAAGTAGATGGATGCATCCGGAACATTCTTTGCCAGGAACAAACTTACTTTCCGGAAAAAATAGCACATATAAGCAACTACCCATACAATTCCGCATATAGTAATAATTTTTTTGTCTAACATGTAGTATCAATCTCCCCTATCTCTTTTGTACCCTCATAAAAATAGAAGTCTTTTTCATCAAATTGGTATAACGGGTACATGGAAGTTTTGTTTGCAAGATATTTATTTCCATCTTTCCCCTCAAGGTATTGTGTTACTTCATTATCAATAGGACTAATAATTAATTCCCCATTCTTTAAATTGTCAAATGATTCTATCGGTTTTCTCTTCATTGTTTTATCTCCTTTAATATAGCTTCCCAATTTGGTGTAAAGAAATGTTTCCTGATAAACTTCTTCTGTTTCTTTCTGCTCCTGGAAGAACAATATTCCTGTTTCAATTTAACGATTTTATAACCATTTATAGATGTCGCTTTCAGTGGGATATGATGCATTTTCTTCCAATTATTTGATTTATATAAGCTACCTTTTGTATCTGTAGTAATAAGAGGAAATAGAAAATCTTCCTCACCCTGATAAACTTTTTCTGTTTCTGTCAGCATCCTTATCATATCATTATTGGGAACCATTGTTTTATCTCCTTTAAAATATAATATTATTCTGTTTCTCTTTGTTCATATATACCAGTAAGCATATAGTTGTCAAACGGTAGCTTTAAAAATCTACAAGTTACTTTTGTGCCATCTTTAAAATCGTCTATATACATAGAATCGAATGAACTAGGTAACAAAGTAAACTGATTATCAAGTGTTACATATTTTGATGCTTTTTCAAAATGAACGGTTCTATCAGCAGTTATATATTGAGAAGCGTCTTTAACATGAACGGTTCCATCAGCATAAATAAAGTCCTCATTAATGGTTAATATTAATCCCCATATAAAAAAAATCAAAACTGCTATAAGTAGTAATCCTTTTATTATTTCCTTCTTTTTATTCAATGTCATATTTACTCAATCTCTCCTTTTCTATATTCTCTCACATAACGATAATAGGTATCTTCATTCAATCCAAGCTGCTTCATTAGCTGTGACGTTTTCAACTCTCCCCTCTCTACTTGCTGGTAAGCCTTTGCGAAATCTTCCTTACTCATTTTCCGTGGTCTGCCGTATTTACTCCATTCCCCACGCTCTTTCATCATTTCAATTCCTTCACGCTGCCGCTTCGATTTACGTTCCAGCTCCGTCCTTGCCAGTAAATCAAATAGGGCAATCAAGGTATCATTAACATATGACAACATCAAGCGTGACATTTCATCCGGAAACGCATTTATATCCATTTGTGTAGTTGGAATATCTAAAAATATTACCCGGATGTGATGCTCCTTAAAGTATTCCAACTCTTTTTTAGTTTCTTCGGCACGTCCGAGCCTGTCATATTCCGGAATAATAAGAGTATCTCCCGGTCGCAAAACATCTTCTTTCATATAGATATAGCGCACACGGTTAAAATTTCGCCCTGAAACCTTATCTTCAAAGATTTTAGTTAGCGGATAATTATTGGCTGCACAAAAATCCTTTATCTTCTTTGTTCCTCTATCAAGATGCTGCTCTTTACTCGACACCCGATTATATCCATAATATCTTCCCGGCATGATTCTTATTACCTCACATTACTATTACTTGCAAAAAGTATATCATATATATTTGCAAGTTTCAATATATAAAAAGATACATTTTGCAACTATGTATAGCTTATAGATTCTTCCATTGTAAAATGTATACTTTTTACAAGTCCTAAGAAAAAGGGATTTTAACTGGAAATGGATAAATCGAAACCCAACAAAAAGCTGCAGGGAATTTATGTGTCCGGCACTACCGCAGGATCAGCGCCGGACACTTTTTCCAAATTTCCGGAGAAAATAACCTACAGTGCGCCAAAATAAAGGCTTTGAGATTCTTTGTGGCCAGAAAAAGGCTACAAGAATCCAAAGCTGGGAATAGAAATAAGAAAAGCTGCAGGATGCAGCTTCGAATCAAAGTACGTCCCCCAGGACGTACTACCGGGGGTACTGGTCGCAGGAAAACAATGAAAAGGCTGCATGAAATGCAGCTAGGGATTTTTTCTGCAGCCGGGACACCGTTCCAGGCTGCAGCGTATTACCTGGTCAAAATCCAACACTAGAAATCGTGATTAATAAATGCAGAACACAACCGACAAATTGCGCCATTTTACTATGGCAGTTTATGTCATAATAGCAGCACAATTAACCCATGGTAAAAATATTTCCCCATAATATACGCATTTTCAGCACAAATAGACAAATAATATGTACGATTTTTCTACATATTTCCGTGTGATTTTTGCACCAATTTCCAATAAATTTTGTTGCTATTTATCATTGCTTTATGCCCTAAAACTTTATACACTATGTAAAAGAAGTTTTCACTTACCTTTATTTATGTGACGGAAAGGAGTGTTTAATATGTCCCTCAAAGATACCCTCTTAATTTTTTCTTCCTTGCTCCAAATTTTATACACAACCATGTGTATCTTCAAATTAGCCAGAAGAAATCAGGTACCACAATACACAAGAATTGTCCAATTAAATTGTGACATAATTTTACAAAAAAATGAGAACAGTACCACCATTCCCCCGAATGATTTAGGTACTGCTCCCATGCTTTGATAATTAAACAAATTACAATTATAATAGCACATCAAAAAGGTAAGCGCAACTCTTTTTGAGGTCTAGGATAAAAAACTAGACCTCTTTTATTGTCCAATAAAATACTTGAAAAAAGAAAAAGAGAATGCTATAATATAGACAACTTTTAAAAATGTTATTATTTACTTACAGAAAGAGGTGCCAGCAGCAATGCTGGTACCTTTTTCGTTATATCCACTACATTTCTAAATCGTAGTCCATATCCATTTCCGGCGCAACATCTATATCTTTCTTCGGAAGCTGCTCATTGGACACTTCATTATTTTTCTGATATTCCAGTAACCTTTCCTGCGGAACATACTTCTCAATGCTTTTATTCAAATCCTCTACAATATCATTGTATGTAGAATAAACGGATGATAGCATATCATCTATCTTTTGAATCATAGCTTCATCTGTAAAGTCTTTTCCAAGCTCTTGTTTGATTTCAGCTTTAAAGTCCCTATAATGGTCTGCAAGATGGTCTTTTCTTGCATCTGTCAATTCCAATCCAAGACCGGATTCTATCATAACTGACACTGCATCCGCTTCCAGTTCTTTTCCATGTGTAGATAACTTGCTTACTGTATTATGCCGTAAAGCGTGTCCTAACTCATGGCATAGGGTAGATAGCTTCTGTGTTCCCTTAAGGCTTGAATTAATTACTATCTGGTTCAAATCCCTGGAATAAAAACCTCTTAAGGTTGCGGAAGATAAATCTTCATACTTTACATCACAATGGATTACATCCTTTGCAAAATCAGCTACACCCTTGCATAAATCCTCATGCAGTTCTGACGGATAACCAACTGAAAAAAGTTTCGGATAATCTTCCGGTGGGAATGTGGTCTGTCCTATATCAAATACGGTGCCAATTTTGAAACGTGAGATTACCTTTCCTTCTATATCTCCTTTGCGGTATGCTTCTTTCTGTTCCTTCGTGGCATCAGATAACGGCACGTTGTTGCCATTAATATTCAGCAGCGTAACTTTTACCGGAACCCATATTTTAAGTCCAGTTTCACCACGTTTAACAGAATATCCCATCTTCTTCCATGCCGGGAATGACTGGACGTACTGTGCATCCCTCTTTTGGGAATAGATAAGTGTTACATTTCTTTCGGAATAGCGGTAAAACTGACTTCCAAAGCTCCTTTGATAATGCGGTTCCGGTATCATCCGTTGTTACCGTATCTATTAATTCACCTGACGTATTCCGGATGGTATTATCTCCGGTCTTTATATCTCCGTCAGCGTATATCTCATATACTGCGCCCTCTACTGGTTCTGCTGTTTCAGAATCGGTCTTTACTATCTTGATTTTTCCTTTTGCGGGTGTATTTGCGTACTGTATCGTAAAAGGTTGGCTCCAATCGTGACCACTTGTTATATCAAACTTCATCCTCTGACCTTTTAAGTAGCCATCCGGTGCATTTACTTCTTCCAGGTAGTAAGTACCTATCTGCAGCTTCTCCGGAAGTGTAAATGTTCCGGATTCATCTGTTGCAAATTCATCTATATACTGTGTGGTAGGATAACGGCTTGCAACCATCTTGATTTGTTTTCCCTGTGCATCATACAGATGGAATGATGTATTTGCGATCGGGATGACTTGTCCGGTTTCTGCATCCGTTTTTTCTACCCTTAATGCTGATATAATGTCCTTATCCTCTAATATCCATTGATATTTATAAGACTGCTTATCTAATACTACGGTCATTGGCTGGATTGGCATATATCCCGCCGGAGTATTTAACTCTGTGATAAGATATGTGTCTCTTGGAAACATTCCTCTGCTGTTTCTTGTAACAACACTGGATGCATCCACCTTTACGGTTCCATTCGTAGTATTTACTTTCGAATAAATCTTATCGGTAACAGAATCTATATATCCGTTTTCATTTGTGACCATATACCACTTCTGATTTGTAGTAAGTGACTGGATGGAGAAGATAACTCCCTTTAATGGAATCTTCTTCGTATTCTCGGTATCTACAGAATCCGTTCCAAACTTCGATAACTCTATGTCAGACCGGATTACCTTTTCATAAGATACCCGGCTTGCGGTTACTACGGCTGTACTGGAATCTTTGAAGTTCAACTCCACAATATAGGTGGAAGTATCAAGGTTATATCCATCACTCGGCTGTATTTCTTTGATAGCATACGAACCACCCGGATATAAGCCATTCCATACAATCTGTCCGTTTGCATCCGTGGCAGCGTTTCCGATTACCTGTCCTGCCGTATATACGATTTCACCATTTGCCCGGACAATATTAGTGGATGCGGATAACTGATATACTGCGCCCTGCAGCGTTGCGGAACCCTGTGCAGTTCCGGTTTCACTGTCTCTCTTGGTAAGTGTTATCTGTCCACTTGGTTCATAGTTCACAACATTCAGTGTTTTCGTGGCTCCCGGCTCAACAGTGACCGTATATTCATTATTTGGGTCTAAGAGGTAGCCAGTTCCGCTTACGCTGTTTGGTGTCTGAACTTCTGTCACCTTATAATCTCCGGAAAGAATATTTTCCAGTAACAGGGAACCATTGGTTACGGTTACTATCTGGTCATAGGTATTTCCATCATTTAATGCCTGAACCCGGAATTTTGCACCATCTACCAATTCGCCAAGTCCGTTATACTTATTGATTTGCAGATTTCCTACATCCAGCCAGTCTACCGCAAGGCTTGTTTCTCCTAGAGGGTCAGTTACCGATTCCCAACCTCCTGCGGTCTGATAAGAACCACCTGTTCTCCATATCAAAGCATTAAATTTTTTCACTGAACCACCAACTGTTCCGGTTGACCAGTCCACATTTACGGTAAGGGGAGCTTCCAAATGAAAAGTAGTTCCACCATTTAAGGTAACGTTGCCGGTATAGGTTCCCCCATCATTGGTGACTGCTTTTACCCCATCCTGCAGCGTAAAAGAAAGATTATTTCCAGACCATCCATTGATGGTTATATCATCCGTCTTTTGTATATCTCCACTCCGGTATGCTTTTACAGAATCCGTAGAAAATGATATGCGGGAATCCGGAATACTGTTTGCATTACAATAGTCAATGAAATCCTTTAATCCCATACCAATGTAATAACTGTTATCTACATTTGCTGGGGAATTATAAAAGTAATGACTTAAAGCAAGGGATGTAATAACAATTCCTTTGTTTTCATTTCCATCAAATCCACTCCATTGTGACTGTCCCTGCCAGCCATAATATAAGATTCTTCTTACATTTTCATCTTCATAAACACTACTGCTATATGACGTTCCAGTAGTCGGTGCGGTCACTCCATGCTGCATACAAAAGGCTGGTTTACCGTCAATAGTAAAGTGTGCAACCGTAGTATTTTTATATTTCACCCCACCATAATACTGTACATCACCTTCTATGGCTCTGGTGAACGTTTCCAGTACCACATCTGACATACCATCATCTGATAATGTGACTGGTGCGCCTGTTGGTGCAGCCTGTGCATCCGGCTCTGCTTCGGTGCTTTGCTCGGTACTTTGCTCGGTACTCTCTTCTACACTTTCGGTAGAAGTTATTTCCGTGTTTTGCCCTGTATTTTCAGGTTCTTCTGTGCTTTGTTCCAGGTCATTTTCATTCGTATCTTCCGAAGTTGTCACTTCCTCAATATTTTCTGTTGTAGCTGCGTAAGTAGTCATTTGAGGTGTGAAGATGGAAAATAACATCAAAAAGGCAAGGAACAATGCAATTCCTTTTTTACTCATTGCTCATGTTTCCTCTCTACTTATTTTTTCATCCTCATTTTGGGCGCAAAAAAACGCCAGGAATGGAAAAATTATCCATATCCTGACGGTAAAGGGTCTCCACGAACTTTATATAATTTTGTAACACAAAAAAAGCAGCTAGTTACGCTCTGCTCTGCTCTGCTCTGCTCTGCTCTGCTCTGCTCTGCTCTGCTCTGCTCTAAGGATTATATTTGGTATCATATCTCAATGCAACCCCCTATCTGAAAAGTTAATATATTTTTCATAATTTCATTTCAGATAATAACATCCTTTATAAAATTATACAAGTCGAAAATAAATGTAAAAGTATAAAATGCAGTTTTTTTTCTTTTTTGATGTATTTTTTAGCCTGAATGGACATATTTTTCTGGGTGGCATGGATAAAGAGAATTGCTTGCAATTCTTACCACATTTTGGTAATGGAAAGTTTTTTACATCAGAACATGATGCTCGTTAGAGCATGGCTATTATAGGTTTTTAGGTTTGGCTGGTATCTGATTTTCCAAACAAGATATGGTTATAAAAGAGAAAAAATTTAGTTTAGAAATGATTTATTCATATTTTTAAATAAGCGAAAAGCATTGATTTTACAGGCTTTTTCACGATTTCATGGCTGCATGATTTTTGAATATATAGGCTTTTCTATTGTAAAGAAATTTGAATATTTTTTATTCTATCCGGATAAAACTTGAATATCTCTTTTTGAAATGGTACGGAAACTTGAATACTTTTTTCGCTATGTGCATAAAAAAAGCTCCTGCCAGTGCTGCAGGAACTACTTTTTCTTTTTTGCGGTGCTATTTTTGCTCTCTTCTTCAATTTTCCAGTAATTTATGCGACTACAAATAGCCTGGAACTGCTCCCAAGCTATTTTTCATTCTATAATGTTTCGATTACAAGTTTATGTACGATACCGGGACTTAAATACCGCTTCCATTTGTACCGGTTTTTAATGCCCTCGTTGAGATATTCCAAGCTATCCTTTACAATCCGGCTCAAAGAGAATCCCTTGTCTTTCTTTATCTCTTTGTTGTGCTGCTGCAGTATTGTATGCATTTCCCGGATGCGTTCCTCTGTCTCTTCCTTGATCCGGTTCCGGCGCATGGCAATATTGATTTCATGCTCCCTTAACTCGTCATTCTCTCCGGTTTGGACTTCTGCCGTATCTACCATTTCTGCCTTGAATGTAAAGAAATACTTTCTATTATCTTCCATGTAGATACTAAGGAATGGTTCCAAGCTTCCCAAATACCGTCTTGCTGCTCTATGGGATAAACCAAGCAATTCTTTGAATTTTTGATTAAATGTTTCTACCAACATCTGATAAGATGGCTTCCTGCTTTTTTTCTTGTTAATCTGCCATTCACGCATCAGGTACAATGCCATCAATTTTGCCGGAGCTTTCAGCTTCTTAAATTCTGCAGAACGAACCATTTTGTTATGCAGTGAAACATAACCTCTTCCGTAGTTCTCATTTCCAGCAAAGGAATTTTCCAGTATTTCAATGTCATAATCGAAGTACGTCCGTTTCTGAAACTCTATAATGCCTTTACGCTGCAATGCTCTCATGCAGTCATAAAACCCTTGAAATGATAAGCCTACTTCTTTACACAAGTCACGGTAATAGATTCCATGTGCCATGCCATATTCGTTCTGGAACCGTCCCACATACAATACAAAGTCTACTTCACGCTTTGTAAGACGTTTTTTCATCATCTTTTCCAATACTTCTACTGAAATTTTTTCCATCCGGCTTACCCCCTTTCTAAAGATTTTATAACTGCCATTTTTCTATATCTTGTGCCACAAAAAAAGAGATAGAACGTATACACACAACATACATTCCATCTCTAATATTTATATCCATTTTACAATTATACAATTTGAAAATAAATGTAAAACTTTTTGCCCTGAAACACTTGACGAACCCTGTGTTTATTGATAAAATCAGCATAAGTGATATATATTTGTACAGAAATATATGTCTCCAGTTGATAGAAGTGTTTGCAGCAAATCTACCAACGACTTGATTAAAGTATACGAATTATTGTAAAATTTGTCAAATACTTTTTTTCAAGTGCCTTAACTTTATAATTTTAACAAAGGAGCGAATATAAAACGCTCCTTTTTGTTGCCCTTTTTTATCTGCAGCTTTAATAAAAATTTCTTGTCTAAAAAGTGCAGCATAATAGTATAAACCCTATTGATAAAAAAGTGTTAAAAATTTGTAGATTTTCTAGGTAGAAATTTTAATATTATTTTTGTGTAGTATTCCTCTTGCATTTTTTCCCCAAAAACGATAACATAGTAAAAAGATATGTTTGCCTTTCTAAAAAATATCTTTTTTAGGAAGGAGTGGTTCATATGCAAATTATTCTTTTAATTTTATCAGTAGTATTTAAAGCACTTTATACCTTCTTTAATATGCACATCCAGTTTACCCTGAAAAAAGAAGTGTCACCACCACCGCCAATCATTTACATTACTACCGTTATTGTTCTTTAATCTAAGAAGAATGCGGAAATGTAAAAGATACTTTTTGTTCCCCCAATAAAAAGTATCTGTGTATATCCCGTGTTTTGACAATCAAACAAATTCGCACATACTGATATTTTTAAGAATGGTAAACATATTTTTTCCCAAAAAGAAGCCAAGCATTTTAAAATGCTTGGCTTCTTAGATTTTCCTTTAATTAAGATGCTCATTAAGTTCATCATCACTTATTGGGTCATATGTGTATGCTGTCCCACCGCCTGGAATAACGTACTCTCCTGTATGTTCTCCGAAGTGTAATACATCTCCCGGTTGTAAATTTGGAAGATTATCCTCATTGAAACCTTCCGGGTCTTCTTCTCCCGAAGATGCATTGCTGGATGTGGATGCACTGCTGCTTCCATTACTGGAAGTAGAACCATTGTCCTTAGTTCCGGTGCTACCGGATTTATTGGATTTTGCAGTTGTATTTCCCTTGCCAGTATTATTGTTTGCTACCTGTTCTTTCTCCTTGGCAGCCTTTTCTGCTTCTTCTTTTGCTGCCTGTTCAGCTGCCACTCTTGCAGCTTCCTCTTCTGCTGCTTTCTGTGCTTCCAGCTCTGCTTCCTTTGCAGCTACAACCTCTTTTACCTGTGCTTCCATATCATCTGCGGATGGAACTGCTACTTCCTGCTCTGTAGATGCTACTGCACTTCCAACCTTTGGTTCCTTGGTTGCCTGGAAGTAAACTGCACTTCCTACACCAGCTACAACTAATACTCCAACGATCGCAATTACAATACTCTTTTTCATATAAATCACTCCTTTTCTTTCTGTTTGAATCTATCACTCATTCAATTCATTCATTATCTTTCCCTGTAAGCTATTATTCTACCCTTGCAAAAGAAGTTCTGACGATTAATATTATTTTTGTCATAATGCATTGGTACAAGCGTTCTATCATAACCAACAACAGTAAAAAATAATTCCTCACTGACTTCACATGGTTTATTAGTTAATATATTTAATAAATAATACCTAAACGGATAACTACCTTGATACATAATCACATTAGCCATAATCACACCTCACTGTTATCCAACCGGACGAAATCCCCAAGATACAATTCTTCCCGGCATATTGTATATGCCTTATGTATGATGGTCTGACGTTCTACAAGATATTCCCAGCCTTCAATATCCTTTATCGTCCAATCTCCAACATCTTCATTCTGGAAAAACTCTTCGAATGTATCATAATTACTCTGCAGATTGATAAATGAATCAATGTCCTTATTGTGCTTGTCATTCAGTTCCTTTGTTCTTTCTTTCAGCTTGTCCATGCACTCTCTTAATTCTTTTAATTTTTCCATGTTAAAACCACCCTTTCTTAATATTCTGTTTGCTTAATCAATCTTTATAAAGTTTCTATGGCAATAGCCACATATTATATTATCTGCCAATCTCTGTGCTTCGATTACTCTTCCGCACTGTGGACACCGGAACCTTGCAAAACTTCCTACAAAGACCTCTTCACCACGCTTATTTATCAATTCAATATACTTCTGATAATTAAAGTATTTCTGCAGCGTTTTCATGGTTTTTTTGCTTAGATTCGTCACTCTATATCCCTTGTGACTATCTACGATTCTTGCCTTGCCACCGCACATTTCAACAGCTTTTCGAAAAGAACCATTGTGGTATACATTATTCATGCTAGTATCTTCTATGTCCTTTGCCTGATTGTATAAATGCGCCATTTGATGAATCATTTCCATGTATAACTCTTTTTCCGGCAATGCTGCCATCTGCCAGTTGATGCTTATATATAATGTTCCATTTGCCAATTTCTTTAGTGACCAATTTATCCGCTTCTTTGCGAAGCTAAATCTGATATATGTTGGTGGAACTACGCTTTTATAATAAATGTCATTTATCGTATCAAATAAACGCATCAGCATATCTATTTCTGTCATGTTACTTCTCCATTATCTCGTCCAGTTTTTCTTGCGGAAGAACGCTGGACATTGCAATGCTGTAATCCATGATAGCCTGCAGGAGAATAAATGTAACTCCGACACCTATTTCTTTTGAAATTTCCTTTAATTCTTCATACAGTTCTTCCGTCATGCTGATAGACTGTTTCACTGGTTTATTAATAAATCTTGGGTCTTTATGGGATGTTACCAATACATCCGGATCAAACTTCCGACCGTTTTTATTCCACTGTTCTACTGCCCTTTTTATTAATATGGTCTTTGGGATTCCAGTTACTTCACTGATAGCTTCTTCCAGTTCTGCTAGTCTTTCCGTCACTTTAATAGATGTTTTCTTCATTTCCGTTCTCCTGCTCTTATGATTGGCTCCCGGATGCCAAGTGCTGCATCCGGGAATAGATTGCTTATGAGAATAACTTTTTCAATCCTTTTATATATCTACAATATGCTGCATACTGACTGTCTGTAAGATGCTTTCCACCCTCGTCAATCAGCTTTGATATATCTCTCATATCCTTGTTGAATACATTGGTGGATATAACATATATTGCTTTTTCTTCCCTCTCATTTTTCTTTTTTGAGGACTGTTTCTTTTCCTCTACTGCAATATCGTCACTGGTTATCTGTTCATCTGTACCTTTCTTTTCAAGTATTTCTGTAATGAACTTCGCCTGTACCGGCTTTTGCATATTAGCAACCTGTGCTGCATTTGATACGTTTATTCTGTTCTCTTTTAAGGCTGCTTTTAATTCATCTGAACCTCTGTTTTCAACCTTATCATACTTTGCTACCTGTGCGCTGGATATTCCAAGCTGCTCCGCTACTAAATCCCTGGTCTTTACTCCGGCAATGTTTCTAGTAATATCATTACCATTTTCATCATTGCCTACAACCATGATGGTTACACCTTTTGCTCTTAATTTAGCAATCAGATTTTTCCATTCCCGGATTTCAAAGGCAATATCTTCATGTTCATACTTTCTGTTCTGATTGGTTGTTAAGATAGAAAGCATTTCCTTATCTTCAAAGTCCAGCGGTAAATCCATTGCATCTAAATCTTTGACTTTACATTCTACTGGTTTATCTGCATCCCAATCTCCGGATTCGATAAGGTAATTGATAGCCTTAAAACGTCTGTGTCCGGTAAGAAGCATATAATCTCCATCATCCATCTGATATACAACTAATGGCTGCTCCAATCCTGCAGCTTTTATCTGACTTGCCAATTCCGGAATATTATTTAATGATAATCCGTTTCTTGGGTTTGGATGGATTTTGCTTATTGGGATATATTCTGTCCTTTTCTGTACTTCTACGTTCTTGCTCTGCGCATTAAGAAGTCCTTCTCCAACTCCTGTTATTTTATCCAGTTTAAATTTTGTTCCCATGGTTAAATCTCCTTTTTGCCTAAATTTTTTTGATTTAAAAACAGCTCTACTCTTTTTTTCTTCATCCCAGCCTATTGGGAAAATAATATCACCTTCCGGTAGATATATCCCCTCATTGTTACATTGAACTTTGATATGTTCGAAATAATTACTTGTTATAATAAATTCTGCATACAGTTTACCACTTGCGTAACGTATTCCCCCTACATATCCCTTGCCTTTTAACGGATACCCCTTATCTTTGATAGAACCATCTGTTAAAAGGTTATCTGAAATACTAAATTCGTATGGCTGTACTTTCTTAAATGTCGTATAAAAATCGACTGGCTGCCATTCATTACTTGTTTGAAAGAAGTAAGTATATTCCATTCCTTTTTCCCACTCAAACCAGCTTACACCTATAAATGGCAATTTTCTATTATGGCATTCCGCATAATCTCCAAATCTACAAGGTAATGGTATATTCATTGTCTGAACTCTATCTACAACTCCTTTTCTTCTTCCTGGCGCATTCTTTCGATTTCTTTAAGTTCCCTCTGATACTTTTCAATGAATTTTTTCTTGTTTGGGGAAATAATATATTCTGTCAGTTTCATGTATGCCAATGTAACAGAACACTTATTTTTTCCGGAATCAACTTCCAGTAATGGTCTTTGTTCAAAGGTATTCTCTTCCAGATACTTTGTGGTTCCTATGCAAATTGGCAGCAATGGAATCTCATATCTTGGTAATATCTGTTCCAGTAATCCGTATACTTCTCTTGATACGTTCTTACGGTTATTATACTGTGTAAGGAATGTACCACCGATATGAAGTAATGGATTATATTCTGATACTGTCTCTACAAGGTTTCTTGTAATTGCAAGTCCAATACAGCTATCTCCATCACATCTAAGTGGAATGTATACTTCATCTGCTGCAGTTAATCCATTGATATTCAAAATTGAAATAGATGGACTGCAATCTATCAGGCAATAATCATATTCATCTGCTACCTGTTTCAATGCTTTCTTTAACTTGAACTGCTGCGGAGTTGTTATGTCTGCTTTCAGTCTTTCCTCTACCTCTGCTAATGTAAGGTGGGATGGGATAATATCTAATCCTTCATAATCTGTATGTTTGATTGATTTATGAATATCCATATCCGGATTCAGCAAAACATCTTCGATTGATAATTCTGTTTCAATAGGTCTGCGCTCCATGATAGCTGTAAATATATCTATGAAGTTTGTCTGGGAATATCTTCCGGAAGTATTGCCCTGTGGGTCTAAGTCTACCAGTAAGACTTTCTTTCCATGTACTGTAGCCATCATATGACCGATTGTTGTTACGCTTGCGGTTTTTCCTACACCGCCTTTGTTGTTAATAAATGCAATTACTTTCATAAGCTCTTGTCCTTTCTTTATGCTATTATTTACTACACCTATAATATACCATACTAGCGGTATACTGTCAACAACTAAAAAAATATAAGTACATAACATTTTCTTTTTTGAGGTAAGTTGTCCCTTAGGTGCTATAAATAGCACCTTGCCCTAAACCCGCATAAATGCTGGATTTCTTCTCTGAAAAACACCCATTTTTTTTGCATGACACTTTGTAGCATTTATGATATAGTGAATATGCTTATGCAATTTGTATTGCATATTCATCCAAATGCAGCCCCAGGTAGTTTATCTATCCTGGGGCATTCTCCTTCCCATATGGTATATTTTTATATCATTTTCTAACAAGGTGCTATAAATAGCACCTTGCATCAAACCCGCATAAACACTGGATTTCTTTTCAAAAAATCACCCATTTTTTGAAAAGAAATCCATGTGTTTTTTTCATGCTTCCTGATTACTTTTTTATAAAATGTGGCATACTTGATTTTGACTACCGCATATGCTATAATGGCGGTAGCTAAAAAGAAAGCGTATCCAAGTGGTACACAAAATGAAAACCCCGGAGCAGTCACCTCCGGGGTTTTCTTTCGGCTAGTTGTCACGATTATTTCTGTCTAACCATTTGCAGATATAGTAGCTGGCTATTCCTGCCATAACAGAAATAAAAAAAGAAAGCATCAATTCCAAATGGCACACCCCCTTTCTGTTGCCAGATTGGGTGCGACAACATTTGTATTATACCATACTTTTATTCGTTTAGGTGCTATAAATAGCACCTAGCTCCAAACCCGCATAAATACTGGATTCTTTGTCTAAAAAACGCTCATTTTTGACACCCTTTTTCAGACCTAATTATCTTTCTCTTCCAGGCTGTTTTCCTTTTCGTCCCTCTCTTTCTCCCTACGCTCCTGCTCAAGAAATCTCTCATGCTTCCGGATGATTTGCTCTTTCTGCAGCGTATCATCCAATGCTCTCTCCAATTTCCTTAATGCCCTTTCAACATCATAAGCCGCTTTATTCCGGAATAGCATTGGCAGATGCTTTCCTTTCTGCTGATATGGCTTCAAGATTTTTTCCTCTATCTTCGATACCATTTTCTTTCCGGTATCATTTCCTGCATCTGCTGCTTTCTTGAAATAGTCCAGTGCAATTACTTTATCTTCCCTAACACCATTGCCACGATAATAGATAAAGCCAAGTGCCACATCCGCAAAATCATTTCCCTGCTCACTTGCCATCTTGTAATACTCAATAGCTTTCTCCGGATTGTAAATAGAACTCTCCTTTTCTATGAATAACTTACCAAGTTTATATTGAGCATACACATTTCCCTCTTTTGCTATTGGTTCCAAATACATTACTGCTTTCTTCGGGTCATACACTTTTTCTGTCTTATCAGCATAGATTTTTCCAAGCTGGTACAATGCAGCTTTGTTTTCATCCTGTGCAGCCAATTCAAAATAATGGATTGCCTTTTCTGCATTATGATATTCTGTATTCTTTCCGGCATAGATTTTTCCAAGCTGATATTGTGCATAGGAATTGTCCTGGTCTGAAGCCTTTTCAAAATTTTCTATGGCTTTTCCAATATCGTAGTATGAGGAAGTCTTATCAGAATAAATCTTGCCAAGCTGGTACTGTGCATAAGAATTATTCTGTTCGGCTGCCATAGTCAGATATTTTATGGCAAGACTTTCATTCTTTAATCGTTCATCTTTCAGATAGATTTTGCCAAGCTGGTACTGTGCCATTACACTTTCATTCTCTGCAGCTTCTTTTAAAATCTCCACCGCCTTATCTGCGTTCTCTATATCTCCCTTTTGCAAAAGGATTTTTGCATACTGATATTGTGCGTTTGGGTTTCCATTCTTAGATGATAATTCGAAATATTCTTCGGCTGTGTTTAAATCAACACTCACTCCTTTTCCTTCCATATTCATCTTACCAAGTCTGTATTCAATGTTCGCATCCGGTGACTTAAATTCCATTGAAAAGAATTTATCGTATGCTGCCTTATATTCCTTATTTGCCCTGTCCATATCCTTTTCAACTTCTATTCCATTTTCGTATGCATATCCCAGCTTGTAGTGTGCATATGGATTTCCGTCTGCCCGTTTGTAATAGTCAACTGCAATTTTCTTGTCCTTTTCTACTACACTATTTCCATCCCAATACATATTTCCAACAATATACGCAGCAAACACATTACCTGCATTAGCTGATTCATCTAAATATTCAAATGCTTTCTCTTCATTCTTTTCTGTTCCTAGTCCATACAGGTAATGCTTTCCTGCTCGATATAAGGAATAGTTGATTATGAAATTTGTCTGTTCTTCCGGATGCTCTATCACACTTTCAAAACCTTTTAAGGCTCTCTCATAATAATAGTGTGCTTTTTCATTATCTATCTTTACACCGATACCATGCTGATATATGTTACCAAGTTCATAATATGCCAGGATGTTTTTTTGCATTATTTCAAGTTCCAGTAATTCAATACCTTTCTGAACATCCTTGTCTTTTCCATATATCAGAACCTTTGCTTTTTTGAAATTTTCACTCCACTTAAAAATTGCATCCGAAACGTCAAAATCTAAATCATCTATTTCCGGTTCCTCGATTACTTCGTCTGCATCCGGAAAAGTATTATCCGCTGCATCCACTTCCGCTTCAAAGAATCTGTCCATAATCTTTTCAACATCTTCCGGAACGTACTCCGCACCACCGGTCTTAATATCATATTCTTTCATTTCCTTTAGAATCTGATTACCAAGTCTTGAATACAAATCTTTGATTTTTCCGTCCTTATAATCTCGTCCGGATTTTCCATATGCAGTTTTATAATCCTTTGCGGTTCGTTCCAGCTCTGCAATGAATTTTAAATAATCATCCCGGTAGTATTTATCAATATATGCCTGTGATAGTTTATCCAGCATTGGGCGAATGTCATACATAGCATTATTATTATAATTCCATAGTCCCCGATTACCACTTCTAGGCAGACACTTGTATATATCAAGAAACATATCCTTTAGATCTGCATCTACAGATAGGATATGTTCCTTTTTCTGATTTACTATTGTCTCTCTGATAAACTGGTTGATTTCAATATTCTGTTCCCGCTGCTGCATAATCTCATTTACAACAAATCGTTTACAGGCTTCAATACTCTTTCCTTTGAACCGTCCAATATATTCTTCTCTTTTGTATAGTTCTCCGGATGGAGTTCTCACCGGAACCTTTACCTTGTTCCCATTTACGATTTTTTCATCATAAACCTGATACATCTTCTTTTGTCTGCAAGGTGCCGGTTCTACTGTGGCAACATGAACATGGATGTTATCCGTATTGTAATGGATGGCAGCACTCCATGTTGCATTTTCCAAACTCTCATTCTTTAACATTCGATTGATTGCACCTGTGGCAACCTCTTTTATTTTCCGTTCATCCAAGATATTTGTTTTCGAATCATATAATCCATGTTCTTCTAACCAACGGTTGTCAAACGATATAACCGTCTGCCACATCAGGGAACCATTGTCTTGTGCTATCCTGAACGTATTTTTCAAATCCTTTTTATCCTGGTTAGATAACTTCGTCTTGTCCTTTGTAAAAATGCCTGTTGTCTTTTCCGGATTATCCATGTAGTCATTGTAAAGATTATATTCACTTAACATTTCATTTCGTTTTGCATCTTCTCGGTCTATGTATTCTATGTATTCCCCGAACACACTGGAACCTGCTTCGCAAAACCTCGTTTTCACAATAACTCCTGCTTTGATTTCTGACATATTATCCTCTACTTTCTCTTAAGGTGCTATAAATAGCACCTTGCTTCAAACCCGCATAAACACTGGATTTCTTCTCAAAAAAACACCCATTTTTGATACCCTTTTTCCACTGTCTTTTGGTTGCATGATTTCCCGGCTTGTGATATGCAGCCATGTGTTTTCCGGTTTAGGTGCTATAAATAGCACCTTGCCCTAAACCCGCATAAACACTGGATTTCTTCTCAAAAAACACCCTATTTTTTCATTGCTTTTTTCTTGTTCCGGTCATCCTTTTGTTGTTTGAAATATGCAATCTTTTCTTTATAAGCATTTTGTGAATCCGCAATAACTGGTGCCTGTATTGCTTCCCGAAGAATACTTTCCCGAACATCATCCTTTATCAGAATTGTATTAATTGCATCCAGCAGAATCGTTGTATTCATTTCTGCAGTTTGGGATGCCCACCGTAAACGTTCGAAAAGAGCATAGTATTTTTGGTTGTAGGATTCTAACAGTCCGGAGATAAGTGCTGCATCATTTTCTTTTTGCTGTTCGTTTTTCTGGTACTCCTGAATGATATAACGTAAAGTTGCACTATCGTTTTTAAACTCTTTATCAGCTTTTACCTTACTGATAGTATCAATGCATTCCTGGTCAAGTACATACTTCTTTACCACATTAATCATCCCCTTCCTTCTGCTCTAATGCATCCAGTCTTTCTAAGACTTCATCCAGTATATAATTATTCTTATCAATAATATCTGCATACATCCTTGCCTGATCTGCTAAAGTCTCTACAAGGTTTGCATACTTAAAGTCCATTTCTTTAAGTTCCGGTGCAACTGCTAAAGTGTTCAGGTAGTCCCTAATGTAAGTTTCTCTGGACACCCCTTTCTTCTTGGCAAGCTCTGTCAACTTGTCAGCCACATTCTTTTCAATCTTTCTGATTTTGATTTCCATTTTCCGTTCCTCCAGGGAAAAATTATATCATTTTGCATAAAAAAGGGCAATATTTTATGGACAATAAGCAATGATTTATTGTCCATTTTATAAAATATCTGTCCCCACTATTTAGGAAAGAGCATATCGGGAATGTTTGGCTTTGCCAAACCCACAAACGAAGTTTGGGGTCAATTCCCCCTTATGCTCTTTTTTTGAAAAACTCAAAAAAATTTTCGCTTCGCTGCGTGCGCCGAACGCACCTCAAAAAAGAAGAAGAAACGTACAACGTTTCCTCATTATGCGAAAATTTTGGACTTAAACAGCGTAACATTTTTTCAAAGGGGCAAGGGGAACAGGATGTTCCCCTTTCAAATGTCAGGGCAACCTAAGTTGCACTGACTCCGCTTTTCCTGCAGCCGAGAACCTGGTTCCGGCTGCAGCGTTTTAGCTTTTGACTTCCAGCGCACAAAAAAAGCTGGGATAGGGGAGTAGCAGGAGTACGATAAAGGGCGCAGGATGCGCCCTGGCATTTTAAATGGTATTGGATAGAAGCTGCAGCATG
>OMAS01000508.1_pt1 | contig 22380 bp, 18 predicted proteins | sample 1674031 | NCBI WGS metagenome assembly OMAS01 (sample SAMEA103958138, study PRJEB25191) | human gut metagenome | biome: human-associated habitat [ENVO:00009003]; feature: intestine environment [ENVO:2100002]; material: feces | place: Germany | collected 2013/2015 | reverse complement strand
ATTTATGAGACTACCAACTTTTTTATGAACTATTTCTTATCCCGAACTGGGGTAACATTGGTGCCAACGCGCCCGAAGAATATGGCGATTTCTTTGCTTGGGGCGAAGTTGAGCCAAAGGATTGGTTTGTCCCAGAGAATTATCTATATCATACAGGGAAAATTATTCAAGATTCTAGATATGGTGAATTTTATGAATGCATTGATATTGGCTGGAATATAAGTGGAACAGAATATGATGCAGCAGTGAATCTATGGGGCAGTGGTTGGCGCATGCCTACACAAGAAGAGCAGTACGAACTAACAATGATGTGCTGGAGTAATGGGATAATTGAAGAGAATGATGTAAAAGGACAACGTTTCTGTGGTCCCAATACGAATAGTATTTTTATTCCAGCAGCAGGGGCGGGAGCTGGCCCTGGGGCACAATATGAACTGCCAGAAGGACAATCGGCTGTATTATGGATGGGTGAAGCGAAATGCGACATCTACAATAACGGCGTACCAGATTCAACAACCTATGTCCCAGAAAGAGCTTATTGTATTTATTATGATACTGGTGCTGGCGCTGGAAAAATGATAGGATTAAAATATACAGGAAAAAACATACGTCCTGTATATAACCCCAAAGAGGCAACAGGCATTTTATCTATCTCTTCGCCCCCAAAAGTATTAATTGGATATAGCGAAGGAACTTTGTCCATACATGGATTGAATAATCCTGCAACGGTGAGGGTAACAGATATGTCTGGTCGAGAGTATAAATCCGCCAAATTCGGCAGAAATGCATCTATTGAGATGAATTTGCCACGTGGCTTCTATATCGTTTCCGTCTCTGACGCGAGCGGTACATTAACAACAAAAAAAATAATCGTAAAAAAGTAATCACATGAAAAAGTATATTCTTACAATCGTTGTGGTGTTGGGCTTAACGGCTTCAATATCAGCGCAAGCTACAGAGCTAACATTTAAGCAATGCTCACTTGATATTCGTGCCGCTTATTGGCCATTGCGGCAGATTGATTTTACATACCAAGAACTATTATCGCTTAACGACTCCACTGCCAAAGTATATAAGGGAGATGAAGTGATTGCCGAAGGTAAACTTGCCATAAACAATTATCATGGACATGACAGTTCGAATGCCTCAACTACACAACAAGGGACAGTAAAAGTAATGTTCGACGAAGCTCTTGTTCTGCCAAAAGGTGAAACTTTCACCGTGGTTATTGACGAAGGAACTTTTTACAAAGAAGGTGAGCCTGACATCGATAATGATGAAGTTAGATATTCGTTCACTATTCCCACCGACCTCGGCGAATTCCACACGGACATCGTAGACGGTTCCACTCTTGCAAAAGCAAATCTAATGACCTTCTATTGGGGTACGGAAACTGAGAGTGATGAACAACAAGCCGTCTTGTATCGCGAGGGCGTGCCAGTACGCCAGTTTCCATTTCAAGCCACATGGGATTGGGACTTAGGACAAGCATGTGTGGATTTTGGCGAATATATAAAATTCGAGAAAGGCGTAAACTTCGCCCTTGAAATACCAGAAGGAACAGTCTATGCCATGTACCGCCCCGACATCACAAACAAGAAAGCCGTATTGCATTTTGTAGGCGGCTACGAAGAGCCACTGCCATCGATTAACTACGTGTGGTGCAGCCTATTCGACAACCATCCGACGGACGTACTAGGTGAAGTGGCATTCTACTACAACCAAGCCGTGATGCTGTCCTGCGACCCGAAGGTGCAACTGTGGTATGGCGACAATTCGGAAATGGTGAAAGAAGTGGTGCCAACGCTGACGGAGGAAAACGGGCAATGGGTGCTGAAAGCCGATTTCGAGAAGACGCCGTTGACATCCGAAAAAGGATACACCATTGTCATTCCCTACGGAACATTGATTTCAGCCAATGGCGATGTGGTGGTAAATTCGCGCAGGACGGTAAACGTGGGCGATGCCACTGGAATATCGCAAGTCGGCAATGACGCTTTGTTGCTGCGAACAACGAAGGGAGGTATCAGCCTGACGGGCTTGCCCACCAATACGAACATTACCGTTTGCGGACTTGACGGGAAAGTGGTTTATAGCGAGACGCCCAATGCCGCGAATGTCACCGTTCCCCTAAACAATGGCCTCTACATTGTGAAAATAGGCAATGCGCTTTCGCGCAAAATGTATATAGAGAAATAGGTTGACTGTAAACGTATCCGCTTACGATAGACTGGTAGATAGGCTGGTAGATATCGCTCTCGAAAGCCTATCTACCAGCCTTTATCGTGCTCGTAATGTGCAAGTTACGGCAATTCTGGAAGATATGGTATATTTTTTCACGTACTGAAACTTTACAGGACAATGACATATCTCCTTAGATTAGCAGACTTGTTATTTTTACAAGAAAGCAAGTCATTGGATAACAATAATCTACCTACAACGGCTACCAGTGGGACGAGATAGTGCGTCAATGTACAGCCGTATACAAGACATACGCAAATGGAGGCGTGTTGAGATAGGCTCGCAGGAAACGGAAGTGGCGTCGTGTCCTAATTTGAACATCTTTGGATTTTTATCGTGCAGATATGCGTATGCGCACGATAAAAATCTAAAGAATATAAGGAAAGACTTTGTCTGCTAATTTAAGGTAATAAGTAAAATGAAAACATAATTATACCCTTTCGGGTGCAATATCAAATAAATTTTATATATTTGCACCCGAAAGGGTATAATTGTATATATATGGAGACATCAATAGCAGCATTTGTAAAGGAACGCCGACGCATGTTCAACCTCACACAGGTGGATCTGGCGGAGAAGTCGGGCGTGGGACTGCGCTTCGTACGCGAACTGGAGCAGGGAAAGGAGACGCTCCGCATAGACAAGATAAATCAGGTGCTCGCACTGTTCGGACACGAAGTGGGAGCGGTGCCACAACATCTTAACAGTTCAATATCTCAACACCACAACATATGAAGAGTGCAAAGATATACATGTACGACCGCTACGCCGGTCGGCTGACGGAGGACGAAAACGGATTTCAGTTTGTGTACGACAGCGAGTATCTCGCGGCGGAGGGCGCTGAGCCTATCAGCCTCACGATGCCGCTGCACAAAGAACCGTATGAGGACAAGGTGCTCTTCCCGTTCTTCGACGGACTGGTGCCGGAGGGTTGGCTGCTGAACATTGCGGAACGCAGCTGGAAGATAAACCAGCGCGACCGTATGTCGCTGCTGCTCGCCTGCTGCAAGGACTGCATCGGAGCGGTGAGCGTGGTGCCGGAAGAGGGAGCAGACGGCACGGCGCACAACCCGAACTGAGGTATTGCTAACTAAAAAACTCTTGATTATGGAAAAATGCCTTTACTGTTACAAGCCGCTGAAGGAGGGACAGAAGGACTTCCACCCTGCCTGCGCACGCAAGATGTTCGGCGTGAAGGAGGTGCCGACGCTGCCCTACAGACGCAGCGAGATAGCAGACCTCGCAAAGCAGGTAGTGTGGGCGCAAACAACGCTGACCGGCGTGCAGGCGAAGCTGTCGCTCGACGTGAATCCGGGCGGAAAGAACGAGCCCGACCGCTTCACAATCGTGGGGCTGTGGGGACGCTACATTCTGAAACCACAGACCGACGCCTACCGCGCACTGCCCGAACTGGAGGACTTGACGATGCACATGGCGGAGGCGGCGAAAATAGCCGTCGTGCCCCACTCGCTCATTCGCTTTGCCGACGGAGAGCTGTGCTACATAACACGGCGCATCGACCGCGAACGCGACGGATCGAAGATTGCGATGGAGGACATGTGCCAGCTCACGGAGCGACTCACCGAGTACAAGTACAAGGGTTCGTACGAGCAGATTGCGAAGCACATAAAGAAGTATTCGGCAGTGCCGCAGCTCGACCTCGTGAACTACTGGGAGATGGTGGTGTTCTCATGGATTACGGGCAACTCTGACATGCACCTGAAGAACTTCTCGCTCTACAAGTCGCCTATGGGCTACTGTCTGACGCCTGCCTACGACCTGCTGTCGACCGCAATAGTGATGCCCGAGGACAAGGAGGAACTGGCGCTGACGCTCAACGGCAAGAAGGCGCGCATAAGGCGCAGCGACTTCGAGAAGTCGATAATAGCTTCGGGCGTGAACGAGAAGGTGCTCGACAACATTGCGAAGAAATTCCGCAAGGCGCTGATGAAATGGATTGAACTCATAGAGGCGTCGTTCCTGCCCGACGACTTCAAACGGCAGTACAAACGACTTATTCTGAAAAGGATGCTGATGCTAAGATGATGGTTTGAAGCATCGTGTTTATACCCTTTCGGGTGTAATATCAAGCGAATTGTTTGATATTACACCCGAAAGGGTATAATTATATATACGTACATATACAATAAAAACGCTGCAAGCAGTCGGTTAAGACTCGCTTGCAGCGTTTTCTCGTTTATGGTTTATACCGCTGTCCGGCTAAAGAACCGGACAGTGATATCTGGATTTATGCTTTATTCAGCAGACTCCTCGTTAGAGTAGTCGGTCACGTTGCGGCGGTTAGCCTGCATGCGGTCGTACTCTTCGCGTGAACCCACGATGAGCTTGTCCCACTGACGCAGACCGGTACCTGCCGGGATGAGGTGACCAGAGATAACGTTCTCCTTCATACCCTCAAGGAAGTCTACCTTACCGCGGATAGCAGCCTCGTTGAGCACCTTGGTTGTCTCCTGGAACGAAGCAGCCGAGATGAAGCTCTTGGTCTGGAGAGCGGCACGTGTGATACCCTGCAGGATCTGTGTAGATGTAGCAGGCACGGTGTCGCGAACCTGAACGAGACGGAGGTCACGGCGCTTGAGGCTTGAGTTCTCGTCGCGCAACTTGCGTGCCGAAACGATCTGACCAACCTTGAGCACGTCAGAGTCACCAGCGTCGGTGACGTACTTCTTGCCCCAGATACGGTCGTTCTCCTCAGCGAAGTCGAGCTTGTCTACCATCTCCTGCTCGAGGAATGTTGTATCACCCGGCTCGTCGATCTGTACCTTGCGCATCATCTGGCGAACGATAATCTCGAAGTGCTTGTCGTTGATCTTCACACCCTGCAGACGGTAAACGTCCTGCACCTCGTTAACGATGTACTCCTGAACGGCGGTAGGACCCTTGATGGCGAGGATGTCGCCCGGAGTGATGATACCGTCAGAAAGCGGTGTGCCTGCGCGTACGGCGTCGTGCTCCTGTACAAGAATCTGCTTAGAGAGCGATACGAGGTACTTGCGCTGGTCGCCGGTCTTCGATGTAACGATGATCTCGCGGTTGCCACGCTTCACCTTACCCATTGTCACCTCACCGTCGATTTCTGATACGACAGCTGGGTTAGACGGGTTGCGAGCCTCGAAGAGCTCGGTTACACGTGGGAGACCACCGGTGATATCGCCTGCAGAACCTGCTGCACGTGGAATCTTAACGAGTGTGGTACCGGTCTTCACGGTCTGACCGTCGTCGCATACTACGTGACCACCTACCGGGAAGTTGTATGTACCGATAACCTCGCCGTTTGCGTCGAGCACGTCGCAGGTCGGAACCTTCGACTTGTCCTTAGAGTCGGTGATGATCTTCTCGGTAAGACCTGTTGCCTCGTCGGTCTCAGCACGGTATGTGATGCCCTCGATAACGTCGTTGAAGCGGAGCGTACCTGCGTACTCTGTAACGATAACGGCGTTGAACGGGTCCCACTTAGCGATGAGGTCGCCCTTCTTCACAACGTCGCCATCCTTGAAGTAGAGCGAAGAACCGTAAGGCACGTTGACAGAAGCGAGTGCGATGTCGGTATTCGGGTCGACGAACTGCAACTCTGTAAGACGGCTCACTACCATCTGGCAGTTGACGTCCTTCTCGCCGTTGTTCTCTACGAACGGAACGACACGGAGGTCCTCAAACTTAAGCTTGCAGTCGTTCTTTGCTGTGATAGAAGCGTTGGCTGCTGCGTTACCAGCCACACCACCGGCGTGGAAGGTACGGAGAGTAAGCTGTGTACCCGGCTCACCGATAGCCTGAGCTGCGATGACACCGACAGCCTCGCCGAGCTGTACCATGCGCTGTGTAGCGAGGTTGCGACCGTAACACTTCATGCAGACGCCCTTCTTGCTCTCGCAAGTGAGCACCGAACGAATCTCTACGCTCTCGATTGGAGAGTCCTCGATGAGCTGTGCCTTAGCCTCTGTGATCTCCTCGCCAGCGTTGACGATAACCTCGCCAGTGCGCGGGTCGACAACGTCGTGTACTGACACACGACCGAGGATGCGCTCGCCGAGAGAAGAAACCACCTCGTCGCCGTTCTTAAGAGCTGTGCAGACAAGTCCGCGCAGTGTGCCGCAATCCTCCTCAGAGATGATTACGTCGTGCGAAACGTCTACAAGACGACGTGTAAGGTAACCGGCGTCGGCTGTCTTCATAGCGGTATCGGCAAGACCCTTACGGGCACCGTGCGAAGCGATGAAGTACTCGAGCACCGACATACCCTCCTTGAAGTTAGAGATAATCGGGTTCTCGATAATCTGATGGCCCTCGGCACCAGCCTTCATAGGCTTAGCCATAAGACCACGCATACCAGAGAGCTGCTTGATCTGGTCCTTAGAACCACGGGCACCAGAGTCGAGCATCATGAATACGGCGTTGAAGCCCTGGTCGGCCTCTGTCATCTCCTTCATAAGGATGCTTGCGAGGTCGTTGTTCACGTGAGTCCAGGTATCGATCACCTGGTTGTAACGCTCGTTCTCAGTGATGAAGCCCATGTTATAGTTGTCCTGGATGGCGCGAATCTCTTCGTGACCGCGCTCCACGATTTCCTTCTTTTCTGGCGGGATGATGATATCGTCGAGGTTGAACGAAAGACCTGCAACGTAAGCCATACGGTAACCTAGGTTCTTGATGCCGTCGAGGAACTCGCAGGCACGAGCCATACCTACAGCCTTGATTACGTCGGAGATGAGTCCGCGCAGAGTCTTCTTAGAGATGATATCGTTGAAGAAGCCTACTTCCTCAGGGATGATCTGGTTGACGATGACACGTCCTACAGATGTCTCCACCATGCGCTTCTGGAACTGGCCGTCCACTACGTCCTTCACGATCACCTTAACCGGAGCGTGGAGGTCGCACTTGCCCTCGTTGTAAGCAATGATAGCTTCCTCGTCGCCGTAGAACGAAAGGCCTGAGCCCTTTGCACCCGGACGGAGCTTTGTGATATAGTAGAGACCGAGCACCATATCCTGTGACGGCACTGTGATAGGAGCGCCGTTGGCTGGGTTGAGGATGTTGTGGCTCTGAAGCATCAGCACCTGAGCCTCGAGGATAGCCTCGTTGCTCAACGGAAGGTGAACAGCCATCTGGTCGCCGTCGAAGTCGGCGTTGAACGCCGTACATGCCAACGGGTGGAGCTGGATAGCCTTGCCCTCAATGAGCTTCGGCTGGAACGCCTGGATACCGAGACGGTGAAGTGTCGGCGCACGGTTAAGCATTACAGGGTGGCCCTTCATTACGTTCTCGAGGATGTCCCAGATAACCGGCTCGCGACGGTCTACGATCTTCTTTGCGCTCTTAACGGTCTTCACGATGCCGCGCTCGATGAGCTTGCGGATGATGAACGGCTTGTAGAGCTCGGCTGCCATGAGCTTCGGCAGACCGCACTCGCCCATCTTCAGCTCCGGACCTACAACGATAACCGAACGTGCTGAATAGTCGACACGCTTACCGAGGAGGTTCTGACGGAAGCGGCCCTGCTTACCCTTGAGAGAGTCAGAGAGTGACTTGAGCGGACGGTTGGCGTCGCTCTTAACGGCGCTCGACTTGCGTGAGTTGTCGAAGAGGCTGTCTACCGCCTCCTGAAGCATACGCTTCTCGTTGCGGAGGATAACCTCAGGAGCCTTGATCTCTACGAGACGCTTCAGACGGTTGTTACGGATAATTACACGACGATAGAGGTCGTTGAGGTCGGATGTTGCGAAACGACCGCCATCCAGCGGCACGAGCGGACGGAGCTCCGGCGGAGTAACCGGGATAATCTTCATGATCATCCACTCCGGACGGTTGACGCCCTTGCTTCCACGGAATGCCTCTACAACCTGCAGACGCTTCAGAGCCTCTGTCTTGCGCTGCTGCGAAGAGTCGTTGTTGGCACGGTCGCGCAACTCGTATGAAAGAGAGTCGAGGTCGAGACCTGCGAGAAGGTCGTAGACAGCCTCTGCACCCATCTTTGCAATGAACTTGTTCGGATCGCTGTCTTCAAGAAGGTCGTTCTCAGCACCGAGCTTGTTCTCTACGATGTCGAGATACTCCTCCTCAGTAAGGAGGTCCATCTTGTGCGAACCGTTGTACTCGTCGCCCTGCTCGTCGGTGCGTCCTTCGAACGCACCGGGCTGGATAACTACGTACTTCTCGTAGTAGATAACCTGATCGAGTTTCTTTGTCGGCATACCGAGCAGATAGCCGATCTTGTTAGGCAGCGAGCGGAAGTACCAGATGTGAGCTACGGGCACAACGAGCTCGATGTGTCCGCTGCGCTCACGGCGTACCTTCTTCTCAGTTACCTCAACACCGCATCGGTCGCAGACAATGCCCTTGTAGCGGATGCGCTTGTACTTGCCGCAGGCGCACTCATAGTCGCGTGTCGGACCGAAGATGCGCTCGCAGAACAAGCCGTCGCGCTCGGGCTTGTAGGTGCGGTAGTTGATGGTCTCAGGCTTGGTAACCTCACCATACGAATTTTCCAGGATCTCCTCCGGAGAGGCAAGACCGATGGTAATCTTCGTGAAATTATTCTTAACTTTTGTATCTTTCTTGAAAGCCATATATTTCTATAGTTTTGGGATGTTCGGATTAATCAAGTTTGATGCTCAGACCAAGACCGCGGAGCTCATGCAGGAGCACGTTGAGCGACTCTGGGATGCCCGGTGTAGGCATTGGGTCGCCCTTAACGATAGCCTCGTAAGCCTTTGAACGGCCCACTGTATCGTCGGACTTGATTGTCAGAATTTCCTGAAGCACGTGGCTGGCACCGAACGCCTCGATAGCCCAAACCTCCATCTCACCAAAACGCTGTCCACCGAACTGTGCCTTACCACCGAGTGGCTGCTGTGTGATGAGCGAGTACGGACCGATTGAACGGGCGTGCATCTTGTCCTCAACCATGTGACCGAGTTTCAAGAAGTATGTCACACCTACTGTAGCCGGCTGGTCGAAACGCTCGCCTGTCTCACCATCATAAAGGTGTGTAGAGCAGAGGTGCGGCAGACCTGCCTTGTCTGTCCATTCAGAGAGGTCCTCAAGATGAGCACCGTCGAAGATAGGTGTAGCGAACTTGACGCCGAGCTTACGGCCGGCAGCACCGAGGATAGCCTCGAAGATCTGACCGAGGTTCATACGAGAAGGCACGCCAAGCGGGTTCAATACCAAGTCGACCGGACGACCGTCCTCGAGGAACGGCATATCCTCCATACGTGTGATCTTCGAAACGATACCCTTGTTACCGTGACGACCTGCGAGCTTATCACCTACGCCAATCTTACGCTTCTTTGCAACGTATACCTTAGCCATCTGGAGGATGCCTGAAGGCAGCTCGTCGCCGATGGTGATGGCGAACTTCTTACGCTTGAGTTCTGCGTCGAGCAGCTTGTACTTGCGTATGTAGTTCATGATGAGCTTAGAGATGAGCTTGTCGGTGTGCTCGTCGCCGGTCCAGTCGTTCGACTGAATGCCGTCGTACTCGAGGTTCTTCAGCATTGTAGCTGTGAACTTTGTGCCCTTTGTGACGATCTCTGCACCAGAGTAGTCCTTAACACCCTGCGAAACCTTGTCCTCGGTGAGTGTGAGGAGCTTGTCGACGAGAATATCCTTCAAGTCGTCGTTCTTTGCCTCGTACTCCTCGTCGATCTTGGCGAGAATCACCTTGTCCTGCTTCTTCGACTCGCGTGTCTTGACGGCACGAGAGAAGAGCTTCTTGTCGATAACCACACCGCTGAGCGACGGGTTAGCCTTGAGTGAAGAGTCCTTCACGTCGCCAGCCTTGTCGCCGAAGATGGCGCGGAGCAGCTTCTCCTCCGGTGACGGGTCGCTCTCGCCCTTCGGCGAAATCTTACCGATGAGGATGTCGCCCGGCTCGATGCGTGCACCGATGCGAACGATACCGTTGTCGTCGAGGTCCTTTGTAGCTTCCTCCGAAACGTTAGGAATATCGCTTGTGAACTCCTCCATGCCGCGCTTTGTCTCGCGAACGTCGAGTGAGTACTCGTCTACGTGTACAGATGTAAGCACGTCGTCGCGAATCATGCGCTCTGAAAGCACGATGGCGTCCTCATAGTTGTAACCCTTCCACGGCATGTAAGCCACAAGGAGGTTGCGACCGAGTGCGAGCTCGCCGTTCTCCGTAGCGTAACCCTCTGTGAGGATGTCGCCCTTCTTAACGCGCTGACCCTTGTTGCAGATAGGACGCAAGTCGATGGTCATGTTCTGGTTGGTGCGGCGGAACTTCGGAATGCGGTACTCCTTGAGAGCCGGCTCGAAGCTTACGAACTCCTCGTCATCGGTGCGGTCGTAGAGGATGCGGATTGTTGTAGCGTCTACGTATTCGATAACGCCCTCGCCCTCTGCAGTAATCATTGTACGAGAGTCCTCGCACACCTGCTTCTCAAGACCTGTACCTACGATAGGTGCGTCGTTGTGGAGCAATGGCACTGCCTGGCGCATCATGTTACATCCCATGAGTGCGCGGTGACCGTCGTCGTGCTCCAAGAACGGGATAAGACCTGCCGATACAGATGCGATCTGCTGCGGAGAGACGTCCATGAGGTCTACGTCTGATGGCGGCACAACCGGGAACTCGGCGTTCTGACGGCACTTAACGTTGTCGCGGATGAACGAGCCGTCCTCGCGCAGAGGAGCGTTACCCTGACCGATTACGTGGTCTTCCTCTTCCTCAGCGGTGAGGTATACTACGTGGTCGTTATTGAGGTCGACAATCGAATCCTTTACGCGGCGGTAAGGAGTGGCGATGAAGCCGAGCTCGTTGATAGTTGCGTAAACGCAGAGAGACGAGATAAGACCGATGTTCGGACCCTCAGGGCTCTCAATCGGGCAAAGACGTCCGTAATGTGTATAGTGTACGTCTCGCACCTCGAAGCCTGCACGCTCACGTGACAGACCGCCAGGACCGAGTGCCGAAAGACGACGCTTGTGAGTAACCTCGGCAAGCGGGTTGGTCTGGTCCATGAACTGCGAGAGCGGGTTGGTGCCGAAGAACGAGCTTACAACGCTCGAGATTGTCTTGGCGTTGATAAGGTCTGTCGGCTGGAACACCTCGTTGTCACGCACGTTCATGCGCTCGCGGATTGTGCGGCTCATACGTGCCAGACCGATAGAGAACTGGTTGCTGAGCTGCTCGCCTACTGTGCGTACGCGGCGGTTAGAGAGGTGGTCGATATCGTCAACAGTTGCGTTAGAGTTAACCAACTGGATGAGATAGCGGATGATGGCGATGATATCCTCCTTTGTAAGAACGCGGGTCTCAGAGTCGATGTCGAGACCGAGCTTCTTGTTGATGCGGTAGCGACCAACTTCGCCGAGGTCGTAGCGCTTGTCAGAGAAGAATATGTTCTGGAACACCTCGCGTGCCGATGCGTCATCAGCCGGGTCAGCGTTGCGGAGCTGACGGTAGATGTAAAGCACAGCCTCCTTCTCAGAGTTAGAGGGGTCTTTAGCGAGAGTGTTGAAAATGATTGAGTAGCGTGAAGCTGCCTCTGCGTCCTTGTGGAGAAGCACTGAAGCGTTGCCCGACTCGAGGATGTCGTCGATGTTCTCTTCTGTGAGCACTGTCTCGCGCTCCATGATAACCTCGTTGCGCTCGATAGACACAACCTCGCCCGTATCCTCGTCTACGAAGTCCTCGTTCCAGGTCTTCAGCACACGTGCGGCGAGCTTGCGGCCGATGGCAGCCTTCATGTTCTTCTTGTTCACCTTCACCCCCTCTGCAAGGTCGAATATCTGGAGGATATCCTTGTCCTGCTCGAAGCCCATGGCGCGCAGAAGAGTTGTTACGGGCAACTTCTTCTTGCGGTCGATGTATGCATACATCACGTTGTTGATGTCGGTAGCGAACTCAATCCACGAACCCTTGAACGGGATGATACGTGCCGAGTAGAGCACAGTACCGTTAGCATGCACACCCTGACCGAAGAACACGCCCGGCGAGCGGTGCAACTGCGAAACTACTACGCGCTCTGCACCGTTGATGACGAACGTACCGTTGGATGTCATGTAAGGGATAGTGCCAAGGAAAACGTCCTGTATGAATGTGCCGAAGTCTTCGTGCTCGGGGTCCGTACAGTAGAGTTTCATCTTAGCCTTCAAAGGTACGCTATATGTAAGACCGCGCTCAAGGCACTCGTCAATTGAGTAGCGGGGCGGGTCGATATAGTAATCCAAGAACTCAAGAACGAAATTGTTACGTGTGTCGGTGATAGGGAAGTTCTCAGAGAACACCTTATACAAACCGTCATTCTTGCGTTCCTCAGGCGGAGTGTCTAACTGTAAGAAGTCCTTGAAAGACTTTAACTGCACATCGAGGAAATCCGGATATGGCAACGGATTATGGACGCTGGCAAAATTTACTCTGTTATCAACAATTTTTGAAGCCATCAGAAGTTATTATGGGTGATAAAAAATCGAAATAAGCGGAAAGACACAAAAAGGTTAGGACCCACCTACTTGGAAGATCCTAACCATATTTGCTAATTTTAAAATATCGGGTTAACCTTTCCTAAATACTGCTTAGCAGCGTTAAACCCGACATTTGAATTGTAAGCTGTTATTACTTGAGCTCTACCTTAGCACCTGACTCCTCGATAGCCTTCTTCAAGTTCTCAGCCTCTTCCTTAGAGAGACCTTCCTTGATCTTAGCAGGAGCAGCGTCTACGAGGTCCTTAGCTTCCTTCAAGCCGAGACCACAAGCTTCCTTAACTGCCTTTACAACCTGGAGCTTAGCGCCACCTACCTCAGCGAGGATAACATCGAAAGATGTCTTCTCCTCAGCTGCATCAGCACCACCTGCTGCAGGACCAGCAGCTACAGCTACAGCTGCAGCAGCAGGCTCAATACCATACTCGTCCTTGAGGACTGTTGCCAACTCGTTTACTTCCTTTACTGTAAGATTTACCAATTCTTCAGCAAGAGCTTTAATATCTGCCATTGTATTTAAATTTTAATTGTTTTTAATGTTAATGTTCTTTGACTTGTAGTTATATTACTCAGGACGCTCGCCCAAAGTCTTAAGCACACCGTGAATAGTGTTTGCGCCTGACTGAAGAGCAGAGATAACGTTCTTTGCAGGCGACTGGAGCAGTGCAACAACGTCTGCAATAACCTCGCTCTTGCTCTTGATAGCTACGAGAGCCTCGAGCTGATCTGCGCCGAAGATTGTCTCCTCAGCATATGCACCCTTGAGTGCAGGTACGCCATCCTTAACGTATTCCTTCAGGAGCTTAGCCGGTACGTTAGCTGTGTGAGCGAACATAACTGCTGTAGTGCCCTTGAGAGCGCCGTACAGAGGCTCAAAATCAATGTCGCTTGCCTGGAAAGCCTCGCGGAGAAGTGTGTTCTTAACGACGATCATCTTGATCTCGTTCTTGAAGCACTTGCGGCGGAGGTTGCTTGTAGCCTCGGCGTTGAGACCTGCGAGGTCAACGATGTAGAAGTGAGGGAACTCCTTCAGCTTCGCACCGAGTTCGGCAATAATAGTATCTTTTACTTCTTTCTTCATTTTACAAAACTTTTAGAGTTACTCAACTGATTTAGGATCAACCTTGATACCCTTACTCATAGTGCTTGAAATAAAGATACTCTTGATGTATGTACCTTTAGCAGCAGCAGGCTTGAGCTTGATGATGGTAGCGATGAACTCCTTAGCATTCTGATAGATTGCCTCCGGAGAGAAGCTTACCTTACCGATTGAAGTGTGGATAATACCAGCCTTGTCAACCTTGAAATCAATCTTACCCTGCTTTACTTCCTTAACCGCCTTGGCAACGTCCATTGTTACGGTGCCGCTCTTAGGGTTAGGCATGAGTCCGCGCGGACCGAGGATACGGCCGATAGGACCAATCTTACCCATGCATGACGGCATAGTGATAATAACGTCGACGTCTGTCCAACCACCCTTGATCTTATCGATATACTCGTCAAGACCTACGTAGTCAGCACCTGCTTCCTTAGCAGCAGCCTCCTGATCGGGAGTACAGAGAGCGAGTACGCGTGTTACCTTACCGGTACCGTTGGGAAGAGAAACCACGCCGCGAACCATCTGGTTAGCCTTACGCGGGTCTACGCCCAAGCGTACGTCGATATCGAGAGAAGCGTCAAACTTGGTTGTGGTAATTTCCTTTACCAGCTCTGAAGCCTCTTTCAATGTGTACATCTTCCCTGCTTCAACCTTGTCAGCTACTGATTTTTGATTTTTTGTCAGTTTCATTTCTTAAAAATTGAAGTTATTAAACATTTTCAGGGAAGTCTCCCTCTACAGTGATACCCATACTTCTTGCTGTACCAGCAACGAGTCGCATAGCCGATGCAACTGTAAAGCAGTTCAAATCTTTCAGTTTGTCCTCAGCGATTGCTTTTACCTGCTCCCAAGTTACTTTACCAACTTTCTGGCGGTTAGGCTGAGCTGAGCCACTCTTAACTTTAGCTGCCTCTTTCAGCTGTACTGCTGCAGGAGGAGTCTTAAGTTCGAAGCTGAACGATTTATCGGTGTAGTAAGTGATAACAACAGGAATTACCTTGCCTGCCTTATCCTGGGTTCTGGCGTTGAACTCTTTGCAGAATCCCATGATGTTAATACCCTTAGAACCAAGTGCAGGTCCTACTGGAGGAGAAGGATTCGCAGCGCCACCTTTAATCTGTAATTTGATTAATCCAGCAACTTCTTTAGCCATTTTGTCTGTTAATATTTAAATTGATTTAATATAAAAGAATTCTGAACGCATTCGTAACCTTGCGTTAGCCTTCTTTTTCGACTTGCATAAAACCTAATTCCAACGGAGTTTTGCGTCCGAAGATCTTGACCATCACCTTTAGTTTGCGCTTCTCGACATTCACCTCTTCGATGATGCCGCTGAAGCCAGAGAACGGTCCGTCTGTCACCTTGACAGTCTCGTCAACTACGTACGGGATGTCGATGTTGTCTTCAATCTCCGTTTCCTCGCATGAACCGAGCATACGGTTGATTTCCGACTGCGGAACTGGTGAGGGGTTGTCCAAGCCTCCAAGAAAGCCTAAAACGTTCGGCATGAAACGCAGCGTGTGTGCTACGTCGCCTACGAGGGCGGCTTCTACGAATACATAACCGGGGAGAGATATTTTCTCCTTGATTACTCTTTTGCCATTACGCAAAGATGCGTGTTTCTCGAGCGGCAGAACCACTTGCGAAACATGCGCCTGAAGTAATGGGTTGTGCTTGATCTCAGCGTCGATATATTCCTTTACTTTGAATTCTTTTCCGCTGGCAGCACGAAGCACGTACCATTTTTTTTCTGTCTTAGCCATTTTTCTTGAAAATGATTAACCTGGATAAACCATGCTCATTGCCCACTTGAACAGAGAGTCCATAGCGAACACCACAACTGCAATGACAAGGGAAGCAGATAATACAATCACTGCACTGTGGTTGAGTTCGGCATAACTTGGCCAAATTGTTTTATACGCAAGTTCGTCGTAACAAGTCTTGCAATAATTTACAAACTTCTTAAACATATTATCTTCTTTTTAGCACGGGAAGAGAGGCTCGAACTCCCGACACCTGGTTTTGGAGACCAGTGCTCTACCAACTGAGCTATTCCCGTAGGATAGTTCCCGACGCCGTAGCGATGCGGGAACTATTTTTATTTAGTGCAGTCTCTTGCGAGTCTGCGGTCCGTCGAATTAGTCTTCGAGGATCTTTGTGATCTGGCCAGAACCTACTGTACGACCACCCTCGCGGATAGCGAAACGAAGGCCCTCGTTCAGAGCAACTGCGTAGATGAGCTCAACCTCGATCTCTACGTTGTCACCAGGCATTACCATCTCAACTCCCTCAGGAAGCTTGATCTCGCCTGTGCAGTCCATAGTACGGAGGTAGAACTGAGGACGATACTTGTTGCCGAACGGTGTGTGACGACCACCCTCTTCCTTCTTCAAAACGTAGATAGAAGCCTTGAAGTGCTTGTGAGGCTTGATCTGACCCGGGTGGCAGAGTACCATACCGCGCTTGATCTCGTTCTTGTCGATACCACGGAGGAGAAGACCTACGTTATCGCCAGCTTCACCCTCGTCAAGGATCTTACGGAACATCTCAACACCAGTAACGACACACTTCTTGTCCTCACCGAGACCAAGGAGCTCTGTCTCGTCGCCTACCTTAACGCGACCAGTCTCGATACGACCAGTAGCAACGGTACCACGACCTGTGATTGAGAATACGTCCTCGATAGGCATCAAGAATGGTTTGTCGAGGTCACGTGGAGGCTCCTGGATCCATGTATCAACAGCGTCCATAAGCTCCATTACCTTGTCAGCCCACTTCTCTACACCATTGAGTGCACCAAGAGCAGAACCGCGGATGATAGGAGTTTCCTCCTCATAGCCGTACTGGTCGAGGATCTCGCGAACCTCCATCTCTACGAGCTCGAGCATCTCCTCGTCCTCTACCATATCGCACTTGTTCAAGAAAACAACCATGCGCGGTACGTTTACCTGACGAGCGAGAAGTACGTGCTCACGTGTCTGAGGCATAGGACCGTCAGTAGCAGCAACTACAAGGATAGCACCGTCCATCTGAGCAGCACCAGTTACCATGTTCTTAACGTAGTCGGCGTGACCCGGGCAGTCTACGTGAGCGTAGTGACGCTTTGCTGTTTCGTACTCGATGTGAGCTGAGTTGATGGTGATACCACGCTCTTTCTCCTCAGGAGCGTTATCGATCTGGTCGAAAGACTTAACATCCTCGCCGCCGAAGCCTCTGTCGTGAAGAGTCTTTGAGATGGCAGCAGTAAGAGTGGTCTTACCATGGTCAACGTGACCAATTGTACCAATGTTTACGTGCGGTTTGGTGCGCACAAATGTTTCTTTAGCCATAGCTTTCTTATTTTATATATAAATTGAATGTTCGTTTTTCTTCCGATTCTTGGTTTAAAGAACAGAAAGAGCTGTAACTGAGAGTTGAACTCAGGACCTCTTCCTTACCAAGGAAGTGCTCTACCACTGAGCTATTACAGCAACTTAGAGCGGAAAACGGGGCTCAAACCCGCGACCCCCAGCTTGGAAGGCTAGTGCTCTATCAACTGAGCTATTTCCGCTTATCAAAGAAAGTGGGTAGTGATGGATTCGAACCACCGAAGGCATAGCCAGCAGATTTACAGTCTGCCCCATTTGGCCACTCTGGTAACCACCCAATCTTTATTAGTAGCGTATCGCTTGGATACTGAAGAAAAACTGCGTTCAGGTTTTCTGTTTGTTTGAGCCTCTTGTCGGATTCGAACCAACGACCCCGAGATTACAAATCACGTGCTCTGGCCAACTGAGCTAAAGAGGCAGATCCTTGCAGCCGCTAAGGCTTGCGTTTAGGACGTGTTCTAAAACGGCTGCAAAGATACGACTTATTTTTTATTCGCCAAAATTTTTCGGCTTTTTTTTTACATCTTGCGTGTTTTTTCCTTGAATTTAGTTAGCTGCACCTTCATTGCGTCTACGCAGAGGTCGATGCCTTCCTCGAATGTGTCGCATGTTTTCTCGACGAAGAGCTTCTGTCCGGGGACGGTCACTTCGAGGCTTGTCTCCTTGTTCTGCGCGGTGGCTGGCTTCACTACTTTGAGCTGCACTTCTGCGCTGCTTATATCCTCGAATGTCTTCTCAAGCTTTGCTACTTTCTTCTCGATGAATTCCTGTAGTTTCTCGGTAGCGTCAAAGTGAATTGACTGAATCTTTACGTTCATAGTGTCCTCCTTTTCTTTGTTTAAGGTCGTTTATACTATATATAATAAGGTATAGGTATCACCCGTGCGGCGTTTCGCTTCGGGGATGTGCCTCATTATATGCTTTCTTTAGTTGCTCGAACGAGGTGTGGGTGTATATTTCGGTTGTGGAGAGGCGCTCGTGTCCGAGCAGCTTCTGCACGTTTTCGATGTTGGCTCCGTTGTTGAGCATTGCGGTGGCGAAGGTGTGGCGCAGCACGTGGGGCGATCGTTTCTGAAGGCCTATCACGGTGGAGAGCTGTTGCTTCACCATCTGGCGCACTTGTTGGGGACTTAGGCGCGTGCCGCGTGCGGAGCGGAAGAGCGCCTGGGTGCAGCGCGGCGGTGTCTCGGCGTCGCGGCGTGCGGTGTAGCTGCGCAGGGCTTGGGCGAGTTCGTCGCCGAAGGGTATGGCGCGCTGCTTGTTGCCTTTGCCGTGCACACGTATCTCGCTGCGTGCGTAGTCGACGGAGTTGTCGTCGAGCGAGGTGAGCTCGGAGAGACGCATGCCTGTCTCGTAGAAGGTGAGCACGATGGTGTGCTCGAGCTGCGCCTGATAGGTGTCGGGCTGCTGTGTGTGGTCGAGCAGCCGGTCCATCTGTTCTTCGCGCACGAACTGCGGCAGGGGCCGGGCGGTCTTGGGGCGGTAGACGATGTGCGCCGGGTCGTGCTCTACGTATCCTCGTGCGAGGAGGTAGCGGTAGTAGGTTTTCAGGGCGCTCAGGCGTCGGGCTACGGTTGTGGCGCGGTTGCCTTGGTCGAGCTGGTGCTCCATCCAGTCGCGCACGACATCGGTGTCTACCGTGGCGAACGCGAGTTCGCTGTCGAGACTGCCGAAAAACTGCTGGAACGCTTCGAGGTCGCGGCGGTAGCTTTCCACTGTATTCTCCGACCGGTTGCGCTCGTAGCGCAGATAGTCGAGAAAGCCGTCAATACCTTTTTGCATGTTCTTTTTTGTTTTTCGCTACGAATATACGACGAATATTTGTCATCTGCAAGTTTTCGGCTGTCTTTTTTCGTTTTTTCACGTTTTTAGCGTGGTTCTGGTGCCTATTCGTCGTGTGCGGCAAGTGTTTTACCGCGCTACGGTAACATGATTACCGCAGCGTGGCTATGTCGTTACAGCATTGCGGTAATGGTGTTACCGCGTGGATGTAACGCTGCTGCTGCTAAACACAAAGACGGCAATAGCTGCTCTTTAGAACTGCTATTGCCGTCGCCAGCCTGCCCGAGTCGCAGAGGATTCGGGTTGGCATGTTTATGTCTTAATGATTATTTCTGAGTGTGTACACCTCCTGGTCCATCCGACTGCGCTTGCCGTGGGGCATGCGCGTCATATTAATTGTTAGTCGAAATGGGGAGATTACTCCTCGTTAGCGCGGAGCTGCTGTACGTAGATAGCGTGCTCCATCTTGAGTCTCTTGAGTACAGAAGGCTTGTTGTACTGCTGACGAGCGCGGAGTTCCTTTACTACGCCTGTCTTCTCAAACTTTCTCTTAAACTTCTTGAGTGCTCTTTCGATGTTCTCACCGTCTTTTACCTGTACAATAATCATTTTTGTTTCTTTTAATTTAAATAGTTATACATTGTTTATTTGCGACACTGTGCCACAAAGCGGGTGCAAAGTTACTGATTATTTGCCGATTAGCCAAATTTTTCGCAATATTTCTGCATCCTGCCCTGCTTATTCGGCATCGTAATGCGCAGCCGGATGCTACGCAAGCCGCTTTGCCTCCATAAACGTTAAAAGGCAGCGGGCGCTCCTTGCGGAGTTCCTGCTGCCTTTTGTCGTCACAAGTCTGCTTGCGACACGTTGCAGTCTGCTCTGCCCCGAGGGGCTGCCGACTACTTTCCGTGGTGCTCGTCAGATACTGTCAACTTCTTGCGGCCATGTGCGCGGCGAGAAGCCAATACGCGACGACCATTCTTTGTAGCCATACGCTCACGGAAACCATGCTTGTTCACGCGGCGACGATTGTGCGGCTGAAATGTTCTTTTCATTGTCTTATTTTTATTTATTTGTTATTATTCACACTTTTGGGTTGCAAAATTACTCATAATTTTTTAAACGACAAAGACTTGAGCCTTTTTTAGCTGCATTTTTTAGTTTTTTCTACATTTTTAGGGCGAAATCGCCCGTGTATGGGACAGAAAAGCGGTGCGACGGGGAGGTTGAGGGGCTTTTTTTGCCGGTTTTCACTATTTAGGGCGTGTCCCGAATAAAAAAAACTGTGAACCATGCGTTTTTGTGCGTGATTTTCAGTAACTTTGCAGCGATTTTTGAGAGATAATACAATAATATAAATAAAAACAGCAATGATCAACTCACAAGACATCAAGATGGGAACTTGCATCCGCATGGACGGCAAGCTCTTTTTCGTAATCGACTTCCTTCATGTAAAACCGGGTAAGGGCAACACTTTCATGCGCGTTAAGTTGAAGAACGTTGTCGACGGCCGCGTGTTGGAGCGTCGCTTCGACATCAGCGAGAAGCTTGAGGACGTACGCGTAGAGCGCCGTCCGTACCAGTACCTCTACAAGGAGGGCGAGGACTATATCTTCATGAACCAGGAGACTTACGACCAGATTCCTATCGCTGGCAACCTCATCACTGGCGTTGACTTCATGAAGGAGAGCGACATCGTCGAGGTCGTTTCTGACGCTTCTACAGATACCGTGCTCTTCGGCGAAATGCCGGTGAAGACTAACCTCCGCGTTACTCACTCTGAGCCGGGCATCAAGGGCGATACTGCTACAAACACTCTCAAGCCGGCTACTCTCGAGACTGGCGTAGAGATTCGCGTGCCTCTCTTCGTTAACGAAGGCGACCTCGTTCAGGTTGACACACGCGACGGTAGCTACCTGCAGCGCGTTAAGGAGTAATCCTTACCGAACAACGGAATAAGAAATAGCAAAGAGTAAAAAAGTAAAAAGCATTGGGGATAACGTCATGCACGCCCCGACGTGCTCTTTACTTTTTTACTCTTTTGCGTTTATTGCCGACTCGTCGACTTGCCTAATCGTCGGCTTGCCTAATCGTACACTTGTTCACCTGTCAACTCAAAAAGAAATGAAATACAGCATAATAATTCCCGTTTACAACCGTCCGGACGAGGTGGACGAACTGCTCGACAGCCTCACCCGTCAGAGCGAAACCGACTTCGAAGTGGTGGTAGTGGAGGACGGTTCGGCGGTGCCGTGCAAGGATGTCTGCGAGAAATATGCGCAGAAGCTCCGCATACAATACTTCACCAAGCCCAACTCCGGACCCGGACAGACGCGCAACTACGGCGTAGAGCGCGCGCAGGGCGACTACGTGCTCATCCTCGACTCGGACGTGGTGCTGCCCGAAGGCTATCTGGCGGCGGTGTCTGACGAACTGAAGCGCGAGCCTGCCGACGCTTTCGGCGGTCCGGACAGCTCGCACCCTTCGTTCACCGACACGCAGAAGGCTATCTCCTACTCGATGACTTCGTTCTTCACCACCGGCGGCATACGCGGCGGCAAGAAGAAGCTCGACAAGTTCTACCCGCGCTCGTTCAACATGGGCGTGCGCCGCGATAGATACATGGAGCTGGGCGGATTCTCTAAGATGCGTTTCGGCGAGGATATCGACTTCTCAATACGCATCTTCAAGGCCGGACTGCGCTGCCGACTCTTCCCCGAGGCATGGGTGTGGCACAAGCGCCGCACCGACCTGCGCAAGTTCTTCCGCCAGGTGTACAACTCGGGCATCGCGCGCATCAATCTCTACAAGAAATACCCCGAGTCGCTGAAGCTGGTGCACATGCTGCCGATGGTGTTCACCGTGGGCGTGCTCTCCATGCTCGCGCTCTGCCTCGTGCTGCTCGCGCTCTGCCCCACTCTGGCGTGGCTGCCGCTCGTGCCGCTCGCCCTCTACTCGCTCCTCATCTGCATCGACTCGGCTCGCCTCAACCGCAGTCTGAAGATCGGCGTGCAGAGCATCGCCGCCGCCTACGTACAGCTCATGGGCTACGGCTTCGGATTCATCGAGGCTTGGTGGAAACGCTGCGTGCGCGGCAAATCGGAGTTCGCTGCGTTCGAGAAAACATTCTACAAATAACACACGTCTCCCACGGATCGCACTCTAAGTTTATTGCTGAAAAGAAACTCCCACAGAATACACGGAATTCACGGAAGTTTATTGCAGAAAAGAAACTCCCACAGATTGCACAGATCGGCACAGATGGTTAGGGTGTGTAGGTTCTCCCACGGAATCCACGGATCTCACAGAATTACTTGCTGTGAAGAGACTCCCACGGAATTCACGGAAGTTTATTGCTGAAAAGAAACTCACACAGATTGCACAGATCGGCACAGATGGTTAGGGTGTGTAGGTTCTCCCACGGAA
>OMAS01000484.1_pt1 | contig 22887 bp, 19 predicted proteins | sample 1674031 | NCBI WGS metagenome assembly OMAS01 (sample SAMEA103958138, study PRJEB25191) | human gut metagenome | biome: human-associated habitat [ENVO:00009003]; feature: intestine environment [ENVO:2100002]; material: feces | place: Germany | collected 2013/2015 | reverse complement strand
TTAAGTAATGCCAGAAACAGAATGGTAAAAATCTGTTTCTGGCATTTTATAATGTGAGAAATTATTGTGATTGCCTATTCGGCTAAACCGATTCGTTCAAATTGTTCTTTAGGTGCCTGATTATCCTTCATCATTTTCTTCATTGCTTGGCAGAGGTGGTCTTCTATATTACTGTCATGAATAGGGCATTTTTGCTCAGGATCTGTAAGGAGATCAAACAACATAGTACCAAAACGATAAGAATCTGTAGAGCGATGAACAGGAACTTTAAAAACCCCACTTTCTTTCATAAAATTGAAAGCATTCTTATCACAAAGTTCTGCTTCTGACATTTCTTCCCGGGAAAAAGGCCGATCCATATGGCAAGGCATAGCAGTATATTCATATAACGGCTGATTCTCAGGATCTTTACAGGAACGCATATAAACATATCGTCCGTCTGTAATACAGATATGACCACCAAAGATACCGAAAAGTGCATAATTACGTATGGGTGTATCATTTCTTATGACAGGGGTCAAACTATGACCATCCATATACTCTGGGGGAGCAATTTGAAAGAATTCGGCTAATGTAGGTACAATATCAATAGTTTGGGCAAGCTGATTCCTCCGTTCACCTTGAATGGGATTTCGTGGGTCATAGATGAAGAACGGGATGTGGATCAGTTCTTCATACATAGGCTGAACATTTTTACCCATCCATTCTTTTTCACCAAGCATAAAGCCATGGTCAGTATTGACAATAAGCATGGTATCTTTCCAAAGGTCGTATTTATCCATCATATCTAATACTTTTCCAAGATAGTGGTCACACATACTCATAAGTGAGGCGTATTCATAGCGGACATGTCTGGTAGCGGCCTCTCCATATTCGTTCTTTCCATAATCGGGCCAATCCAGATTTTTACCATGGTAGTTATCAGGATATAATTTTTTATATTCATTTTGGGTATAAAAAGGTTCATGAGGGTCGAAAGCCTCTATCTGTAAGAACCACAGGTCTTCATTATGATTTCGTTCAATAAAATCAAGGCCGCTTGTAAAGGTTTTACATTGTGGCATAGCAGTTTCAGTTGTGATAAATTGCCGGTTTACCCAGTCGTGACGCCAACTTTGTGTATTTTTGCGTCGAGAAAGCGTATCAGGGTAGTCAGGCCAGGCAACCTGTCCCATCCATGGATCTCCCTGTTGTCCACGAACAATTTCATGACTGTCAAATTTGGTTAAATAGCAAGAGCCGCCATCCTGCCAGTAATGAAAATGGTCCGTGGAAATATGAGTGTAAATTCCCGCATCTTTCATACGCTTAATGACAGAGTCGTCAAACGGTTGCATAGGGCACCAGGATGAGTGAAGAAAATTGTAGCGCCCTGTGTGCAATTCTCTGCGTGCGGGCATACAGGGCATGCTTCCGCCATAGAAACAGTCAAAAGTAAGAGCCTTTTCAGCCAGGCGCTGAAATTGTGGCATGACGGTCCAGCTGCAGCCATAGTTGGGAAGAAAATGCCGGTTTAAGGAATCAAACATTATCATAATTGCTTTCATAAATATATAGCCTCCTGTTTTATATTTCTTTACCACGATAGGAAGAAGGGGAAATTCCTTTTACTCTCATAAACGCTTTGTACATTGTGTTGCTGGATGAAAACCCTGTTTTCTTTGCAATCGTAGTAATCGTCAAATCGGTAGTTGTCAAAAGCCGGATCCCCTCATCAATTCTAAGGCGTAGTATTCTGTCGTTTAAAGTTTCGTTGCAACAACTTTTTAGTAACTGAAATACATATTTTTCAGAGATATGGAAAACATCTGCAATGACTCCTGCACAAAGGTTAGGATCGGTATAATTCTGATCTATGTAAGCCAAAATATCTGTCCCGAGGCTTCTGGCGGTACGAGCCATTACAATCTCATATTGCTGTTGCAATTCAATATTCAGACTACGGAATACTTCATAAACGGAATCCAGATCGTATTCGTCCAAATCATTTGGAAGAATAGGAGCGTGGTAGCGTGTTTCCCCGTTTCGTTCTGCTTCCAATGAAAACTGATTGCAGACAGTTGCATAAACGGAACGAAGAGAAAAGAACATCTGGCGCAGTTCTACAGAATTTTGTTCGGAGTGACTGATTGTCTGGTGGATGGTTTCCAAAATCCGATCAGCATTTTGACCATTTCCACTAAGCAAAGCGCGTTGAAGGTTGTCAAGATCCTGAATGCTAATCAAAGAGCGGACAGCACGAGAGGAATAAGTGTGAGTAAATACATATACACCGTCAATGCGGTATCCGGCGGATAAACGTCGTTTTGCCTGAGTGGAAGCATGCTGGGTGTAGGAAATATCCTGAAAAGGATTGCTGATGCCCACTTTAACAGACTGATTATGGAGTTCACGTATATGTTTTAAACAATTGCTCAACAGATCTGACAGACCTGAAACAGATTCCATTAGGCAGTATATATAGTTTTCTGCCTGATATAATATAATGGTTTTCTGACTTAGCTGTAAAAGCTGCTCATAAAGCAATTCTTTTAATGATATTTCTTTAGAAAAAGTCGTTTTTTCCGGTATAGAAAAAACAAGGGCATTCATAGAAAAAGAAAAATCCCCAAAATACTGTTGAAAAGAGTGAATCTCCTGCTCTGTACTTAGACCAGAAATAAAAAGTTTTTCTTTTAAGCTGTCGGCAACCATAGTATCAAGACTTTCGATGGTTGTCTTGCAATGACTGATTTCCGAGATCATATTTAATACAGTGCCTTCAATTTCCAAAAAAGAATTCTGCACATTGGGCTGTCGATCCATATCGTGAATGATATGAAGGATTCGTTCAATAGGGTGCGAGCGTCTGTAAGCAAAGTAAATGGATGCAATCGTGCCTAAAAGAAATGCTATCCCCAGATCAGCAAAAATTAAACGGATCGTAGCCTGATGAATTGGTTTGAAGTATTCATTTTTGACTCCGATTGTAAGATAACCTTGATCGCTTTGCGGTAAATTTATTATTTCCCACGATTTTTCTGCTAAATTATCTGGATAGTTATGTTGAACTAGAACCTCACCATCGCCATTTTTCAATACAGTAAATCCATAGTCAGAAGCAGACTTTAAGAGAAAACTTTTAGCAACAGCATCCGGGTCTAACTGAACAATCACCAGCATTCTTACATTGGGATCTCCGTAAGTAGGAAAATAATAGGAAAAGTTCAAGGAGTTTCTTATTTCTTCGGAATTAACGCAATCTGTTAGTTGGTCACTATAAAAAGAAATGCCAGTATTATTTAACGGAAAGGTTTCTAACCAGTCAGGAGTTCCTTCGAAGGCACTTGATTTTATATAGGAATAAAAAGAATCTCGGCTGTCAAAAATATAATTTTGTGTAAGTACATAATTGAATTTGGGAAGGTATACCAATACATCCTGAACATACTCAAGATTTTGATAGTACAGTTTAATTCGTTTTTGCAACAGTGTCATGTCATAGAATAAGGAAGAAGATGAACTGCGCGTACTGTTATAATAAATGGACGTAAAATCGCGATCACTGTATAGATTTCTGGTGGCGTTAAAAATAGCCTGCTCTTGGAGATCCAGTTCTCCTAACATACTGGAGGCGTAATCACGTATTTCCGCAATAGCCTGATTTTGTTCAGAACGTTCAAATGCCCGGCATACAGGAAAAAAACATAAAAGAACCAAAAAAATAATTGCAACATAGGTAGATGCAAAAATAAAAAAATCTTTTTTGGCAAAATTGTATATTTTTTCCATATAATCACCTCAATTTTTTGTAATGTGTATACATAATATAGGATGTTTGAAAGGAATGTCAATGGCATAAAGTGAAATTCGTATGGAAGTGTACTAATTTCATTGCCAAGGAAAAATGTCAACTTTACTTTTTTAATTGTGCAGTTTAGAGTAAAAAACACAAAAATGATACGTGAATTCGTCATTTTGACAATTACAAAGAGGAGGCATTGTATGAAACGAAAAGAAACGTTGACAGGAATCTGTTTCGTTCTTCCAGGGCTGATTGGATTCATCATATTTATATTGATACCCGTGATCATGTCATTGGGAATCAGTTTTACGGAATGGAACTTTCTGAAGGGGTGGGATTCAATAAAATTTACAGGATTGAGAAATTATTTGAAACTGTTTAAAGATGATTGGTTTGTTGTATCCTTAAGAAATAACATTTTATTTACTGCGGTGACAGTACCTTGTCTGTTAATTTTGGGATTAGTGATGGCAGATCTGATTAACAGACATACATATGGAGGGTCTGCTATACGGGTAATGATATTTATTCCATACATTGCCAGTGTAGTAGCAGTATGTACAGTATGGCAGGTAATGCTTCAACCGAGTTACGGCCCGATCAATGAGTTCCTGCGTACTATTGGAATTGAAAACCCTCCGAAATGGTTGGTTGATGAACATTGGGCATTGATTGCAATTATGTTGATTAATATCTGGTCGCAGGTAGGATATTATGTTGCGGTATATATGTCAGGACTTAAAAATGTTCCTGCTGATTTGTATGAGGCAGCACAGATTGATGGCGCATCCAGCATTCAGCAATTCCGGTATATTACAGTACCGCAGGTAAGTCCGACGACTTTTTTCCTGGCTATAATGGGAATTATCGGTTCATTTAAGGTATTCGATATGATCAGCGTATTAACAGCAGGTGGACCGGGAAATTCTACTTCAGTAATGGCTTATTACATATATAAGACAGCATTTACAGATTTTAAAATGGGCTACGCCTGTGCACTGGCATGGGTCTTGTTCCTTTTGATTTTCGCAGTTACATTAGTACAGTGGAAATTCCAAGATCGTTTTGCTAATGAATAGGAAGGAGGCAGTATATGAAAAAGATACAGATACACAAAGTGATTTTTACAGTTTTTTTATTTGCGATTGGCTTCACTATGCTGACTCCGTTACTATGGATGATTTCCACATCATTTAAACCGGAAAACGAAGTATTTCAGTTTCCTATCAAATGGATTCCGGAACACAGTGTCGGACTTGCCAACTATAAAGAAGTGTGGGGATCTGCCTATAATTTTGGAATGTACTACCTGAATAGCATTAAGGTGACGGTAATATCCACGGTTCTTCAAATTTTGGTATCAGCTTTAGGAGCTTACGGATTTACAAAGATTAAGTGGAAAGGCAGAGATCAGCTTTTTTTAGTGTATTTGGCAACAATGATGATCCCGGCACAGGTTATGATTGTCAGTCGATTTGTAATTATGCAGAAAATGAACCTTTATAATACACACATGGGAATTATCATGATGACCATGTTTAGCCTATATGGAGTATTTTTGCTACGTCAGGCCATGATGGCAATTCCGGATTCGCTCTGTGAATCTGCCAAAATAGATGGTGCTGGTCACTTGAGAATATTTTTTCAAATTATATTCCCGTTGGTAAAGCCCTCTATTGCTACATTAGCGGTATTGAAATTCGTATGGACGTGGAATGATTATCAAACACCATTGATTTTTTTAAGCAACCGTAAACTATTTACAATTCAGCTAGGTATGAAATTATTTGCTTCTGAATCTGGAAGCATCTATTCCCTGACTATGGCTGCAGCTGTATCAGCAACGATACCATTAATTATTCTGTTCCTGTTCGGGCAACGTTATATTATTGATGGAATTGCTTCGGGTGCGGTAAAGGGTTGATGTAAGGGTATTTGTAACATTTACATATACACACATGAAAGGAGAAGAATTATTATGAGAAAGATGAAGAGAGGACTCAGCCTGGTACTGGCTTCCATTATGGCAACCGCCTTAGTAGGATGTTCCGGTGGAGAAAACACAGAAACAACGAATACAGCTACCACGACTGAGAACAAGGAAACAACAGGAACTACTCAGGCAGCAGATGAAAATCAGGAGGAAATTACTCTGCGTTTTGTCAGCTGGCAGACCAATCATGATGAACAGAACCAAAAGGTTGCGGCAGCATACAAGGAACTCCATCCTAATATTAATGTGCAGTTTGATTATGTAGGTGACATGAACAGTAATGACTATCTGACAAAGACTGATATTATGCTGATGGGTGGCGAAGCAATGGATATTCTGATGGCGCCTAATTACGCTTCCTATATTGTGCGTGCGGAGTCTGGATCCTACCTGTCTCTCGATGATTATTTTACTGAGGAAGGAACTACTGCAGAGGACGCATACAATGTAATTGTAAGAGTAAACGATCAGACATATGGTATTCCGGGAGAAATGAAATATAATCTGGTTCTTATCAACAAAGATATGTTGGATGCAGCCGGACTGGATGTACCTTCTTTGGATTGGACCTGGGATGATTATCGTGAATATGCTGAAAAGCTGACAAGTGGAAGTGGAGCGGACACAAAATATGGTTCCTATTTTCACTCCTGGGGGAGCTGTAACTTATGGGGAATCAGTAGTGGAAAGGGTGGAAGCACAATCTTTAATGATGATAAAACCTTAACTTTTGATAATCCCAACTTAGCTAAGTTCTTGCAGCTGCGTTATGATATGGAAAATGTAGATCATAGTTCTACACCGTTGGCAGATGTTAAAGCTCTGAACATGAATTATCGCGATCAGTTCTTTAATGGAAATATTGCAATGCTTCCCATGGGAACAGCTATGCTTAGTGACATTGGAAATGAAAAATATGCACATGATTTCGTAACTACATTTGCACGCCAGCCTTTATGGGACAAAGATGGTGAACATTATAATGAAGCAGGTGGAAATATCTTTTCTATTGCAAAGACATCCGAGCATCCCAAGGAAGCATATGATTTCTTACGGTTCTGGACAACGGAAGGTGTAGATATTAAGGGAATGTTTATTTCTAATGAAAAGGGAGCTGTGAAATCTGATAGTGTAAAGCAGATTATTGCCGGATTTGAGGATAAGCTTGACACAGATACCTTAACCAAGATTATGGATGATCCGGATTGGGTTGACAGCTATGGAACATACATTCCTGATTATCAGAGTGAAATTGATAGCATTCTTACAGAGGAAACAGATAAGTATCTTCTCGGATCTCAGTCTCTGGATGACACCATCAAGAATTTGATGGATCGTGGTAATGAAGTAATAGAAGAAAATAAGTAGAGATATAGAAAAATCGCTTAAGTCGGAAGATTTAAGCGATTTTTCTAAAAAGGAGTCTATGGAAGAAAAAAATAAAAAAATAGTACTATTGAAATTGTTTATATCTACGCTATATTTGAGCACTTTTACATTTGGTGGGGGATATGTCATTGTTACACTGATGAAGAAAAAGTTTGTGGACGAATATCATTGGATAGAGGAAAATGAAATGCTTGATCTGGTGGCAATAGCACAATCCTCTCCGGGAGCCATAGCGGTAAATGGTGCGATTGTTGTAGGTTATAAACTAGCAGGAGCTGCAGGGATCTTTGTGGCAATTCTGGGGACCGTTCTGCCTCCTTTTGTCATTTTATCAGTAATATCTATATTTTATAATGCTTTCAGAAATAATTGGCTGATCAGTCAGTTGTTGGAGGGAATGCAGGCAGGAGTTGGTGCAGTGATAGCTTCTGTTACGGTGGATATGGGGATGCCTATTATTAAGGAAAAGGATTCTTTATCTCTGGTCATTATGGTAGGAGCGTTTATTGCGGCATGTGTGTTTAGCATAAATGTAGTGTACATTGTGATAACGTGCGGAATAATTGGTGTAATACGCATACTTCTATCAAAAAGGAGAAGTGGAAAATGATATATTTACAATTATTCTGGAGCTTTATTCAGATAGGGATGTTCAGCTTTGGTGGTGGATATGCCGCCATGCCCCTGATTCAGGGACAGGTAGTTACTGACCATGGATGGCTGACTATGTCAGAGTTTACGGATCTTATTACGATATCACAGATGACACCGGGACCGATTGCGGTTAATTCTGCAACCTTTGTAGGACTGAAGATTGCAGGTATACCCGGGGCAGTAGTAGCAACACTTGGATGTATTTTGCCGTCCTGCATTATTGTGACAGTGCTGGCAAAATTGTACTTAAAATACCGGAGTATGGATATGCTGCAGGGAGTGTTGCGTTCGCTTCGTCCGGCAGTCGTGGCGATGATTGCGTCAGCCGGAATTTTGATTCTTATGACGGCCTTCTGGGGAAGCAATACGATAACTTTTACTGGAACAAAATGGGTCATGGTATTGATTTTTGCCATATGTGTAGTTATACTGCGAAAAACAAAGATGAATCCTATCTGGGTTATGGTATTGGCCGGGGTAATTAAAGTGTTTGTATCACTTGTATAAGGCGAAAGACAGGAGAACAATATGCCACCAATTAGTGTACTGATAAAACCCTCGTCGGGAATGTGCAATATGAAATGCGATTATTGCTTTTATTGCGATGAAATGAAAAAAAGGATGCGGGAATCCTATGGATTCATGACAGAGCAGACACTTAAGAATGTTATTCGTAAAACAATGTTTCATGCGGAAGGCATGATAAGCTATGCGTATCAAGGTGGTGAACCGACTTTACGTGGAATTGCGTTTTACGAAAAAGCGATGGAATATCAAAGACATTACAATAAGTGCGGAATACGTGTAAATAATGCGATGCAGACGAATGGGTACTTGATAGATGATGAATGGTGCAAATTTTTTAGGGAGAATCATTTTTTGATTGGCCTTTCGGTAGATGGTACGAAGCAGATACATGACCTTTATCGTCATGGCAGAAGAGGGGAACCGACATTTGACAGGATTAAGAAGGCAGCGGAACTTATGGATCAATATGGTGTGGATTACAATATTCTCACAGTAGTAACACAAAAAACGGCCGGTCACGCAGCGGAAATTTATAATTATTATAAGGAACAGGGATGGAAATATCAACAGTATATTGCATGTCTGGATCCTTTGGGAGAAGACAGAGGGAAGACACCATATGCTTTAAATCCTGAACAATACGGGATGTTTTTGACGGAATTGTTCAACTTATGGTATGAGGACTGGAAAAAGGGTGAACAACCGTATATAAGACAGTTCGAAAATTATATAGGGATTCTTTTAGGCTATCAGCCGGAATCGTGTGAGCAAAGAGGAAGCTGTGGTATACAGAATGTTGTGGAAGCAGATGGAAGTGTGTACCCTTGTGATTTTTATGCGTTAGACGAATATAAACTAGGTAACTTTAACTGCAATCGTTTGGAAGAAATTGATAAGAAAAGAAAAGAAATTGCATTTGTGGAACAGTCTCAAATAGTGGCAGAAAATTGTAAAAATTGCAAATTCTATAAAATATGTAAAGGAGGATGCCGAAGAAATAAGGATTTTAATGCCATGAATGGAGAATATGAAAATTATTTTTGCAAAAGTTATCGAATATTTTTTGATATATGTCTGGAAAGAATGATTCAGATAGTTGAAATAATTAAAAATCAAAAAGGATAAATGCAGAAAATGGACAAATATAAAGCGAGGTATAAGATGAAAGCAGATATCAGATGGCTAGATGATCCAGAAATATACCAAGTAAACCGAATGGATGCACATAGCGACTATGGGAACCACATGTAGGTAGATGCATTACGGAAAAAGAAATGCTTTTAGATCTGGAATATTTTCAAAAGAATCATATTAATGCGGTAAGGACAAGTCATTATCCTAATCAAATTCCTTTTTATTATATGTGCGATGAGATGGGGATCTATATGATGGCGGAAACAAATCTGGAAAGTCATGGCTCATGGCAAAAAATGGGAGCAATAGAACCGTCCTATAATGTTCCGGGATCATTGCCTCAGTGGAAAGAAGCTGTACTGGATAGGGCTAAAAGCAATTATGAAACTTTTAAAAATCATACTTCTATATTGTTCTGGTCTTTGGGAAATGAGTCAGTATTTATAACTTAATTCTGTGTCATCAAACTGAAATTCATATTGAAACGTTGCCGCATCCTCTTTAGAATCTGCATTAAGTAAAATTCCATTACCTGTATATCTTATTATACCGAACATTGTTAAAGTAATATTCAGAAGTGCTTTTCCCAGATTCGTCTTTCCAGTTGCATTGCACCCATAAATTAACATTTTTCCAATAACACCATCCGAAAGACAATCTGTATTAAACTGATAACCTGCAATATTTTCAAAATCTATTGTAATTTCATCTTTAAAGTTTTTATAATTTTTCAAGGTGAACCTTTTAAGCATATCTTATACCATCCTTCACAAAAGCACTAATGAGTAATCTCCTATGCTTACAGTATAACCAAATTTTAGCTTCTCTGCAGTAATATGGTGTAAAAAAATTACGGCATATTGCAACTTAAAATTACAATACATCCACAGAAATATTTGCTTTCTTCTGGCGGCATATAAGCAAAAAGAGCATTTCCCTAGCGGAAGTGCTCTTTTGCGAATTCCATATCCTGTACCAGTTCCAGTGTTCCAAGATATTGCTCCTGCTTATCCCGGACAGCGTAATAAGTCACTAAGAATGTCCGGCCGCCCTTGTCCATCCAGACCGGTACCTGGTCCAGATTCCCTGCACGGAATTCTCCGATAATGCGGCGAACCTGTTCTTCGATTTTAGGCGGGTGACAGGTGAAGACCTCACGGTCCAATGCCATGCCGGGACGTTTGAATACCTTGGGGCCTTCGTTAAAATAACGATTGACATTATCGATGTCCACGAAGGTAATCTCCAAAGGAATCGTATTCAACATGGCGGTCAGCTGTGACAGGGTCAGACTGCCGCCGGGAAGGTGGATTCTGGTCTCACCATCTGCAAAAGCATGTTCCGCAGACATGGTGCCAACCGTAGAGGCAGTGTCAGCCAGATGTGCTTCCGCAGCCTCCCAACTGTCACCCCGGATACCGAAGCATTCCGCATAATCTTTGGCATCCCGGTAGATGTGATACCATTCCTCCTCCGAGAAATTCAGTGCGCAGTTGGGGAAGAGGATATTGGATTCCTTGTAGATCATTTCTTCCATGCGGTTTAATACGGCATTCAAACGTTGTTTCCATGCATCGGTTTCTTTTTGGTGTTTTTGTTTTGCAAGCGCATTCAGTTCATCCCGGATCTCATCATCCACTGTCCACATGACTGCAGAGGGGCCGCTGATCCCATATTGTACCTTCAAATGTGGATAAAGTAAGTCTCCCTTTCTGGCATAGTGGATAGCAATCTGGCGCAGCTCGTCAAGCAGTTCATTGGAAATTCCATTATTTTCCAATGCCTGCCTCGCACGGGCAATCAGCTTTTCCAGTGCTGCATTTTCCAGCGTAAAAGTCTGCAGGGGATGCCCGGAGATCTGAATCAGGGCGGCAGCGGCGGAGAGCCGTTGGTCCTTTATGTCTTTAGAGTGTAGTTTCTGGGCAGCTGGAGAATGGACTGTTGTTTTTTCGGCATTGGCAATTTTCTCTTCTGTCGTGGAACCATGGAACAGGGCGGAATGCACATCACAGAGCCGCTGCAATTCTTCGATGGAAGTACCCTCCCGCAGCAGCTCCTGCTCGGCATGCATAATCTCGGCAGGATCCACATCCTTACATTCCCGGACGAAATCCGCTTGGACATTTTCCAGAGCTTCTCCGTGATTCAAACGTTGTAAGTAAGACTTAATCTGATCTTTCATATAAAAATTCCTCCGGAACCAGTATGCCCCGGAGGAAAGTTTGTTATTCTTTTATTTTTATGATTAATCATCGTAGTGTGTTTTGATAAATTCGCAATCCACTACCAATACATAGAAAACCGAGCCATAATGTTCACTCTCCACGATACGCCCATAATCCAGAACCGTCTTATAAGTTCCATCTTTGACGGCAAGTCGGTATTTGACATAATCATTGTATCCGTTCATGCCGGATTCTATCTGCTGCCAGATGCTTTCTTCTACCTGTGTCAGATCTTCAGGATGCACCAGATTACGGAATTGATGTTTCGTAAAATGCATAAAATCATCCAGATCCTTACATCCTGTCAGCTGAAGCATTTCCTGATTAGCATACAGGATGCGTTCATCCTCCTTTTCGGCCCGGTAGATGAAAAAGGCACCCGGCAGGTTGTCAGAAATATCCGATAATGAAAAACCAAGCTGTGTCCGTTTCGAATTGTGGAAATCCGGCCGGTAGGCCAGAGCACCATGTTTTCCCTGTAATTTTACCTCATAGAGTGCAATGTCGGCATAACGGAGAATGTCAGAGACTTTTTCTGCGTTGGCGGGGTATTCCGCATAGCCCAGGGAAGTGCTGTAATTGTGTTCGACGCCTTTGGCTGAAAAAGAGCGGGAAGCCTTGCTGAAAGCGTCTATCATTGGGGCAGCCTCTTCTGCACTGCAATCTTTCAGGATAATACAGAACTCATCACCGCCATTTCTGGCAATAATGGAATTATCCGGAAAAGCCTGCACTAAGGATTGTGAAAGCTGCAATAGAACCTGATCACCGATAGTATGACCATAGACATCATTGATAAATTTAAAATTATCCACGTCAAGTAATATACCGACACAGTTTTTCTGCTTGTTTCCCTCCAGATACTCCTCCAGCTGCAAATTAAATCCGTTACGATTTAAGAGACCGGTCATAGAATCCGTCAGAGAGAGTCTGCGAAATTTTTTGCGTTGCTCGTCAACGAATAGTATAGATATCGTTAGAACCACCAGTAGTAGGATCACTGCAATGCCACATAATACTATCAGTTGTAAAAGTGTGCCATTCTTCCAGCCACCGGTGGGCATGACTTCCAGCTTCCAGCTACAGCCTCCCAGAGTAAAATCATAAGAGACGGGATCCATCAGAGTCTCCTCCGACTGGTCTACCACGGTATATTCATCGGTCAGAGGTGAGATGGTCTTCGATAGCCGGTATTGATAACCGAAATTGGTTAAGGCATCAGCGGAATGCTGAAAAATATCAGGAACCTTGATGATAACCATAGTCATGCCCCAAAAATATGGAGTTCCCTTCTCATCCTGTAAAAAAACTGGATTACGGATCGAAAGGACGTGTCCTCCCTGCTCCAGCTCGAAAGGACCATGTATGATAAGCACATCATTAGCAATGCTGTAATTTACGGTCTCTCCGCGGTATTTGTCATGGATCAGGTCTATTTTACCTGCTTCGTTGCCTTCGGCGGGATAGATATCTGTTACGATGCCCCCGGGAGCCACTTGGATGCTCCGGACGTAATCTGCCATCATTCTGTCCGCAATGATATCAAATTTGTCGATTCTGCCGTCCGTACTGATCAGAAGCTGCTCCAGTGTATCCGTGATATTGATACCGGCATTCAGATCTGCGATCATGTTATCACCGTAGGTTACAGCATTTAGTTCCGCAAGAGTGCGGATGTGCCTGGAGTCGTCCTGCTGTACCGCATGAGCGATCATATATAAGACGATGCTGCTGATAAGAAGTACCCATAACGGCAGCAGCCATTTGGTATGAGAAAATTTAATTTTCTTCCGTGTCATAGTGCTATGCTTCCTTCGTATGTGTTGACAAAATGATTTAAATTTAATTATAGCATTTTGACGTTTTTTTGTATAGACATGAGAAGATATTTCATTCTGCTTCGGTCCGTGCTAAACATGTGCCACTGGCACATGGCACCCTACCCTCTACTCGCATATCGAGGGATTATCATCCTACTTTTATGCTCATATCGGGGCGGGTCATAAGTATTTTAGTATCATAAAAAAGAATAGAAATGTGGTACAATACCTAGGGAAAGATAATTAGTTACGAAAGAATATGTTTAGGAAGCATGCATAAAAGATTATTGGGAATATCAGCTGGACAAGGAGAAGGGCAATAAGGTAATATATTAATGCTTGTTGGAACGGAAAAGGCGGATTCCTCCGATGGAAGGAATCGTCTGCGGAATGGAGATTAGTATGGAATATATATCAGATGCACAGGCAAAACAGATGATCTTAGAGGTAGGACGCAGAATGTATCAGGGCGGCTTTGTGGCAGCGAACGACGGAAATATCTCCTGTAAAGTCGGAGATAATGAGATCTGGGCAACACCTACGGGAGTTTCTAAGGGATTTATGACAGAGGACATGCTGGTAAAACTGGATCTGGACGGGAATGTGTTGGAGGGAACGCACAAGCCTTCCAGCGAGATCAAGATGCACCTCAGAGTATTCAAAGAGAACCCGAAGGTACAGGGCGTGGTACATGCACATCCTCTGACAGCAACGGCGTTTGCCTGTGCGGGCATCAGCCTGGAGGAGCCGGTTCTGATGGAAGGGGTTCTGTCCTTAGGCTGTGTGCCGTTAGTGCATTTTGCCCTGCCGGGCACAGAGGAAGTGCCGGAAGCGGTAGCTCCCTATTGTCGGGAATACAATGCAGTACTGTTAGCAAACCATGGCGCGCTGACCTGGGGAGATAACCTCATGCAGGCATATTACCGCATGGAGACCACGGAATATTATGCGAAGATCCTGATGATGAACAACTTTATCTTAGGGAAGAAGACGTTGTTGTCCCAGGGACAGATTGACGATATTATCAGGATCCGTGCAGGATGGGGCATCACCACGGGCGGCAGACCCATCGGACCGGAGGGCGCGCAGAATCTGGAGGATATCTGCATCTCCCGGAAGCGGTGATTTGTTTTTCCGGGCATATTAGCGCGATAGCACGAATTTGTAAGCTTATGATAGAAGGTCATGTTAGAGACTTTTGCGAAAGCAGCCTCCAACAGGGCCTTCTTTTTGTGCTCTATTTGTGTAATTGCATAGACGTAAGCAGGGGGAAAAGCTCATACAGAACACAGATTTTTCACAGAGTGAACACTTTTTCAATACAAAATCCAACTATACTTGAGAAAACAATGAAATTTGGACGGAATAGCAATCGGAGGTTCGCCGTGAAGAACAAAGAGATCAAACAGATAATTTTTTCCCGAAAGAAAAACAAAAAATGGATCATCATTGCGCTGGTACTGGTACTTACGTTGGGCGGCGGTTCTGTGGCAGCAGTGGTGATATTACATAGAAACGGCAATCAATCAGAATTTTCCATGCCGGCTAATATGTCGGGATTGACCTTCACGGAGGATATGACTGCTGCGTCAGGTGTTACCAATGTCGGTATTACGGAGGAGACCTTCGATGTGGAAAATCTGACGACAGAGTTAGAGATTGAGGAAGTCTATGCGGTCTCCGGGGAGGAGGTAACGGCAGGAGATAAGATTTTAAAGCTTACGGAGGACAGTGTGGAGGAAGCCAGAAAGGAACTGGAGAGAGCGCTGGAGGATGCGGAGCTTGCGTATCGCACCGGAGCTATCGAATATGAGCAGGACCTGATCACAGCGGAGTATACGAGAGACAGTGCCATTCTCACCGGACAACAGGCGAAGGAAGTCTATGATGAGACCGTAGCAAGTCTGCAGAGTGCTGTGACCAGGGCAGAAGAGGAATTACAGGATGCCGAGGATGATATAGCAGAGTATGAATCCTATGTGAATGACGGTTCCTATAAGAGTTATTTCAGAGTGGATGAGTATCAGGCAATCTATGATGAGAACCTGAAAGCACTGACGGACAAACTGGATGAGTGGGGAATCAGCTGGTCCCAGATCACCGGTGGGTCAGCCGGATCTGTGCAAGCGGGTGGAACCGCAGGCAATGTGCTGGGCAGCAGTGGACAGGACAGCAATTCCTCAAATGTGAAAACTCTGGCATCCCTCTACAGCATTTTGGAACAGAACCTGAAGGATCTGGAAGAAGCGCAGGAAAAATATGAGGATGCAGTCACCAATGCTTCTTTTAACTTACAGACATTGCAGTTGAAGCTTCCCAGCCTTCAGCAGGCAGTCACGGAGGCGAAGGAAAATTATGAGATCCAGCTGGCGCAGGCAAAGCTGACCTATGAGACTTCCCAGTCCGGCGCAGAACGGGCAGAGAGTGATTATAATACTACGGTGGAAAAAGCTAAGTCCGATCTGGCAGCTCTGAAAAGTACTTATGAAGATGCCAAGGAGAATCTGGAACTGTTTGAAAGTAGCGTGGGGGACGGATATTTCTATGCATCTGAGGATGGTACGATCCTGCGGACCATGGTACGGGCGGAGCAGACTCTGACTTCCGATGCAGTCGTATTCGTTTACAGCAATCCTAAGGAGCTGACGGTCACCGTATCGGTAGATCAGTCGGATATTGCAAAACTGACTGTAGGCGACAGTGCTTATGTGCAGTCCTCCGCAGGCAGCGGATATACCGGTGTGATCACAGCCATTGATCCGGTATCCTCGTCTGACAGCCGTACCAGTGTCATATACAGCGTGACGGTACAGATCAACGTGGAAGATGAGGAGGACAGCTTAAGTGCCAACGAATCCGTCACCGTAGTCTTCGGCATGACGGAGGAAGAGATCAAGCAGTTGCAGCAGAGACAGAGTATGCAGGGAGGACAGACACAGTCATGAAATTAAAAAGACCACATTTTGAAAAAATGAAATCCCTCACAAAGAAACAGAAGAAGCTGATCCTGGCGGGGATCGCATTGCTTCTGCTGATCCTGGCAGCCTGCTATACCGTGTTTATTGCACCGTTACTTCAGAAAGAACAGTGGATCTACAAGGAAGAGACGGTGGAGCGTGGTACATTAAAGGTAGGTGTTACTGAGAGCGGCTCTCTGGAATACAACACAAAATCCATAGATTACGATCTGGATCTGGACGTCAGTGATGATGACGAGGATGACAGTGATGATGACGATGATACCGTACAAAAATATCTGAAGATAGAGGAGATCTACGCCGCCGGCGGGCAGCGTGTCATGGAAGGCGAGGAACTTCTGAAATTCACGGAAGACAGCGTGGAGGCGGTTCGGGCATTGTTGCAGAATGCGGTAGTGGAGGCACAGTCCGACTACGCGGAGGCAGAGAGTACTTATGAATTGTCCCTGCTGGAAGCCCAGACGGATTATGATACCCAGAAGATCAGTGCTTCCTATGCGGCATCCATCCGCAATACTTCCGGTACGAGCGTGGCGAACAATGTGGCATCTCTGCAGGTACAACTGGAGCAGAAGCAGGCGAATACCGCATCTTTGCAGGAGAAACTGACGCAAGCACAGGAAGATTATCAGGATGCGTTGGAGACCTACGAAGCGGCAGAAGAAGGTTATGAAGGCGCCGGAACCGATAATACAGTGAATTTTATGACGATCCAGAATGGTTATCTCAGTGCCAGATCCAAATACCAGCAGGCAAAATCAGCGTTGACGCAGGCAGAGGATGCTTTATCGGAGAATGAAAGTGCTATTACCGATCTGCAGAACCAGCTGGCAGCGGCACAGGCAAAGCAAAAAATCGATAAGCTGGATACAGAAGAGACCTATCAGGAAGCGGTGATCACCGGGCAGAATGCCCAGACCACTTACAACGCTGCTGTGGAAGATCTGAAGGAGACCTTACAGGAAGCGGAAGAGACGAAAGAAAAACGGGAAGAACAGTTACAGGCCTTTGAAGATTTCGTCGGAAGTGATGGTATTCTCTATGCCACAGAGGATGGTGTGATCACAGAGGTCAGCTACGAAGCGGGAGACCGTCTGACGACGACAGGAGCTCTGTTTTCCTATGCAACGTCGGATGACATGAGAATCTCCGTGGATGTGACCCAGGAGGATATTGTGGACCTACAGGTGGGAGATGCGGTAGATATCACCTTTACGGCATACCCGGAGGATTCCTATACCGGAAGCATTCTCTCCATCAATACCACGGCTACTTCCGATTATAGTAATACCGTAAGCTACACTGTGGAGATCAGCGTAGAAGGCGCATTGGAGAAGCTGTATGGGGGAATGACCGCAGATGTCATTTTCGTAACGGAAGAAAAAGAGGATATTCTTTATGTGTCCCGTAAGGCCATTGTCGAAGAGAACGGCAAGACCTATGTCTATCGTAAGACAGCACTGGGTGGCAGGGAACTGGCAGAGGTAGAGACCGGTATCACCAACGGTGTGGACATTGAGATCCTGTCAGGACTGGAAGAGGGCGATACCATCTACCTGGCAAGTAAGGTCAGCTCCGAGGCAGAAGTCAAGAGTACGGAGGAGACTGCCGATTCCGGCAGCAGTTCTGATACCGCAGTCGGCAGTGATATGGAGCTTCAGGAATTCGATGAATCCCTTATGCCAGAGGATATGCAGATGCCTTCCGGAGGAGCAATGCCCCAGGGTGGTCCCGGAGGCAGCGGTTCCGACAGCTTCGGCGGCGGAATGCCGGGCGGTCCCGGAGGACAATAAATCAGGCGGATGGAGCAAATGTTGAGAAGCAGACAGGAATGATTGGGAACAGTTATGAAGCAGAATGAAAATGGGAAAAAGATCAAAGAAAATATAAGAAATCAAATGCGCCGGATTGGATCATGGAAAAGCTGGTCGAAAAGACGCAAGCTCACCACAGGTGTCTGTGGTGTCTGTGTGATCGCTGTAGTGGCTGGTGCCATTGGTCTCTCCGGTGGTTCCGACACGGAAGTCATTTATAAAGAGACCACGATAAAATACGGTACACTGGTCAAAGGTGTGACGGAGAGCGGCTCTGTGGACATCGGTACGGTGGATCAGACCTTTGATCTGGATATGAGTGCCCTACAGAGAACGGATACCTCCGGCAGCAGTTCCTCTGGCGGCTCCTCCGGTAGTACTGCCGGCAGCAGCTCTGGTTCCGGTGGATTTGGCGGCATGAGTGCTTCCGGCGGCGGAGCTCAGGGAGGCTTAGACATGTTTGGTCAGATCTTCAATATGGGCGGCAGCAGCTCTGGCAGCAATGGTGACGATTCTACCCTGACCGTGGCAGAGGTAGTGGTCTCCGTGGGGCAGCAGGTGTCCGAGGGAGATCCCCTGTACCTGCTGGAAGAAGACAGTGTCTCCGACCTGGAAGACGAACTGCAGTCTAACGTTGAGAAAGCAAAAGCAGATCTGGAGGCCGTAGAGGCTGACCAGACCCTGTCCAGACAGCAGGCAAAATATACTTATGACAGCAGCACTGCCTATGGCAGTTATATTGATACCGAATACAGCACCACACTGCAGGAGCTACAGAATGCGGTAGATTCTGCAGCAAGCGCATTGGAGCAGGCGCAGACCAGTCTGGAAGATTATCAGGCACAGCTGGAGGAAGTAACAACTGCTTACGAAGACGCGGCACAGGTATTATTCAATTGCCAATACAGCCTGAACAGTACGGACGCAGCAGATGATACCTATGGATATGTCTATTTTGCACAGCTGACGACACAGGCACAGTCTACTGCGGACTCTCTGGAACAGCAGAAGGAAGAACTGGAACAGAAGGTAGAGCAGGCAGAAGAAAATGTGACCACAGCCGAGACCGCTTATAATAAAGCAAAGCGGGAACTGGGGCAGGGAAAACTGACCGCAGCCGAGACAAAAAAACTGCGGACGCTGGCTTACAATACCGCACAGGAGACTTACGATATTGCGCTGGGGTATCTGGAACAGGATCTGTCCGATCAGCAGGAAACCTACGATGAGACTCTGGAAAAATGGAACGAGTTCAGCACTTATATCGATGGTAATGCAGTATGTGCAAGATACAACGGTGTCATCACCGGCGTGAAGCTGGAGGTCGGAGACAAGATCAGTACCGGAACCTCTCTGGTTACCTTATACGATATGGACGAAGTGACCATGACGGTAACAGTGGATGAAGATGATATGACGGATATCTCTCTGGGATCTGCGGCGAATATTGCATTGACGGCATATCCGGAAGATATCTTTACGGCAAAGGTGACGGCTATCGGAGATGCGACATCGGATTCCAGTGGAAACATAACTTATGACGTAACTGTTACATTAGAAGGGGATGTTTCAGGACTGTTCCAGGGCATGACAGGAGATGTGACTTTCGTTACGGAACAAACGGAAGAAGTGCTGTATGTCTCACGCAGAGCCATTATCACAGAGGATGACAAGACTTATGTAAAAGTGAAGACTGCAGATGGCAGCATTGTGAAAAAGGAAATAACGACAGGACTGTCAGATGGTTATAACGTGGAGATCTCCGGAGATATTGCAGAAGGAGATACCGTATTGATTGAAAGCAGCATTACGAAGTAGAGCGGAGACCTGTGGGAAAGTAAGGTCAATGGAAGGGAAGAAGTAGAATATGAGATTATCCGAAATATTGCGTCTGGTGTGGCTGAACCTGTCACAGAATAAATTCAAAGTGATCCTGACTTCCATCGGTATCGTTGTGGGATCCGCCACCATAATGCTGGTGCTGGCGATAGGTACCGGTGGAAAAGAAGAAGTGGCGGAACAGTTCAAGAACCTGAATGCCGGAGCCATTGATATTTCCTGCGACAGCAGTGACAGCGGTGGTTTTAGCTTTGAAATGCCGGGCGGTGGAGGAAGCGTTACCGTCACAAATATGGGCGGAGGTTCCGGCGGCGGTATGTCCGGTGGTCCCGGCGGGGGAATGGATTTCGGCGGATTTTTCGGATTCGGACAGGAGGAAGAGAGCGAAGCCGTGACATTGACCAGTGAAGACTGTGATGATCTGGCGACCTTTGTCTCCGGAATCTCTGCAACTACGATCTCTTATTCCACTACAGCATCGGTGGAGGGAGGCGATATGACCTCTGCTTCCTATTACACCATTGCCGGTGTGGAGGACAATTATGCTGCCATCAGTAATCTGGAAATGGCCATCGGGGATTTCCTCACAGAAGAAAACAACGAGAGCAAGGAAAAGGTGTGCGTACTGGGTGCCACCGTGGCAAAGGAAATTTTTGGCAGCGCCTACGATGCTTATGACGGTACAGTCTATATTGATGGGCGCCCCTATATAGTGTCAGGGGTACTATCCGAGATGGGAACTGTGGCATCCGGCATCAGTCCGGATACGGCGATCTATATACCTTACGAAACCGGCATCAAATACATTACCGGTACGAATATCAGTCCAACCATCACGGTCATTGCGGAGGATGTGAATCAGGTGGATACCGTAATGACGGATGTGGAGAGTGCCTTAAAAGAGAGCTATCCCAATACCACATTTACCATCAGCGATGCCGGAAGCAAGATGGAGGCAGCCTCTGCTTCCAATGAGACTTTGACCTTACTGCTGATCTCCATGGCAGTGATCGTATTTATCGTTGGCGGTATCGGTATTATGAACGTGCTGTTTGTATCCATCAAGGAGCGTACCAACGAGATCGGTATTTTGAAAGCACTGGGCTGTTCCCGGAAGGATATCCTGTTGGAGTTTTTATTGGAGGCAAGCTTTACCAGTCTGGTAGGAGCCGTAATAGGGGTGCTGGTGGCTCTTGGAATTACGCCATTCGTGCAGCTGTTCAATGTGAGAGTGTCCCTGTCGGTACAGGGTGCAGTATTGTCGCTGTTGTTTGGTGGCCTCACCGGAAGTATCTTCGGCTTCTATCCGGCATATAAGGCATCGAGACTGATCCCCGTAGAAGCTTTAAATCAGGAGTAGTGCGAAAGGTGTAAGGATTATGATGGAAAACGCAATGATCACCATGAAAAATATAAATAAAGGCTATATGCTGGGAGAGGAGCGTCTGCCGATCCTGAAGGACATCAATTTTCAGGTAAATAAGGGAGAATATGTGGCAATCTTAGGCCCATCCGGTTCCGGTAAGACTACGTTAATGAATATGGTCGGCTGTATGGATGTGATGGACAGTGGGGAATATTATTTGGATGGCATGGCAATCCACGAGACCAAAGAGGACGATCTGACCATGGTGCGCAACCAAAAGATCGGGTTCATTTTCCAGAACTATCAGCTGATCCCGACCTACAATGTCATGCAAAATATTATCATGCCCCTGCTGATGCGTGGCATGACCCATGAAGAAGCAGAAGAAAAGTGTAAAAATACTATCAAACTGCTGGGGCTGGATCATCGTATCGGACATAAGCCCAACGAATTGTCCGGCGGACAGAAGCAGAGAGTATCCATTGCCAGAGCACTGGTGGGACAGCCGGCGATCCTGTTAGCGGATGAGCCTACCGGTGCTCTGGATCAGACCAGCGGTAAGGAAGTACTGAAGCTGTTCCGGGAACTGAACGATATGGGCAACACCATCGTCATGATCACCCACGACCTGGGCGTAGCACAGTCTGCGAAACGTATCGTGCGTATTGTGGACGGACAGTTACAGGAATAAGGGATAGTCACTCAGCCAACGGGAAAGAGGCTGGGACTGTTCCAGACCGGATTTCAGGGTACGGTCGGCATCCGATTTATTTTCTGCCGGTATTATCAGCAGAAATTCTTTCCCGTCCATAAGTACACCGCAGAATACGGTTTTCAGATCCCGGGAGATAAGAAACATATTTCCCGGGATATTTGTTACAGATTCGGTCAGGCAGGAGTAATAGGGTTCTTCATCGATAAAAGGTGCATAGAATCCCATGTCATCCGCACCTTCCACGAAAAGCCTCTCTCCGTTCATCCAGACATTTCCCGCTATGGCGTCTTCCTGATTCCCCCAGAGATAATGTAAGGCTTTCCCGTGGATCTCCACCGATACCTGTTCGAAGGTATCCGGTTCCGTCAGACTGACCAGCATTCCGGTTCCGGTATAGTCATAATCCTTTTTGATGGGAGTATGATAATAGCGGATCCCGTAGTCTCCAAGGCAAAATAAGGCAAATACGAGCAGAAAAATCAGAATGCCGCAGAAAACGGTTCTTAATTTTTTATTTCGCATCATGGTTCTTGCCTCCTTTTTATTTTATTATACAATCAGATATCCATACTGGCAATGAGCTGAAACATTTCGTTCGGGTAAATTTACTGTAGGAAATTAATAGACAGAGCATCCTTGAGATATGTT
>OMAS01000469.1_pt1 | contig 23345 bp, 17 predicted proteins | sample 1674031 | NCBI WGS metagenome assembly OMAS01 (sample SAMEA103958138, study PRJEB25191) | human gut metagenome | biome: human-associated habitat [ENVO:00009003]; feature: intestine environment [ENVO:2100002]; material: feces | place: Germany | collected 2013/2015 | reverse complement strand
CATTATCAAATGATTAGAGCATGAAGAAGATATTATTCCTACACGGATTCTTCGCCACGGGAAGTTATACGCCTACTGAGCAGGAGGTGAAGACATGGTACGCTCCCCTTGCCCAGAAAATGCTGATGGAGTTTTCGGCAAAGGAAGAAAGATATTTCCAGCACTTTAAGGGCGGCAAATACAGGTTCATCCATTCTGCCTTCGACTCCGAGACTCAGGAGCGCGGAGTTAAGACAACAGTCTTTTTGGCGTAGTTTTTTAAGCTGCAAGACATACGTCTTAACTCCTTAACTTCCTTAACTCCTTTAACTTCCTGATATGCGAAAGTTCAGTTACTTTAATACTTTAATTCCATTCTTAATGACCAGTCCCTTTGTCTGCGCATCGCGCTTTCTGCCGAGCAGGTCATAAACGGCATCGGTGTCGCCCGTAGCTTTTGCGTCTATAAGGCGCAGGTCGGTGGAGATGCCGTCGGAGTGAATCACTTTGGCGTTGCTGAATGCGCCCTTTGCCACGAAATAGCAGCGTAAGCCTTTCATCTCCACGTCTGAATTAACACGGTATATCTTGTCGCCGCTGATGAGGTAGATGTTCTCACTTTCCGTTACATCGAAAGGAGTTATCATGCGCTTGTTGTATTCACCCTGCATGGTGAGGGTGGTGTTATTTGCGGTTTGGGATATACCAGTCGGAACGTATGTTTCAGAAGTACAAGTTATCGTCCTGTCCTTAATATCGTAGATGTTGTCCGAAACATCTTTCGAAGGTTTAATAAGATAAGGTGTGCCGGCTGTAATTTCCGTTGCAGCGCTGAACTTTATGGTGTAGGAATTAGTCTCACTGTTATATTCCAAGTCGCTGAACACCTCTACCTTAGTGCCGCTGCCGAACAACGAAGAAATCTCATCAGAAGTCAATGAATATGGCAGGCAGATGGTGTTCCAATCATCTTTCTTCAATGCACGGCGCATCTTGATATTATTGATATTATTGATATTAGATCTCTTGGCGTTATATTCACAGAGCGTCACGGTCATCGCCTTGTTCTCCTCGTCGAGCAATATATAGTCAACTATCTGCACGTCGCCTGTTGCTCCTTCGAGCCATGCGGTGAAGGGCTCGGCTGTTGTTGTCTCCGTATTTCTGACAAAGCAAGGCAAGGTGTTGTTGTCGCCACTATATTTTGCCGTTGTGCAAGCTCCTACAGGAACATTAGTGTTCTTGGAGAACGTTCCCTTGAAATCGCTGTAAGTCGCATTGACTGTAGGCGTAGATACTATGCCGCTGCGCATGACGAGAGGTATTGTTGTTCCTGTTGTCACTGTTGTCGTTGGAACATAGAGCATGCAAGGCACTCCGGCCGGTATGGTGTCAACCATCACCACGTTCACCTGCTCCTGTGCGCCAACCGTCTGTATCTTTCCTATTATCATCACCTTTGCGCCATCTGGCAAATCATCGCGCTCCACCACTCCTGGCAGACAAATCATGTGGTAGCCCTTGTCGGTTTGCGTCAGGTCGTAGCGAAGCTGTCCTGCAGTAGCCGTGGCATCTGCTGAACGATTGTATTGGAAGTCAGCCGACTGGTCGAGATAGCCAGTGGTGATATAGTCCTTCTTCTCGTTCGGCACATATACCGCCATGTTTGGCAGCTGCCACAGCGACACGTCGGAATAAGGATCATCAATGCTGATGTTGTAGAAATAGTTCTTCTTCGGGTTTGCTTCGGGGATGGCGTCGAAATAGGCATCCGCTCCTTCCGGCGACTTCGCCTTATAGTGTTTGGCGGAAACAAGCAATGGACGATAGACACCTTGCAGCCAGCCTGGCTTGCCATTGAACATACTGTTCAATTCCGACTCTGAATCCAACTTTTTGCCACCGTTATTGTTGTCACTCACTCTGTAGTCGGAACATACAAAATAGTTGCCATTTGATTCGTTATTAAGGCTATTGGTGATTCCGTATGTATTTCGGGTTTCCTTCACGCTTGCCTCCGCTTTGACATCAAACGAGGCATAGCAATTGAATATGCCCTCAGGGGATTCTGCCGATGTGTTTACTGTGCTATTGTTGTTATAGAAGGCAATTCCCGCCACATTGTAAGTACTGAACGTTTGTTCCTTGACGATAAACCGTCCCTTGAAATAGCAGTCGTGGATGGAAGAGCCTTTGGCAACTTGGAAGGCGAAGGTTGACGCATAACCCAACTGGTTCCAAGGCGTACTGAAGGATATTGTGCCTGAAACATAGCAGTTGCTCACCTCTGCCTTATTGTCCGTGTCTCCTACTTGCCTTGCGAGTGCCGTGGCATAATTGCCGTCCCAAATGTTGCAGTCAACGAGGGCAAGGTTCTTCACCGTGCCGTACATATATCCGAAGAGGCTCTTGCGCAGGCCTATGATGGCATGGCCACAGCCGTCAAGATGTCCCTTGAAAGGCCTTTCACTAACATTACCAATACAGTTGTCCAGAGCACCGGTAATACGTATGTCGAAGCCTAACTTGAAAAACTTGCCCTCGAAAGAACTTCCATTGTTGACTGATTCCATCAATCTCTTAATGTCATCTTCAGTTTTTATGATATATGCCGAATTTTCAGACATGCCATCTCCTGTATAGTCAGAGAGCACACCGCCGCAAGCTACAGGCATGGGCAGGCCGTTAAGGCTCGCGTCGCTCATTCCAGTCAGCTTGCCCCACATGTTGCTGCCTGCTTCGGCATTCAGTGTCCTGAGAAAGTCATCATCCTTCATCTGGGCAAGGGTCTTGGAGTATTGCGCTGGAGCAATAGAATGTTTGCATTCAATGCTTTTACCGTTAGTAGTTTCAAAGTGGTAATAGTCCTGATGCTTCTTATCCCCAAATATTAAGTTGCATACTTGGTCAATGTGAAAATCATCTGCATCAACATCGATTACATTCCCTACAGAATAAACGACATTGTGCTTGTATTCATCGCCGAAAAGACAATAATTGGCGACAGGAGCAACTAAGGCATTTTTTTCGGCGGTGCAGTGAACATCAAATTTTCCGTAAAACGCACAGCCATTTACCTTTGATCTATTATTACCAATACCGCAAACCCGCAAAGACTTCGTTTTCACTTTGTTGGCAGCATCTCCTATTCTTATATTCCCGAGATACGCACAATTGTTAATTGTCAAATCAAAGTTTTTTACATTCTCAGTCTCTTCTTCTCTTGAACCAAATCCCCCGACATAACAAGCATTAATTTGTGCAAGAGGAGAATTGATATTAATATCCATTGAGCTAAAACAATTACTAAATCTACCACGATTTGGTGTGCGCCCACAAATTCCACCGGCATAAAGAGCCTTAACATTATGATTGCCATGATATTCAATCTCACCAACTGACGAACAGTCATCCATATTTATTTCGTTAAATTCACTAATTACATTACCAATAATACCACCAAGAGTTCTAACATCAGCGACATCATTTACACATAATCTGATATTCCCACTGAATTTACAATTAGAAAGATGCGATATAATATATGAATAAGCCCCTCCTGGAATACATCCTATTAAACCTCCAATGTACGCCGCATTTTTCGTTTCAACATTTATGAAAGACTTGGAAACTGTACAATTGAGAAATGTAGATTCGGAAGAATAACCACAAAGGATTCCGAAAGATATACCTTTTCCGTCCCCTTCTTTACGTTCAATATAGCAATCCTCCATATTGATGTTTTTGATGAGTGCCTCGTCAATAGCTCCGAACAAACCGTTATACCTTTTTTTGCTGTCAGAACATATACAAACCATTCCTCTTATCGTATGCCCGCATCCGTCGAATCTGCCCATGAAGTCATCATTGTATATTACTCCATCTTCACCGATAGGTTTCCAAAGATTATACGCACTCAGAGATTTCTTCAGGCTTTTGCCGTCATCGGCGATGACGTCATCGTTGAGCGTGATGTCGTTGGTAAGTACGAAATACTGGCCCTTGTAATACGTGTTTGCGTCCGTCACCATATAGGCGAGGTTGGCAAGATGCTGGGCGGTCTCAATCCTGTAGGGATCATACGAGGAACCGTCGCCGCCGCCAAAAGGCGTTTCCGGCTTCGTTGTAGGATAACTCCACGTGTCAGCCGCAAGACATACACTCTGCCCTCCCGCCACAAACAGCAGGACGAGGCTCATAATGATTAGATGTAACTTTGTCTTCATACTCAATAATGTTAGTTAATTCAATATTTTGCGGCAAAGGTACGAAAAAGATTTGAAAGTCACTTGTCAATAAAGAAAAACTTTCGGTCAATAAAGAAAAAAGTGACTTTTCACGTCGGAAAAGCCACTTTTATTATTAATAATGATTATTATTCAGCTACAAGTCGGACAGGACGAATGGCACATCCCGTCATCCTGCGGCATGCGGTGAACACACCGCCGGAGCCTTCGCCAAATCCCACAGCCCATATGTTATAAGGTGTAGCAAGAGTGGAGCTTAGATAGCAGCCATGAAGGCCTGCAGAGAGGAATTCCTTCTCTATTATTCTTCCCGTAGCTGGCAGGAAGATGTAATTCTCAGGATTCGACTTGCTTGAAATCTTCATTCCCGGCTTTCCCGTTGCGTCAATGAAAGTCAATTTCATTTCTCCGTCCTTGCCCCATGTCACAGATTTATTGTTGGCATCCACCAGAGCTTGCCATACGGCACGCGACGGAATCTGCCAGTCACCTCCAAGCAAATTATGGGCTGCATCGTCTTCTGGCGACAGCTGTTCGTTCTCGTTCTGATATTTTGTGTATAGAGTTCCGTCATAGTATTGCGCATTGGCCAATGTATATCCATCAGCCTTGCCTGAAATCCATGCCGTAGGAGTCAGCGAAGTGGCTGTGCGCTCGTATGCTGTGCACCATGGCTCCGGGGCAGCCCAGGAGAAAAAGTCACCAAAGTCACTCTCAGCCTTGGCGAGTCCCCTTGCCGTCAGGTTTGTCTTGGCAAAGATAAGCCTATATTTCTTGCCGTCGATGTTGAACACTCCCATATCTACCTGTTGCGAAGGCTCTACCACTCCATTCTTTTGGATAACATAAGAGCCTGACTTGTTCTCGTTGTCATCGTCGGAACATGCCGACAATGCCGTAATTGTGAATACGCCTGCTATCGCAAGCCACATCACTGAAAATAATGTCTTCTTCATTTAAAAATTCTAATTACTATTATTACTTTGGGGTTATTATTTAAACTCTATTTATTCACTCTCACCTTTCCACCTTTTATATATATACCCTTCTCGGCCTTCTTCTCCATGCCGCGAAGATCGTAGATACGCACTCCATCCTTGGTGTCAACAATGATGGAATTCATTCCCGTAGGTGTGGCGATATGCTTGAACTCCTTCCACACCTCGGCATTGCGATAGGCAGCCTCCGAACCTTCGGGCACGATGAGGATAGCCTGCTCGGTGACAGGCGACTGGAATGCCTCAGCCTCGGCTGTCGGAGGCTCTGTGGCAAGCACTTCCACTACGCGGATGTTGTCGCAACCGGCGAATGCCTTTGCACCTACGAAATTGCAGGTGGCAGGGAGGTGCACCTCTTCAAGATGGGGATTGTTGGCAAATGCCTCCCATATGATGAGGTTGAGAGCCGTTTGCGATAGGTCAACACGCTTGAGTGAGGAGCCCGAGAAAGCCTGATTGCCAATACATTCCAAGGTAGCTGGGAATGACAGTTCTTCGAGTGCGCTGCAGTTTTCAAACGAGTTACACTCTATCAATCGAAGATTTGAGGGCAGTTTCACGCTCGTCAAATTGGGACAGTCACAGAACAGACCTGTTGATAGTTCCGGCATACTGTCAGGTAAAACGACGTGTTCCAAACCATCTAATCCAGAGAGCGCAAAGGGACTAATATCTACCTTATCAGGAAAGACGAGTTCCTTCAGGTTTGAACATCCGCAGAAAACTTCTGCCCCAAACGTCTCCAGGTGTTCGGGCAAGGTGACTTGTGCTATGTTGGTGTATGCTAATGCTTGCGAATCAAGATATTTGAGCGTAGAAGGCAAGTGCAAATTCGTCAGATTGTTGCCTATAAAAGCACCTCCACCGATATATTCCACACCTTCGGGAATGACAATATCCTTCATGCCACATTTAGAGAACGCGTTTGAACCTATAATCTTCACACTGCCCGGAATATCAATACCGTTGGGCAATTTACTGTCACTGAAGGTCTCGTCGTTAATAACCTCTATGCCATCGGGCAGGACAAACTTCTCAAACGCACGTTTGTTGCGGGCAAAAGCAATAGGAGCGATGGTGTGAACACCGGAGGGGAGCACTATCTCAGAAGGGAGATTAGTTCTACAGAATGCCCATCCTTCTATCTCCTCCAAGTCATCTGGCCAGTTGATCTCAGACAAATTTTCGCAACTGTAGAAAGCATTGAAAGGAATGACCTTCAGATGCGGAGGCAACACCACCTTCTCCAACTGTTTGCTATTATTAAAGGTATAGGAGCCCAGTTCTTCTACAGTAGAGGGAAGAATAGCCTGCTTCAATGCCGAATACCTGAAGTTGCCCTCGCCAATGCGTCTCAAACCTTCAGGAAAATCCAAGCGGTTAATCACCCTATACCGTCCAATGGCATAGTCTGCAATCTCCGTTGTACCGATTGGCAGAGTGAAAGTACTGTCAACGATCGTTGAGGTATGTACATAGAGCAAAGACAGACCGTCACTATTCTTACAAACGAGCATACTGTCGGGAGTGAGCTGGAGCGTAGGATGTCTCTCGGCAATAAGAATGTTCTTCAGGCTGTCACAATGTTCCATGGGATTGCCCCCAAACTCGGTGAGGCTTTTGGGGAACGAGATGGTCTTGAGATGCGCGTTCTCACCGAATGCGTTGCAACCAAGTTTCACCACACCGTCAGGAATGATGGCCTCTTCAATTGGACAGCTTTTGAATGCGTTATCTCCTATCTCCTTTATGCCCTCATGCAGCAGGTCAAGAGAGGTGAAGGGGCAGTTGTAAAAAGCATAGGCGGGAATGGAAGTGACACCCTTAGGAAGCGTCACATGAGTCAACAGAGTGTTAGAGTAAAATGCCCGCTCACCAATCTCCTTCAATGTCTCAGGCAACACTATTTCTTTCAGTTTGGTCGAGCAGAAACATCCAGAACCTATCTTCTCAAGGTTGGCAGGAAGGTGGACCTCCTCCAAATTAGAGCAATAAAGGAACAGACTATCGGGCACTTCCTTCAGGTGGTCCGGCAGGGTGAATTTCTTCAGAGGACTATTCTTACTCGTAATAAAACTGAAGATACCCGCCCCCAGGGTCTCTATTCCATCAGGAAAGGAAGAAACAGAAATGGAATAACATCCTCTGAAAGCACATCTGCCGATGTGCTTCAACGTCGATGGGAACTCCGAGAGTTCAAGATATTTACAACTATAAAAGGCCCAATCGCCTATTGACACAAGCCCTTCTGGAAGGTTGATGCGTTGCAATTTACTTTCTCTGAACGCATTGTCACCTATCGACTCAAGCCCTTCTGGAAGGTTGATGCGCTGCAATTTACTATTCCTGAACGCATTGATGCCTATCGACTTGATGGTCTTTGGCAACACCACTTCTTCCAAACCATCGGAGTAATAACACTCATCGCGATAGATGAAATTGTTGCCAATGGCTGTCACGGTATAGGTGTTGCCATCCTTGGTCTCGATGGTTTCGGGGATGATGAGTGTCCCCTTTGATTCGGTGTAATACGTTCCGCTCACCTCAGCCGTCATTGTCTCGTCGTCGCAGAGGAAGGCAAGTGTTGGTGAGTAGTGGTAGAACTTCTTCGCATCGGCATTGGCGGTGCCTAACGCCACCAATGCCATAAAAATCAAACCTGCTTTGTTCATAATCCCTAATTCTTGACTCTCAATTTTCCTCCTTGTATATATATGCCCTTCTTCGCTTCTTTCATTTTTATTCCTCTAAGGTCATAGATATAATCGGGAGTAATTGCTTTTGTCGAATCCTTGATGTTGTCTATAGATGTGGTATTGCCGAGCGAGACTTCAGCGGCATTCACCACGGTGCCTCCCGGGTTGACAAGCATTGCCACAAGGTGAAGGTTGTTTTTGTCGCGGATGTTTATTTCCGACAGGTCGAGCGTGGCGCTGTAGGTCTGTGGAACATCCTTGATGATAGGAGCCGTTATGCTGCCATCGATGCCGGACAATGCACCCCAACATGCCCTCACCTGGTTTTCAACATTATAATTGGTCAATATAAAATAGGCATTGACAAACTCGTCGAACTCCTCGGGCAGTTCTACCTTGCTCCCGTAAAAGCCGTTCACGATGGCTTCGTTCACCCAGTTCGGATCGTCCATTCCCACCGTAAGCAGAGGACTTTCCTTCAGGTAAAGTTCAAGATGGTAGGGAGCATCCTCACGGTCGTAGAGGAAGGTAGTGGCTACGTTCACATCAATCGCCGAACATTCGCTGTCATGCCATCTTGCGTCAATTCCCACTGTGGCTTCAGATACGAGGGCATTGATAAAGTCAAATGCCTCATTGGTGGAATACACCATCTCCGACTGGTCGTCGTACAGGTGATATCCTCTATATGGGTCGATGGCTGGCAAGGCGCGGTCGAAGCAGAAGTTGCCGAGATTGTTGTAGTAATACTTTCTCACCACATCCTGATAGTCGTCACACTTGAAGTAGTCTCCGCTGTTGGCTCCCAAGATGATTGCCTTGTCCCCATAGAGTTCCTTCAGTTTGCGCTCGCCGACGATGTTCAGCGGCATCATGCCCTTTGAGGCGTTTCGGAAACTCTCTACAATAGTGTATCTTGGTGCAGACTCTGGCACGGTGACGAGCATCAGCTTCATGTTCTTTGCGTCTGAAGTGTTGTCCACCCCATCCACCTTAGTAATCTCAACGTTCATGGCATGACATCCGTCGGTGTCGGGAGCGTCAATCGTACCCACAATGGAGCTCAGTCCAAATGCCTTGAAAGGATACTGGAACGTATAGGTATATTCCTTAGTCTCGCCGCCGTCGATGTTTATAGTGTATGTGAGTGACTTTATCTCCTTCGCGCTGAGGTTTTTCACAGGCAGGATATACTCGAAATTCTTCTCTCCTGTTTTCTTCACATACTCCGTCTTTTCATACAGGGCCACACTGTTTTCCTCCACAGTCCTCTCCTTGATGTGGGCAGTAACGGCAGCTGCGCCGAAGGTTTTGCCCACTGGTGTCCAGAACAGCTCGCCATCATCACTCTTGCATGTGATGCACATAGTCTCATCAGATGAGACAGTGCCGCCTTCAGGGTCAGTTGTCCATGTGAAAATGTCAGGAGCATTCTCTTCCGTTGGCTTTGAGCTGTAGCCAATATATGCCCCTCCAAACGGAACGGTATAGTCCTCTGGCAACTTGACGCTCACGCGCCATCTACCCTTTGCGTCAGGCTCAGTAGGCAGTTCGCTCGGCGTGAGCACCATATCAAAGTTGTCGAGGCTTTGGCTCAGCTTGCTTGTCACGAAAAGGCGGATGTCTGTCAGACGCGATATTTCAGTGGCATAAAATGCCAACTCGTCAATCACACATCCCTCCATCTCCTGCGGCATCGTTGCCACTGCATAGTTGTTTACAATAAAATTTGATTCTGACGACCAAACGTAGCTATCCGGCTGGTCGTTCCACCAGTAGTCTTCCTTGACCACCTGCTTTTGTGCCATTGCTGCCACTGCCATAGTAAGCATAACGGCAATTAATGAAATACTCTTCTTTATCATAATTCTTGATTACTTTAATTCTTCATTACTTTCCTCGCCTTTCCATTGCTTCTCACAATGTTCAGGCCGTGGTGCAAGATGTCGCGACGCTTGCCGTCAATGCCGTAAATCTGCTCGGCGGGAGCGTTGGAGTCGGTCTTAACGCTGCTGATACCTGTTGTCGTGTACTCTGTAATGTTCTTGAAGCGTCCCCAATATGTGTCAAGCTCGTAGGCATTTTTCGTTCCAGCTGGCACGTAGAGCGTGGCGGTCTCGAATATTGCTGATGCGAATGGTTCTGTTGTTGGAGATACCACATTCTCTGAGCGCAGGTAGATCGACTTTATGTCAAAGCAAACAAAGAACGTCTCTTCGCCCCAAGTCTCCACGCCACTTCCAACGACAAGTGTCTCAAGTCCTTCGCACCAAGCAAATGCAAAGTTTCCCAATGCCTTGACACCGTCGGGAATAACCAATTCCTTGGTGTTCAACAGGTCTGCCGAAGTTCCATAAATGGTTGTCACCGTCTCTGGAATGTCATAACTATCGAGCATTGGCGGTATTTTCACCAAGCCTGTAAGGTCTTTGGTCAGAAGCATACCGTTTTTCACTGTATAGTTTTGATTTCCCTCCGCCACTGTCACTTCCCCCAGTTGCTCCGTAAGCCAGAATGCCTCCTCTATGGTGGTCACGCTGGCAGGAATATGGAGCGAGGTGAGGTTGTTGCAACCCAATGCAGAATAGCATATTCTCTCAAGTCCCTCCGGCAAGGTCAGGCTTGCCATTCCGTATGACCCGTACATTGCGAAAGGCTCCAATGACTTGACTGTAGAGGGGACAACGACGCTGACGTTACCGCCCGCTCTTGAAGCTCCAATCAGTGCATATACCTTTGTCTTGTCAGCCGACATCAACAATTGGTCAGAGAATACAAAATGCTTGTTGCCTTCTGCAATCACTATGGTTTCCAGGTCGTCGCAGAAAACCATTGAGCCACCCTCAATGGTCTCAACGGAGGCCGGGATAGTCAGCGTCTTGAGTTGCTCAATGAAATTGAACGCCCCGTCACGAATCGCCTTAAGCGTTGAAGGCAAGGAAACGCTGGTCAACCTACAGGCGACAAACGCCCAGGCACCTATCTCGGTCACGATGTAGTCAACACCAGCGACGGTGATTGTCTCTGGAATGACTATGTCGCCGGAATACTTCGGGCATAGTTCTATTAGCTGATCGTCTGAGTTCCAATAACTATAATACACCACAGTGGCAGTCATGTTCTCACGGTTTAGGTCGTAGGCTATGCCATCCACCACTACCGACTCTGCCGATGCTTCGCCGGGATGCTGATCGATGCCTGCGAGCGAGTATTCCTTTATGTTCTTGAAGTTCTTCCAATTAGCAGCGGCAGCGTAGATATCCTTCGAGCCTTCGGGCACATAGAGTGTGACATTCTCTTCCAATGGCTCGCCATAAAAAGCATACTGTTGCATTTCCACTGGTTGGTTGCCTCGCACGAATATGGACTGCAGGGCATTATTATCGAGAAAAGTAAATGGTTCAATAACGTTCAATCCATTGCCAATGACAAGTGTCCTGAGCTGCGGGTTGTCACATACGGCAAACCCTGCCATCTCCTTCACTGTGTTGGGAATGACGAGAGTATTCAAGTTGGTGTATTCTATTGAGCCTCTACATATTCTCGTCACTGTCTCGGGTATTGTCAACGTCTTACATTCCGGCAACACCCTATACAACATTGTCTTGTCGGTATTATACATTATACCATCCTCAATCTTATAATTTTTATTTCCCTCTGTCACTATAATCTCCTGAAGGTTCTCGGAGAAGTGCACAAAGCCTTCTTCTATAGCTGTCACCGTTGAAGGAATAGTAAGCGAGGTGAGACCCGTAGAGAAGAAAGCCAAGGACTTGATTTCCTCCAGACCTTCGGGCAAGGTGATTTCCTTCAATCCCAAACTGTAGTCAAACGCATCCTCGTCTATAGTCTTCACAGTGGAAGGAACGGTGACGCTCACCGACTTGTTCACGTCACCCGCACCAAACAGGTGCACTACCCTCGTCCTGTCGGCGCTCATCAGCATGTTCGACTCAAGGACGAAGTGCTTGTTGCCCTCGTCGATGGTGAAGTCGTCGAGCTTCGGGCAGCAGCTAAAAGAGCGTTGTCCCAACTCCTCCACCGATGCCGGCAGGTTAGCTTTCTCAAGGTTAAGGCAGAAACTTACTGCACGGAAGTCCATCTTCTTTAATGTAGATGGGAGCTTCAGACTGCTTATGTCCGACATGGCGAATGCCATTTCGGCCAATGCCGTCACCGTATAGTTCACGCCTTCAACGGTTATAGCCTCTGGCACGACAACATCTCCCTTATACCTCTCACACAATCGGTTTCCCTCATCGTCTTTGCAATCGTGGGCTATCACGGCAGCCGTCTTGGCGGTCTTGTCCAAGGCATAAGCCAAGCCATCCACCGCCACGCAATGCTCATACGAGATGTCCTGGGCCTTTGCACCCATACTGGCCATCATCAATAAGATGACCGTCAGAATAAATGTAAAATGTTTCATAATAGTGTTTTAGTTTGGAATTTATAGAACCCACCTTATGTTATTTGCGGTCATATAAAATTGTGTAGTCGCTAAATACAACGATCATCTGGTCGCCAAAGAGATTTATCCTAATGGTCATTTCCACCCCGTTGGGATTCACAAGGGTCAGTTTGTTGCCGATCACGCTGTAGTCATAGACCACCTGCCCGCTTTCACCGTCATTTGTGAACGTGTTCGTTATTTTTCCATTTTTGTCAAAACATATCTTGTCAGTCAAGCTCTCGTCCTGATGAACCCAAGTGCCATACGTCAGCGTTTCCTTCATGTAGTCCCTTCCGCTGTTGTCTGGTTCGAAAATGAGGTATAGCTGAGCCTTGTTAAGGCTTTCGTCAAAATCGTTGGCAAAAGCCTCCCATTCCGCTCTCGTGATATCGCATCCCTGAAGGTCTGCCAGCATCGTGCAGTAGTCTATTATATAGCCCATCACTGCATCCTTGCCGTAGATGAAGAACAGGTCTCCTTCCTCTGTCTTGAAAACAGTGTAGCTGATACTTCCCTCGTAGCTGCCCATCATGGCAGAGCAACTCATCTTGTAGTTTTCGAGTGTGTAAGGATAGCTCCAGACCTGCACCTTGTCGTCATAGCAAGTCACCTGTGCCATCGTGCTGTCGTCGTAGAACACTATGTGCCAGTATTCGTCGCTCATCATCTGCTTGAAGGTGTTCGGCAAGTTCTTAAGGCTGAGGGTCCTCTTTCCGTTCATGAGGAGATTGCCCGGCAATGTCAACTCGTCTTTGTTCGCCTCAATCCATGGCACGCTGGTCTTCACCGTCCATGTCGTGTTTTCGAGCTTGTCGGCAGTGGTGGGATTCCTGCGTACAAATGTATTTGTGACAGTTTCGCCTGAGTTCGTCAGGTTTATTGCCTCTACCACCATTTCATTATCCGACATACTTTTTACGATGAGAGTCTTTGCGCCTGTCCTTGACCCCATAATGAATATGTTGTTGCCATTTACCTTATAGCTGGATTCAAGTTGCCTGTAGTACTCCGTGTTGTTGTGAATAACGTTAATCGTCACGATGTTCCCTTCCTTGAACTCCATGGTGAAAAGGTTTCCCTTCTCCAGGTCTCCTGAAATCCAAATTCCCTTAAGGAGTTTCTGGTCCAAATCCGATATTGTGGGGGGCATGGGTTCATCGTCTGACGAGCATGATGCTGTTCCTACTGTTGTCAAGATGCATACCATCATCAGGCAAAACTTCTTCAATAATCTGATATCCATAATTATTTGTATTCATATAATATTCTGTTCATTTGTTCACTCTCACCTTTCCACCTTTTATATATAAACCTTTGGGTGACTTTATCTCAATGCCGCGGAGGTTATAGATTCGGTCGGGAACAATTGCTTTTGTCGATTCCTTTATGCTTTCTATTGAAGTGGCATTGCCAAGCGACACTTCAGCGGCATTCACTACGGTGCCTCCCTCATTGACAAGCATTGCCACAAGGTGAAGGTTGTTCTTGTCGCGGATGTCTATCTCCGACAAGTCGAGAGTGGTGCTGTATGTCTGTGGAACATTCTTGACAATTGGAGCCATTATGCTGCCATCAATGCCGGTCAATGCGCCCCAACATGCCCTTACTACATTCTCAAAAATATATCCCGGAATGATGGGCACTGCCTGTACAAACCAGTCAAACTCCTCGGGCAGTTCTTCCTCGCTGCCGCTGTAGGCATTTGAGATTGCCTCGTTCCACCAGTTGTCATCATCTTTGCCAACAGCCTGAATAGGGCTTTCCTTCAGATACAGCTCAAGATGATAGGGAGCATCCTCACGGTCATAGAGGAATGTTGTGGTCACATCCACGTCAATAGTTGTTCCCTCGTCGCTATGCCATCTTGCGTCGATGCCGACAGTGGCTTCCGAAGTGATGGCATTGATATAGTCGAAAGCCTCGTTGGTGGAGTAAACCATCTCGCCAGATTTCTCATAAAGATGATAGCCACGATAAGGGTCGATGGCTGGAAGAGCACGGTCGAAGCAGAAATTATTGAGTTTGTTGTAATAGTACTTCCTCACCACTTCCTGATAGTCGGCGCATTCCCAATAGTCGTCGCTATTAGCACCAAGGATTATCGCCTTACCGCCGTAAAGTTCCTTCAGTTTGCGCTCGCCAATAATGTTAAGTGGCATCATGCCGAGTCCCGCCGACCTAAAGCTCTCCACGATGGTGTTTCTTGGTGCAGACTTCGGCACAGTGACAAGCATCAGCTTCATGCTCCTTGCGTCTGACGTATTTTCCACTCCATCCACCTTTGTAATATCTATGTCCATCGAATGGCAGCCATCAGTGTCGGGAGCGTCAATCTTGCCTACTATAGAGCTAAGTCCGAATGCCTTAAACTGATACTGGAACGTATAGGTGAATTCTTTTGCCTCGCCGCCGTCAATGCTCACGGTATAAGTCAATGACTGGATGTCCTTGGCACTGCGGTTCTTCACTGGCAGTATGTACTCAAAGTCCTTTTCGCCTGTCAGTTTCACGTATTCAGTCTTTTCATACAGAGCCACACTATTGTCCTCCACATTCCTTGCCTTTACGTGAGCCGTCACCGCAGCTGCACCGAATGTGTCGCCTAATGATGACCATTGCAGTTCCGGGCCTCCTTGTATGAACATACTCTTGTCAGCTGGTAAAGGCCATCCGTCAGGAGAGTCAGTCCATGTGTTCATGGCCGATGCCATTCCGTCGGTTGGTGTCACCTTATATCCGATGTAGGCACCTCCGAAGGGCACTATGAAGTCCTCTGGCAGTTTTGCTCTCACTCGCCATTTGCCCTGGGCATCGGCCTCGGTAGGCAGTTCTGTAGGAGTGAGCACAATGTCAAGGTTGTTGATGTCTTTACTCAGTTTGCGTGTCACAAAGAGTTTGATGTCTGTGAGTTGCGATATGTCGGAGGCATAGAACGCCACCTCGTCAATCACGCATCCCTCCATATCCTGAGGAATCATTGCAGCCACATTAACCTCGGCTGTAGAGAATGTACCCATAGACCATAGATAGCCGTCTGGATGGTCGTTCCACCAGTAGTCTTCCACTACCACATGCTTTTGTGCCATTGCTGCCACTGAAATAGTCAGCAGGACATAAATCAAGAAAATTGTCTTTTTCATATAATAATTATTTTTGTTATTTTCAAAAACGCTGCAAAGTTAATAAAAAAAGGGAAACAGAATTCTTAATTCATTTCGATTTCCTCATTCGTTATCTCTATGAGGTATTCATCTAATGAGGGGTCGTCGCTCTTCAGCGTCACCCAATAGGTAAACTCGGGCACTGTGTTGCTGTCGGGACGCGTTTCCTTCAGTATTTCGGTGATTTTCCTAACGATTGCTTGCCGTATGCTTTCATTAATAATGGAAGCGAGTCTTTTCGCCGCTTCCACCTGCATCTGCGTGTGGTAGGAAAGATATTGCGGTGTAAGTATTTCATCCAAGTATTTGCCTATGCTCTGCTGCTCTTTGTCAGTGAGGCCGCCAGGGGTGACGAGGCTCCACGACAGTGTCCATGTGGGCACTGCCACAAGCGAGAACTCAAGAGTAGAGGTGTCGAGACTGACTATGCGCCACGGATTGTTCGCCATGAAGCGACTCCATCCTGCAACCTTGTCGAAGGCGAGGTGTGGATAGACATTCTTCACCGTAGCCTCATAGTCTTCTGTCCACATCCAATGTATGCCGATGCCCACCTCTTCCAGTTTCCACGGCAGGTTGGCGTAGGCCTTCACCAACGTTGCGTCATCAAGTGCCTTGCGCACTTTGGTTGCGATGGCAGACAGAGTGCCGTTAACCCCAGGATAGGAATGGGCCATTATCGTCAATGCGGAGATGAGATCGACTGACGTGCACTGGGAATAGAAGAAGTACAGCTCGGAGGATGTGGCGAAGAAGGGTCTCTTTTCGTCGGTGCATCCGCTAACGTAGCTTATGCGCAGGGCTTCCTGGCTGTTTGGCTTGCTCATGATGTTGTAGAGCTGCTGCGAGTATTCCCCGATTCCCTGAACCAGTGGCTCCAGCCTTGCCGTGTTTATGACGCTGAGGTCCATAGCATCACCGCCTTCTGTCAACCTCCACATTTGAAGGACTACGGGCACATATTCGCGCAGTGCGTCTTCCAGTGTCTCGTTGTTCGACAATGCGTTGATGAGTTCGGGATAGTTGCCGCCAAGTACCGGGGTGAGGTGAGCTGTTCCCATCACATAGTTGGTGTGGTCCTTTATTTGGTATATGTTTTCTATCATGTTCATCAGGCATACGTCCCAATAAACTAACGACAATTTCTGTGCGCCGAGATTCTCAGCCCTCTTCATCGCCTCCTCTATCTCGAATATTGACATTGTCTCGTCGGTGTTGTCGTCTTGCAGCAGACTGCGTGTTCCTGTGGTGTAGCTGTCGAGCACGAGATTGTCATCCTTGTTAAAGGTATTGCCGTGGTTCCAGAATATTATGATGTATTTCTTTGCGGGCATACGTTTCTGGGCATCGACGATGAAATTGGCAAGGTTCTGCGGGTCCTTAAGCCTGAAGGAAATATCTGCCACTTGGCTACTCTCCATTCCCCCCGGTGTCATGTTGAAGAGCCTCGTACCTTGTCTCTTCTCGTCATTTTGGTAGGGCTTGGAGAATTTCACCAGTCCCGTAAACTTCACTTTCTCGTTGTAGCCCATTCCTTCAATCTGTTGCAGGTTGAAGAGGAGGTACTCGTCAAGATTGCTTCCGCCACATCCGTAAAGAAGGATGGTGTAGTCGGCAAGTTCCTCCGACGGCGTGTCGGGGTTGTCGCCGATGTCGTCGTCGTCACTGCACGATGTGAATCCTAACACACACATTGCTGCCATCAGCAGCATAGAGAACCATTTTTTCTTATTCATACGCTTCTTTTTAAAAATTAAATGCCCACTCGAAGCATATACTATCTTCTAACCCTCACCGTCGCCTTTCCGTTTCGCCTCTCAATATAGAGCTGGCGTTTGTCGGCGGGTGCGGTGATGCGCTGTCCGTTGAGGTTGTAGTACTCCGATGGGCCGTCGTTGTCAGTTGAGATGGAAGTCACTGAGGTGGTGCCGTTGCGCTTTACCAGCAGCTTCAGCTCTTCCTCCTTCTGCGTGTTGCCCTCGTAGCATATCATCGCCCTGAGCGATAGTGTGTCAACGTCGTTCTCAAACACATAATTGCTCAGAATGTTGTCGAGGTCTATCTCTATCTCCTTCTCCAAATAGACATGCTCCTCGGCAAACTTGCTGTCAGCAACAATCAGCGAGTCGGTGTAGAGCGAGTCGATACAGGTGGAGTTCGGTGCCTCCATGTCTTCCTTGAATCTCGCCCTCAGTCCGGTGAAGAAGCGCACTGTGGGCAGCTGCTCGTCCTCGGCGGCGTGGATGTAGGGGTAGCCGTAGTCCATCTTGAAGCTCACCTTGGCTTTCTTGTCCACGCCCTTGACGTAGAGTTCCTTGTCGAGCTTTATCTCGGCGCGCAGTGTGTCGTTCACCACCACTCCCATGGTGCGCTCTATGTTGTTCCAGTCGGTGTTCATCTTTAGGAAGTACAGTCCCGGACCAATGTCCTCGAGCAGTCCAAAGCCGTCGTACTCCACGGAGTCTATTCCTGCCAGCAGTGGCTTTTCCCTGTCGAGCAGCGAGAAGGACTTCTCCCTCTCGTCTATAATTTGCTGCGTGCTGTCCTTGTTAACGGAGAAGAGCTGGAAGTTTACCTTGTTTTCCGCCTGGAGCGTGTCCTGACTGTAAGGATAACCGGTGTTGAATATGTACGTCATATTAAGAGACCCTATTTCTCCGACATGGCAGGATGTCCTTCCGATCTTACGAAAGTTCGGCACGTCTTTGAAAATCACCTCCACTTCCTTGTCACGATTAATTCCCGGAATCTTCCAATTGTATTTATACACTCCTCCCCGGAGCAACAACAGCCAAATAGATTTGAAATACGAGGTACCCTCAGAATCTTCCAACTCGTCAAAAAAGCTGGAAAAGTCATCTTCGTTCGTATAAACATTAGTGCCATAGACAGTGTTCAACTCATATTTGAGCGAACAATCAGAAGGACGATCAATTTCTACAGGTCCAGAAACCAGAGAAAAAATATCCGTGATGAGTCCTGCCCTAAGTTCAGTGCCTTTATAAGGCACTAGACGAAAATCCTCATCACTCACGCACTCCGTATGCGGACCGCTTATATAAATTAACGAATCAAGCACGACCTTTTTGCCGTTCTGTGCGGCAACCTCCATCGTTGGGAGCAATGCCGCGGCAACCATTGAAAGAAAGATCTTTTTTGTTTTCATAATGAGGAAATTGTTAACTGGTCATTTATAACTCACTCTTCGACCTTGGGGTGAAGTTGGAAGCGGAAGTGAAGTCGATAAGTGCCTTTACATTCGGCAGCTTTTCCTTAATATCCTCAAGTACACCGAGAACATCTGCAGCCTTCACGCCTGACAATGTCTTGGAGAAGCCTGCTCCGGCACCCTTTATGTTGCCTTCCGCGTCCTTCATGGTCACCTTATACACCACTGTGATGTTATACTTCTCCTTGGTCAGTTCCTGGTTCTTTGGCTCTATGCTAAGTGCCAGGCCCACCTTGGCGGGATAGGAAGTGATGGGCTTCGACCAGTCGTACTTGGTGTTTGTCAACTGCGTTGCAGCTCCCAGCAGTCCGCTGTTGTCGTATTCCTGCAGGTTTACGGTAGCCAAGCTGAGGACATCGTCGCTCACCTCGATTTCCGCGAAATAGGTCATCTTGCCGCTTGTGTTGTTGTCGTCATCGTTTGAACAGGAAGTTAAAGTCACTGTTAGGGCTGCCGCTACAACAAGCCACATCTTCATAAAAATTGTTTTCATTCTTTTTTTATTTTAAAATTAATAATCACGGATTTAGGCACAAAGATACGGAAAAAAATTCGAAAGAGGCTTGTCAAAACAGCAAAACATTTGTCAAAACGGAAAAAAGTGAGTTCTTAGGGCTGTTTTTACCGTTTTTCTACCTTTTTTGCGATGTTTTCCCTTCTTTGGCTACGCGTTTTCCTCCGCCTTCGTCATTTTCTCGAAGAGATATTTCCTTGGGCTTATTCCCTTGAATTTCGCAAATTGGCGGTAGAAAGACGAGATGGAATTAAATCCGCTCTTGATTGAAATGTCTATTATCGTCCGCTTGCTGTCCTGCGGCAAGGCATCAATAATACGGCACGCCTCTTCCACACGATACTTGTTCACAAAGTCGTGGAACGACATGTTCAGGTTGCTGTTCAGATATTCGGAAAGATAGGTTTTGTTGGTGCCTATCTTTGTAGCCAGGTCCATGATAGTGAGTTTTGACATGAGGAAGAGCTTCTCTTGTTCCATTAACAGCGGAATGCGCGACTCTATGTATTTGTAGCGTTCTTGCTTCCGCATGTCGGCCTCTGTCTCTGTCAGTCCTGTCTCGTCGGTGTCGCCTTGCTCCGTTTCGAGCTCTTCTCCCGCAGCCTCTTCGCCCATGGTGTCGTCGGCAGGACTGCCATTATTCTGGAAGAACATTTTCAGCACCCTGTGCCTTTGGGCGAACTTAAACACTATAGACCACAACACAATGCCTGAGATGTTGAAAATGACTTCGCTGAGCCACACGGCGTTTTGGAACATCAGTTCGTAGAGGACGAAAGAGCCGAAAGAGGCATAGCACGACAGCATCACCCAAACGACATCCACATTCTCGGTGTAGGAATAGTTTTCATACAGCATTTTGCGGTATCTCACCGCAAACACAGTAACATAGACCAACGTTATGGCAGAAATGGCGAACGCCACACAAGAAGCGATTAGTTCAATCGCCTTGAAGGGCAAGAAAACGTAGATAAGGGCAAACGACGCAAGAAACGCCACCGAAGCCCATGTCTGCCGCATGGAAACTGCTCCCGGTCGAACCACTTCGAGGAAGAAAGCGGAAATCACGGGTATGTAAACCATGTCCAATATGCCGCAAATGTTGTTCAAGTGGGTGGAATATTTTATCGACGTGAAAGCGAACAGCACGTCTTTGGCATAGCAAACAGCAATGAGAACCGATGAAAAATAGAGCAGCTTCAGCATATAGCTGCGTTTCTCGTATTTCCTGAGCAGGAAGCACCAAAAGACAAAGAATATGGTCACGCCACCGCGAGTGTAGTGTGCCAAGGCCTCTATTGATTGTATGTCGAGTATCATAGAATGAGCTTTTTGAAGTGTTTTTATTATTAATGAGAACCTACCTGCTTTACTTTTTTGCCTGTTTACGGCTATCCGACATTAATGTCAAACCCATAAAGAAGGAAGAACATCACCATTATTCTTGTGCAAAGGTAGTGTTTTTATTTCAAAAAAACGTCCAACAAAGCGAAAAAAACTCTTATTACACCAAATTTGGCAAAAATATACTCCAAAAAGGCTTCTCTTAATTCTTAATTCAAGTTTCGCAAGCACAGAAGTTAAAGGAGTTAAAGGAGTTAAAGGAGTTAAGACAACAGTCTTTTTGACGTAGTTTTTTAAGCAGCAAGACATACGTCTTAACTCCTTAACTCCTTTAACTTCCTTAACTCCTTAGCTTCCTTAACTCCTTTAACTTCCTGATATGCGAAACTTCAGATACATATATAATAAGGTATGGTAATAAAGAATCTCGAAAACAAAATCAAGTTGGTGATGATCATCTGCTCACTCTTTTTTTCGAATAACATGACGAAAACATCAATTTATTTGCTTTAGGAGTGTTATTTTTATGAAAAACATCTGTTTTTCGAAGAAAAAACCTTATTTTTGCATATTGATAATATATAAAAATAAGAAATATGGAGAAACAACCTCTAAATCGGATTAAGGTGATGCTTGCAGAACGCATGCTAACCAACAAGCAACTGGCTGAGATGCTCGGTAAGGATCCTGCAACAATATCAAAGTGGGTCACTAATACATCACAACCAACTTTAGAGAATTTGATTGAGATAGCTCGCTGTCTCAAATGCGACATGAACGACCTTGTCAGACTGGACAATGTCGTTACTATAAAAACAGATAAATGAACTAATTAAGAAAGACTCTATGCCAACAAACAAGAATGCGCAACTGCGCTACCGGATACTGGACAGATGCTTTAGCGATTTTCATAGAACATATAGTATTGAGGACCTCATGGACACGGTCAATGAGTCCCTCATGGATCTCTATGGCTCCCAGGTCAGTATCCGTCAGATGTCTGCTGAACCAACAAAACCAGGCAGTATGAATCCATTTCTGAATATAATTTGTATCTTTGCAGAAGAATCGTGCCTGAGCAGGTGTTATCCTGCCATAAAAAGGCGCATAACTATCAAGTTATCAGTCAATAAAACATTTTGATCAAGCTACAGGAGAAGATGATTGTGTCTCTGCCTCCTGTTTCTGCCAGCAAGATGCAGGAGCTCGACAGAGAGAAGAACGTAGTGAACCTCTATGTTGCCGGACATCCGATAGATGAAATCTGGATTCCAGCACTTTAAGGGCGGCAAATATAAGTTCATCCATTCAGCCTTCGACTCCGAGACTCAGGAGCGCATGGTGGTTTATCAGGCTCTCTATGGAGACCAAGCCTATTGGGTAAGACCGGAAGATATGTTCTTCGGGAAAGTAACAAGGAACGGCAGAACTTTTAATCGTTTCACGGAAATAGATAAATTCTAACAACAGGAAAATGAGCATGAAACAGATAGAAACACTCGTTTTTGATTATGGAGGTGTCATCGTGAATATTGATGATGCCTCTGTTGTGAAAGCCATGGAGAGCCTGGGCGTTACGGCGTTCAAGCGGCTAATCCATGTCCGCAAAATCAAGAGACTGATGCACCAATATATTAATGGTCTGGTGGCGGAAGCAGAAACTTTGAAAGAGATGCTGAGCCTTTGCCGCAAAGGAACCACAACCGAGGATATTGAGAAAGTCCTTGAAGAGTTGTGTGGCAATCTGCCCGTTGAAAGACTGGAGGCATTGGTCAAGCTTCGGAAGCGATACAAGGTCTATCTGCTCAGCAACATCAACGATACGCTTTGGCAGAAATCGGTCAGTCAGATGAATCAGCTGGGATATTCCACAGAGGAGATGTTTGATGAAGTCTTCCTCTCATACGCCATGCGGAAAGAGAAGCCATCCGTCGAAATCTACGAAGAGATGACGCAGAAGACAGGATTGAATCCTGCCACCACTCTCTATTTCGATGACCGTGCAGAGAATGCCGAGGCTGGCAGAAATTTCGGCTTTCAGAGCGTACTGGTAAAGACCAATCATCTGGAAGAGCATCAGGAATGGCAAGAAATTAACAAAAATATAAAAGAATAATCTTATGCGCATAATAGGAAACTTACTTTGGTGGCTCTTCGGAGGTCTCGAAGCTGCCATCGGTTATTTTACCGGAAGTCTGGCTCTTGCATGTACCATCATCGGCATTCCGTTTGCAATACAGACATTCAAGATTGGTCTGCTCTGCCTATGGCCTTTTGGCTCTACAGTAAGAGAATCGAATAGTCCAACAGGTTGCATTCGCATCCCGTTGAATTTACTCTGGCTGATTTTCGGAGGTTTGTGGGCTTGCATCATGCATCTGTTCTTCGGCTTTCTCTTATGTATAACGATCATCGGCATTCCTTGGGGAAAACAGCATTTCAAAATGGCCGGACTTTCACTCGCACCATTCGGCAAGGATGTGAAGTTGGGATTTTAAAGTGATACAAATTGCGCTGATGGCGTATTTACACATGAAATAATAACAATATAAAATACGAAGTATATGAAAAGTTTTGCACCAAAGCCGTGGTTTGCACCACAGCCTGTGCTGATTATCGGCACATATAATAAGAATGGAGTTGCCAACGCAATGAACGCTGCCTGGGCTGGACAGTGGGACATGAAGGAGATTATGATCTCGATGGGAAATCACGTCACCACAG